>Ga0209191_1000349_pt1 | contig 36717 bp, 53 predicted proteins | sample S_130626_EF_Meta_FD_187320 | JGI IMG/M metagenome (GOLD analysis project Ga0209191, IMG submission 187320) | Freshwater microbial communities from Lake Simoncouche, Canada to study carbon cycling - S_130626_EF_MetaG (SPAdes) (version 2) | ecosystem: Environmental > Aquatic > Freshwater > Lake ...
AGTGAAAAAAGAGTTAGGGGTGAATGGTTTAACTTAAATGCTAATGATATTTTAACTTTTAAACAATATTTTAATGATGCAATGGAAACAACGTTATAATGAAGCTCATTACAGCAAAACTCAAAGACTTGCTCCCAACTTTGTTAGGGATGGACATTATACAAATCCAACTTTGCCTAAGTATAAAACAGCTAATGGATTGACTAAGTTAATATGCAACTTCTTAAACTGGACTGGTAGCAATGCAACTCGTATAAGTTCGGCAGGTCGTTACATTGAAGCAAAAAACTCACAAGGTCATAAGATTGCAGGTGGCGGAACTTATATACCATCTACAACTCGAAAAGGGACAAGTGATGTCACTGCAACTATTAAAGGGCGTAGCGTTAAAATTGAGGTTAAAATAGGCAAAGATAAAGCAAGTGAATATCAAATAAGAGAACAAGAACGAGAACGAGCAGCTGGTGGTATTTATGAGTTCATTTCAACACCTGAAGAATTTTTTGAATTGTACGATAAAATTATAACTTTATGAATGTAGTAAGTTTATTTAATGGAATGAATACAGGCAGACAAGCTTTAGAGAATATTGGTATAAAAGTCAATAAATATTATTCAAGCGAAATTAAACCTTATGCAATAGAATTAACACAACATCACTTCCCTGATACTATTCAAGTTGGAGATGTAACCAAATGGCGTGAGTGGGATATTGATTGGAAAAGTATTGATTTAATATTAAGTGGTTCACCATGTCAAGATTTATCCGCAGCTGGTAAACGAGCAGGAATTAATGGAAGCAAATCAAGTTTGTTCTTTGTGTTTGTTGATATACTTAATCACATCAAATCGCATAACATTAATGTATTGTTTTTACAAGAAAATGTAGGAAGTGCATCAAAGTTAGATGTTGGTATTATGTCAAGAGCATTGGGAGTTTACCCTTGCCGTATAAATAGCTCACTTGTAACAGCTCAGTTGCGTGATAGATATTATTGGTCAAATATCAGAACAAAACAAGATGGAATGTTTGGAGATTTAGTAACTGATATTCCACAGCCAAAAGATAGAGGAATAATGTATAAGGATATTATTACTGATGGTTATGTTGAAAGGGTTAAAGCCTTAGCATTATTAGAAAGTAAAAGTAGAGCTTGTACAAGTCAAGATAGTATTAAAAAAAGAGCATCAAAACAATTTATTAATATGATTTACGTTAATAGAGATAAAGCTCATTGTTTACTTCAAGGCGATTATAAAATGTTTATTAAAGATGAAATTAAACAAGATATTTATTTAAAAAAAAGAATTGCAAATGGTCAAAAAACACCTAATTTAATACATAATGATTTAGTAAGAACAGTTAACCAAATAGAGATGGAACGTTTGCAAGGATTCCATGATGGTTACACTTCAATCTTATCAAAAGCAAAAGCTGGTAGTTTATTAGGCGATGGTTGGACTTTACCAGTTATTGAGCATATCTTTTCTTTTATTAAAAAATTGTAAAACTATGATAGGTTATGAATTATTAAAAAATATTGATACAATAAAATTTTTTTATAAAAATGAATTAATTGGAACTCCATTTAATTTAAATCAATTAATTTCTTATTATGGAAAAAATATAATACCAATTAAAAAAGGGATATATATTTTATTTTACAAAGATTGTATTGTTTATGTAGGTATGAGTAAAAATATTAAGACAAGATTATTAGGACATCTTAGAGATACTGAAATGATATTTGAGCATTGTATTTGGTTTTGTATGGAAGATAGTAGTATTGAACAGATATTAACTATTGAAAAAAATATGATAAAAAAATTTAAACCATCATTAAATAGTTTTCATTTAGATTATTTCAAATAACTTCGCAACAATATTATAATGTGTGGTAGCATTATTAATTAAACTTTTTGGCTCGAAGATTTAGGCAGCGACTACCACAGCACCTAAGTCTGAGAGCCTTTTTTATTTTTATGAACAAATCATATTATTTCTCGCACGATTATACAGCTTCCGAAGATGTTAAAATTTTATACTTAAGGCAAGAATTAGGAATGGAGGGCTATGGCATTTATTGGTTTATAGTTGAACGTTTGGCAGTTGCTGGTGGCAGATTGCCTATGAAAATAATACCAGTATTAGCTATGCAAATGCAGTCAACTGAAACGAAAGTAAAAGCAGTTATTCAATCATTTGAATTGTTTACTATGGAAGAGAATAAATTCTTTTCTCAAAGACTTTTGCAAACTATTGAACTTAGGCAAACGCTACAAAATAAAGGCAAAGAGGGTGCTGCTAAACGCTGGGCAAAAAATATTGATAACTCAAAAAATATGGTGCTATGATAAATTTTGAATCAATACAGGAACTTAAACAAGCTGCATCATTACTTGATATAGTTAGCAGTAAAATTAAACTTAAAAAAGACGGTGCTAATCATTCAGGACTTTGCCCATTTCATAATGAAAAGTCGCCATCTTTTAAAGTTAAAGGTGATATGTATAAATGTTTCGGTTGTGGCAAAAGTGGAGATGTATTTTCTTTTGTTATGGAAACTGATAACACCACTTTTTTTGAAGCTGTTAAAAAAGTAGCAGCATCTATAAATTTTGAACTTAAAGAAGATACAACTAACTACATCAAACCAGTTGAACGATTAACTAAATTGAATGATAAGTTTTTGCAGCATTTTGAAATCAATCGAAAAATATCAAATAATACTTTGTTAAGATTTAATATAACAGAAAGCATTGAATGGATGCCAAAAGCAAAAGCAGATATTCCGGTAATTTGTTTTAATTATTACAAAGACCAGCACCTTGTTAATATCAAATTTCGTGGTGCAAATAAAGACATGAAGCTGGCAAAGGATGCTGAACTTATATTCTACAATTTAGATGCAATTAAAGATGACAAACAATGTGTAATTGTTGAGGGTGAAATAGATTGCTTATCAATGTATGAAGCTGGAGTATATAACTGTGTTAGTGTTCCAAATGGTGCAAATGTTAATGGTAAAGTAAATATTAAATACTTAGATAATTGCTTTGATTATTTTGCTAATAAAACAAAAATAATAATTGCAACTGATAACGATCCAGCAGGAAAAAGACTAAGTGATGAATTGATTAGAAGATTTGGCAAAGAACGCTGCTATAAATTAGAGTTTCCTGAAGATTGCAAAGATGCAAACGAAATACTTTGTAAGTATGGCAAAGAGCATTTAAAGTCACTTACTAATAATGCTAAAGAGTTCCCTATTGATGGAGTTCATACTATGGAAGATATGGAACATGATTTGAATGATTACTATTTAAACGGTTACCCTAAAGGTGAAAGATTTGGTTTAGGTTCATTTGATGATTTGCTACAGTTTACAGGTGGGCAATTTACAACAGTTACCGGCATACCTAATGGAGGTAAATCAGAATGGGTTGATAATATAATGGCTAAGTCTGTAATATCAAGCGGATGGAAGTGGGCAATATGTTCTTTTGAAAATTCACCGGCAACTTTTCACGTTACTAAATTAATGGAGAAAATAGTAGGCAAATCGTTTGCATTTAGACAAAATATAGACAATAGAATAAGTCAATGGGAGTTTGAACAATCAAAGCAAGTTATAAATGATTTTTTTTATTTTATGAATATAAATGCCTTAGATGTGACACTTGATGGCATACTTGAAAAGGCACTTGAACTAATTAAAAGAAAAGGAATTAACGGACTGCTCATTGATCCTTGGAACTACATAGAGCATAAAATACCAGCAGGATATACAGAAACACAATACATAAGTGAAAGTTTAACAAAGATTAAGACGTTCGCACTCAAGCATCAAATACATATTTTTGTAGTTGCTCACCCTACAAAGATGAGAAAAGATGAAAAAGGTAAGTTTGAAATCCCTAACCTTTACAGCATATCAGGATCGGCTCACTGGTTTAATAAAACAGATAATGGTATATGTGTTTACAGAAACTTTGACACAGGCATAGTTGATATTTATGTTCAAAAAGTAAGGTTTAGCTGGTTGGGTAAGGTTGATTTCTGTTCTTATACCTTTAATGCTGACACTCGGCAATATTTACCTATTATTTAATATTAAGTAAATACATTCAACATTATGAAAGTCAATAAGTTATTAATTTAATGACTTTTTTTATTTTATAGGGGCTATATAGCGGGGCTATAAGTACCCCATTAGCAGGGCTAATGCAAAGAAAGAAAGAAAGAAAGAAAGAAAGAAAGAAAGAAAGAGGTCGCTTTCGCTTTTTTTTGGTGGTTTAATAAAAACTTCTATAAATTTACAAAGTGAAAAGCACTAATGATATAATTACAGAGTTGTATCTTTGCAACGATATTGACAAAGTCATAAACACTTTGCCTGCATACTGTAAAGAAGATATCAAACAAAATGCTTTTTTGAAGTTGATACAAGTAAATAATTCGCTGCTTTTGGAATTATATAATAGTGGAAAGTTGAACGCATACGCTTATAGGGTCATTATAAACGAATTTAAGGACTTTATAAAGAAAAACAAGGAAAGTGTAGGGATTGAAAATATAGAGCTTAAAAACGAAGAATATGAAGAAATAAATATTAACTTTGATTCGTTGGAATGGTACGAATCAGAACTGCTTAAACTTCGAGAGCAACATACACTCCGAGGAATTGAGCAACTAACTAACATATCACACAATACTATAAACTCAATTTTGAATAATATTTCTAAAAAAATAATAAATGGAAAAGAAAAATACACCACAACTACAAAAATTTGATTACAATGAATTCTTAGAAGCTAATAAGTTTCTAGCTGAAAGGATAGATTTAGACATTGACATCTACCCTGGTGATGATGATTTAAAGACATTTCAAAAAATAGCAAAAACAATCGATGCTGATAGATATTTCACTATCTACGGATGCCAGTCTTGCATTCGTGACCTAGTTAAATTTGTTTACGATAATCAAACTAACAATGCCAAAGCCTAAACTTATAGAAACTCCGGATAAGCTTTTATATTTATTTGATGAATATAAAAGAGTGACTAAAATAAATCCAGTACGTAAACACGTATTTGTAGGTAAAGATGGAAAATCTGATTTTGAAGCTAGAGAGAAACCATTGACGTTTGAGGGATTTAAAAATTATTGCAGAAGAATGATATGTGAAGTTGAACAATATTTCATAAATCCTGATAATAGATATAGTGAATATGTTAGTATCTGCCGTATGATCAAGGATGAAATTAGAGAAGATCAGATAGTAGGCGGAATGACAAACATTTATAATCCATCTATTACTCAAAGACTTAATAACCTTGTTGAGAAAACACAAACAGAAGTAATAGAGCAGCCTTTATTCCCAAATGAATAGAATTAAAAAACATATTCCATATTCAAAAGTAGGTGACATCGCTAAAATAGGTTATCTGTATTATCAATGTATTGATGTTGATTTATGGCAAATAACTGAAAACCAAAAATATAATTTCTAAATGTTCATAAGAACAACTGCGATAAACAAAATACTCAAACTTAATAAGTTTATACGTGGTGTTCAAGGTGGCACTAGTGCAGGAAAGACTTACGCAATACTCCCCATCCTTATAGACATAGCTGCAAAAAATAAACAGACTGATATATCAGTAGTCAGCGAATCAATACCACATCTTAAACGTGGTTGTATTAAAGACTTTAAAAAGATAATGGTTGATACAGGGCGTTGGGTTGATGGTCGATGGAACGCCTCAGACTTTAAATACAACTTTGCAAATGGTTCACAGATTGAGTTCTTTAGTGCCGATAGTGATGCAAAATTAAGAGGTGCAAGGCGTGACTGGCTTTATATGAACGAGTGCAACAACATTGTTTTCAATGCTTATAATGAGTTAGCAATGAGAACGAAAGAGGGTATATTTTTAGACTGGAATCCAACAAACTCATTTTGGTTTCACACCGAATTGCAACAAGATAGCAATGTTGACTTTCTTACTATTAACTACTTAGATAACGAGGCGTGTCCTGATAGTGCAAAAGACTTTATTATAAACGCTAAACGTAAGGCAGAAACTTCTACTTTTTGGGCGAATTGGTATAAGGTGTATGGGTTAGGTGAAATAGGCAGTTTGCAAGGTACTATCTTTAATTTTGTTCAATGTGATGATATACCAGCACAGGCTCAACTAATAGCCTATGGGATTGACTTTGGTTTTACAAATGACCCTACTGCAATGGTAGCAGTTTATAGATACGATAAAGAACTTTACATTGATGAGTTGATTTATGAAACTAAACTTACTAATCAACAACTAGTACAACGATTTAATGAGTTAGGTATTAAAAAAGAATATCAAATAATCGCAGATAGTGCCGAACCTAAATCAATAGCTGAATTAAGAATAGGCGGCTACTCATCAACTATGCCGGCAAAAAAAGGGGCTGATAGCATAAAGGCATCAATCAACCTACTACAAAACTTTACTTTAAATGTAACCTCACAATCAACTAATGTAATTCGAGAATTGCGAAATTATAGATGGGATGAAAACAAAGATGGTAAACAACTTAACACACCTATTGATAAGTTTAACCATAGCATTGATGCAATCCGTTATGTGGCACTGAATAAAATAAACAAGGTTACTGGAGTTTACACTATCGGTTAATCAAACATTCACGTTAAAAATTAGTTATATACTTATGACTTTAAAGCAGTATCAAGTTTGCTATTCAATTAACGAAATAATCAAAGATGACATTGAAAGAATGGCAATGATTATTTGTGAATTGTGGAACAAGTCACCTGATGATGTTGATAATTTGACTAGAAAGCAGTTTGTTAAATACTGCGATAAGGTAGAAAAGATATTTGCAAAAGGTTTTAAAAAACCAATTTACTCATTTCGCAAATTGCAAACAGATGCAACTAAATTTACATTTGGGCAGTTTATAGAGATGCAGCATTGGTTGAAGAAGTCACCTATTGACAATTTGCATTTGGTAGCTGCAACAATAAGCAAGTCAAAAAAAGAACATGATGTTAAAGCAAACTACTTTTTAAATCATAATGCGAGTTATTGCGTTAATGATTGCCTTGCAGCTATTGATAGTTTGAATGTGTTAGTAAGCAAGTTTAAAGGGTTGTTTGAACTACCTGAGAATGATGCTGAAGATTTGCAGGAGTTTGACAAGCAAGAGAAACTAAACAAGCATCCTTTCATTGAAATAGATGGGTGGACTTATGCAGCTAGAGAGGTAGGCGAATGGCTGGGTTTAAATGTTCATCAAGCTTATGAGTTGGGAATTATGGAAGCATTGAACACACTAAGCACTTTGAAAAGGAAACAAGATTACGACAAGCAAATGAACAAGTAATGGCAGCAATTAACTTAGACTGGTTGGAAGATAGTGGAACTGCAAAGAGTGAATTTGTTGCAGTAGGCACGCAGGATAAACTAACACAATTAGCTGCTCAATATTCTATTGCTTTGGCTAAAAAGTTGGGTGATGTAGATGCAAGTAGTAGCGGAGAATTAGCAGATAGTATTCAACCTTTATCTATTCAGGTTAAGGAGAATATTTTTTACGTTGACATTGTAGCTGCTAAATATGCATCATTCATAGATGAGGGTGTAGATGGTTGGGCAAATAGTAGAGGTTCACGTTTTAAGTTTAAGACCAGGGGAGTTGATCCAAAAGGGGCAATGGTTAAAAGTGTTAAAGATTATTTAGTTCGTGAAAATAAAATATCACAATCTAAGTATGCGGTTTTAAATAAAAAAGGTAAGGTAAAAGATAGGCAAATACAAGCTGCGACAACTGTTGCCTATATGATTAAAAGAATGGGAATTAAAGCAACTCACTTTTGGCGAGATGCTACAACTGAATTTAGCAGCATAGTTGAGAAAGAGTTAGGAATGAGCGTAAAAATAGACATAATAAATAATTTTAAATAATGACTTTTGAAACAATACCAGATAATTATCAATCAGTAAATGACATATTAGTTTATGTTGTTTACGATGCTAATGCAGTAGACCCAACTAAATTAGATTATAAGTATGTGGCTGAGATATGGTGTGCAGGTGCAAAGGTTCACACTATGAGAACATACCCTAACCCTGTAAACAATAGAGGGATATTTGACACAGCTGCAATAATTAGAGAATCAATAACGCCATCACTAGCAACTGATTTAGGAACTGGAAAATGGTGGATTGATGTTCAAGTAAAGATTAGAGAAGAATACAATGGCACAGTTGGGGCTATAGTTGCAACATCTACATCAAAGAATTTCTTTAACACTTACAATGGTCGTGTTGATACATTGACAGCATTAAGCAGCTACACTAACAAAGTGCTAAGCAATAGACCTACTACTATCTATTTGCCGAGTGGTTGTGCTACTTTCTACATTCCATATTTCGCAGCAAGTACTTCAAGTTTCAATGTAACTATTAACGGAAGTACTACATCGGTAACTCCTGCAGCAGCAAACAGTTTAATAAATATCAATATTGCAAATAGCTTAACAGCAGATTATACAGTTGTCATCAATGGCGTTACTTATAATGTTGTAGTGTCTTGCAGTGGTTTATATGATAACTACATTGTTCACTTTCTAAATAAGTTTGGTGGTTTTGAATCAGTACTATTTAACAAGGTAAGTAAAAAGACTTTTGATATCGAACGCAAATCATTTCAACAGTTACCTTATCGAGTTAATAGTAGCGGAGTTGTTAGCATTAAATCATCAAACATTATGTATGAACAAAAGACAATGTTTGGCGTTAAGTTTAATGAAAAGTTAAGAGTATCAACAGACTTACTAAGCACAAATGAGTGGTACTGGTTAAGCGAATTAGTTTGCTCGCCTATGGCTTACATTCAACAATTAGGAAGTAGCACACTATACCCTATGGCAATAGCAGCTAATAACTACGAATTTAAACAAACATTAGTAGATGGGTTGCAGCAATTAACCTTAGATGTTGAATTTAATAATGGGTACAAAACACAATATAGATAATGATAGAGTTATTTGTAGAAAAATATAGTGTAGATGTTGATAAGTCATTTAGTGTAATGCTTACTATGGCTATTGATGACATCAAGGACTTTTCGGCTAAGAATACAACATTTAGCAAAACGATTATATTACCAGGGACTAATCGAAACAATGTTTTGTTTGGTAATTTATTCGATATTAATGCAGGTAATAACTATACAACTTCATCGCCTAATACTGGTATAAATTTCAATGCAAGTGTTTCAGCTAATGCAATAATGTTTGCAGATAATATTCAAGTGTTTAAAGGCACATTCAGAATATTAGAAGTAGTCATAGATAATGGAATGATTGAATATGAAGCTGTAATATTTGGCGAATTGGGTGGTTTTGTTTCAAAGTTAGGAGCAGCTAAATTGGAAGAGTTAGACTTTTCTGCTTATAATCATACTTACTCAATAGCTAATATAACGAACAGTTGGACTATTGGATCAACAATAAGTCATACTGCTGGAGTTGGTGGGCTTACATTTATTGGAAGCACATTGATTATTTATGGTTATACTGTTGCTAACGTTGGCGTAGGAGATACAATTACAATTACTGGAACTTCTAATAATGGAACATACACCATTAAAACAATTAGTGATGACGGAACAGATACAACAATTGTAATTACTACAACTTTTGCAGTAGGTCAAAACACTAGTGGTACTGTTGTATTTTCTTATAGAACCGGCACTGGTTATTATTACCCACTTATCGATTATGGTAATTACTCAACAGATAAGAAAGATTATAAAGTAGGAACTTTTAGACCAGCTTTATTTGTCAAAGAATACATTGACAAAATATTTTCAGGGACAGGTTATAGCTATACTTGTGATTTATTTAATACAAGAAGATTTAAAGGTTTAATTATACCTAACAATAAAAAAGAATTAACTAAAAAAAGTTCATTACAATTAGATATATCTTCTACAGTTGGGGCAACAATGACATTAGATAATCTTGTCACTCCTAATGGTTTTAAATTTGATGTGCAACCAACACTTGGAAATTTTGTTGCAGGTACTGGATACTATTTAAGACCTAATACTAAATTTACATATACAAGTGGAACTGCTGCAACTGGCGATATAAAGTTATTATTTGATATTGATTTTGACAATAGTTTAGGAAGTTTAGACGTTAAGATTAATTTAAAAAAGAATGGAACTAGAATAGATGCATTTGATAATATTTACATTTCAGCAGGTGAAGTAGATAATGCAGCAAATGAAATTAATTTATTATCCAAAACATTTAGCAATACTGACATATTAACTTTTGAAGCTGAATGGGTAGGTACACCGGGCATTAGTGACATTTGCACATTTACTGTAAATAATTTACAAGTAACTTTCGGAAATACTGGTAATAATTACGCTTTGATTACGATAGGTCAAAACCTTGTAATAAACGATACCATTCCACAAAACATACTACAAAAGGACTTCATTAGTAGCGTTATTAAATTATTCAACCTTTACATTTTTGAAGATAACACCAAAGAAAAGAATTTGCAAATAAAACCTTTTGTGGATTTTTATGCAGGTGCAACTGCTTTAGATTGGAGTAATAAAATAGATCGTTCGCAGCCATTGAGAATAAAACCAATGTCAGAATTAAACGCTAGATATTATGACTTTAAATTCAAAGATGATGGAGATTACTTTAACGATTTATACAAAAAAAGATATAATCAGACGTATGGATCTTATAAGTATGATAGTGGCTATGAGTTCAGTAAAGACAGTACCAACATTGAATTAATATTTTCAGGCACTCCATTAGTAAGTTATCCGGGTTTAGATAAAGTTGTAAGTACAATATTTAAAAGAAATGGGACTACTACAGGGCAAGGTGAAGAACAACAAGATAGCAATATCAGAATATTACAAGCTAAGTTAATTAGTGGTGTTGCAAGTTGGGATATTAAGAACGCAGCAGGAAGTAGCACTTTAGGAAGCTATACTAATTACCCTTATGCAGGTCACTTTGACGACCCTGATGCACCAACTAACGACATTCAATTTGGAGTGCCACAAGAGTTATTTTATGAGTTGATTAGTGGTGCTATCAACGTGAATCAATTCAATGTTTATTGGAGTAGTTATATGGCAGAAATAACCGATAAGGATAGTAAGCTATTGACTTGTAAAGTAAAGTTATCTAATAAAGATATTTTTAATATTGATTTTAGCAAATTGATTTGGATTGATGGCAGCTTGTTTAGGTTAAATAAAATTATAGACTTCAATGCAAGTAGTGAAGATACTTGCACAATCGAACTTTTAAAAGTAATTAATAAAATATACTAATGGCAGATATAGAAATAAAAGCAAGGATAAGTGCAGACACAAGCGAAGCAACGAAAGGAGTTGATAAGTTAAATAACTCGTTAAATAATTCAAAGCAAAATACAAAAGATAGTGCTGGGTTATTTGGAACATTAAAAGAAACTTTAGGCAAAGTTTCGCCAGCTGCTGATGGTGCTATTGGTGCATTTGATGGCATAGGTAAATCTATGTGGAAATTAGTGGCTAATCCAGTAGGGGCAATAATATTAGCTATAGTTGCAGCTTTAGCATTATTATATAAATCTTTTACTAACTCATTCGAGGGTGGGCAAAAGATGGAACAAATATTTGCAGGAATAAAAGCAGCAGGGCAGGCGTTAATTGATAACCTTGAAAAGATTGGCGGTGCTATTGTTAAGTTAATGCATTTTGATTTTAGTGGTGCAATCAATGATATCAAAGGAGTAGCAAAAGAGGCTGGTGCAGCTTATGAGGCAATGGCTAAACTTACAAAGGATGCACAGAAACTACATCAAGAACAACTTGCAAATGATTTAGACCAAGCAGAAAGAGCAAAGAAATTAGCAATACTAAGAGAACAGGCAACAGATGAAACTATACCTATTGCTAAAAGAAAAGCCGCTTTGCAAGATTTGAAAAAAGATGCAGAACAAAATAGTAAAGATGACATTGATTTAGCTAAAAGAACAACTGATAATAAAATTGCACAACTTACTTTACAAAAAGATGGTGCTAAAAAGAATCAAGATGAAATCAATAAACTTAAGATTGAACAGATAAAAGTTGAAACTGAAAACGCAGGAGAGTTAAGACGTATTAATAAACAATTAATATCCATTGATAAAACTGCTGAGGCAGAAAGGAAACAAATGGCAGCCGAAACTAAGGCTAGAAAAGATAAAGAGTTAGCAGATGAAAAACAATATTTACAAGTTAAAAATAGATTAAGCAATGAAGCTAATCTAGCAGCTATTACAGATGAAGTACAATTAGCTAAGCAGAAAGTAATTAATCAAGAGAATGATAAAATAAAAGAAATACAAGCACTTAAAACAAGCGAAAGTAATAAAGCTGAATTAATTGCAATGTTGCGTAAATCCTCTTTATTAGAAATTGAAAAAATTGAAAATAATGCAAACGAAAAAAAGAAAAAAGCACAAGCAGATTTTGATGCAGAATTAAATAAGTTACACATTGATACTTTATTAAGTGGGGTTAAAGATGCAAGGGCAAAAGAACAAGCTGCTTTAGATTTAGGATTTGAGGAGAAATTTAATCAAGCTGCTGAAAAGTATAAGAATGATGCTATTAAGTTGCAACAAGTACAAGCTGAATTAGCAGTTCAACAAAGAAATGCACAAGCAGCATTAGATGAAAAATTTGAAAAAGAAGATAAGGAAAAAAAGAAAATAAAGGATGCAGAGCAAGCAGCTTTACAAACATCAATGCTTGACCCTTATGCAAAAGAATTAGCAGATTTAGAAGCATCATATCAGAAGAAATTAGAAATAGCAAAGGGTAATGAGGCTTTAACTCTAGCAGTAAAAAAAGAATATGCTGATAAAACCTTAGAATTAAGAGAGGCTCACGCTATACAAGAACTTAATATTGTAGGCGGAATGGCTGGTAAGTTAGCAGGATTACTAGGTCAACAAACAGCAGCAGGAAAAACAGCAGCAGTAGCAGGTGCAACTATTGATACATATTCAGCAGCTTGGTCAGCTTATCGTAATGCACAAAAAAACCCTATTTCAATTATTGGACCAGCATATCCATATATTCAAGCAGGTTTAGCAGTTGCAGCAGGTTTCGCAAACATTAAAAAAATATTAGCAGTACCAGCACCAGGGGGAGGAGGTGCTGCACCTTCAGCAGGTTCTATACCTTCACCAATAACACCACAACAACAATCTACTATGTTAAATGCTTCAAGTATTCAAGGTGTAGGCAATGCAGCCGGTTCCGGAGTTGGTAGGTCATTCGTTCTAGATACAGACATTAAAGACAATCAAGAAAGACAAGCAAGGATAAATAGGGCAGCTAGGTTAGGGTAAAATAAATCCCAATGTAGAAACATCGGGATTCAACCAAAATTTTTAAACATCATGAAAACTGAAAAGCAAATATAAATAAAATAATTAATATGTTACCAATTTACGAGTTAAAGATTTCAGAAAACATAAACGATGATAGCGAAGTGAATTTCGTTGCCTTAGTAGATAAACCAGCTATTGAGAAAAACTTTTTAGCTTTTCAATTTGTTGAACCAACAAAAGGCGAAAGGCAAACAGACTTTTTGCCTCGTTGTATAAGCTATGTTATTAATGAGGGCAAAAGCAATGAGCAAGCAGTAGCAATATGCAATTCAATGTGGGAACAACATTTTGCAAGTGCAAAAGTTTCATTTGATTATGATGATACCTTATCAACTGCTAGAGGCAAAGACTTAGCAAAGCAAGCAATAGACAAAGGCGAAGATGTTTATATTATTTCGGCTAGAGATAGCAAAGAGGGTATGTTATCAGTAGCAAATGAGTTAGGAATTGCATCAAGTAAAGTTTATGCAACAGGTAGCAATAAAGCAAAAGTTGAAAAGATTAAGGAATTGGGAATAAGCAAACACTACGATAATAATAGTGACGTAGTTAAAGAACTTGGAAGCATAGGCGAAAAGTTTATGCAACAAAATTTTGCAATTAGCAATGAAGATAAACGTATAATATCAGGACCATTAATGATTGCAGAAAAACCCATTTATCGCAATGATGATCAAGGAGAATATTATATAAAGTTTTCAGCAGAAACAATAAAGCAAATCGCTATCAAGTATGCTAAAAAAGGATTTCAGAATAATGTAAACTTAATGCATGATAGCGGTTCGGTTGTTAGTGGTTTGACTTTATTTGAAAGTTTTATATGTGATACTGAAAGAGGAATAATGCCAATGCAAGGTTTTGAAGATTTGCCGAATGGTAGCTGGTTTGGTTCATTCTATGTTGAGAATGATACAGTTTGGAATGATGTCAAAGCTGGAAAATTCAAAGGCTTTAGTGTTGAGGGATTATTTAAATACAAACCAACACAAACAGAAATGACGGCAGAAATGGCAGCTGATGAAATTTTAACGCTCTTAAATCAAACAAACGAAGACTTTGATAGTTGTATTGTAGAATAAATTTTTTTATGAGTACAAATTTAAAAGATAAACTAGAGAAAATCAAAGGAGCATTTGAGGTTTTAGCTGCAAAATTTAACGCTGCTGAACCAATGGCAATGCCAGCACCAGCACCACAGCCAGTTAAAATGGCTACAGATTACAAGACTTTAGACGGTCAAACTGTATTAAGTATTTCTGAATTAGTAGTTGGTGGTGACGTTATGATTGGCGAAACTGCTGCACCTGATGGCGAATATACTTTAGACAATAACACTATTGTTCAAGTAGCAGCCGGTAAAATTGTTGAGTTAAGTTCACCAGCAGAGGATATGCTTCCTGAAGAAATGAAGAAAATGCAAACAACTATTGCTAAAATGACTTCACAAATTGCAAACTTAGAGGCTGCAATGAATTCACAAAAGCAAAATTTCAATGCTTCAATTACAACTAACAAAGAACTAATGGAATTAGTTATTGAGTTAAGCGAGAAAAGCATAGTTGCACCAGTTGAGAAAGTAGTTGATTATTCAACACTTACTCCTTTACAAAAATTTAGAATTTCAAAACAAAATTAATAATAAAAAAAAACAAATAAACAATGGCAATATCATACAATATCGTTGACATTCGTGGCGTAGCAGCCGAGCCGGTAGTAGAAGAGATACTATTTCAAAATGACACCATTAACAAAGGTTTAGTAACCCTTGAAGAAGATGTTAAAGCTGAAACAATTTTCACAGAGGCAACAGCTACTGCAACACTTCAAGCATATACAAGTGGTGCTCCTAGTTCATCAGGTTCATTGACTGCATTTGATGTAGCAGTAACACCAGTAAAAACTCAATTCTATCAAGAGTTTGATCCAAATACTATTCGTTTTTCTCGTTTCAAAAGAGATCTAAAGCCGGGTGCTTGGGAAATTTTCAGCAACGAATTTGAAAGAATTGTTATTGGTGGATTATACGCTCAACAAGTTTCTAACGCTATCGAGAAAGAGTTTTGGCAAGGTGTAACAAGTGCAACAAAAACAGCGGTTGCAGCTTTAACAGCAGGTACTGCTAACACTTCAGTAGGAGCAGCAGAAAAAACAGCAGTTGCAGCATTGACAACTTCACAAACAGATGGCATCCTTGCTAAGATGATTTACAATAGTTCTAATGCTACACTTACAGCAGGTGTAGGAACTAGAGTTAAAGTAGCAGGAACAACTGTAACTGCATCAAACATTAAAGCAGAATATGACAAAGTTTATGCAGCTATTCCTGCAGTAGTTTTGACTGGTTCTGAAATGCCTATGATATACGCTCCGAAGAGCCATAAGCAAATGTTGATTCAAGCAAACAACGTAACTACTGACTACAAAAAGCCTTTCGATATTAGCCCTAATATGGATAGCTTCTACTTCAATGGTTTGATGATTGTGTTTGTTCCAGTACCTGAGAACGTAGTTATATGTGCTTTAAAATCACACTTAATTTGGTGTACTGATTTGCAAAGTGACATTAACAAAGTACAACTTGATAAGATAGCTTTGAACAGAGAAGATATGTTCATCAAGAACAATATGACTATCGCGGCTCACGTTGTAAATCAAAAGTTCAACGTTCTTTACGTTGGATAATATTAACTAACTAGGGGAGTGTAACAACTCCCCATAATTATATAAATTATGGCGTGTGCATTAACACAAAATTATTCATTAGATTGTAACGATTCGTTCGGCGGTGTCAAAGAACTTTACTTCATTGAGAAAGCGAATGTAACAGTTGCAATAACTGCTGGTATCACAACTACTATTACTAAAGCTGTAGGCAAGAAGTTTTGGAAGTATGAATTGATTCACCAAACTGCAGATATCACTGAAAGCAAAGCAGGAAGTAGAGAGAATGGGACTAATATGGTAACTCAAACTATTAAATTCCCTATCAACAAATTATCAGTTTCTTTGCGAAACGAATTAGAATTATTATTTCAAAATTTATTAGTTGCAGTTGCAGTTGATAACAATGGTACTCCTTGGATTTATGGCGTTGATTTCGGATTGAAAGCAACACAAGCAGATGCAAAGACTGGTATTAAATTAGGTGACAGAAATGGTTATGAAATTACTTTAGTAGGCGAAGAAAAAGTATTTGCTTCAAAAGTAGATAATACTTCATTTGCTGCACTTGCAACACCAGGAGCATAGTAATAAAATATTTTAGAATTTTAATAAGGCGTGGCGAATAATAACGCCACGCTTTTTTTTTATGATAATACTTTCAAAAAATAGTACATCCGATATTGTGATAGTGACACTTGAAGAAAGTAGGACATTAAATAACCCTTACTATTTATTTGTTTTCAAGTCAACTACACCCGAATTTACAGTTACTAAAATTGTGAATAGTGCCGATGATGCAAGTAATTTTAAAAATAGATTTAACTCATTTACTTTTAATACTTCGACTATATTTGCATCAGCCGAAGCAGGACAATATCAATACTATGTTTACGAGCAAGCAAGCAGCAGCAATACAAATACTACAGGACTTAATTTAGTTGAATGTGGTAAAATGTTTTTAAAGCAAACAGCAGCGGATATATTCACAGGCTACCAGCCTACAACAACTTATAAAGGTTACAATGGCTAAGATAAAGAATACAACAGAAATAGAATTTGTAAAGCGAAAATTTAATTTTGCTGATAGTGTTATCCCTACTTTTAAAAAGCCTTTAACTGGTGGCGTTGTTAAATATGGCAGCAAAGATGACTACGGAGATTATTTGATTAATCTATTCAATAAATCTTCAAAGCATAGTGCAATTATTAATGGTAAAGTAGTTTATATTTTCGGCAATGGTTTCGCTCCAGTAGATGCAACTAATACTGCTGCATTATCTTTTTTAGCATCAGCAAATGATTTCGGTGATGACTGGAATAAGGTAGCTAAAAATGCAATTTTAGATACTGAAATTTTTGGCGGTTTTGCATTGCAAGCCATCCCTAAAATGGGTGGTGGTTTTAATTGGTTTAATCTTACATTCAATAATGTGAGAACTGATTATTATAATAGCAGTTTTGAATACAAAAAAGATTGGAAAGACTATCAAGAGCAAGTACAAAAGTTTGATGCATTTAACCCAACAATAACAGACAAGGCTACGATATTTTATTTTAAAGAATATAGACCAGGGGTTAAAGTTTATCCGTTGCCAAGTTGGGTTGCTTGTTGTAATTGGATAGAGAGTGATATAGAAGTTAGTAAAGCTACATTGACTAAGGCAATGACTGGTTTTAGTGCTTCAAAAATGATTAGCTTTTTCAATGGTCAACCGGCAGATGAAACTGCTAAGCGTGATATTGAACAAAGAGTTAAGAATAAGTTTACTGGTGGAGAGGGTGAAACTGTGATGATCACTTTTAATGACGACAAAACACAAGCACCAGAAGTAAACGATTTAGGTGCGAGTGATTTGACAAAAGAAGATTTTAGCCGAATAGATAGTTTAATAACTCAAAATATTTTTGCAGGACATAGTGTTTCACATCCATTATTATTTGGTATACAACAGGAGGGGAAATTAGGAAGTGCAACCGAATTAAAGATTGCATTTGATACGTTCAAAAATACCTATGCAACTGCTAAGCAAAAGCAGTTTGAGGACTTGATGTCATACTTTGCATCATGTAATGGTGTAGTTGCTAAGTTTAAAATAAAAGACATTGAACCAGTAGGGGTTGACATCAATCCAGTTGACTTTAAAGAAATGTTACCGAAAGAATGGGTATTTGAAAAGTTGGGAATTGATGGCAGCAAATACGGAGTTGAATCTACTACATCAAATGGAACAGTTACTGCAACTACACCAACTGCATTGACTAATGATACACTTGTAAACATTACCGGCAGACAGCAGCAGGCACTAATGAGAATTAGCAGACTTTTCACACAAGGAAAGCTAAGCAAAGCACAAGCTGCAATTCAACTTAAAGGTTTTGGATTTACTGATGAGGACATAAATAATTATTTGGGAGTTGATGATAACCCTACTACTTTAGATACTAAGTTTTCAAGTGATGAACAAAATATTGATTTGGCTTTTTTAGAATTTGGCAGCGAACGTAGTGGCTACAACTTTATTAAGTCAACATCTTATTATGATGATGATAGTTTCGATATTCAACTTGCATTTGATGCTGCTTTAGAATTAAACGAATTAGAACAACAAGTAAAAGACTTATTACAAAACAATAATAAACTTAGCAATGAAGAGTTAGCACAGGCTACAATGCAGCCTATCGAGGTAATAGATGATATTTTAAAAAAGTTTATTGAGTATAAAATTATTGAACGTGCTGAAAGTGGCATCATAAAAGTAATTGTAAAAACTCCAAAATTTGAACTTCCTAAGATTGAAATATTTTACACTTATGAGAAAAGAAAAGATGTAAGCGGTGCTGATATTTTACCAACATCAAGACCATTCTGTAAAAAGATGGTTGGACTTTCATCGAGTAGAATGTGGAGCAGAAAAGACATTCAAAATATTTCGCAAAGATTAGGATATAACGTGTTTAAAGCAGCTGGAGGGTTTTGGAATAATAACGGAACAATAGAAGCACATTGCCGTCACGAATGGGTAGCTAATGCAGTAATAAAGAAAAATAAATAATATGAGTGCTAATACCTTACTTGTAATGCCTAGTGTTGTAAAAGACAGAACAGCATTACATACGAACATAGATGATAAACTTATTTATCCTGAAATTAAAACTATTCAGGATATGGTAATGATGCCAATGCTCGGCAGTCAATTATTCACTAAATTACAAAGTGATATTGCAGCTAATACTTTGGCAGGAGTTTACAAGACTTTAGTAGATAGTTATTTGATTGATGCGATGTGTTGGTTGGTTGTTAGCGAAGTTATTGGAAGCATCAATTATCAAGTTTGGAATACTGGCGTAACAAGCACTAATGCAGACAAGACAACTAATTCATCACTTGCTGAAATTAACTTGCTAAAAACAAAGTATAAGCAACGAGCAGAGCATTATATGAAACGTGCAAGATTGTATCTAATACAAAACGGAGGTTCTTATCCTGAATATAGAAATGTGACTGGTGGTATTGATACTGTATTTCCAGATAAAACTTCTTACACTTGCCCAATTTATTTAGGTGATGAAAACGATTATCCTAAGGATAGTTATTCAAGACGTAGCAACGAAAAGACCAGGGCGAACATATTACCTTATCCAAATTATAACCCATAATATGAGCAAAGGAATTAGTAAAAAAACTATTGAAAAATTAAAGGTTTACTTAGCAAAACAAAATGACTCCACTAACACTAAAGCAAATAATTTACAGACTTCAAACACTAGCACAAAGTCACTATCAAATTAAGCACTTTTTTATTGGTGACTTTGAAGAGTTTTTAGCTAATGGTGAGGTAACATATCCAGCTTGTTTTGTTGAGTTAAAGCCTACCGGTAGAATTAGTAAGACTGATAAAATGACTTTTTACAATTTTACTTTTCACTTTTTGGACTTGATGGATATTGCTACAGATAGCAACAACAATGAATTTGAAGTTAAAAGTGATTTGGCTTCGATAGCACAGGACTATATGGCAATGCTTAACTTTAGCGACTACCAAAATGACTGGTTTATTTCAATGGATAACAACTTTGACATAAGCAAATACAAGTTGCAGGATATGGCAGCAGGTGTAAGTGTTGATGTGCAAATAGCTACTTCGTTTGGTTCAAATCGTTGTCAAGTGCCGGCACAAAATATAACATTTGAAAGCCCAACTGATAGCAGCGGAGTGCCTATGTGGTATGATGCAAAATATATTGCTAATACTGTTTACACTTGCACTGGTTCTGAGGGTTACAATGTAACAATAGCAGCATTAATTAATAGAGGTATATTAAGCGTGTTTCAAGGGGATAAATTACTCGATCCAACAATGTATTCATTCAATGATACTACAGGTCAAATAACATTTGATTATGAATTGCAACCTGAACAAGTTTTACAAATATTAAATAGAAATAAAGTATGAGATTAGTTTTAGCATTATTGATGTGTTGGGGTGTAGCGTTCGCACAAGACACTACTAAGTATTTTAAAAGTGTTGATTATGGCTGGAACTGGCAACGTGGTAAGTTTAGGGGTGGGTTGATACTGCCTACAGATACTGTAAACAATAAGTTAGGAATTGCTCAAATAGGGGCAACTTGTTTTGCTTGGAGTGGGGTAAAATGGAATCCAATAAGCACAACAGATACAGCTTTTTTAGTTAGATATTACAGAAAGAATCAAGTTGATAGTGCTATTTTAGCAAATACTCCAGTACCATTTGACAGCACATCACTAAGCAACAGAATTAATCTTCGTGTGAAATATACTGATACAGCTGCAATGCTAAATCCATATTTAAGAAAAGGTGATACTACTTCATTAAGCAATAGAATAAATTTAAAATTAAATAAATCAGACTCAACTGCTGGTGGTTATTATCCTTATTCAAGTAACCCAAAAGCATATTTAACAAGTGCATCATTAACTGGATATGTTCCTTACAGTAGTTATGGTAGCAATAATGTTAGTGCAAACAATTACTTTGATGGATTTACTTCTGTAGCTGCTAGTGGAACTCAAATAACATTAACAGTTAATTCAACACCATCTTATTTAGTAACAGGTAGTGGTGGACAAACAATAAAACTACCAGATGCAACTACTTTGCCAAATGGAGCAGTATATGATTTTAATAATAATCAAAGTAGTGGAGCAATACTTGTAAATAATAATTCTAATACTTTAGTAAAATCTATTCCATCAGGAGGATACTTAGTATTAACTTTAATAGATAATTCAATAGCTGCTGGAAGTTGGGATGCCCATTTTCAAGCACCTTCAAATGTTAGTTGGTCAACCAATACATTTGATTATGCAGGTTCAATAACTTCTGCAACTTGGAACGGGGTTAAAGTAGCAATAAATAGAGGTGGCACTGGTGCTACTACGGCTGATTCGGCTAGAATTAATTTAGGAGCTACAACAGTAGGTGGCAATTTCTTTACTCTTACTAATCCATCTGCTAAAAGGTTCACACAAATTAATGCAGATAATACAGTATCAACTTTAGATTCAACTGCATTTAGAACAGCTATTGGTGCAGGGACATTTACTTTACCATCATTAACAAGCGGTAGCGTTTTATTTTCAAATGGAACTACTATTACGCAAGATAACTCAAATTTATTTTGGGATAATACGAATAAGAGGTTAGGTATTGGAACTACATCACCAGCAGCTGGAGTTAATGTATCAGGCAGCGTAGTTGGTGCGGTCAGGTTTCAATGTAATAATACTAATTCAGGGGGATTTTCAGACTTTTCATTATTCAATAATACTGCTGCTTTGTCTTGCCAAATGATAGGAACTACAGAAGCTACAACAGGAGCAGCAGGATATGGTAGAATTAGATCAAGTAATGGATCAAGTGGTTTATTACTTGCTGCCGGTGGAACTAACCTACTTAAATTTCAAACTAATGATGCAGATAGAATAACAGTGAGCGGTACTGGTGCTGTAACTATTGCAGCTTTAGGGACTGGAACTGTATATAGTAATAGTGGAGTCTTAACTAATACTAACCCATCGGATGAAAGACTTAAACATAGCATATCAACTATGCCTTATGGACTTGATGAAATATTAAAGTTGCAACCTAAAATATTTTATTATAATTCAGATACAACTGATAGCAATTTAAAATATGGATTTATTGCTCAAGAAGTGCAGAATGTAATGCCAACTGTTATTAGAAAATTAGATGATGAAGGACATTTAGGACTTGAAAGCGATGGTATTTATGTTGCAATGGTTAAAGCTATTCAACAACTAGAGTCAAGAGTTAAAGAATTAGAAAAACTTTTAAATAAATAAAATGCAACATCACGACACTTTTGTAGGAAAAATATTATTTTTAATATCTGTATTGGGAACATACCTAAGCATTACATCAATACAGTCTATATTTACATTAGCTGCTAGTTGTGTGAGTATTGTTGCAGGTTTATTTGCTATTCGTTACTACATTAAAAAATCTAAATAATATGGCAGAAATTACAGCATCATTAGACAATGCGAATAAGCCAGCCCCTAAATGGTTTAGAAAATTAAAAAGAGCATTAACAATGTTAAGTGATACAGCAATAGTAATGTTGTTAGCTATGGGTTACACAGAAAATAGTTTAATAATGTTATGGCTTAGAGTAGGGTTAAGTGGGATATTAAATACTCTAGAAGTTGTTTTAGCCAATGGAGAGGAATATACAAAAACAAATTAAAAAGATTTATATGTCACATCACGTTACGAAATATCCGCCAAATAAACAACTTATTTATTTAGCTGTATTGATTGCATTACTAATATCTGTAATTTCACTACAAAGCTGCAATGCTGAAAAGAAAGCATTAAAGCCATATAAGGCAGTTAATAGTGATGTTGATAGTAGTTATAAGGAAAAGAAAAAAGATTTGATTAGTAGGGTGTGTGCGACAAACTTCCCTATCGAAATTAAAACCATAGTAAAGGACTCAATCAACACTAGAATAGTAAGGGTGCAAGATATGAATGTCATTAATAAATTGAAAGCACAGCTTGCCAAAGGATGCCCAGAAATAAACATAGATAGCATTTATAATGAGTTGCCTTTTGACACTATTTACATTGACCATTATCATACTAAAACTGTTACTCAAAAAGATACATTGAGCCTATATAATATGGGCGTTGAAAATAGTAGATTGACTTATTATAACTTACAATTAAAAAGCGTTATTGATGACAATAATAAAGAAATTGAAAAGCTAAATAAAGATTTAACTAGTGATAAAAAATTAATCAATAAATGGAAGTTTAACTTTTGGCTATTGTTTATTATAATTATTTGTTATTTTGGTTTTAAAGTCTTTAATTTCGTAAGGGGTTTTAAACTACCTTTTTAAAATATGCAAGCAAAACCAACTAAATTAAATATTGCAAGAGAATTTAGATTAAAATATGGTCCTGATATTCCAACTGCTAAGCTAGCTAGAATAATGTATGAGAAGCATCCTGAATGTTTCACAAACGTAGAATGTGCTAGAAGCTGCATAAGATTAGTAGAGGGTAAAAGTGGAGCAGCTAACAAAGCAAAAATGAAAGACAAATCACTTTTTAGCGAAAAAAACAGAACTACTACTCCTTACATTTTGCCAAAATCTGATGAAGAAAGTTTCGAGTTATTTCACATCAAAGGTCATAAAAAAGGATTTATTATTAACGATGTGCATTTGCCTTATCATTCAGTATCAGCTTTAACTGCAGCTATTGACTTCGCTAAAAAAGAAAGCCCTGATTTTATTTTTATTAATGGGGATTTAGTAGATTTTCATTCGGTTAGTTATTTTCAAAAAGACCCACGCAAAAAAAGGTTTAGTGAAGAACTTGATATTTTGCAGGAATTTATTGGCGAGTTGCAAAAGATATTTAAAGGTGTTAAGATATATTACAAGTTCGGAAACCACGAAGAAAGGTATGATAGTTTTTTATATCAGAAAGCACACGAATTAAAGGGAGTTGAAGAGTTTGAACTAGAAGCAATAGTAAAGAAAAGATGCCCAAATATTAGCATAATAAGGGATAAAAGAATAGTTGTAATGAATGGGTTGCCTTTTATTCATGGTCATGAATTCGGTCGAGGTATATTCAATCCAGTAAATGCTGCAAGGGGTTTATTCCTGCAAGCTAAACATTCAGCAGTTAAGGGTGACTGCCATACTTCAAGCGAACATACAGAGCCTAATATCTTCGGAAAATTAATGACAACTTATAGCGTAGGTTGTTTATGTGGATTAACTCCTAAATGGTTGCCAATGAATAAGTGGAATCATGGATTCGCAATGATTGATGTAAGTGAGAAAGGAAAGTTTAAGTTTAGAAATTACCGTATCTATAATGGAGAAGTGATGTAATATGTCAACTATAATGAGCATAACACTATGAAAACATACATAATTTACTTTGAAATATTTGGCAAAAAAATGAAAACTATTATCGAAGCAGATAATAAATCAATAGCCAAACAAATAGTAAAAAACAAAATAATTTTTCATAAAATTATTGCTGAAAATGACGTAGTAAAAAATGATACTATTGATTTAGATGGGTTGAAAAATATGTTAGGAATCCGATGAAATCTGTAAATGAAATAGTACATAAAAAACTTGGCAAACACAAAGCCATAGGACTTGCATACAAAGAAACAGGTGTAATACACATAGACGAAAGGTTGAAAGGAGTTCAACATCTGCAAACACTAATTCACGAAATTGTACACATACAAAACCCAAAATGGTCTGAAATAAAAGTTGAAGGACACTCCGCAGAAATGGCTAAATTAATTTGGGAAAATAATTACAGAAAAATAGAAAATTAATAAATATAATTTATGCCAAAAATTACACAAATATCAGATGCTTGTATTGACTTAGTAAAGTCATTTGAGGGTTTTTTTAGTAAACCTTATTTATGCCCTGCAAAAGTACCAACCATTGGTTATGGTACTATTATCTACCCTAATGGGAAAAAAGTAACTTTAAAAGATTATCCTTGTACTGAAGAACAAGCAATAGAATGGATGCGATTTGAATTAAATCAGAAAGCAAAAGAAGTTGATGCAATGACTACAGATGCAGTGAACCAACAACAATTTGATGCCTTAGTTTCATTTGCATATAATTGTGGAACTGGTGCTTTAAAAAATTCTACATTACTTAAAAGAGTTAATTCTAATCCAGCAGATTTAACTATTGTTGATGCTTTTCTTATGTGGACTAAAGCGGATGGTCAAACATTAGCAGGATTAGTTAGGCGAAGAAAAGCAGAAGCGAAGCTATATTTTAGCTAAAAAAAAGGGGTGTGTAGAAACACTCCCCAAATTAATCAAAAGCTAAATATGAAAACTATTTTATTTGTATTGCTTCATTATCATCAATAATTATTTTTTTAGGTAATCTAAAATTGTGTGGTGCTATATTAATACTTGTTGCCTCTGCTATTTCATAATCTATTTTTTCTTTATTCAAAATAGCTTTAACTTTTGGCAATTCTTTTATTGTATAAAGACAAGTATCTCTAAATACACTAGTTTTATGTACCATATCGAATATTACTGATAAGTATTTATTTTTCTCAAGGTCTATTGAGTAGATGAAATATAATTTATCCATTTTATAATTATGTTTGTATTTTTTAAAAAGGTAAATCTTGACTTAAATCAACTTCAACTGATTTCGCTTGTTGCACTTGCTTAGCAATATATTTCACATTCCCCAAAATTGCACCTTTAACGCCAGCATCTCTATCTTCTTTACTTACGTTTTGCACTATCATTCCAATATTGCCATATTGGTCAGCTTCATCTTTCATTAAGATAGTTGCATCAAGGTAAGTGCCTTTGTCACCTTTGTAAAGTTTCGCTTTGTCAATCTTAGTTACATCTAGTTTGATGCTTATATTTGTTGCCATAATTTTTGAGTAACTCCTCCGAGTTTGTTTAATTAAAAATTGTTTTCTGTAAAATTAAAATCATTAAATTCATCAACTATATCATCAATGTATAAACAAAATAAATAGCCAATATGTCTTAATAAATCTATCATAGTAAATCATTTATTTTTCGGCAGGTTGATGAATGTTTTAAATCTTCAGTATTAGGTTCTATAACATAATACCATTTATTAACTGGAAGTTTCAAGGTTTTAAAATTATCAATTATTTTCTTACGTTCTGAATAATTTCTGTAGTGTGTAGTTCGATGCTTAACATCGTTATACATCACAGAAATGAAACCATTAATAGCTACTACTTTACTTTGTTTTCTTTTTTGCATAATCTTTGAAATTTGAAATAACAAATAATAATTCTGCTTCATACTTGCCTGCAGATGGCAGTATATGTTCCATTGATTTATAGATAGTTAGTAAATCATTACTACTTAAATGTTCAGGAATGAACTTAGTTATTGGTTTTGGTTGAAAATCTGCCATAGTTAACTGTTGTGCCTGAGTTTTTGTTAATCCTCGTAAGCATTCATTAACTTCATTTCTCCATTGTAGTACTTGTTGATTATAGTTTTCAATTAAATACAATCTAAAACTAATAGCTTCATTCTGCTTTTCTAGTTCTGTAAGACTATCTGAAATATTAGCTAAGTTCATTGTTGATTTCTTTTAAAAGTAATTTTGCAAAAAATATTGCATCATCAACTGCATATTCTTTTTCTGTGTATATTTCATCTAGTAGAAGTATTGGCAATAATGCAGATGCTAATTTAGTAACTTTTCGTTTGTAAAAAAACGATTTAATTTTTTTCATCATTTTGCAAGTTTTTGTTATTAATAAAGTTTATTATTTTTCGAGATAATTTGAAGCAGTCCAAAACTTCTTCATCATCACAATGTCCATAATTAGCTACTTTAGCTGCTACCAGTTTAGTAACTACATCTAGCATCATAAAGTTAAATTGATCATCTACTTTTTCTTCTTGTTTTTCTTCTTCCATGCCATCAAAAAAGATTGCAGGATTAGTAATGCTTAATGATTCAAGTCTTTTTAAAATTGTTGATTCGCTGTAAAGTTTCATGTTTTAAATTTTAGAATTTTTATATAATTGTAATTGTTCTTGTTGTGCTGGTGTTAATTCAAATGCTTCTATTGTTTCAATATTTGTTTTGCCATCTTTTAAAGCAGCAATAGCTTTATCAAATCTAACTGCATTAATAGGTTGCTTTTTTGGTTCAATAGCTGCTGCTTCAATAGGTTGTTTATCTGCTTCAATACTATCTGCATCGGATTCTGATTCATCTATTAGAAATAAACCATTTAAAGCATACTTACGAGCATAACTTGAAGCAGTGCCAGTTGATTGTTCGCTGCTCATTCCTTTATGCTCAGACATTTCGGCAAAGCCATTAGATTCATTATAATTATCATGTTCATTATTATAAAAAATTACAGCAGATGCTTTTAAAAATAACTTACCACCAATAACTTGAATATCATCGGTTAATTTTAAAGTAGCGTTATACTTTAATAATATAGGCTTTACAGCTTCTAATATCTGCTCGGCAGTTCTGTATTTGTATCTGCCGAATGTGTTGTATTTGCCTTTAGGTACTTTTAACTCGTTTTGAATTTTTACAAGTGCTTCCATTTTGTTTATGTATTTGGGTTTAAAAGATTGTGTTGATATACTTCGTAAACAGTACTACATACATTTTGATTAAATGATGTTTTAGCACGTTTAATTATTGGTACTGGTTCTGCTTTAGGTTGCCAGTTTCTTTGCTCTATTTCTAACTGAATAGACATAGCAGTCGGCTCGTTTGAATAAAGATTTTTATCTACTTGCATATATCATCTTGAATGTAACCAGCGATAGCTAGTAAGATTAATAAATAGATTAGTGTTTTAATTTTCATGTTGTTTGGTTTTGGTTTTGTTACACAAAGATGTGACTTTCTACATAACAAAAATTATTATTTACGCAACCGATTGCACTGCATCTCTAACATCGTGCATCTTTTATTTAATTTATGTACTTGTTTTACTCCGTTTAATTGCTTCAATTTATTTATTCTCCAGTTAATGGCCTGAGGTGTTAAACCTTGACTTTCGGCATATTCTCGAACAGTAATTAATTTCATATATTATTTATTTAATTTTTATCTCCTACAAAATGCACCACAACTTTTACCATCTTTTTTATAATCATCATAAAGACTTTTTACATCAACAAACATTTCGCTTTTACATTCATTTGCTAATTGGTTAAGGCTTTTACCATTGCCCATTATTGAATAAAATTTAAGTCTTTTATCTTGCATTGACTCCTCAAATTCAATCATCTTTTGAAATTCTTTTTTATTCAAATGATACATTGCTCTGTATTCTTTTTCACTTTTATAAAAGCACATTCTGCATCCGCCTCGCAACATATACACAGGAAATTCTGGGTGTAGTTTATTTATTTTTAAAATATCTTCACAATCATCTCTTGTCAATCCATCATTAATTAATGGGTATGAATATTTAACATTTGTTTTTAATTCTAAGTTGCCAGTTCTACCTTGTTCATCAAAATTAAATCCAATCATTAATTCACATTCACCCTGTTTACTTAAGAAATTATCTATTGGTTCAATTTTAAACATCCTAGTGCAATATCTAGCTTGTCCTGATGGCATATACTTTGCTTTGTTTGCGTATTGTTCCAATCCATTATGCTTTTCATTTTTAACTCTTATAAGTTTAAATTCTCCATTGTGTAATTCTTTTAATCTTTGCTCAACACTATCTATTTTATTATACATTTCTTGATGTTCGGCACCAGTATCACACCATATAGCAGTTGCACCTTTGCCATATAATATACACATAGTAGTACTTTCAACTCCACCACTAAATGATATGAATTTTTTAATCATATATTATTTTTACTTGCATTAATAAAATCATTCATAATATTATCAGGTGGCAATTTGCCTGAGAATGATTCATATATTTTTTCTTTGCCAATCATTAAACAGATATATCTACAAGACATATTTTGCATCAATATATTATCTTCTTCTTTTGTAGGTTGCGGTATTTGGAAACCTTGCAAGCTGATTTGTAAAACACCATCAAAACCATCTTTGCAAAACCATGCATCAGGATTGTCTTTACTTAATCCAAACCAATGTTGACCATAAGGGTATTGTTGCCACCATTTATGAATCCACTTTTCTTTATGTGGCATTATTTCTAATAACTGTTTTTGACCTTGTTCAATGAATCCAGCTTCTATAATTTGTTCAATAAAATTCATAGTGCAAAAGTAATATTTTCTACATAACAAAAAATAAATTTTTTTATTTGAATTTATTTTATAGTTTTGCATTTCAACAAATTTTTAAACAATGACAAACTATTTTAAGTCAAAAGTAAATGCAGACTTCTTACTGCATAATGAGCCATTAATCAAAATAGAAGAAAACAAGTATCAAGGTGTAGATGGATTAGAGTTCAACATTGATGATAGCAATGTTGAAGATTATCCTACTTGGTGTCAAATGATCCAGCAAGAACGCTATCAGCTACTCGGTGAATTAATTGATGCAATGGTTTATTCACCAGTTGCAGTTATTGAAGTGCAGCAGCTAGTTAATAGCTTTAAAGAACGTGGATTAGTTAAAAGTATCATTAACCCTATAAATATTGAAGATGCTAACAATTACTAAATACTTACTCCACAAACAAATCAGAAATGAAACTCCTTTCTTAATTTCAAAAGGAGTTGGTTTATGGCAAATCAACGGAGGGATAACTGAGCAGGAAATGGAGAAACTATATCCAATTAATGGAACTGTAATGAATAGAAATAATAAACACTTTTACAAAGGAGAGAATTGCGATAAAACTAAAATTTAAATTTTAAACAAAAAAAAACAAAACAAATGGTAAAAAAATTAAATGCCTTAAAGTTGGCTAATGAAAACTTTGATATTGATGCAGCTTTCAATATTTCAATCGGTAATGATGATACTCAATTATTATATGATATGTCTATTGATAATGTAAATCATCTTAGAAAATATGAACTAGAATTAGTAGCTGGAGAATATTGGTATAGTAAGACTGTAGAGATACTTGGTGTAAATTTTAAATTAAGTTTATTTGGAGGTCAAACTACTTTGATAGGCAAAACTTTTCGTATGGAATATGCAACTGAAAATCCTAAGACTTTTAATAAAAAAAAGTATATAACTGAATGGATTGTAATTTCATATTATAATAATAAATATTATGAATGTTTATGTTTATCACATTGGGAGAGAAGAAGTAATGGAGGTTATAGATATGACAAAATAAGATTATATACAGCAGAAACTATAACATCATATTTAGCTAATGACATTAAAATTGCACCAGCAAAAGATTTTATTGAATTATTTAATTAAAACAAAATGCTAATATTCGTAATTGTCCTCATAATCTTAAATATAATATCAATTTTTTTATCTTTAAAATACAACAATGATGATGATTAAAAAACCCATACATAAATTAAACGGAGGCAATGGAGCAACGCTATGTGTAGAATGTAGCGTTGTTATATGCACAGGGTTAAAAGATATATTATATTGCGATAATTGTAAAAAAATGAATAAAATAATAATAGTAGTAGTTATTTGGGAAACAACTAAATACTTTGCAAAAAAGATTTGGTATTATTTACATAATAAATTTTAAAAATGAAAAAAGAAACACCAGTGGAATGGGTATTAAACTTATTAACTCCTTCAATATCGTTGAAACAAAAACATATTGATTGGTTAAAAGAACAAGCTAAAGCAAAAGAAAAGCAGTATCTAATTGATGAATTAGAAGATGTTTTATATGAAGATGATAAAATTGATTTTGATGACCCTAATTATCGAAAGGATGTAATAGAATATGGACTAACAAAAGTTAATAACCTTAAAAAAAAATTATATGCGAAAAGTTGAAGTAATAGGCTTTAAGTTAATAAGCAGCACTTATCACGAATTTGAAAGCTTGACTCACGCTGCCGAACATTGCAAAGCAGCAGTTGAAAGTATCTATCTAGTATGTCAAGGTAAATTCAAACAAACTAAAGGCTGGTGCTTTGTTTACAAATCAGAAAATTTCGCCGATGAAATACAAAGTAAATTATCGCAACAAACGACCAGGGGCAAGTCATCAAGTAAAAAAGTAAAGGTCACAGATACCTATGGCGGTGTTGAAATATACGATAGTGGTTCTGAAGCTGCTAAGATGTTAGGTGTTAGTAGGACAACAGTTGCACTATGTGCCAATGGTAAACGTAATCATACATCATTCACTTTTAAATTTATTTAATTATGGAATGGATAATACAGAAATTACAAGAGAAAAATGCTGTTTACAAAATAATAGAAGAAAGTAAAGATAAACTTATTGAAGAAACTAAATTGTTTTTATATAATAACAAAACTGAAATAAAAAAATTATTACCTAAAAAAAATGAAGTTTATAAAGTAATTAATTTAGATTTTCTTTATATTCATCAATTAGAACAGTTAGAAGATAAAGAAATATTTTTTAAATCAATAGATGAAAGGTTTACACCATTATATGATTTATCTAATATTAATAACTGTGGTTTTACAATTACAGTAAGAGGTCAAATAATTGATTGTAATAATAGAATAATTTTTGAAAATATACGAGTACCAATTACAAGTATTATCAAAAGTGAAATTGATGTAAGTTTAAAACTTAAACATACTTTTATTTATTTAATGATAGATAAAAACACTGGTTTATATAAAATTGGTCGTTCAAATAAACCTTATTGCAGAGAGAAAACGTTACAATCAGAAAAACCTACAATTGAATTATTATTTTTTTATAATGGAATTTCATCTGATGAAAATATTATACATAAAATTTTTAGTGAAAAAAGAGTTAGGGGTGAATGGTTTAACTTAAATGCTAATGATATTTTAACTTTTAAACAATATTTTAATGATGCAATGGAAACAACGTTATAATGAAGCTCATTACAGCAAAACTCAAAGAACTGCTCCCAACTTTGTTAGGGATGGACATTATACAAATCCAACTTTGCCTAAGTATAAAACAGCTAATGGATTACAAAAGTTTTGCATTAATTATTGTAATTGGCTTGGACATCATTTAGAACGTACAAATAATATGGGAGTGCCAATAAAGAAAAGTTATGAGAAGTTTAATATAATTACAGGAAAACTTGTTACAGTTGATAATGGTATTGAATGGAGAAAAGGTAATGGAGTTAAAGGCTCTTCTGATTTAAAGGGCCACATAAATAACCCTAAACATAAATTCCCTATCCCTATTTATATTGAAATAAAAATTAAAGATAAACAGAGTGCTGAACAAATAGATTATGAAAAAAATATTACAAACACTGGTGCTTTATATTGTATTGTAAAAACTCCTGAAGATTTTTTTGCTTTTTATGATTTTGTTATGAATGAGTAGTATATTTGTAGCACATAAAATATGTAAATAGTGTACGAGATTATATACATATTATTTTTACAGCAATGTAAATAATAGGCTCACAACTCGTACTTGTGGGCTTTTTTATTTTTATGCCACACGTTTATAAAATTACTTCACCAAAAAATAAAATTTATATTGGCAGCACAGTTAACATAAATAATAGATTTAATTCATATAAAAGATTAGATTGTAAATCTCAAATAAGATTATATAGAAGTTTTTTGAAATATGGAGTTGATAAACATAAGTTTGAAATTATAACTGAATGTACAATTGAAGATATGTATAAGCTTGAAAATTATTATGGTAATTTATATAATTGTTTACATACTTTTTTTGGGTTAAATTGTGTTTTACCAAAAGCTGGAACTAAATTTAATAGCAGAACGGAAGAAACAAAAATAAAAATTTCTATAAATATGAAAGGAAGAATTGTTAGTGAAGAAACAAAACAAAAATTAAGAATTATTAATACAGGTAAAATCAGTAATATGAAAGGTATAAATTATCACAAAAAAGAAAGCAAAAAAAAAATGAGTATATCTCATACTGGTAAAAAATTAAGTGAAGAAACAAAAAACAAAATAAGTATTTCACATAAAAATAGAATACCTAAGAATCATTCACAAATAATTAAAATTCGTAAAAAAATTATATTATTTATTGATTATGGAATATTTTTTAATAGCTTAACTGAATGCTCAATATTTTTTGGTAAAAGCATAGCATTAATTTCTATGATAGTAAATAAAAAAAGAAAACATTCATTAAATTTAGTATACGCTTAGCATCTCAACACCTGAACAATTTTTTGAATTGTATGATAAAATAATAAACTTATGAAAGTATTAAATTTATACGCTTGTCTTGGTGGCAACCGTTACAAATGGGATGAAGTGGCAAATATTGAAGTAACAGCCGTTGAATATGATGCAGAGATAGCTAAGGTATATCAAGAGCGTTTCCCAAATGATAAAGTGATAGTGGCTGATGCACACCAATACTTATTAGACCACTATAAGGAGTTTGATTTTATCTGGGGATCGCCACCTTGCCCAAGCCATTCAAGAGTTGCTTTTGGTAGTAGAAAAAGTGATAAAATGAAACACCCACCTGTTTACCCTGATTTTAAACTATACGAAGAAGTTGTTTTTTTGGATAATTATTTTGATGGTAAATATTGTATTGAAAATGTGATACCGTATTATGAACCATTGATACCTGCAAAGAAAAGGGGTAGGCACTTATACTGGACTAATTTTAATCTGCCACATAGTTTAAATGAAAGGGATTACGAAGGCAGTTATGCTTGTGGCAAGGATGAACATAATAAATTACAAATATTTCACGATTTAAAAGTGAAAGCCAATTTAGGTGGTTATCGTGATGTTTTAAGAAACCTTGTAGATTATGAAGCTGGTAAAACAATATTTCAAACAGCCTTAGGAATAATTAATCAAACAAAAAATATACAACAAGAACTTTTTTAATTACCTTAACTTCGCAAGTGAATTAGTATCTGCCAATACTTAATTTTAAAAACTTATTGTGACCTTGTTGGGGGATGGTGGCAGCCTGAACCCGATAAGGTTTTTTTTATTTTTATGAACAAATCATATTATTTCTCGCACGATTATACAGCTTCCGAAGATGTCAAAATATTATACCTTAGGCAAGAATTAGGAATGGAGGGTTATGGCATTTACTGGTTTATAGTTGAACGTTTGGCAGTTGCTGGTGGCAGGTTGCCTATGAAGATAATTCCAGTATTAGCTATGCAAATGCAGTCAACTGAAACCAAAGTTAAAGCAGTTATTCAGTCATTTGAATTGTTTATAATGGAAGAAAACAAATTTTTTTCACAAAGACTTTTGCAAACTATTGAACTAAGGCAAACGCTACAAAATAAAGGCAAAGAGGGTGCTGCAAAAAGATGGGCAAAAAATATTGATAACTCAAAAAATATGGTGCTATGATAAATTTTGAATCAATACAGGAACTTAAACAAGCTGCATCATTACTTGATATTGTTAGCAGTAAAATTAAACTTAAAAAAGACGGTGCTAATCATTCAGGACTTTGCCCATTTCACAATGAAAAGTCGCCATCATTCAAAGTTAAAGGCGATATGTATAAGTGTTTTGGTTGTGGTAAAAGTGGCGATGTTTTTTCTTTTGTTATGGAATCTGATAATACGACTTTTTTTGAAGCTGTAAAGAAAGTAGCAGCATCGATAAATTTTGAACTTAAAGAAGATACAACTAACTACATCAAACCAGTTGAACGATTAACTAAATTGAATGATAAGTTTTTGCAGCACTTTGAAATCAATCGTAAAATTTCAAATAATACTTTGTTAAGATTTGGAATAACAGAAAGCATTGAATGGATGCCAAAAGCTAAAGCAGATATTCCAGTAATTTGTTTTAATTATTACAAAGATGATCAGCTTGTTAATATAAAATTTCGTGGTGCAAATAAAGATATGAAGCTGGCAAAGGATGCTGAACTTATATTTTATAATTTAGATGCAATTAAAGATGACAAACAATGTGTAATAGTTGAGGGTGAAATAGATTGCTTATCAATGTATGAAGCTGGAGTATATAATTGTGTTAGCGTTCCTAATGGTGCAAATGTTAATGGAAAAGTTAATCTTAAATACTTAGATAATTGCTTTGATTATTTTGCTAACAAAACAAAAATAATAATTGCAACAGATAACGATCCAGCAGGTAAAAGACTAAGTGATGAATTGATTAGAAGATTTGGTAAAGAACGATGCTATAAATTAGAGTTCCCTGAAGATTGCAAAGATGCTAACGAAATACTATGCAAATATGGCAAAGAGCATTTAAAGTCACTTACTAATAATGCTAAAGAGTTTCCTATTGATGGTGTGCATACGATGGAAGATATGGAACACGATTTGAATGATTATTATTTAAATGGTTACCCTAAAGGCGAAAGATTTGGTTTAGGTTCTTTTGATGATTTGCTACAGTTTACTGGTGGGCAATTTACAACAGTTACCGGTATACCTAATGGGGGTAAATCAGAATGGGTTGATAATATAATGGCTAAGTCTGTAATATCAAGCGGATGGAAGTGGGCAATATGTTCTTTTGAAAATTCACCAGCAACTTTTCACGTTACTAAACTAATGGAGAAAATAGTAGGCAAATCATTTGCATTCAGGCAAAATTTAGACAATAGAATAAGTCAATGGGAGTTTGAACAATCAAAGCAAGTTATTAATGACTTCTTTTATTTTATGAATATTAATGCACTTGATGTCACACTTGATGGCATACTTGATAAGGCACTTGAACTTATTAAAAGAAAAGGAATTAACGGACTGCTAATTGATCCTTGGAACTATATCGAGCATAAAATACCAGCAGGATATACCGAAACACAATACATAAGTGAAAGTTTAACGAAGATTAAGACGTTCGCACTCCAGCATCAAATACATATTTTCGTCGTTGCACATCCAACTAAAATGAGAAAGGATGAAAAGGGCAAATTTGAAATACCAAACCTTTACAGCATATCAGGTTCTGCCCACTGGTTCAATAAAACAGATAATGGTATATGTGTTTACAGGAATTTTGATACTGGCATAGTTGATATTTATGTTCAAAAAGTAAGGTTTAGCTGGTTGGGCAAGGTCGATTTTTGTTCTTATACCTTTAATGCTGACACTAGACAATATCTACCTATTATTTAATATTAAGTAAATACATTCAACATTATGAAAGTCAATAAGTTATTAATTTAATGACTTTTTTTATTTTATAGGGGCTATATGGCGGGGCTATAAGCACCCCATTAGCGGGGCTAATGCAAAGAAAGAAAGAAAGAAAGAAAGAAAGAAAGAGGTCGCTTTCGCTTTTTTTTGGTTGTTTAATAAAAACTTCTATAAATTTACAAAGTGAAAAGCACTAATGATATAATTACAGAGTTGTATCTTTGCAACGATATTGACAAAGTCATAAACACTTTGCCTGCATACTGTAAAGA
>Ga0209191_1000355_pt1 | contig 36503 bp, 57 predicted proteins | sample S_130626_EF_Meta_FD_187320 | JGI IMG/M metagenome (GOLD analysis project Ga0209191, IMG submission 187320) | Freshwater microbial communities from Lake Simoncouche, Canada to study carbon cycling - S_130626_EF_MetaG (SPAdes) (version 2) | ecosystem: Environmental > Aquatic > Freshwater > Lake ...
TCCCGCCGCCCGGCAGTAGACTACTACTTCCCTGGTCTGGGGTAGCCTACTCCCTAGTAGCTTCAAGAGCTCCTGCTTGTCGTAGTAGGTCCGGCCGTTAATCTCGTTCTTCCATTTGTTGACCGCGCCCCGGTTGACATAGCCTTCTAGGGTCTTTAACGATACCCCAAGAAACTGGGCGGCTTCCTTCTTGTACACGAGCTCTCCGCTTGGAAAGGGTACTAGGGGTCTAGAGTCTGTCTGTTGCATGAGGTTATTTATCCGGGCCCCGGCGGCCAGTCGGGAAGTCTCAGTAGCCAGGGTCTCGCGGCTTCCTACTAGCGTCCAACGGCTCGGGCCCCTCTAGAGCCTGGGAGCCTGCTCGGGGCCGTGGAGTGGGCGGTCGCCGTACTCCCTAGTCCCCATGAATGCACAGCTTGTACCCTTTGGGCGGTGGTCAGTCAGGGTACTCCCTAGTCCCACGGGGCCGGGGTCAGGGCTGGGTTAGGCTGGCCTGGCAGGGGTACTCCCTAGTCCCGAGTGGTGCTAGCCTGGTCGGGTAGAGCCGGGCTGGCTGTGGGTACTCCCTAGTCCTAGCCTACCTGGCTCTGATAGAAATAGGCTAGATTGGGCTAGCGTGCTGGCTAGCTCTGTACCGAGCATGGAGCTTGCTCCTAGTCTGGTTAGGCTAGTATCTGGTATTTTGTTTATTAATAATATAGGTAGACTAGAGAGTATTTAAACTTTAGTGGGTAGGGGCGCACTCCAGTCTTTGTGACCCCAAATATCCACGGCTAGATGGGCCGGGCTCTGGGTATAATAATCAGGAGTAACAATTTAAAAAGAAATAATATGATAGAAATAATAGTAATAGCATCATTTTTTGCTATAATAGCAGCACTTTTATATCTAATTTATTTAGGAAATAAAAACAATCCAATGTCAATATCAGCAACCGAAGATATTATGAAAATTACAGGTTCAAATCCTGTCCTGACTACCAAAAATAGAAATAATGAAAGCAATACTTGAATTTGATTTAACTGAGCCGGCGGATGTTGAAGCCCACCTACGCTGTGTACAGTCCTTGGAGCTGGTACTTTTTGTACTCAAAATAGAAGCCGAACTCAGGGCTAAACTAAAATACGGCGAGCTGAGTGAATGCGAATGGAAAACCCTTGACCGCTTCAGGGAATTCTTTTACTCAGAGCTTAATGACCATGGCCTTAACCTTGACAGCTTAGCCAGCTAAAGACTGGTCCCTTTTTTTGGTATATTAGCCTAGATAAATAACTTTACAAAAAAAAAGAATTAGAAAATGAAAAACGTAATTAAAAGATTTACACAATTTGTAAACGAGTCAATGGGTTCTAACCTTAAAGGAATTCAACCAATCCGAAATTTTGGATATTTATCTGATGCTCAACGTGATGAGCTTGCTGCGGATGCAGATACTGAAGCTAGAATGGAAGACTTTGACGGAGAAGTAGACAATGCAATGATTGATCCTGTACTTAGTCAAATTCAAACTGACTTAACTAGGGATGATGAATTATATTTTGATATCAGCGTTGATTTAGAAGCTGGAGAATATACAGTTCATGGAATATACGATTCAACTTATGGAACTTATGGAGTTCGTATCCATGATAAATTTGATATTCCTGAATTACCTATCACTTTACCTCTACCTGACCTGTTTAATCAAGTAGTAGACGGTACGGTTGAATATGGCGAAGCTCCTTCAGATACTGAAATGGAAGACTATCGTGGATTATCAAAAAAATACAGTTCACGTCCAACCGACGGACTAGAGCCAGAAGAAATGTCAAGATTTAATCAGTTAGGCAAAAAGGTTTCAGACTCTCGACCAAATTCAAGAGTTGACAGAAAGATGTAAGTTAATTACCAACCTATAATCTAAAGGACCCTTAGCAATATCGGTCCTTTTTAGGGTATGCTGACTCAGATAAATAAAAAAAACAGACAGACATTATGCAAAAAGAACAAATACTAGGACTAGTAAGACACACATTAACCTTTATTGGTGGAGCCCTAGTGGCAAAAGGTTTAGCAACCGAGACTATCTCTAATGAATTGATTGGTGCAATCATGACCCTAATCGGTGGTGTATGGTCAATCATAGCAAAGACCAAATAGAATTCTATAACCAGCAATGAAAGCTCCATATTTGGGGCTTTTTTTGTGTCAGTAAATCGGGCGATAAATAATAAAAACACTGAACTTGAATAATGCCAAACGTAGTAAAATACAACGCGACCGCTCAAACCTCAGCTCTTAAAAAGTCAAATTACTGGATAGGGGTTGGTGACGTTGACAAAGGACCGACTGGGTCAACTGATTACTGGAACGGAATCACTCCACCGTCTGGCGGTTACACAATATATCAAAATAAGGCATCAGGCGGTCCGTCAATTTTGGTTGCTGCAAACGATGCAGAGCTAATAACCTATACTAGAATGATTTCAGGCGTAACCTATGGCAGTGCCGCAGCTGCGTTACAGTACTATTACGGCCAAACCGATAAGATGGTAATTGATCGAGATTATGAAGCAGTGAATACAACTAATTTAGTATGGTCGGTTGATGCTGCTTTTGCACCTTCGTATCCACGCACCGGCACGGTGGTGAATGATATGGGCAGTTCAGTAGTTACCCAAAACCTGACAAACGGGCCAGCCTTTGTTTCAGCTGGGGCAGCCTCGTATTTTTCATTTGATGGCACCAATGATTTTCTAACCACTAGCGCTTACAATGCAGCATTCAATACCAACGGTAATCAAGCCTATACCGCTGAAGTCTGGTTCTATACTGGTGCAGCCAGTACAACAGCATATTACCCAATTTTTTCGAATTACACGGTTGTTGGTGGCTTTAACGCAGGTTGGGGCTTGTGGTACTCTCAGAACTCAGCGAGCGTAAGTGCAGGTAATGTTATTGTATATGGTGAAAGATTTGGCGGTGCAGTTACCGGGTATGCCGGTGAAATAATTGCAACCGGCAGTTTCTATAATACTTGGCATCAAATCGTTTCAGTATATGACGGCACTAATCTAATGTTTTATCGTAATGGTGTTCTAAAGCAGACGACCTCTTCAACGTACACAATATCAAATACCGTCGCTCTAGTGCAGCTTGCAGCTAGACCAAATACAAGTTCGCCGGTTGGATTCTCGCCAATCAGGGTTAACGTAGCTCGGCTCTATACAAGAGCCTTAACTTCAGCTCAAGTACTTCAAAATTTCAATGCACAAAAAGGCAGACTAGGCCTCTAAAATAATACAACTTTTAATGGAAAGGCAATTCATAATATTTAACGTTTCAGAATTATCAAAGATTAATTTCGAAGAGGTCCTAGAGACCAGTGCCGATACTGTTAGAAGATCACTAGACGGTACCAAAACCTTTGTTAAGTGGGAAGATCCAGTGCCTCAGTGCATTCAACTTTTGACCACAGCAGATGGGCCCTACTTGTATCAGGAAATGCTAGAGATTCTGGACGGGCCGGACTGGCTGGATGAGGTCTAGCTTTAAGAGTGCTAATTTTTTGGGGTATATTAACCTGAATAAATAACCGTATGAAATCACTAGTTAAAGGGTTTAGTCAGTTTATAAACGAGGACCTTGATTCGTCAGGTTCTAATCGTATTGAATTAGACTTGGTAAAAGAACTGCCTGACTTATACAGTCGAGCTGCACGAATTGGCGACGATGAAGATGACGATACTGATTATACCCATGATATTACGACTACTCTAACCGCAATCAAATACGATACACCGGCTGATATTGACCAGCTCAGAGAGTTGGGTCTAGCTCAAGGTGCTTGGGAAACTGATCCAGACTGGATAGAGGCACTGGATGAAATAAGTTACATAACTGATAAATTCATAGACGATTCATTCCATACTGAACCGGTTAAACTAAAATTAATATTTGACGATGAAGAAGGCGGGTACGGCGGATACGGTCCAGGCGGTGGAGGTATGGGCCGAACTATCTTTTGTGGAGTTCAAGAATTTACTAAAGACGTGATCCTTGATAAGTTTACCTATTTATTACGATATACTGATATATTTGAATATTAATACCTAAAATAAAAAACAGAGAATGACAAAGTATATTAAACTATTTGAAGAGCATGAAGAGGACGAGGAAGACCTTAGGCAATTAAGAGATTTGGGTTTAGCCGATCCTGAATTAACCTATGACTTGCAGTTTTCAATTGACCCGGATTGGGCAATGGGAAACGGGCCGGCCGAAACGGTTATTGAAATTACAAATTTAATTAATGGAATTGGGGATTGGAAAGGTGTTGGTAAAGTTTCAGTGATTGACGTATTTGGCAAGTTTGGAAGTAAGGGAATTGCTTGGGAAGGTCCGCTATCCGAAGTTGGACTTAACGATGAAGCTGACGACTACACTATGGATGAAATTGACATTGATGATTTTAATGCTGATGCATTTATTACCTTTACCAGTTTTTTAGGAGAAGATGAAATTGAAGATTTTATTAATGATCAGTTGATTCACCTAACTGCTTATGGTAACTATGATCTTGAATTAATTGAAGATTAATATGAAACACTTAAAACTATTTGAAGAACATATTAACCCTAGTCAAGCAGATGACGATGCTACTCGAGATGAATTAATAGATTTAGGTCTGGCTGATCCTGATCCTTATTATGAAAGGGTTGCTCGCCAATTAGCAGAGGCTGGTATTGAGATAATTGCAAGATTTAATTGGACTGACGAAGTTTATGAACCTCGACCAGATTTTTCAATAATGGTATTTGGAGTTACCATAGAATATAATGGTATGGAGTTTGATCTTGAATGGGATGAAAGCGATGCCTATTCAAATTGGGACGAATCACGTTGGAGACTTACATGGACTCAAGATTTTGAACCAATTAAGTGGAATCTAAGTTTAGATGAAGTAATTGAACTCGTTAAAACTTTAACCCCAAAACCAGAAGAAGATGATACTGACTTTGAAGTTGACGATGATTTATTGGGCTTACCAAAGGATGCACAAAAAACTCTAATGAAAGTCCGTAAAAAAATAAAAGACTTTAAGTCCTAGTCAAAATGACAATTTATAATTATGAAACACTTGAAACTATTTGAAAATTTTATACCCGAAGCACGCGAATCTGATTTAGAAGGTTTGGCTGACTTGGGACTTGGTCCATCTCAACTTGAATGGGAGGTAGAATACGATGAGGATACTGAGAGCATGGAAAGATCCGATAAGCAAAAAATGTACGAGTATGAATCCCCAACTGGAGCTCACATTACTAGGGTTGAAGGGGTAATCGAAGCATTTCAAACCAACTTAGACATTTACTTTAGCAATGAAGATAAAATTCAAATGCACATTAAATTCTCACAACACCCTACATTTAAAGGCAGCTCCGCTTTTCAAGTTAGACATGGTGGTAAATGGCACTCATTGCTTAGTATTGACCAAGCTGAAGAATGGTTACAGAAAGTAGAAGACTCAGGCTCGGCCGTTCAGCCAATATTCTATTATTACGAAGAGTTTTTAAAAACTTTAAATGAAGGTTTAAATATTACAACTAATGAGATGATGAAGCCGGACTATACTCGACTACGCTTATTCATTAGAGCTTTACGTGATTTACCAATTGACTCAAATACCGTACTTAAAATACGTGGTTTAATTAATTCTCGAATGATTGATCCGTATCTTGATAGACTCACTATCTTAGCTGAAGTAGGCCGAACCTTTTCGGATATTCCAGGTATTAGTGAATTGGTTGCAAAGTTTAGCAGACCACTTACTGAAGCTCGTGAGATTGAGCCGCATGAAGAAGCTGAACTAGCTAATATGAAAGACACAGTTGATGACTTAAATGGCTTAATTGAATTAGGTTTAATCGATGATTCCGGATATCGGAAAGAGATGGTTGCTATTACTAAAGCTTTTAACAAATTTATTAAGGGTTTAAATTTAGATCGTAAAGATCAAGCGGATCTTGATCTGTTAAAATCTCTTGGCAAAAAAGCCGGCCAAGACTCATTAATTGGCTTAGATACAGCTGGTGCAAAAGCTCTCTTGGCAAAAGGTTTACATCTGGTTTCCAGCCCAACCCAATTGGCAAACGGTTCATTAATATTTTCGGTTGACCCGAATTACAGACGTAGCGATGGATGGGGTATTGGATTTTTTCCTGGGCCAAAGGTTATCAGGCGTATGACCCCAAAACAAATTAATATTGGGGTTTGGTCAAGACGTGCTGGCTCAATGGATATTGCAATAAAACATTTTAGAGACACAACTAGTAATCTAGATTTCTATAATAAGGCAATGTTATGGGCGGCTGACAATATTGATTTTGAACATGCAGTAATGTATCCTGAAAAGAGCATATGGAAATATTATAAAAAGAAAAAAAAGGCTATTACTAAAAGATCAGAATCAGACGAGCTACGTGTACAAGCTGATGAACTTGCATCAGAAACCAGAATCATGCCGTATCAATCCCCGGCAGATCGAATTATTGCACTGACCAAGTACATTGAATCTTGGAAATTAAGACTTAAAGCTGCTCAGCTTGATAATAGCCAAAAAGACATATTTGATGCAGAGCAAAAGATTGCACATATGGAACTTGATATTGCTAACTTAAAGAAACACGGTTATAATTAAAGCAACCTCTATTCAATTTTATACTTAAGGCTGGAATTCCAGCCTTTTTTTATGTGATGATAGTATAATAAAACCATCTTATGGAAAGTCAATTAACTGAAACTCAATCTGCAATTAACCAAGCCAGATTAATAATGGAAAGCTTTGATCCAACTGGCGCAATGACAATTGGATTTGATAAGCCAACGTATATCCTAACCTCTGAACAAATGGGAATTATTGCAGGAGCCCTCTATTTGGCAGACTGCGATTTAGACTACTTAATCAGTAACCATGTTATCTGAAAACCGAAAAGCTCGATACGAATACGAGTTCATTGAACGGTGGACTGCTGGTATTTCGCTAGTTGGATCAGAGGTTAAGTCAGTTAAAGCAGGTCATATTGATTTTACTGGGTCTTGGTGCGAATTACGAAATGGCGAGTGCTGGCTTAAGGATCTATACATTAAAGAATCAGCAACAGCCTTTAGCCACCAGGATAAACGAGAGAGGCGGTTATTGTTAACTAAAAAGGAACTAAAGAAGCTGGATAAGCTGATGGACAAGGGCCTCACGATCGTTCCAGTATCAATTCAGGTTAATCCAAAGGGTTTAATTAAAGTATCTATTGCTTTAGCCAAAGGTAAGAAACTTTGGGACAAGCGCCAAGTTATAAAGAATAGGGATGCTGACCGAGCTTTATTGATTTCAGGTTAAATAAATAAACCTTGAAATAATAATCATTATGAAATATATTAAACTATTTGAATCATTTATTGCAGAAGTCGCAGGTTATCCGTTGGTTGCTGCAACCTCAGCGGTTAAAGGTTGGGCTGATCAAGGCGATGGAACATGGATGGTTAAGTGCACATTAGGTAGAATTTATATAGCAACTGCCGAAACTAAAAATAACGGCAACGTTTCAGTATTTTTAACAGCAAATGATCCGGCAACCGTAAAAAGTCTTCAAGCATTAGGTTGTAAAGAAACAGCTCCAGCTAGCGGAGTCTATAAATTAGTAGATAAAGATAAAACCGAATATTCTTATAATAAAATGTTTAGTTTAACTTTAACTGATGTAAAGACTGGCGATCCAATTTTAGTATCAATTGCAAATGTACTAAACAAAGTGCAAGCTGCAGCTACTACTACGCAAACCGTAAGTGACTATACTGGTCTTAAAAATTCAACTACGGCCAATGATAAAGTTAAAGCTCTACAGACTGCAATTATTGCCAGTGGAAATGCGGCTGCTGCAAAAGCACTTAATGATAAGGGCGGAGCTACCGGAATTTACGGTCCTGAAACCGCTGCAGCCATTGGAATCCTAATTGACACCCCAACTGCTCCACCGTCTGAAATTACAAAAGAGATTAATACTAAGATCCAAGCTAAATTAACCATTGATAAAACTGCTGGTCAAAAATACGCAGATGATTTCTTTGGAACGGTTACTGATCCAAACGATCCGACCAAACAAATTAAAGTAGGAGATGTAATCCGACAACAGCAAGCTGCTGATACCGCTGCGGTTACAACTACCACAACTAACAAACCATAATGTATTTTAATTAAATTAGCCAAATTTATCAAAAGATTGGTATTATTTAATTTTAATGAATAATATTTATGGAAACTATCTTAAACAAGCGTGAAATTTTTGCAGTTGCTGCAATGCAAGGAATGCTAATGGACCACACCTATTCAGTTGAAATCATTCCTGAATTAGCTGTAAAAATTGCAGATAACTTAATTAGTCAACTAGATCAAATCAAGTCTGATTTACCTAACCCCTCTAACCCACAATGATGATGTACTCTCTATTACAAGGAATTTTTGAATATTTAATAGTTGGAATTAGTTGGGCAATATTAGTTGAATATTTAGATTCACAAAGAGCCGCTTCTAAACTTAAAAAAAGTATTACCACTAGGCTTATACTTGTATTGTTGTGGCCAGCTACAATATTCATAGCAATCGTTAATCTATTAAGAAATTTAATACACAAATAATATGTCAAAAACAATAGTAGTACAGGATAAATTCAGAACCAATGAACTAAGTGTACAGCCAGGCGGAGCAACTGTAACAGTTTCACATTCAGACGGGTCTCACCGAGTTTATAAAAATATTAAAAATCCAAGGGCTTATACCAATTCAATACTTAAGGACGAAACTATTATCTCAGTGCAAGTAGACGGTCAGGCCTATTGGGCCAGATAAATAACCTAAACATTTACGTCTATATGATTGACAAACTTGTAACTGGTAGAAATACCTCATTTCTAAAAGTCTTAGAAATTTTACAAAACACGTATGGCGAAACTCCAATTAATATAATCGAGACTGGTTGTATTCGAGGAACTAGCGAAGTAAGCAAAATGGGAGATGGTTGGAGCACATTTAACTGGGAATTCTATGCAAAACAAACTGGCTCAACTGTATATGTAGTTGATATAAATGCTGAACATATTAAACGCTCCCAAGAAATTGTTCCTGAAAGCAAGTTTGTTAAGTATAACCTAAGCGACTCAGTTGAATATTTACAAAAGTTTGATAAAAAGATTGATCTGCTTTTCCTAGATAGTTTTGACTATTGTGGAGATGAGGAGAATGTTAGAGCATGTCACAATCATTCTCTTAATGAAACCCTTGCGGCTTGGGATAAATTAAATGACCATTGCTTTATTTTAATAGACGATGTCTTTAATACTGCATGGGACGGTAAAGGTAAATTAACAATACCTTATCTACTTGAAAATGGATTTACTTTAGAGTATTTTACCGATCAACAAGCTTTATTAAGAAGATGAAGTACTTCAACTATTTTGATGGAGCGCTCTACATAAATTTAGAAAGCAGACTTGATCGTAGAGAATCATTTGAGAACAAGGCGTTTGACGCTGGCTTAATAATTCCTAGATTTAATGCAATTGCGTTTAATCCAGATGAGGTAGCTAAAAATCCAAATGATCCTAATTGGCATAAAAAGGTTAGCAGTGCAGCCTCTCATCAAGAGTGTATTAAACTTGCAAAGAATAACGGTTGGGAAAATTGCCTTATATTTGAAGATGATTGTATTTTCATAGATAATTTCATGAGTAAAGCTGAAGCCTGTATTTCTGATTTAAAAGAGAGAGATTGGGATATGTTCTTTTTTGGCGGAGAACCTGCAAGCAAATGTAATCCAATCACTCAGAATATTGTACAAACTGACGGAGTTTATGGAGCCCATGCCTATGCAATTAATAGCCGGTTCTATGATACCGTACTCTCATATCCAAATGATCGTAACTTAATTGATGTTATTTACATTCACTGCTCAATCCATAGCAAAAAATTCTATTTAGCTAAGGAATTATTAATTTGGCAAGATGATGATCGTTATCCATCTGATCTTTGGATCAAATCAGGAAGCGAAAAAATTTATCGAGATGCCTATACAAAATTTGTACCTAATGAATAAACTAAGTTTTGTTTGCACAACCTTTCGTCGATATCGTTGTGTTGAACGTATAATTGAACAATATCTACAACAGGATTATCGAAATTCAGAGTTAATTATTTTTAATACTGACGAAGAAAACCCATTTAGTTTGGACCCAAGTCTTGACTATTCAAATATTATTATAGTTAACAATGGAATTGACTATGAGACTCAACTGCCGTACACTAATCGTGGAGCTATTTGCAGAGATGCAGTGACTCATGCAACTGGAGACTATTTCATGTTAGCAGATGACGATGACATTTATTTGCCATGGCATTTTAGACAAGCAGTTGAAGGAATTCTGTCAAACGGAAAAGACTCATGGAAACCTGAACAAAGCTTCTTTGCAACTCCTTATAAACTTGAAATGGTAAGCAATACAATGGAAGCTTCCGTAATTGTTAAGATGCAAAGAATTAAAGAAATTGGGTTTAGAACTGATGCTACTGGGTATGAGGGCTTAAGTTGGTATACCCAGCTTAGAGATGAAGGCCAATTAGACGAGCATAACTCTGAATACGTTCCATCTTATTGTTTTAATTGGTCTGATCCAACTGAACTTGCTGGACATAAACAAAGCGGTGATATTAATAACCCTAATAATTTTGATAATCATAAGCTTAGCTCAAATGATATTTCAAATAAACCGTTAAATCGTTGTGGTCTTGCAATTATAACAGAATGTTATTCAAAGTATTATAATTATTTACAATTAAATTCAAAAAGGTTTAATCCAGTCCTCTGGGATAAATATGTAAAAATGTACATCAGTTAAATCGCTGACTGATAAATAACCTAGATGAAACACTTAAAACCATATACATCATTTATTAATGAGGGCCAATTTTATCAAGGGGAACTTAACCCAGTATTTTGGCAAGATGGTCAATTTGACCAAGAGACCAGAACTAAACTATTACAAATAGCTACCGATTTTTATACTGACCTTAAAGTTGAGGCTCCAATTATTGATATTCATTTAACTGGCTCTTTGGCAAATTTTAACTGGACCGAACACTCTGACCTTGATGTACACGTTCTACTTGACTTCTCAACGATCGGAGAGGATGTTGAGCTTGTTAAAAAAGCAATGGACGGCTTACGATTCGTTTGGAACTTAAGACATCCAGTTAAAATTAAAGGATTTGATGTTGAACTCTATGCACAAGACCATAAAGAGCCTCACGTTGCATCAGGTTTATATTCTTTGCTAAAAGGCGAATGGATTATTGAACCAAAGGCAGATGAGCCAAAGATTGATGAAAACGACGTTTTACGTAAAGCCGAAGCTTATAAAGTAGAAATTGCTGAACTTGAAAAAGAGGTTGATCAAACTGATTCTGAACAAGCACGTGAAGCTCAAGACCGTATCTCTGCCCTAAAGCAAAAGATAATGAAAGCTCGTAAAGAAGGTCTTGCCGCAAATGGCGAGTTCTCTATTGAGAATCTAGTATTTAAACAGTTACGTAATGATGGATTTATTGAAAGACTTATAAACCTTGGAGCGAAAGCTTATTCTCATATCTATTCAGACCCAGCTGATTCGCTAGACCGTGACGAGAGAGTAAATGAATCATTAGTTGGAAAAGGTAGTACGGTATTGGTGCTTGGCCCAAAAGTTGAAGGTGCTAAACGATTATTCCTGTTTCATGCTGATTGGTCAAGGCAAGTTGAAAGAAATGGTTGGACTGTAAACATGGTTGGTCTTACTGCACCAGTGTGTATCATTCAAGAACAGGATGGCAGACTAGTTGCAAAGACTATATCAATCAGTCCGGGTAATTTAAAAAAATACGCAGGTCTTACTGACTATAATGTGGTCCTAAATTCCAAAACAAAAACTCCTTTTTGGCATCAAGCGGTTAAGTATACAAATGCTGCTGCTTTATTAAAAGATTTGTCCGCAAGCATTCGATCAATACCTGAAGTTACATTTAATTAATAATTTAAGTATTTAATATATAAATGGGTCCTAGCACTAGAGACCCATTTTTTGGTATATTAGGACTAACATGAAATCAACTGACTTAAGAATAGGAAATATTGTGGATCTTGGAAACAGGATTGCTAAGATTATTGAGATTGGTCCACTAATGTGCATAGTTGTGGACTTAGAAGAAACTCAAGACACGATTGAAGATTACGAAAGAGTAAAAGGTCTTCCATTAACCGATGAATGGTTTATTGAATGGGGATTCCATAAGGATGGTGAGTATTGGTGCAAAGGTATATACGATTATAAGTTCTGCTTTAGATATCGGGACTGGGCTAAAAACTGGGCGTTCTATCAAGAGTTTACAGATAGTCCCGACCCAAGTGATGATGGAAAGAAATACCCAATATCATTTGATATTGAATTCGTGCATCAAATACAAAACTTATGGTTCGCATTATTACATTACGAGATAACAACTAACCCAAATTAATATGGAAGATAAAGAACTAATCATAAAGGCAATAGCTGAGAGAATTAAAGAAGAGCAAAAGAAACATGAAAGGAGTATTCCAAATTGGCATGAAATTGCTGCAAGAAAGATTTATGCTACTTTTAATATTCTATTATTGATTGAAGAATACAGAGAAAAGGAATTACTTAATCGTAATCAGCCATATCACTATGAGGCTGAAATATCATCAGGATTAAATGGCTTAATAGAATTTATTAAAGACAAACAAGACTAATATGGAAAAAATAGATAAAATAAGAATAATATGTTCTTTAACAATGATAGCATCTGGAATACTAGTAATAATTATAGGTGAACCACATGAAAAAATACTAAGTGTAATTCCTTTTTTAATGGGATTATATCCTTTATCAAAAATAGGATTTGAAGAAAGGTATTAAATTTAAAAACAAAACTAATATGAAAACACAAGCAGAAATAGTAATAAAAGCAAAAGCCTATGCAGAATCTATTGGTAATGAAGATGGAACATCTGCTTATGATTATGTAATGGGTTATAATCAATGCCAAGAAGACATTTTTAATGAACTTAATGAATGGATCATAATTACTTTATCTGCTGAATCAAAGTTAGGTGCATCTGATAATGTTATTGAAGCATTATTAAATGTTAAGTATAAAATAGAATCATTAAACAAACAAGGCTAATATGTGGAACTATATTAAATATCTTTTAAAACTATTATTTGGCTTTATGATTATTATAGCAGTTGATGTTATATTAAAGAAGGCTGATCCGTTTGTAGGAAACGTGTGGTTTTACTTAACACTAATGTGTTACAATGGATACTGTTATTTAGAATACAGATTAACTGATAAATCTGAATAATATGAGTTAGTTTAAAAGAATCTAACTCTATTTAAAAACTTTTAGTACTTTTACAAATACAATAAAAATATGGCATCGAACAAAGACATAGGAAAGAAGTATCAATTACTCGACGAGATTGAACACGTACTAAAAAGACCGGGCATGTATATTGGTTCTACTAAACCTCATACCGGAAATGAATGGATCCTAGAAGATGGAGTCTATGAAAAATACGAACTCACATATAACCCAGGTTTTCTTAAGCTGTTTGATGAGATCATTTCAAATTCAGTCGATGAGCATAAGCGCTCAGGTAAAATCAATACAATTAAAGTAACTACTACCCTAGATACTATTACTATTTGGGATAATGGCGGAATCCCAGTAGTTCAACATCCGCAGCATAAAGTTTGGATTCCAGAATTAATCTTTTCGAATCTTAGAGCTGGTTCAAATTTTAATGACGATGAAGGTCGTACTGTTGCAGGTACAAATGGAGTAGGTGCATCGCTAGTTAATATATTCTCAAAGAGGTTTGTTATTGATACAGCTGATGGCAAGAATCGTTTGCTACAAACCTTTACCAATAACATGGCAAACCGAACCCCTGCCAAAATTAGTCGCAGCAGCCAAGGTTTTACTGAGATTACTTATGTTCCAGATCTGGCCAGATTTGAAATGAAAGAGATTAATGCAAGCAATTGGAAGATGATGCGCAAACGGGTTATTGATATTGCGGCAGCAAATCCAGGCCTTAAATTAGAATTCAATGGAGAAAAGTTTAAGTTTAAAACATTTAAAGAATACGTTGATCTCTATGTAAAGGATTCAATTTGGGAAAAGTCAAAGGACTGGGAATTTGCAATGGGCGTTTCAAAAGAAGGTTATCAATCTATTTCATTTGTTAATTCAATTCAAACCAAAGACGGCGGAACTCATGAAGCTTATATCTTAAATCAAGTTATTGAGTACTTACGTACCATGATTAAGAAAAAACACAAGGTTGAAGTTAAACCGTCTGAAATAAAAAACCATCTATTTCTTTTTATAAATTGTACAGTCTTAAATCCAGCATTCTCTTCCCAAACTAAAGAGAAGTTAATTACTGAACCTAAAGATTTTGGTACCAAACACGATGTAACTGAAAAATTTGCAAAGGCAGTATTTACATCAGAAGTAATTCAGTCTCTACTGGATTGGATTGAGCAAAAGAAAAATGCAGATGAGAGAGCTGAACTTCGTAAACTAAATAAATCTCTTGCAAATACTAAAGTCTTAAAATTAATTGATGCAAAAGGCAAGGACCGCAACAAATGTGTTCTTGGAATATTTGAAGGTATGTCTGCCTTATCGGCAGTTCGTAAGTTTAGAGATCCTCAGAACTTTGGAGCATTTCCATTAAAGGGTAAGTTCCTAAATGTAAGTGAGATGACAAATTCTGGAGTTATTCAGAATGACGAGGTGGTTCAGTTAATGGCTTCATTAGGAATTAAGTTAGGAGAAGAACCCAAGGATCTTAGATATGGAAAAGTTTATATCTATACTGATGCAGATCCAGATGGAGACTCAATTGCAGCTCTCCTAATAAACTTCTTTAATAAGTATTGGCCAGAACTATTTGATCAAGGTCGAATATTTAAAGTAATGACTCCACTTGTTGTTGCAAAGAAAGGTAAAGAGGTAAAACCGTTCTATTCAAATGAAGAATATTCTGTATGGGAAAAGAAATCAGGTTCAAAGGGTTGGGATGTTGAATATAAGAAAGGGCTTGCAGCTCTTGAGGATGTTGAGTATCGAGATATTATACACAGCCCAGTTCTGGTTAAACTTCAAAATGATAAGTTATATAAAGATAGTCTTAGTGATTGGTTCGGTTCTGACTCTGAACCTCGTAAAGAAAAACTTCTTAAGCTTTCAATATAATGACAGATAACAAAACCTTAATCCTTGCAGAGTTTGAACAGCTTAAAGGCCAATTCGTAATCAATGCCAGCTGGGAAATTGAAAGACTTGTAGCAGTTGGTGAAGACGATATGGACTACTACTGGATAACCTATAATGGCCGAAAACTAAAATGGAATACGTGTGTCGGTGGAGTTATGCCACTCAAAGGCCATTTAAGAGACCAAGACTATACTGAATTAGTTAGGTTAGCTAAGTTAAATCATTTCGATCAAGCAACCGTTTGGGGAAATAGAAACGCTGAAGAGGCTGATGCCTTTAACCAGAACCATGTTGCTGAGCTTTTGCAATTACCAAAAGACCATAAGTTTTTAACAAAGGTCTGTCTTGAATTAAATTAAGTATATTAATAAAGCATGAATCAACTACAAAATAAAACAGTTACTGAGTATCTTGACCAGGACTATGCAATGTACGGAATGTATACTCTAGAGAGTAGAGCAATTCCATCTGTGATTGATGGTTTTAAACCTACTGCTCGTAAAATTATCTACATTGCAGATAAAGTTTGGAAATCAGGTAATGAGAAGCCCTTAAAGATATTTCAATTAGGCGGACGTATTGCAGCTGATGCGCATTACCATCATGGCGATGGATCCTTAAATGGTGCAATTATTGGAATGGCTCAATCATTCAAGAATTCATTACCTCTACTTGAGGAACTTGGTCAGTTTGGTTCGTTACGATCCCCTGAAGCTGGAGCTGCTCGTTATATTTCAACTAAATTAACTTCAAACTTTAGATTATTATATAAAGACTTTGAACTATTAGAAAATCAGGTCGAAGAAGGAAATACAATTGAACCCAAATATTTCTTGCCAGTTATTCCAACTGTCCTATTAAATGGAAGTTCAGGTATTGCAGTAGGTTTTGCAACCAATATTCTTAATCGTAATCCACTTGACTTAGTTGATGCATGTGTTAAGGTGCTTGATGGTAAAAAGGTTGGCAAATTACTTCCATGGTGGAAAGAATATTCTGGCCCAGTTGAATTGGTTACTGGTACAAATCAATATGTAATGCGTGGAGTATACGAGATTCAAAATACAACAACCGTTAATATTACAGAACTTCCACCGTCAATGACCTTTCAAAAATATGAAGTGTACCTTAACTCCCTATTAGATAGAGGAATCATTTATTCATATGAAGACAATTCAACTAATGGAATTAACTACACTATTAAATTTGCACGAGCAACCTTAGCTGATCTTATTGCAAAGGGCAAGCTTGATCAAACTCTTAAAATGGTTGAGACTGAAACTGAGAACTTAACTTGCCTAAATGAACGAGGTAAATTAATAATCTTTGAAGAGGTTTCTCAAGTTGTAGAATACTTTGTAAATTTCAGATTAAGTTTCTATTCAAAGCGAAAAGCTTTCCTAATTAATAAGTATACTGAAGAACTTAAGTATCTTTCAAACAGAGCACGCTTTGTAAAACTTATAGTTGATGGAAAATTAAAGGTTAATAATGTTCCACGAAAAGAAATAGTAGAATACTTGCAAGCAAATGGATTTGATGAAGTGAATGGTTCTTACAGCTACTTACTAAACATGCCAATTCATTCCTTAACTAAAGAAACCTATGAACAACTATTAAAAGAGGTTGCTGATAAGAAAATTGAATTGGCTGAAATTAAAAAATTAGAACCAATTGACATGTACAGAACAGATTTAACTGAGCTTAAGAAAAATTTAAAAACAACATTAAAATAAATATGGAAAGACACGAAGTAATTTCGCAAACGTTAGGTTTTCCAGGAAGAATGATTTCTGGGTCAAAGAGTGGGTATCACAAAAACTATCCAAACCATCTGGTAATATTCAATGCAAACGTATGTACTGACAAAAATAAAATATGGTATGGAGATTTAGATTTAACATTAGATAAAGATAAACTTTCATCGCTTGCGGTAGCATTGGACCAAGACATGTATGTACTATATGAGATGGATGGCCGCTTCGAAAATGAAAATTCTCCAATAATCAAATCAGCAGCAGTTATTTTTAAAGCTGATGGAACTTGTGAACTTGGTAAAGGATCGCGATACGGAAGTATTAATGTCAAAACTTTAACCATAAAAAATAATTAATACGATCATGATCAAAACATTTACACAATTCCTAACTAGTCTATTTGAAAAGAAAGGCGAAACTCACGAGTTTGGCTGCGCAATGGTCTATTTTAACTTTCCAGAAATAGCAGACTTTCATTCACAAATTGATCAAGCTGATGTCTATACTGAAGAAGGCGACCGCTCATTTGGCCTAGAGGACGAACCTCATACTACTCTGCTATACGGATTACATTCATATAAAATTCCAGACCAAGAGGTGTTGGATATTTGTATGGCTCAACCAATTGGGCCAATGACACTAGTTAATGCATCGCTATTCCAAAACGAAAAATACGATGTTCTTAAATTTGATGTTGAAAATCCGGTCTTATCCAAAATAAATGCAGAATTAGCAAAGCTTCCACATACTACTAATTTTCCAGACTACCATCCACATGCAACTATTGGATACCTAAAACCTGGTACCGGTAAAAAATACGTAGACCTATTTAAGGATAAACAGTATGATGTTGTTCCTGATAAAATTGTGTACTCAAAACCAGGAGGAGAGAGGCTTGAAGAACCATGGAATTAGTTAGCACCTACATTTGTAAAAAAGGAGATATTGGAATTCATGATAATATGTTCGGTGGAACAATTCTTTCAATAATAGACGATGCTTCTGCCAGCTATGCTTCGCAAGTTTGCGATACCCAACGTATTGTTACATTAAAGATCGATGAGCTTATTTTCAAGAAACCAGTTAAGGTTGGAAATATCTTAAAGGTGTATGCAAATGTAAAAGAGTTTGGCATAACATCAGTTACGTTATACATTGAAGTTCGCAAGCATAACGTATACACAGGTTTGCAAACAGTCGTTACTCATACCCATATTAAATTTGTTAGAATAGACGATGAAGGTCTTCCGCTTGCAATAAGCAATAGAGTTAAAGAGAGATACTCTGATCGTATGAAAGAATTCGGTAGAGCTCTATTTACACCAGAAGAAATGATACAATTAAAAAAGAAATCTAAGAATACAAATTGATTTATAGGGTAATACCTACAATAATTGAAGCGGTCTCCTGTAAAGGACTGACCGCTTTATTTATGTAATAAGGATAGCCTTGATAGCTTAGTACATATAATAACCCAATTGAATATTTCTTGGTTAGACTTAACACGATTGAATTTGTACTACGAATATTTAAGTTATTATTGAAACTAACTTGGCGATCTGAATAAAGAGCTGGTTGAAATAGAGTAATTGATGATACTTTGACTAGCGAGTGGATTGCATCAAACCTAAATCTGGTTGATGCTCTAACTGTAAAGTTATTCATATCAGCATTTGAGCTTGATGAATAGTACTCAGGTAAAATTAATTCAGAAATATTAAGAGTACATTTTTTAGTCTTAATAACGGTTAACCCAAAACCCAAACCCACTGAACTTCTAAGATTAATTTTACGTTGAAAAGAGTTTTCGTCTTCGGTAAAGGCTGTTAATTTCCAATTATTGCCTAATGACTTCGTTAAATTAGCCGTTGTATAAAATTCGCTTTCATATAAATCCATGGAGGTTTTACCGTATGGCGACTGTTCACTCCATCGGTAATTTGAATTGATTGCCCAACTATATTTGCCAGTATCCTTTTTGATTTCAGTCTTAACTGTAAGTCCAAGAGAACTAAAATTTCCCCTGGTACCATCAGCTCCAAGGGAAAGATTTTTAACAATTTGACCATGGCTTATTTGAGCAAATCCTAGTACAACTACTAATAATAAGTATCTCATTAATTAATTGAGTTTATGGACGCATTGGATATTCTCCAACTAGGGCAATATAAAATGGAATATATTGTTTATCGCGATAATACATTTGTCCAGGAACATGATCTAATATATTTCCTCTATCGTCTCTAAGTCTTAAGTCAGGTAGTGCAAATGTATGTTGACCATCTCCACCGTATGATCCTCCAATTAAAGAGAATAGTGCAGGATTTTCTTGAACTGATAAGATTTGGCCTTCACATTTTGCCCAGCCCTCTGGTGCCCAATCCCATGGGAATTGTGTAATTGTTCCAATAAAAGTTTCCATTGTTTTGTTTTGTTTTATTATTTTAGTAATGCGTAATATTCGTTGAAGTGTTTGATACGATCGTCTAAACCTATAGTTCCACCATTTACTCTTTTCGTAACTGCGGTTACGGTTGCCGTATCTGCTCCTTTATCGCAAATTGCCCAAAGACTATTAGACTGAAAAAAGAAAGCAGCAGAGGCTAATGGATATTTTGTTGCAACTAGATCAGGACTGGCTAAAATATCGTCACTAACCGTTTTATCAAATTTTGTGTAATTATCTTTACCAGTTAATTGAATATAACCGCGGCCTCTAAATTTCCAGCCTTCTCCACTAGTTTCAGCACCATTACCCATACGGCTACTGTATACCCGGTTTGCAATTTTTTCAGGTTTTCTTTCATATGGAGCAGCAGCTGCTTCATTAACAAAATACTTTTTAAATGTTCCAACTAGACCTTTTGCTGAATAGTTTAAATTTTCCTGGACCGCTTTAAAACCTCCACTTTCATGACCGCATTGAGCAAGAAAATGAGCAAGTCTTAATGAATTGGTAATACCGAACTTGGCAGCCGTGTCTGGAATTTGTGCAATAACACTATCTGGGACATGGCCTTTAAGAGCCGAAAGTTTAAATTCGCTGGTCGGAATTACAGCTTGGACAGTTGAAACCGGCCCCATCAGTTTATCCCAAGAAGATTGAACGATTGTTCCATCTGCAACTAACCCATTAGCAAGTTGCCATTCTTTGACCTTTTTTTCAGTAGCTGGCCCAAATTGGCCATCTGCGGTTAATCCAAGCTTTGTTTGAAGTTGAATAACCTCCGGTCCGGTTGATCCATTTTTTAATACCATAAATACGAGTTTCTTGTTATTTATTCGTTGGATTCATCCTATCTAAACAGAAGAATAAATAATCAAGTATGGGCCTTTACATTAACAAAAGAGTTTCAAAATTAATATTAGATTGGTGTATTCAAAAATACGGTCCAAGTGCATACGCTAATGTAAAAACCTTAACCATTGAGCTGGATCCTAACCTGGAATGCTTTGGTCAATACTTTCCATACCCTAATACAATTGTGATAAACCCCAAGAAACACCGCTCACTTATTGCACTATGCTCAACTATCATACATGAGTATACACATTTTCAACAAGACATGGTAAAATACCTAGAATATCGAAACAGCTATGAAAATCATCCATATGAGATAAGCTCAAATAACCGAGGCGACCGCGATAAACTTGAGGCTCGGCGTTATATTTTAGGGAAACTACGTAAAAGATTGTAGTATAATTACTCTATAAATAATAAAAATAAAACAAAACAAATGAGAAAGTCAATTTTCGCTATCGTTGCTATCACTGCAATGCTTGCTGTTGCTAGCTGTCAAAACGCAGCAACTGAGACACCGGTTACAATTGGAGCTGATTCAACCCTAGTTGATTCAACTAAATGCGTTAATCCGGATTCATGTGCTGCAGTTAATTCAACTTCAGTAGCTGATACGACCGTGTCTAAGTAATTAGTTAACACTTTTTACTATCTAAATGCTCAAAGTGCAAACTTTGAGCATTTGTTTTTTGTATAAATAACAAAAAATATTGCATGCATGTCAGAAAATCAAAACCCAATTACTGGATTTGCAGATACATTTCTATCAAAGTTAAAAGAACAGTCATTTGTAATCATTCTTATGCTTGGAGTGATATATTACCAACACAGGTTAATGGAAGAGCGTGTTAACTATTGGCAAAAGTTATATGAAGAAAAAGAGATTTATATAACCGAGACAGCTAAGGATGATAAGCAGGTTTTGTTAGACAGAATTAAATATTTACAAGATCAGCGGGATAAGTATGTGGATGAAGCCTTAAACGAGGCACGATCAAAATAGAAAAAATATAATAGAGATGAACGAAACGTCAATTGTAGGTATAGTTTTAGCGCTAATTGGTATTCTTAAAGGTAAAGATATTTGGGAATTCTTTAAGCACCGAGCTGATGTTAAAAGTAAATCAACTGATAAAGTTATTGAAGTATATGAAAAGCAATTAAATAATTGCGAAACCAAGGTTCAGAATCTTGAAAGTAAGAATGAACTGTTATCTAAACGGTTTGAAGCTAAGTTAAAGAGTAGAGGCACTAAAAAACCTGAAAATAAAGCTTAGTCAATTAGAACCAAATTTTAGAAATTGAGTATTATAGTATAAAATAATATTCAATGGAGCAAAATGTCAGAGTGGGACTTGAAAACTCAAGCCCAATTATTTGCGAGTCGTGCGGTGGAGACACCTTTAGCGAAGCAACCTATTTACGAAAAATTTCAAAATTATTAACTGGATCGCCGGAAGATATGATTGTACCGGTTCCAACATTTATATGTACCAAATGCGGTCATGTGAATACTCAATTTCAAGTAAAGGATGCCAAGGCTCAACCTACTGACTCTCCTAAAATAATTTCATAACATGGAGATAACATTTATATCAGACACACATTGGCTAGTTTCGGATCAATCTAAGATAGAAGAATTAAATGAGCTTTTACCTGGTGGCCCAATTTTGGTACACGCAGGAGATGTAAGCGGCAGAGGTACGGAAAGAGAGATTAGACTCTTCTTGGATTGGTTTCACAAGCTACCTTACATGCATAAAATCTTAATTGCAGGCAATCATGACTTCTTTTTTGAAGTTGCAAAACCTGAAGAGGTTCAAGCTCTACTTGCTGAATATCCTGGAATTACCTACTTAAACGATAGTGGAGTTACCATTGAAGATATAAAATTTTGGGGTAGTCCAGTAACACCGGAGTTTCATAATTGGGCATTTAATCGTTTTGAAAATGAAATTGGTGCCCATTGGGCTCTTATTCCTGAAGAAGTTGATGTCCTAATAACCCATGGCCCGCCTCACGGAGTTCTAGATAAAACAATCAGAGAAGGTTGGAGTGTTGGTTGTAAACAATTACTCGCAAAGGTTGATCAAGTTAAACCACAAGTTCATGTATTTGGGCATATTCATGAAGGCATGGGTCAAATTAAAATTGGCAATACCCTTTTTATTAATGCATCAGTTGTTGATGAGCGTTACTCAATGTACTATGAGAATCCTCCAATTGTTAACATTGAACCAAAAGACAAAACTTTAGTATAATAATATAGAGATGGATCAATTAGAAAACAAAAGAACTTATTCATTTAACCTTGGTGGGTTATATCCAGTCATTGCCTTTTGTACGGCAATGATAGGTTACACAATTCACAATAGCATATTTTGGAGTATCATAGATTTCTTTTTTGCTCCATTTGCTTGGATGAAATGGTTGATCATGCATCAAGTAAATATTACAATCATTAAGGAAACGTTTTCCTTTTTTATACAATAGTTCTTTACATACGGAGAGGTACCAAAGCGGTTTACTGGACCAGTCTTGAAAACTGGCGATCTTGAAAGGGATCCGTGAGTTCGAATCTCACCCTCTCCGCCACATTTAATAATAAAGCCCAATGATTAAAAACAGAACACCATACCTTGGTAAAATTAGACTTAAGTTTGAAAAGTTTCCTTACTATTCAGGAAAAGACAAACTAAATAAAGTCCATCTAAACTTGGGCTTTACTAAATTAGTAAGTCGTATAACTCCATTTAGGGATTTTAGAGGTTGGATTGTAAATCCTGAATGTATTAAATTAATAGAGGAGAATACTGGCCTAAAGATAAAGACTCGCACAGTCGATCACCATGGCCAAGGAGGTGAGTTTGTTCTTTACCATTCAAGTATACACCCTGACGGTCATTACGTGGGATCTATTGAAGAGGGCTGGTGGTATTATAATAATAAGTTAAGAGCGACTAAAGGCTCGCATCCACATACTGCATGGCATAAAGAAAAGAAAAGATGGGTTGGGTATTCGCATAGAGCTTCTCAGTCTTTCGGTAAAGGCGATAAACTATTTACTGAGACCTGGACTATCCCAGTTGAAGATTTATTAAGCTATGACCGTTACTATATTAAACACATTGATCAGTTTTATATTGAACGCTTGGCAAAAACTGAAGCAGACGAAGAATTAACCCTTGAGAAATGGGCTACTGGATATGTTCCATTTAAACTTAGGGGAGCTAAAACAATTCATTCATACGAACAGGCCTATGAAGCAGCTGTTAACTTTGCAAAATATATTGGCTAAATGAAGAAAGGTTCCCAAATCCGTGCTGAAATACTGGACAAGGACTTACGTAACTTGGCTGCAGAATTCGTAGAGAAATTAGAAACTGACCCATACCAGCCTGGCGTGGTCCACCCACAAATATACCCAGACGATTTACAAGAAGTTGTCGAAGACCTTTTCTATATCAGGGGTTATTCGGAAGCAACCATTAAAATCTTTAGAAATAAGGATGGCGTTTCAATTAAGGTTGAAGTATTAGACCGAGCTGGAAATAAATAACTGAAAGTTATTACCCTAGTGAAAGCTAAGAAATTTAAACAATTTGTAACCGAAGCAATTAAGCGTAGATCTGCTAGTATCAGTGTTGACGTAGAAGAGTGTGTATTTGTTATTAATGATACCATTTATTTTATGACAGTTGAACTTGATGGAACGGTTGACCATGAACCAGCAGATTCGTCAGTTGGACTATCTGCTTCAACTTATGTAGACGAGTGGTGGTTAAATAGTATTCCTTTTTGTGAAAAATTCACAGATCCAAAAATTAACCAACAAGTATTAGCTGAAATCTCTAATATCATAAATGATATAACTGGCCTTCGTGAATTAGACTTAGTTGCTGATTCAGTTGAAAAAGCGGTAAGCGACTATCTTTGGAAGGCCTTAAATGAGTATCCAATGGAAGAGGTGCCTGATGCTGAACTATCTCAAGTAACGTCAATCCTAGCTAAACAAATTGATGACTCTAGTTATAGGAATTTATTATATCAAGATTTAACTGGAAACTTTGACGAACGAGCTACTAGGGAATTAGATAATGAAGTTGAACATTATGATAACGGCCGATGGTAATGAAAGCTAAAAACTTTAAACAATTTGTAACTGAAGCAAGTCAGTTTCCAGCCACTAGAGATGTTCATGTAGCCTTTGAGGACCTGGTATTTGTCATTAACCAAATCATCTATCGTATGGGTATTGAAATTGCAGCGAAGGTTGGTGACCGTGATGATGAAGAGATCCGACATTTTGGGTCTAGATATTTTGCTGAAGACTGGTGGCTGTACAATATTCATTATTGCGAAAAGTTTAAAGATCCCGAAATTAATAATCTTATCTTAACTGAACTTGCTGAAGCAACAAATGATATATTAGGGCTTGGAGAATTAGGCCTAACCGATGCATCTCAAAAAGACATACAGTCCAGTATTATAGATGAGGCATTTAGTAAATACTCAATGGAAGAGGTCTCTAGTGCTGACCATGATCAAGTAGAGTCAATTTTAACTGATCAGTTAAAAAATGACAAATATACTGAAATTTTATATAAGTCAAATGATACTTTTGCTCAGCAACTTAATAATATTCTAGCCGACGAAATTGGTGATTTAAACGGAACTGATGATTACTAAGATTGGCTTAATATAAATAACCTAAAATAATTAAAACACTCATGCAAATGTTAAAATTTACACAATTTGTAAACGAAGCTCAAATTAAAGATAAAGCGCTTGTTTCAAAATTGGATAGAATCCATGAAATTAAAGAAAGACTTAAAGAACTAACTGCTGAAACCAAGTCAATTGAAGGCGAATTAAAAGAGTTTGATGCTAGTATTAAACCAGTATTTGATGCAATGAAAGTCTTAAATGATAAATTGGCCTTAACTGAGAAGTACGTAATTAAGATTACTAGATACGGTGGAGAAGGTACGTCAATTGCATATGGTAAAGCAGTTGAACAAGCTCTTACTCAAGTTGATGAAGCTGCTCAAGCAATTATTAACGAATGTGTTAGAGTAAATACTGCAGTAACTAGTGTAAAACACTCTTATGATATTCAAAAGGTTGAAGAATCTAAATTATCTGATAAAGTAAGGGCAGTAGTTGCTAAACTATCTGATAAAATTAAATCGGCGGTTGAGAAATTCAAATCAGTATTTGCAACTAAGACAGCTAAGATTGATCAAGCTAACCAAAAATTAGCAGGTATCGTAAAGTAATTACACCAAAAAAAGAAATATCGAACAATGTCAATATTAAAAACCACGCTAAAAGTTGAGTCAACTACCCTATTTCCAACTCCGACTGCACTTACTAATGTAAATAATAATGCAGAGATTGCTGACAGTAATTTTGGAAAGATTGCAGTTAATCACTTAACTCCTGCCTATTTAGTTACTGGAGACTTAGGTGCAAAAGGAACCTTCCTATATGTAAAAGCATCAGTGACTAATGGTCCTGAGATTGCAGTTAATATTTACGGAGATGATGCAGAAACTCCAGTGGTAACTGTATTTACTGGCGATACTGGCTTTATTCCAGTTACTGCAACTCAAGGTAAATTATATGCTAAAACAACTTACGGTACTGCTAACTTAGAATATTTTGTTGGAAGCCGTGGAGAAGATCTTGGTCAATTTACGCTAGTATATCATTTAGATAATACGCCTGGTACTACTTGGAAGTATTTTGTAGTTGATGCAAACAGTGGAGTTGCTTCTAAGTTATATGATACTGGCTTTGCTAAAGCAGATTACAATATGGACGGTTACGAAAGTGGCGTACAAAATGCAGGAATTGTTTTTAGACTAAACGGCAATGGCCCAGCTGACGAATTATTCTTAACTGATAAAACTGGAGCTCCGCTATTTGGACACGGTCTTACCGTTGATTATGATAATTGGTGGTCGTTAGACGGTAAAGGAATTCTATGGACATACGTAACTGCAACCGGTTGGAGACTGTCTTATTATAACGGTAATGAAGTTTATCATCATGATTTTGTTGGAGCAAGCGGTATCGATATTGAAACTAACTGGGATAATTGCTCAGCAAATGGAACCGTTGCTGCCTATATTTACAATCATAACGGTATTAGTAATCAAGAGGCAATCTATTTAATTAAAGACGATCAAAAGAGCCTAATTACTGATATTAATACAGATACGTATATTTATGCAGATGCTGCAACCTATACATTTGCTAACTATTTTATTGTAACTCTGTATGATGATGATAACGGATACTATACTGGCCTTAAAATCTTTGATACAAGTGGAAGCTTATTAAAATCGGTTAATTTAACTCCAAATACATATAACAGTATGTCATGGGATTTCTATGGTACTGGACATTGGCAGGGTTACTTGTATAATTATAGTGACACAGCGGTTGACTATTTAATGTTTAACTATAACCAGTCAACTGGTGTTCTAATTGGAGAAGGTCTTGACTGGACTCATGAAAAGGGTTCTAATTTTCCTGACGTAAATGTTGAATATAATAATTATTCTCCAACTGGTACTGAAGGTGCTAAAGCTGAATCAATCGCCATATTATTTTATAATGAAGATGACAATGATTATGATTTAATTACTCCAGTTCTTATAGATTATTTAGATATTCATTATGTAATTGGAAATTCAACTACTGCAAATAAACAGGTAATACACTCTGACCCAGGCACAGACTATTGGGTTAACTTAAATCTGGAAATTAATGATACGAGCATTCAGATGCTTACTCAATATGATGACTATGAAGGTGGACCTCTGTATGCAGTTAATTTTACAACCACTGGTTCAACTCAATATGTATTAGTACAGGACATGACTACCTATACTCCTGGAAATTCATGGGATTTTTATGCAACTGGAGACTATCGACTATTCCAATACAGCAATCAGGCATTAGATAAAACAATTTATAAAGTAATCTCAGGTACAACTATCCTAGATACTCTTACTATTGATAATGCATATGAAACAAATTGGAGAACTCAACTAAATTCAATCTTCATTCGTACTTGGAATCTAATCGGAACTCAAAAGTGCTGGTATTTTAATACAGTTACGGGTAAATTTGTTCAACTTCCTAAATTCTATTCACAAAGAGGTTATGCAAATATTACTGCAACTGATGGACTTAAACCTAACTATATGATATTAATTTCACCAAGCTATTGGAGAGATGATAATAAATGGGCAGCAAGAATGTTGGTAAATGGAGTGGTTAGTGCTGAGGTTATTATTTTAGACGAATCAGTTGTTAATATTGGGGACTGGAACTGGTACCTTACTCCTCAAGGTTTTTGGTTCTTATATCAAGATTCAGATAACTTAGACAAATGGATAATTAAAGGGTTTGACCATTCATTAACCTCAACCTATACAATAAATACTGATTGTAAATATTGGAGTTGGGACGATGACTATAATAATATTAATATGTTTGCATTTAGACCAGAATCAGGTTCTCTTGAATGGAACATATTTAACCTAGGTTCATTAATTAATTACAAAAAGTATATTGGTATAGATGATTTTGATCCAACCTATGTTATTAATGATTGGAACTATATTTACTAATACTTAGAAATTAAAAAAGAAAAAATATAACACTATGAATTACATAATAACCGCAACAATATTCGATCAAATCAATATTGCAACTAGCGATCCTGGAAAAGAAAGAATTGTTCCTGCTCCAAAATTAGTAAAGCAGATGGCTGACAAATCTTCATACAATATTAATGCCGGCAAAGATATTAAATTTACGGGCGCTGAACTTAAGGCTAAAATTAAAGCTGACCTTAAATTAGCAGACACAATTATTGATGTTACTCTTAAAACTGGAGACGGTAAGATTGTAGCTGATGATGTAGCTTGTGAAGCTTACGGAATTAAATTTGAGGCAACTAACGCCTATGTAGCACCAGTTACTCCAGTAAAAACTGTTTAATTAAAAAATATTAAAACTAAATGTCAACTCTTAAAACCACACTCATATTTGAATCGGCTGCTTTATTTCCAACGCCAATGTCATTTACTAAAATTGCAACTGAAACCTTAACTGGTACCTATGCATCATTTCAAACCAATACATTGGCTGCAGGTTCTTTAGAAACCTTATTTGAAACTAATGAATCAATTGGAAACTCTGGTGTTCTGTATTTTTATGCAAATGCAGCTTCGGCTAATACAAAACCAATTGACTTAGTTATTGATAATAAAAGTACAAGCCAATCTTATTTTGTTAGACTAATTCCTGGAGATATAACCTATTTGCCAGTATTTGCAGCAGACTATGCAGGTATCAAAATTTCAGCAAGAAATAACGATCCTAGTAATACAGCAGCTCTTACCTATTTTTATGGATCTAAAGACTAATTAAAACCTTTTCTAAAAAAGTGGTATAATAGCTTTATAAATAACAAGACAAACATTCAAACACTCGTGCAACAAACTACAAAAATATCAAAAAATACACAAAACTGGAATCAGTATCCGGCAGGCACAGCTAATGTGATTGCAATAGAAACGATTAAAGATTTTGGGGTATTGCGAGGTTTAAGTAGACAGAGTTAAAGAAAAATATTAACTATGAAACGAAAAACCTCGAACCTAAAAAATTCGAGGTTTTTTGGTTTAACATGGTGCGGTAGCTCAGTTGGTAGAGCAAAGGACTGAAAATCCTTGTGTCGCTGGTTCGATTCCAGCCCGCACCACCAAATTGGAATATAGCTCAATTGGTTAGAGCATTCGCCTGATACGCGAAAGGTTATAGGTTCGAGTCCTATTATTCCAACCAGTTCTTTAAATACATAGGTGTAGTGCAATGGTAGCATGCCGGTCTCCAAAACCGTTGATGGAAGTTCGAATCTTTCCACCTGTGCAAATTTTCTAAATTATAGTATAATAGCTATTAATTAGAAATCAGGTCTTTGACATGTTGGTTATTAAAAATTGTCCTGTGGTGTAACGGCAGCACGTCTGGTTTTGGTCCAGAAAATTGAGGTTCGAATCCTTGCGGGACAACGCAAAAATATATCGCGGGGTGGTGGCAGATGGTCAGCCCGCCAGCCTCATAAGCTGGAGATCGTCGGTTCGAATCCGGCCCCCGCTACTAAATTGCGATATTGGTGTAAGGTCGTTCTCATGAGACGATTAGGTAGATATACCCCTGAGAGGTTCGAATCCTCTAATCGCAACCCGGATCCATGCACGTCGAGCACAAACCAATTGCTCTTCAGGTAGATTTGCATGGATAAACAACCCGTCACGGTATACCCACAGGGTAGGAGTGAACTGAAGAGAAACGGTCCTGTAGTTAATCGGCTATAATATCGCCCTGTCACGGCGAAGTGCCGGGTTCGATTCCCGGTGGGACCGCAACGAGTAAGAGGTACTCGGAGAGATTGGTCACATTCTGTAAAAAAGTGATGGTGGTAAAAAAATCCTCGACCTAATGAGGTATCGATTCGGACTAACGATAGCAAGATCCTGCATCGCCGACGTAAGGATTGACAGGTTTTTATGTGGTAAGACACTAATGAAAAAGACCTATTGTATTGGGGGTAGCTATCTGGGCTATCAAACAGCAGTAGGAGATATGGTTCTCGAAACAGTCAGAGAAACCCGTTAAAATCTAGTTTAGCAAATCTCACTAAGCGAAACTTGGCCCGTTAGTCTATCGGTTAGGACACGCCCCTTTCACGGGTGAGAGACGAGTTCGATTCTCGTACGGGCTACCTTCGCAAGTAGAAACTGTCGGCCGCGTAAAGGTGCCGCTACTTTAAAAGTCAGTATTTGCCTCCTTAGCTCAGCTGGTAGAGCAACTGATTTGTAATCAGTAGGTCGCTGGTTCGATTCCGGCAGGAGGCTCACATCATATCAGGGTCGAGCCGTATTGTGCCATGATATGAAATAGACTTGAGAGGATTAGAGACGGCCGTGACTACCTCAAGTCGAAAAATTAAATGGTGTCTTGGTACGCTCTGACGAAAGTTAACGACAAGGTCTCGGTAGGCGGTTCTAGACCGATCCTACCCATTTGCGGGAGTAGCTCAGTTGGTAGAGCGCAACCTTGCCAAGGTTGAGGTCGCCGGTTCGAACCCGGTCTCCCGCTCCAAGTGGATCAAACGTGTAGTAACCACAGGCGCGATATCCGCCACTACACTCTAAGCGAGTATCGTATAACGGTTATTACTCCAGCCTTCCAAGCTGGAGATCTCAGTTCGATTCTGAGTACTCGCTCTAACTGGTGGCTCCCTTAATGGTTCGAGGCCGACCTCAAGCATCAGTGATACGCCATACAGGGGGCGAAAGCGTATCAAACTATCGGGATATAGCGTAACCAGGTTATCGCGCCTGCTTTGGGAGCAGGAGGCTGGAGGTTCGAATCCTCCTATCCCGACCAAAAATATGCCATATCGCAGTAGTTGGAGAGACTGGACGGTCTGTAAAACCGTTGACTTACGTCTGAATAGGTTCGAATCCTATATATGGCACAATGTAATAAGTCCAGGTTCGAGTCCTGGTAATAGCATAATTGGCAATGCGTCACGTGGAGTGAAGATTTGGGTTCGAGCCCCAGTATTGGTGTAACAGGTAGCACAATCATCTTATTGGACCTTTAGCTCAGTTGGTTAGAGCAGCGCACTCATAATGCGAAGGTCTCAGGTTCGAGTCCTGAATGGTCCACTTCAGGTATTTTTGTACCTGGTCTTAGATAAATAATCAAAAGACTAGGACAAAAATGCCAAGAAAACAACACACACATCATTACATCTATAAAATAATATGTAATGTAACTGGAAAATACTATATCGGAATGCATTCGACTTCTAATTTAGATGACGGGTATTTCGGTAGCGGTAAGGTTCTGAAGAGATCCTTAAATAAGTACGGAAAGAAAAACCATTCGATTGAAATCTTAGAATGGTTTCTTGATCGAAGTTCTCTAAAAACCAGAGAAGCCGAATTGGTTAACGAATCTTTGGTATCAGATCCTCTATGCATGAACTTACAACTAGGCGGAGGCGGCGGATTCGTTAACGAAGATCACCTCAAAAAATGCTCTATTGCTGGAGGCAACGGTCATTCAAGCCGAATGAAATTTGATGATTTATACAAACATCGAGTATCAAATACAGCTAGAGAAACAATGAAAACTCTTCACAGTAAAGGTTTGTTGAATAACTCCAGCCGGTTCTCCGGGAAAAATCACACAGCTGAAACTAAATTAAAACTGAGCGAACTTGGTAAAAATTACATAGGCGAAAAAAATTCTCAATTCGGTACACGTTGGATAACAAACGGCGATATTTGTATCAAAATCAAAAGTGGAGAATCCATACCTAATGGTTGGAAATTCGGTCGAAAATAATCGTTACTGACTCAAACTTTTTTTAGGCCACTATTGGTATAATAACCCTAAATAATAATAACATGACACGTACAACATTATCAAACACGGCAGAGCGTTTAATGCAATTGCCAAAGCAGATCCAAGAACTCCAAGTAGAGATATTAAGTCTCACTAATGAGTCTAATCGAATTAGCGAATCAATCTCTAGTATTGAATCAAAGATTAAAACTGCCATCAATTCTGAAGTTGATGCAAACGGTAAAAAAGTTTATTCAAATGCGGAAGCTCGTGAAGCTGAATTAATTGAGCGTACTCAATTTAACTCTGAACTAATTGAACTTCGTAATGAACATGCGGATTTAAACCGGATCAATCAAGAAAAGAAAATTGAAGTTGAAGCATTAAGTAATGAACAACGTAATATTCGTTCAATTCTGTGGTTCTTTGCTGGACACGATGACCAATTATAATTAAGTTAAACTTTATATATTAAACCGGTTCACCTGGACCGGTTTTTTTATGTGAGATAAATAGAATAAAGTAATTAAAATAGGATGAGTACTACCCCATTTGCATATAATCCAAGTCAGTCTACTATTGCTGGAACAACAAATTTAGTTAATTTATCAATAGGAACAACTGACCAGCACTATGGCGCTAATCCGGGTGGGTTAACTTGGTGGATGGGGCCAGAAGATACAACCGGTTACCTAATTTGCAGACCGGTACCTGCTGGAAATCAACCAACTCAAATGGGTGCAATTGGAACAGTTCGATTTGCTAGAAGTACTGCTAAAACTGATCAATCATTTTTGGAACTGGCTAATTATATTAAAAGAGATCTAGGCGGATTGCCTAATCTAGCAAGCGCATCAGCCGCTCTTACTTGGTTAAATGATAATGGTTATTGGACTTCATGGGTTCAACCATATATTGCAGGTTTATATAAAACAACATATAGTGGATATTTTGCAGATAATGTAAGTTTCTTTGCAACCGCAACACCACAAGCATTTGGTGCAAATCCAATTACGTCAGTTCAAACAACTACAATATCAGAACCTGGAACTGATGACGGATCTTCATTTAGTTGCCAATGGTTAGGTTATTTTAAACCAACTACTTCTGAAACTTATACATTCTTTACCTCAAGTGATGATGCTTCGTATATGTGGATTGGTGCAACGGCTCAAACTGGTTTTACGACAGCCAATGCAACGGTTAATAATGGTGGATTGCATGGAACAACTGAAAAATCGGGATCAATTACATTAACTGCTGGAGTTTATTATCCAATTAGAATACAGTTTGGAGAACTAAGTGGCGGAGATGTTTTAACGTTTAACTATTCAACCCCGACTATTACAAAAACAACTAATGTTACTGGATTAGTTTTCTATAATTCAACAACAAACAATTTTTAAAAATAAAATATTATAATGGCTAGTACAAAACCATTTTCTAGAAATCCATCACATACTGCAATTTCAGGGGTAACCAATCTTGGAGATATTGCAATAGGAACCTCTGCTCAAAACTATTCAGCTAATCCAGGCGGATTAACTTGGTGGATGGGGCCAGACGAATCAACTGGCTATGTGATTGGTGCACCAGTTGCTCTAGAAAATCAGTCAACTCCAATTGGATCAGTAGGAAATGTTCAATTTTGGAGAACCAATTCCTTAAGTGATTCTGAATTTCTTTCATTAGCCAATTATGTTAAACGGACATTCGGTGGAGCTGCTGATTTAGCAACTGCCTCTGCTGCTAATGTATGGTTAGGTGCAAACAATTACTATACAAACTGGACTTTGCCAGCAACTACTACCACAACAACGGTTGCTGCCACCACTACAACCACAACAACTGCTGCGCCAACTACGACAACGACTACGGCAGCGCCAACTATAATAACCTCTGGCCTTATTTTAAATTATGATATTAGTAAGCCGGCCTCATACTCAGGCAGTGGAACTACTATAACTGACTTACAGGGAAATTCTAATGCAACAACCGTTAATAGCCCAACTTATACTTCTTCTGGGGGTGGCTACTTAACATTTAACGGAAGCAATCAATACTTTGTTACTAACACCTCATTAAATTCTAAATTATCACCAGCAAATACGTCAACCTTATTATCAATATTTGTTTGGGTATATCCTATGGATAATGGTGTTATCGTAGCAGAATTAGGACAGGCAACGGCAAATGACTTATGGCATGATTCTCAAATCGAAATGGTTGCTGGAACAATTAAATTTTCTGTTTGGAGCGGTGTTGTACAAAACTTATCATCATCTATTTCAACGCCTTTAAATAACTGGTATTATGTTGGGTTCACTTATGACGGAACAAATTTAAGAGGATATGTTAATGGTTCATTGGCTGTAACTTCCGGTACAATAACCAGACAAACTCCTTATAACAACGGAGGCGGCGTAGGACTGCACTATGCAGTAGCTTCAGAGGATCTTACAAAGCTTGGAGATGGCTCGTATGCTAACATGAGATTTGGTGGAATGCAAATCTACAATACGGCATTAACTGGCAACAACGTGTTGACTAATTTTAACGCAACTAAATCAACCTACGGTCTGTAATTCTTGGTATATTAATACCATGATGAATGAATTCCAAAAGTATGCAATGAGCGAGCACGGGGTGTCCTCATTGAAATTAGATTATTACAGTAAACAAGTTGAGTCATCAATGACTCCTTATATCTTAGAAGAACGCGAGTTACGGGTTACTCAAATGGATATTTTTTCCAGATTAATGAGGGACCGTATTCTTTGGGTTGCTGGTCCAGTAAATGATTATATGTCAACTATTGTGCAGGCTCAGTTAATGTTCCTAGATTCAGTTGATGGTACTGATATTACAATGCATATTGATTCTCCAGGCGGATCAGTTAAGTCTGGACTTTCAATGGTAGATGTAATGGATTATATTAAAGCCGATATCCGAACAGTAAATACTGGAATGGCTGCATCAATGGGATCTATTCTCTTGGGTGCTGGCACAAAGGGTAAGCGTAGTTCCCTAAAGCACTCAACCACAATGTTACATCAATCTTCTGGTGGATTTAGCGGAAATATCCAAGACGCTGAAGTTGACTGGGCTGAATGGCAAAAAGTTAATCATGAACTATTTGTATTATTAGGTAAATACTGCGGTAAAAAACCTGATCAAGTAAAGAAGGATGCAACCAGAGACTTTTGGTTAAATGCAGAAGAGGCCGTAAAATACGGAATCATTGATGAGATTGTAAAATCTAAAAAATCTAAATAATAATATATGCATGGTAAAGTATTAGTACTCCTACGTGGAGTTCCTGGAGCAGGCAAAAGCTCGTTCGCAAATTTTGTATGGAATAGCGGTGTAATTTTTGAAGCTGATAAATTCTTTGATACGCCAGATGGAGGTTATAAGTTTGATGGAGCTAAATTAAAAGAGGCCCATGAATGGTGTAGGCTTGGTGTACAAACTGCAATGGAAGAAAATATTCAAACCAACGGTCAGTATTATCCAGAAATAATTGTATCAAATACATTTACTCGTGAATGGGAAATGCAAGCCTATGTAGACTTAGCCAAAGAATTTGGGTATACAGTAGTCTCCCTAATTGTTGAGAACCGTCATGGTGGAGTTAATCAACATGGAGTACCTGAGGAAAAGGTGCAAGAAATGCGAGATCGATTTGAAGTAAAATTATAAATTAAAGTGGTATATTATTTAAAATCATAAAAAATAAAGCTATGAACAAAAAAGAATTAATTGATGCATTTCTAAAGAAGCTAGGAGTGTTTGGCAAAAAACTTGGTAACCTAATTATTGTTGCCATTGCAATGTTAGCCGGTTTCTTTATTGGCTATTACTATTGGGTAATGACAAACAAGGTTGGAAAATCTCAATGGGATAGTATTAAACCGTTAACCACAACATCTGTTGCAATTAACGAACGTAATGAATTATTGGTAATTGACCGAAAGACTGGAATCTATTCAATTTATCAAGATTCAGTAGGGATTGTTATTTTTAATCTCTATGCAAATCGTATTTATAAACAAGCAGTTCCAGTAACTACAAAATAATGACCTCATTAAAAACCATATTGATATTAAGTAGCTTAATCTTATTTGGAGCAATATGGACTTATGAGATTAATGAAACCACTGTTGGACTACCGGATGGAGCACGAACAATTGAAAGTGCTCCACCTTGTGTTCAAATGTATGATCACCTTAAGGAATATTCAGATAAGTACAAGATTCCATTTCATATTGCATATGGAGTAGCTCATAAAGAAACTGGATACAATGGAGCATTTGATTGGTCATATAACCCAGCACTAACCTCGTCGGCTGCTGCATACGGAGCAATGCAGGTACAGGTGCCTACTGCAAACTTTATTTGGCAGTCAGGCAAAAAGATTACCGCAAAAAGATTATTGACGGATCTGAAATTTAATGTTGAGACCTCAATGAAACTTCTTGCACATTTGAAAAAACGATACGGTAGTTGGGAACTTGCATTGGGTTGTTATAATACCGGAAGACCTTTAATAAATTCATATGCACTAGAAATTGTACACTCAAACTATAAATAAAAAAATTAAATAAAATGGCAGACTTTTGTAATAAA
>Ga0209191_1000356_pt1 | contig 36463 bp, 53 predicted proteins | sample S_130626_EF_Meta_FD_187320 | JGI IMG/M metagenome (GOLD analysis project Ga0209191, IMG submission 187320) | Freshwater microbial communities from Lake Simoncouche, Canada to study carbon cycling - S_130626_EF_MetaG (SPAdes) (version 2) | ecosystem: Environmental > Aquatic > Freshwater > Lake ...
ACTTGTTGTTTAGTGGTAACGCCGGTATTGGTAAAACTACCCTAGCAAAGATATTGTTTAATGAGTTAGATCTTAATCCGTTAGATGTATTAGAAATTAATGCGTCACGTACAAACTCAGTTGAAGATGTGCGTGATAAGATTGTAAACTTTGTCCAAATGATTCCGTTTGGTGATTTTAAGGTAGTACTACTAGATGAGGCAGATTATTTGTCACCAAACGCTCAAGCGGCACTTCGCGGGGTTATGGAAGAGTATCACACCACAGCACGATTTATTCTTACTTGCAATTATCCTAACAGAATCATTCCTGCTTTACATAGTCGATGCCAAGGATTTCATATTGAGCGTGTCGATATTACTGAGTTTACCGCTCGTGTTGCTACTATTCTCGTTGAAGAAAACATTGAGTTCGACCTTGACACGCTAGACACATTTGTCAAAGCAACCTATCCAGACTTGCGTAAATGTATCAACACCGTACAAATGAACTCAATGGAGGGCAAACTTCACACTCCCGAAAAAGGTGATAGCGGGCAAGCTGATTATAAAATTGAAATGGTTAGTTTGTTCAAAGCAGGTAAAATTAACGAAGCTCGAAAACTAGTTTGTAGCCAAGCCCGACCAGAAGAAATGGAAGAAGTATATCGTTGGCTCTATGATAACATTGCAATCTTTGGTGATGAGGAGAAACAGAACAAAGCTATCCTTATTATCAAACAAGGTCTAGTTGATCATACGCTAGTTATTGATCCAGAAATTAACTTGTCGGCTACACTGATTAGATTAAGTTATCTATGAAAGACAAATTCATAAGTGCTTACATGGATGTTGCTGAACGGTTTGCTAAATTAAGTTCGGCACGTAGACTTCACGTTGGTGCTATTGTAGTCAAGGATGATAGAATTATTTCAATCGGTTACAATGGTATGCCTGCAGGCTGGGACAACAATTGCGAGAATACCGAATACGTTGGCAGTGACGAACAAATCCCTTCTCCAGATGAGATGAAACGATTGGGATTCACTGGTACTGACCAGGGGTGGTATCGTTTAAAAACAAAACCGGAGGTCTTACATGCAGAAACAAATGCAATCGCCAAATTGGCTAAGAGTACTGAATCTGGGCTCGATGCTGATATGTTTATCACTCACGCTCCTTGTTTGGATTGTGCCAAACTTATATACCAGTCTGGCATTCGGAGTGTCTTTTATCGTGACGCTTATCGTAGCGAAGATGGAATACAATTCCTCAAATCATCAGGAATAACTGTAGAACAACTTGGAGAAGACAATGTGGCCATTTAAAAAGAAAGAAAAATATCAAGTATATTTTACATGCGACGAATGGGCTATTAGAAAGTATTCGCCAATCCAGCCTGCAAAAAACTTTTTGCCGACCGGGTTTAAAGATATGGATACTATTTTACATAAGAAACCACATCCGTTAGATACTCATAAAACTATAAAATCCTGTCCAGGAATAATAGATTTTTCAAGTGCTGGATTTGTAATCCCTGCATGGTGCGACATAGAAATTATGCCGTCGCCTGACGGGAAACAAGTAAGTGTTCGATATAGTCATCCAAAATTTCAACATGCTGGGCATCCACCCGAAGCATTACAAAATTTCATGTCAACTAAATTTAGTGTCAGGGCAACTGTAAAATTAGACAATCCCTGGGCCATGTGGTCGGCTCCGGGATATAGTTTATTATATTTGCCATTATATTATTATGACGACAATCGAAATTGGGAATCAATTGCTGGATGGATGGATAACGATCAGGGTAATCTTATTAATCCTATTAATATAATGTTAAAGGAACCTAAATACACTTTAATTAAGCAAGGTGAGCCTATTGTGCAAGTCATCCCTATTAAACGCGAGGAAATTACAGCATACACTGGTAATCGAGAAAAAACAGGTGCGGCACGATTTGCAGGAATTTCATATTTGCAAATGATGTCATTTGCAGGATGGATGAAATATGTAAAGGCTAAAAAATCTTATACCGTCGATGCTCATCACACTGAATTACCTACAGAAATAGAAAATTAAAAAGGGCCGCAATGGCCCTTTTTTTACGAGTCACCGTATAATGCTAATACCTCCTTAACTGCATTATGACGTTCAATATCTTTGTGGTCAAACTGCACAATATTAATATGTTTTAAATTGGCTTTTGACTCTAGTAGGTTGCAAAAATTAATCAAGCCATTATCGTTTAATCTATCAGCTTGTGCAAGGTCTCCTGTAACAACCATTTTAGAGTTTTCGCCCAGACGGGTTAATAACATCTTCATTTGGTTTACTGTTGCGTTTTGCATTTCATCTGCAATAATATAAGAATTTTTGAAAGTTCGACCGCGCATATAGGCTAACGGACTAATTTCAATCACTCCTTCATCTAACATTTTTGCAATGTCTTGCGTTTTGTAATACTCTCCTAAGACATCAAATATAGGTCTCGTCCAGGGTGCCATCTTTTCATTTAGCGTACCTGGTAAAAATCCTAAATCTTCGTCTACGGAGACGGCGGGTCTTGTAACGACTATTTTATCAACTAACCCTTCCTGGAACTGTTTAATGCCATGCATAACAGCTAACATAGTTTTTCCCGTACCGGCTGGGCCGATAGCAAGTACAATACTAGTTGCGTCATTGTCTAACATTTGCAAGTACGTTTTTTGATTTTGCGAACGAGCAGACATTGCTACACGTTGCTTCTTTTGTGGAAGGTATGGTTGAAAATCAATTACTTTAACGTCTGATGTAAAGCGTTTTTTCACTCTTTTTGTCATCTAAGTTAGCTCCTACTCTTTATAGAAAAAGCAGGACTTGTAGCGACCGCCTCGATAACTACAGAGGTCCTACACTATTATTTAACGAATACAACAAAAAGTAAACTGTTATGTTATGATTTCGAACCAGCTAAATAAGTATAGTGAATTCTAGGAAATAACATGTACGATATATTAGACGTTATACGCAACATAGACGATTTGTACGAAAACAATACTAGTTTAAGCGTCTTAAAGGACTTTGAACGTGTGTTAGACGAGATGGATCTCTATGTTTACGAAAACTGGGAAGATGGTGAATTAGCCTACGGGCCGCAAGTAGATCGTCATTGGATTACTGCCGCGTTTATGTGGCCTAAAGATAAAATGCCCAATCCCGTAGGTGCTCAAAGATTATTAGATCTAGGATGCCGTGTTAAGTATGAACGGTCGCATTTACTTGAGCCACGCAAAATTCGTACACCTGACGACATTCGTCCAGGGACAAAGAAGGGCAAATTGGATCGTAAGCCTATTTGGATTGTTGAAATTCAAATGCCAAAGAAAGTAGCTTTTGACATGTATAAAGGTTATATGGACAAGATGAAGGGCGAAATTACTACAGATGAAGGTGCTCCTACTGCTGGTACACCTGCTCCGGGTGGGGCTCCTGCTCCGGCAGCGCCTCCTGCTCCGGCAGCACCGGCTGGGGCTCCACCAGCAGGGGCGGCTCCTACTGCACCAGTATAAGGATCAAGAATGATTAATGAAAGTTTACGTTCTGGAGATTTAAGACACTTTGTTAAAAAAGTGTTCGAAATTGATGGATTCAAAAGCAAAATTGGTGACGACCAAGATGTAGTTACACTAAGTTTTACAGTGGATTATGAAGATCCTGCTAAAGATTTAGAAAACTTTATTGAGATGGGTTACGACTTTGTATTAGATGCAGATTGTAGCCCTGGCGAAACCGACGATGGTAATTACAAAGTATTTGTTGAATTAGAACGTGGCAAACACGTTGCTAAACAAATTATAGAATTAGTTGACGGCATTTCAAAGTTAGCTGGTTTAGAATCTATGCGATTTAGGTATTTTAAGAATTTTAGAAGCCAAGAGGCTACTGAAGAAAACCTTGCGGCTTCTATTCCTGCAGACAAAGAATCTTATAAAATTGCAACAGAAAGAAACAAGTTAGATAATTTTCAAGAGTTTTTTATCAATAGCTATGCCGACGAGATTAAACTATTAGATGAATCAATTAGTTTTAAACGAATATATGGTGATAAAATAAAATTTGATATCATTACTAGTGGAACTCGTCAAGAAGTATATAACGCAGTAAAAGGCCCTATCATGTTAGAAAGCAAGGACATGGGCGAAGTTATGTTTTTGACTAAGTACATTGGTAACTACAATATTACTAAAATAGGTAATACATTCATATTTGAAAACTGCGGTTGGGCCGTGGCAATGGAGAGAAAATAATGAGCGGATTTGATTTCAATTTTACAATGGCAAAGTTTAAAGAATGTGTTGGCAATCCACCAAATGCTGAACATTGGTTTGAAGCACTATGCGAAGTATTGCCAGACTACGATATTAACTCAGTGCCACGTGTTGCGGCTTTCTTAGCACAAACAGCACACGAAAGTGGTGGTTACAGAGCAATTAAAGAAAACTTAAATTACAAAGCAGAAAGCCTAATGCGTGTATGGCCTCGGTATTTTCCTAATATGGAAATTGCTCGCGCATACGCACAGCAACCTGAAAAGATTGCTAATCGCGCATATGGCGGACGTATGGGCAATGGCCCAGAAGAGTCAGGCGATGGCTGGAAGTTCTGTGGACGTGGGCTTATTCAATTGACTGGCAAAGATAACTATTCACGCTATGCTGAAAGTTTAGAAATTAGTGTAGATGAAGCAAGCGAGAATCTAACAACATTTGAAGGTTGTGTACAAAGTGCCGCATGGTTCTGGGAAGCTAACAACTTAAATCAATGGGCAGACTCGGGCGATATGCTTACATTGACTAAACGTATTAACGGTGGTACATTAGGACTAGAAGATCGCGTTAAGCATTATAATCACGCTATCCAAGTTCTGCAAGGATAATTGTTATGGATCAGATTGCTTGGATGTTTAGTCTTTTGCCGGACGTAATTCTTAAAGCATTAATACACATTACTCTAGTAGCAGGTATTGTACTAAGTATTCTTGGAACATTTTCAAGCAAATTTCCGTTTGTTGGCGAATACGGAAGACTAGCTAAGTTAGTTGGTATTCCGTTGTTCCTAGTAGGTATATTCTTAGAAGGCGGACTTATCACAGAAATGAAGTGGCGGGCAAAAGCAGATGAGCTTCATGCTAAAGTAGCAGTTGCCGAGGCCAAGTCTAAAGAAACTAACATCGAAATACAAAAAGTGTATGTTGATCGTGTTAAAACAGTCACAGAAGTACAAGTTGTAATACAAGAACGTATTAAAGAAGTTGAAAAGAAAATAGATGTAGAATGTAAAGTTGCTCCAGAAGCAATTAGCATTCTTAACGATGCCGCTAAATTACGCAAAGGCCCTGTTAAAACTAGCCCTGTAACTGAGGAGGCTAAGAAATGAAACATTTAGTAGCGTTATTAGCAGTTTTATCTTTAATAGGATGTAGTGCTGTTCCAGTAGTTAGACATTTTCCAGACGTACCGTCTGAATTACAAGTTGCTTGTCCGGACTTAAAGGAAATCCAAGAAACTAATAAACTCAGCGAAGTTATTACTGTGGTTACAGTTAACTATAGTCAATATCACGAGTGTCGTATTAAAGTTGAAACTTGGATCGAGTGGTACAAAAGCCAAAAAGAGATATTTGACAGCGTGAAATAAATACTACTATATTGCTAGAAGGAGCGAACAATGGCATTAATAGATTCAGTATTAAATTTAGTAACTAAACAACCAAAAGATTTGGATGCGCCTAAGCCTCCAGTGGGATCACGTTCAGAGCGTGAAGCCAAACTAAAAGACAAAGCAGGTATGGTTATTAGCGTATTTGCCCTGTTACTAGCAGTCAACGCATGGTACGGCGGCAAATTAGGTAGCACAGTATTAAACAATACACTAGGTGCTAACAATACATGGGCACAGTATCAAGCCAAAGCAGGTCGTGGCGTTAGCTACGAGATTGCCGCAAAGACAACCGCCGATCCAAAAGTTAAAGCAGAGTTCTTGGCTGAAAAAGAACGTATGGATGCTGACAAGAAAGAAATTGCTGTTGCGGCAAAAACAATGGAACACGAGCGCGAGCTAGCTAAAAAATCTAGCCCATGGATCGGTTATGCTAGTACAGCATATCAGTTAGCTATCGTTGTTCTATCAGCAAGTATTCTAGCAGTTAGCATGGCCATGTTCTGGGGTAGTTTTGCTGTAGCAGGATTTGGTATACTATTAAGTTTAAACGGATTATTCCTTTGGATTTAAACAAATAAGACATTCAGGAGCGAACCATGTCAGAAGAAGTTAAAGCGTTAAGCGCAAGCGAACAAAAGAAAGAAGATTGGATGAACAGTAAGTGGCGTCCAATGATGGGTTGGATGTACATGGTTGTATGTACCTGCGACTTTGTTTTATTCCCAGTACTATGGGCATCATTACATGCAGTATTACATACAGCAAATATGGTACAATGGAATCCATTAACCCTACAAGGTGCAGGATTATTCCATATCGCAATGGGTGCAGTTCTTGGTATTGCGGCATTTGGTCGCACACAAGAAAAATTAAGCGGAGCAAATAATGGCGGAGCACAATTACCATCAAGCAACTTTACAGCACCTAGCGCACCTTCAGCAGGATTTGGTGCCGCACCTGGGGGCTTCGGTGCTACAGCACCAGCCTTTGGGGCACAACCCTTGGCAAGCGGAAGCGGCTTTGGAAGCACACCTTCAACGTCAGCACCAAGTACAAGTTTTGCACCAGCCCCGAGTTGGGGGACAACACCGGTAGCAACAACAGCAAGTGGTAAAAAAATTGTGCCGGACGAGTCACAGCCGGTTTTATAAGGAAAACAAAATGAAATTATTATTATCATTAATCGCAAGTTTAGCACTAGTTGGTACAGCATACGCCGGTGGTGAAACTAAAGAAGTTTGTAAAGATAAATTGGACAAAGCCGGAAAGGTTGTAAACGATAAAGCCGGTAAGCCAGTTCAAGTTTGCAAAAAAATCAAAGTTCACAAGAAAGTAGAAGGCGAAAAGGTTCCTGAACCAGCTAAGAAGAAATAAATTTTTTGAGCTTGACAGGTCCAATTAAATAGTGTAGTATACATTATTAATAGGACCTGTTTTTACGACCATGCAAGATTACTATCAAACACTAGGAGTTGGGCCAAATGCCAACTCAGAAGAAATTAAAAAAGCCTATCGACGATTGGCTAATCAGCACCATCCCGATAAAGGCGGAGATCAAGCTAAGTTTAAAGATATCAGTGTTGCATACGATACTTTAAGCAATGATCAAAAAAAACAAGAATACGATATGATGCGCCAGGGCGGTGGGCCGCAAGTAAGATTTACATCTGGAGATCCGTTTGGAGATATTTTTGGAGGTGGCAATCCGTTTGGAGGTGGGCATCCGTTTCATGATATTTTTGGAAGACGTATGCAACGAAATCGAGACTTGAACATCCAGTGTTCAATTAGCTTACTTGATAGCTATATTGGTAAACAATTAGAAGCAAATTATAGATTACCAAGCGGGGGGAATCAAACAGTAGTAATTAATGTGCCGCCCGGAATACAACACGGTGAAACTATAAGATACGGTGGATTAGGTGATGACAGTATTCCTAATGCACCTCGAGGACATTTAAATGTAACCATTATAGTTGAACCACATCCTAATTTCCGTAGAGAAGGAGATGATCTTGTTACATCAGTATCTATCTCACCGATCGAAGCTATGATAGGATGTAAGCGAACTGTACATTCAATAACAGGTAAAGAACTGCCTATAGACATTAGACCAGGTGTTATGCATGATACAGAATTTGCTAGTACCGGACAGGGATTTTCTAATCCACATAGCGGACAAAAAGGAAGGTTTGTTACTCAAATTAAAATTGCAACTCCGGTTATAACAGACCCAACATTAATAGAAAAATTGAAACAACTTAATGATGAAATTAATTTACGAGCATGATCCGGTACTTAAAGAAAAAGCTGAGTCTTGGGATTTCAAAAATCATGTTAATGCCGCAGTAATAGAAAGTGAGATGCTAGAAACAATGAGATCATCTAACGGCATTGGGCTTGCGGCTAATCAAGTCGGTTTACTACGCAGAGTATTTGTTATGAAATTGCAAGACGGCCGTGAGATAGGATGTTTTAATCCGTGGATTATGTTCGGGAATAATGATAAAATAACAGGCGAAGAGGGCTGTTTGAGTTTTCCAAATCTTTGGCTTAAAGTTAAAAGAGATAATAAAATTACTGCCAGCTATCTTGACAATACAGGTAAACAGTGTATAATAGAACTTGAAGGCATTGATGCAAGATGCTTCCAACATGAACTAGATCATTTGGATGGCGTGACATTTACAGAATATGTAAGTGATTTAAAATTACAACTAGCACGGAAAAAACAAAGGAAATTAAATGGTTGAACCAAGTGATAACTTACAAGCAGTATTTGAAAAAGCAATTGAAACTGCAAAAAAACTTCATCACGAATATCTTACAATAGAACATTTATTGTTTGCTATGCTATTAGAAGATACATTTACAAATACTGTGCAAGGCTACGGATCTGATGTTATTGGTCTTAGAAAAAGCCTTGTAGATTATTTAGAAAATAAATGTGCCGAAATTACAATCACAGATGTTGTTGTAAAACCTAAAAAGACACAATCAGTAGAACGTGTACTTAATCGGGCATTTACACAAGTATTATTCAATGGGCGACAACGCATCGAACCTACAGATGTGTTTATTGCTATGATGGGTGAAAAGCGTTCGTGGGCACATTTTTATATTGCCCAAGCAAACATCGACAAAGATAAATTTGCTGACTACATTAACAATTCTGTTGAGCAAGAAGAAGATGTTGAGCAAGACCAAGGCAGTAACAAAGCGTTGGCACAATTTACTACTAATTTAAATGATTCAGTTAAGAAAAATAAAATCGATCCAGTTATCGGTCGCATTGACGAATTAGAAAACATTGCACTTGCAATGGGACGTAGAAGTAAAAACAACGTAATTCTAGTTGGAGATCCAGGTGTAGGTAAGACTGCTATAGCAGAAGGACTTGCTTATAATATTGTTAAGGGTGCTGTACCAGACTTTCTAAAAGACTATACAGTTTTTAACTTGGACATTAGTGCCATGCTTGCTGGTAGTAAGTATCGTGGAGACTTTGAAGAACGATTTAAAGCTGTCCTCAAGGGACTGGCTAAAAAAGGTAAGACTGTGCTGTTCATCGATGAGGCACACATGATCTCTGGCGCAGGATCTGCTAGCAACTCTGCTAACGATCTCGCTAACATGATGAAACCGGCTCTAAGCAAAGGCAACATTAAAGTTGTGGCCAGTACTACCTGGGAAGAATATCGCAAGCACTTTGAAAAGGATCGCGCATTGATGCGTCGATTCCAACGCATTACTGTTGACGAACCAACACAAGAAGTAACACTACAGATCCTTAAAGGTATTAAAAAATACTACGAAGAATTCCATAAAGTTAAAATTAAAGACGATGCACTGCAAGCGGCTATTAAATTGTCGGTGAAGTATCAAGCAGATAAGAAATTACCAGATAAGGCAATTGATTTAATTGATTTAGCTTGCTCACGGTTTAATCTAAAATTATCAGATGACCGCATTGTTACTGAAGCAGAAATCACACACGAACTTAGTCGGGTAGTACAAATGCCTGAGGAAGTTGTTGCTGAAACAGAAAGTGATAATCTTGCTACATTGCAGTCCAAACTACAAGAGGAAGTGTACGGACAAGACTTTGCTCTTACAGAAGTTGTTGATAAGATTATGATAGCGCAAGCTGGCCTTAAATCAGAAAACAAACCTGTTGGTAGTTTTGTATTCATGGGGCCTACAGGTACAGGTAAAACTGAAACAGCTAAGGCACTAGCTAAACATTTGGGTACTAAGTTACTGCGTTTTGATATGAGTGAATATCAAGAAAAGCATAGCATTAGCAAGTTAATTGGTAGCCCGCCAGGTTATGTTGGCTTCGAAGAAGATGCTGGCCAATTGATTACACAAATTCAAGAAGCACCTAATGCTGTATTATTACTAGACGAAATTGAAAAGTCGCATCCTGATGTCATAACAGTGTTGCTACAGATAATGGATAACGGTTTTATTACTGGTAGTAATGGTAAACGTGCAGACTGTCGTAATTTAATTCTTATCTTAACTACTAATGCCGGAGCACAATCAGCAGAAAAGAATAATATTGGGTTTGGTAATCAAGAAAAAGACTATAGTGATATTGATTTAAAGAAATTTTTAACACCCGAGTTCCGTAATCGTTTAGACGGTATCATTACATTCAAGAAACTTGCTAAAGAAACAATGGTTAAAATTGTTAACAAGTTTCTTGATCAATTACGAGATCAAATCAAAGACAAAGCTATCCGTATTAAAATTGACAAAGAAGCTACTAACTGGCTTGTTGATAACGGGTTTGATAGTAAAATGGGTGCTCGTCCATTACAACGAATCATCGATAAAGAAATTAAACAAGACCTTGCTAAGATGATGTTATTTGGTGATTTAAAAGGTGGTGGTTGGCTTACTATTACAGTTTCTAACAGCAAGATACACCTCGTAGCTAAATCAAAGTTACAAAAAGTTCCGTTGTTAACTTCGGAACTACTACTAGACAATGTTAATCAAAACAACTAAAAGTCTTTTTAGAGGAGCATATCAGTACAAGGCAGTGCTGGTATGCTCGGGTGCCCACTGGTTTAGAAGTGGGGACATGGATTCTACAATTGAAAACTTAAAGAAAGTTGATTTATCTATAAATGACTCTCGAAGTTCGTGGGGGCCTCTTATTAAAAACAAAGAAGAGTTGGACTATGCTATTAAACTAGCAAAACAGATAAAAAAAATAATAAGTGATATAAGAGTAGAAAGTCCATATATTTCAATTTATAGTAATAGCAAATCTGACATTGATTCGCTAATTAAATTAGATATTAATAGGGTAAAATATATCAGTGTTCCCCCAACTAATAAGGTATTAGTTGAAAATACTATACTAATGCCTAAAATTAACTTTGATTACAGAGTAACATTAGGTAAAACTACCTATAAACATGATGCATTTATCAGTTGGGCCGATGGAAATAGTAAATTAAAGCTCACTAAAAGTTGCAAACGAGACCTTAATAAAGATCGCAGTTGGGGCGGTACGTACTTCTATATTACCGGCAATAACATGTTACTCATGGCAAAAATGCACTTAGGCGGCTCTATTAACAAGGTAGAACGCATAATCAAAGCGTAATCTTAAAATACCGTTTGCGATAAATACACTATCCGCACAGCTTAGTGCGATTATACAGAACGGGATTAAAAAATGCGTATCAGAGAACTGCTAGAAGGCACAAAGTTTAAACACGATGACTTCGTTGAACATGACGGAGACGATACTAAGTTAGCCTACGATTTAGTTGAAGATCTTACATTTTTTATGCACAACAATGATAATGTATATCGTCGTCATTTATATCCAAAAATTGCCAAATGTATTGAAGTTGCTAAATCTAAGGGTAATATTAATCCAATGATGTTTAAAGATGCGGCCACAGAAGGATACAAAGAATATATTAAAGAATATCCAGTTAGCTTGCTACCAGAAGAGTTAGACGATAAAACTTGTAAAAAAGTATGCGAAAAAATATATGATGAATTTAAAAATCATCATAAAGAAGGCAAGTACAAGGATTAATTGTGCTACTAAGAGAATTATTTTATGCTGAATCAAAAGATTCTTCCAACGACGATAGTATGGAGAAATACGGACGGGCGTTTAATCACCCTGAACACTTGGTATTTTTTAAAGGTAGTGCAGGTACTTTAGAAGCGTTAAGCCATTTTAAAGAAATGGCAGAAGAAAAAGAAGGTGGAACTACTGTACGTAGAAAATGGGATGGCAATCCTCAAGTCTATTGGGGCCGTGAACAGAAAAACGGCCCGCTAATTTTAGCAGGACACAATCAATGGAGCAGGGGTGTTAAGGGTAATAGTCCCCAAGAAGTCTATGACTTTATTGCTAACCAAAGCGGCAAGGCATCTACTCCAGAGCAAATAAAAGAACGTCAAGCATTTGCTACAAATTTTGCAAATCTATACCCACTGTTTGATGCCGCAACTCCAAAAGACTTTGTTGGATTTGTATACGCTGATAATTTATTTGGTGTTGATCCAGGAAACCCTAAACAGTTAGAAAAACCAACAAAAGATTATCCGGCAGGTATCTGGACATTTGCCCCTAATCCCAAAAGTAAAACAGCATATCACGTAGATGCCGCCAGTGAGTTAGGTAAACGCATTGGGCAAGCACAAGTTATGGTTGTTGGCCACGCAACGTTTCCGACCTTTGGTGCAGGAGATAGAGAACAGCAACCAATGGATGACTTTAGTACATTTAACCAAACATCTGGATTAATTGTCCAGGGCCCTATATACACAGATACTGCTCCAGACTTTGATTCGTCGGCAATTGACGGAATGATCGAATATGTTGAGCAACATGGTGCTGTTATTGACGGGTTCATAGAAAGTTTACCAGATCCTGATAAAAACGGAATACTATATCCATTCTTTAATCAAATGAGTAATTTACATGCAGGTGGAAAGCAGGACTTTGGAAGTATTTCTGGGGCAACATTTACCAACTGGATGACACAAAAAGGTGTTAGTCAAAAGAAACAACAACATATTATTGAAATGATACAAGCGCACCCTGGCGGATTAGATGGTATATTACATTTAATTAAAGGTATACGCAACATGAAAGATGATGTAGATGCCGCAATCAAACAACAACCTAAAAAAGAAATATGGGACAGCAACGGTGAAGGACACGTTCGCTATGCTCAAAAACAACATAAATACGGGAACATTAAAATTGTTCCAACAAGTTGGGCACCAGGGGCATTAACAGTATGAGATTAAGAGAACTATTTGAAAATATTTACGAAGCTGATGATGCTCCCGCAGAATTTGACGGTAATTTAAAAGTAATCGGCGTATGTTTTGGTCGCTTTAATCCACCGCATAAAGGCCATAAAGCAGTATGGCAGTCGGCTGCTAGCAATCCTATCTGGTATGTTGGTACAAATAAAAGTACAAGCGGGCCTAAAGATCCACTACCATACGATGTCAAATTACAATGCATGGCCGCCGTGTGGCCAAAAGTTGCAGGACATGTGATTGCCGAACAAAGTTTATTAACACTTGCATCAAAAATCTATCAAGAACATGGCGGCAACGTACATTTAAAAGTATATACAGACGAGCAGTGGTTATACAAAACACTAGAACAGTATAATGGTGCTAGTGATAAGCCGCATGGTATGTACAAATTTAATCAAATTGATTGGGTTAAGACAGAACGATTAGCAAGTGCTACAAATTTACGGGCCGCAGTAAGAGCAGGTGACCAAGATGCGTTTTACAAAGACGCTGGTGTTTCTCCTAATGCATTAATTACAGTTGGAAAGAAAGACTATCCTATGTTTGAAGTAGTTGCACATTTCCTTAATAAGTATCCAGAGAAAGCGGCAGTTGCAGAAGCTCGCACTGGTGGTATGAAAAATATTGATAAAACTCAAAAAGTAGCAATGAAAAATGCTACAACAATTCCAGCTATGAATCAAAGTACAGGTAGTGCTTACATGGGTTGGCGTATGGGCATTGCATTAGCAGGTGCGCCAGACTACCCTACTAAAATGGAAGCCGACAACTGGATTGGTGGAGATCCGTTGCTTTCGCCATACACCGACGAAGAAATGGAAATGGTTAAGGCTGCTAGCCTAGCAGTTGGAGGTGGTAAGATTCAAAACTGGTCAGGTAAACGTAGTCAAGAACTTCCCGATACTAATAAGGCCAGTACAGTAGCAAAGCCTAAAAAGAACAAATACGGTGTATAAGAATGGAAAATAACAAATATCATTTAGCATTAAAAACAGCGTTTGCAAGCGAATACGCATTTGCTATCAAAGCTCAAAACTTTCATTGGAATGTGGAAGGCGCTAGTTTTCCACAACTACATGAATTGTTTGATAAAATTTATACCGAAGTGTACGGAAGCATTGATACATTTGCTGAACAATTACGTGCATTAGAATTGTACACACCTGCTAGTTTACAAAAATTTAGTATGCTATCTGTTGTTGAAGATGAAAACGATATCCTTCAAGAGCGTACTATGGTTGAAGAGCTATATCAAGATAGTGAAAAAATGGCTAACATTTTCCGTATTACGTTTGATATGGCGGAAGATGCAGGTGATCATGGACTAAGTAACTTCTTAGCTGATCGTCAAGATGCACACAAAAAACACAGTTGGATGTTAAGGTCTACATTAAAATGAAACAATACAGGATTACTAGCAATGACTTAAATCAAACTTCTGATGAAGATTGTTATCTTGCACCTGATGATCCTATACACGAATTAAAAGCATTAGCTGGGCTAGGCGGATTGGGCGGAGAGGCTAGACTGCACGAGTACAAAGCAAGTCAATTAAGTTACGGTGAAACATTTGGCCAAGCTGGAATGGAAAAAAGCCAAATAATGAAAGAAAAAAACATACGCCCAGGCGATGCAGAATGGTTTAAATTATGGTTCAGTAGACCTTACTGGACTGGCGAAAAACAAACGGGAAAATAAGATGAAAGTTACAGAAATTTTATCGGAAATGCGAGGTCGTAGAGATTCATACCAACGTGATTATGATTCAAGTATAAGCGGCTTTGGACGTAAAGATAGTTTAGCATATCAGCAAGACGGTGGTGCTAACGATGAAGGTTGGGATCGTGAAGAACCTAGCAGAGATACTCCGCACGATGTACACATCGACGGCCGCAAGTGGAAAACATTTGGTTCGCATAGCCATGCCAGCAATGTTGCCCGCAAGTTAGCATCCAATGGTAAGAACGCTACAGTACATAGATCGCTAGAAGAAACAGCTACAGCCGGTGCTACAAGCGCCGCTAATATTGGAACAGTAGATGCTCCGCATATTAGCCCGGGTAAAGCACGTGGTAAAAAGAGTTACATTGGAAGTCCAGGACATAGCGGTACAAAAGCACCGCCACAACCTAAAGTTGTACAACGTAAAACAAAATCAGGAACCGCAGTCAACGGTTTAGACATCAAGGGCGCAAGTTTGTTTGGCGGTCCGCCGCAAAAACGCTAAATATATAAAGATAACGGAGTTACATACCATGCCAGAATTAGACGCAATGAATCCAGAAATGCCACAAGGTGGCAACAATTTACCACCTGTAGACCACGAACAAGAAGGTGCGATGGCTAAAGCTGACTTGCATAAGTTAGCAAATTATAGTTTTAAACTATTCAAGAAACTAGGTGATGATGATCAATTAGAAGCTTGGGTACAGGCTAAGATTACTAAAGCCGCTGACTATATTGCCAGTGTGTATCACTATTTAGAATATGAAATGGAATTTAGTGAATACGGTCACCATTTAGATAATAGTGATACACTAAGCGAAGGACAAAAGCGAGTTCTAAAGAATAAGCTAATGGAAGCTAAAGAAAAGATCAAAGCCTTAAAAGTTAAGCAGGCTGAAAAAGCCAAAGATAAAGTTGAAGAAGGTATCCTAAGTGGTGGCGAAGAAACTTGTACTGAGTGTGGCGGATCTGGCAAGATTTATAGAGAAGCAACCCCAGTTCCTGATCACGTTAAAACTAAAGTTGAAAAATACAAGCGTTTAACTAAAGCTACCCACGCGGCCCACAAGCGTTTAGACAGAAATGGTAATGGTATTCCTGATCATTTAGAAGGCGACAAAGAAATTGACGAAGAATTTACAGACAAGTCAAAGACTGGCGACACATTTAAAACTCGTACAGGTGTAGCAACCAAAACTGACACTGGTATGAAACATACAAATACAAGTTATGCAGACGACGGAGAAGCTGAACAAAAATCTGGTAAAGGTGTTAGAAGCCATGCTAAATCACAGTCAGCCGCTGAGAAGAAAGAAAAAGCTCCGGCACAAAAGCAAAGTCCAAAGAGTGCCAAGACATGGGGCATGAAAGACAGCGAGAAGTTTGACAATCGTGATAAAGAAGTTGACGAAACTGTAGGTTCAGGTGGAATTTATGGCCAAGGCGTTTATGAAGGTAAGGGCAAGAAGCCGGACTTCTTAGACATGGACAAAGACGGCGACAAGAAAGAGCCAATGAAGAAAGCTGTTGCTGATAAAAAAGCAGGTCCAAAGAAAGGTGTAAATCCTTTTGCTAAGAAAGTTGACGAAGCTCTTAAAGGTAAACAAAAGAATTTAGATGTCGATGATGATGGCGATATCGAAGCTGATGACCTAGCAGACCTACGTGCTGGCAAAAAAGAAAAGAAAGTTAGCGAAGCCGCAAAGCAGACTATGAGTCGTGCGGCCAAAGGTCATGAAAAGTATGGCAAGGAAGGCATGGCGGCATTGGCCAAAGCTGGTAAAGAAGGTAAAGACTTAGACAAGGTACGCGACAAGTATGACAAATACAATGAGTCAGTTGAAGTAGTTGCACCGCAATTAAACGAATCAGTTGAACTAACACGTATTAAGTTTTTAAGCGGTCTCTAATATGGACATGAAGCGTATACTACAGGCGATGGATGGAGTTGCTACTAAACCTGTAGTAGGCGTTAATGACATGGCCAAATTTATTCGTGTTGTAAGCGAATCTAATAATACGCCAGCTATTCTTGAAGAAGGCACAAATCACCATAAAGTTGCATTGCCGGTACAAATGGCCATGCAACATTACCAACAACCTACTCCCAATATTGAATTAAAGCCATCTTTGTTAAAACAATATTTTGCAGAAGCTGAAGAAGAGATATCTACACAACTTGCAGAAGAAGAGGCAGACCGTAAATTACGCATTAACATGTATGCACACAAAATTGCAAACCGTGTTTTAATGAAAGAATCAAAAAATCGTTGCTCACAGTGTGGTATGACTAATTGCACTTGTCCAGCTGGCAAATGTAAATGCAAGCCTATTGCAGGATGGGTGCCTGGTAAAGGTTTTAAAAAGGCTATATCTGAATCTCCTATAGAGATGACCAACGATCCTAATGACCCACATATATACGGACACGAAAAAGCTAACCCTATGAGCCTTAAAGGCCGAATCATGTCGGCTAGAGCACAGTTAAAAGAACTAGCACAACTAGCAGAACGTGATGATTTGCTAGCATGGGAAGAAATTTGTAAGAAATCCAAAGGCGGCATGTTCATGGGTCTAGAGCAAAACTTAGAACAGATTCGTCACGGTATTAACGAGCTTGCTGCCAAACGTAGGCAAGGCGGCATTGCCAGTCGTGGCATTGATAAGAATATCGGTGAAGCAGTTAATGCCGCGCAACAGGCCGCCATTGCCATTGCCAAGAAGAAAGAACAAAAAGCAGACGAAAGTCTTAAAACAGATAACCCATGCTGGACAGGTTATAAGCCAGTAGGTACAAAAAAGAAAGGTGGCAAGACAGTTCCTAACTGTGTGCCTAAAGAATAATAGGAAAAAAAATGGACTTAAAATCACTTATTGCAAAAATGGATCAAATTGAAGCTAGTGCATATATTAGCGAAGCAACTGCTCCTACCGAATTTACACCAACACACTTTCATAAAGGCAACTTAGGTAATAAGATGCCATTAATGCAAACACCAGACGGAACATTTTGGTGGGAAGGCGGTAATCAAGGTGGTGAGGGTCCAATGACTGGTTCTCGTATTACTTTATGGAACGGTGATACACTAAATCGCTCAGGATGGAATCCTGCTAGTGTTGACGGCGTTATTAAAGACGGCAAGTATATTGATTTTCCAGAAGGTGTTAATTGGAAAGATTATAAACAAAAAGCAGACGACGAATCTGCTGTACTAGCAAAATTAAAGAAATTACTTGAACTAGTTGACAAATATATGGCACTAAAAGCAAAACGCGGTCAAGGTGCAAGACCAGCAACTCCAACTACACAAGACATGGGAGATGGCAGTAAATTAACTGTAGATCCTAAGACCGGAGTGGCAGCTGCCACAAACAATGATGGTACTCCATATGTGCCCGGAAGCAATCCAAATCTACCAAAGAACAGGGTAGGAGAAAATATTACATTTAAAGGATCCATTGCTAATAGTCTTGTTGAATCGTTTGGTTATGAAAATAAAACTGACGAAGGTGTAATGGGTGTATTAGGAAAGGCTGCTCCAGGCGTTGGCGCAGTATTAGGCGCACAAGGTGCTTATGATAGTTACAAGAAAGGCGACTATCTTGGGGCCGCACTAAACGGATTATCTGGTGCATTTTCATTAGTTCCAGGTCTAGGTTGGATTCCAGCACTAGGATTTGGTGCATGGCAAGCTGGTCGTGAATTAAGTGGTGCTACTGACAAGTATGATACTCCACAACCCGGAGCTCCACAGCAAGGTGGCGCTAACCCAACTCCGGGCAATGTTGATCCTAAACTACAAGCACTACAAAAGAAATTAATTGCAGCCGGGGCCGATTTAGGACCAACAGGCGCTGACGGTGTTATGGGCAAGTTTACTCAAGCCGCTATGCAGAAGTTTCCAAATATTAAAGAAGGTGTAATGATGACACAACCAAAATCAGTAGCAGAGTCTATTAGAGAATTACAACAAAGACTAGAATTAATTGAAAATGACGGAGCACCAGTTCCTCCAGAGGCTATGGTGCCACCAGTTCCTCCAGAGGCTATGGTGCAAGAAGAACCAACACCAACTCCAGCATCAGCCGAAGATGAAAAATTAGCGGCGATGGCTAAAGAAGTTGATGGCACTATTATCCTGCAAAACGGTAATAAATTTTTAGCATTACCAGATGGACAAATTGTTGATCCAGTAACTATGGAATTGCAAACAAAGCAAGGTGGTGAGTTAGTTGATAGCGGTAAGAACTTAGCTGAAACACTTGATGAAGATATGAATGAAGGGTTATTTGATATTGTTAAAGGCATTGGTTCTGCAATTAAAATGGGTGCAAATCCAGCCGCAAGAGCAACTACTGGTGCATTAACTGCTGGTGGAAGGGCCGCAACTGTTGGACAAGGTACTCAAAGGTTTAACAAAGCGTTGGCGGCAAGACCAGGATTAGAGCGTGGGGCATATAACACAGCTCGTGCAGTTGCAACAAATCCAGGTAAGGCGGCACTTGCAGCCGCGGGTGCAGGATTAGGGGCTGGATATATAGGTGGAAAACTTGGACAAAATCCAACTGCTCCAGTTAATCCTAACACTCCCCCTAACCGTCCACCCAATCAACAAGGTGGTACTAATCCATCACCAGATGTACAAACCGGCGATGATGAAGAAATGAAAGCCTTACGTGCTCAAATTGAAGCATTAATGAAAGATTTAAGCACATCTAAAAATCCAGAAGTACAAAAAGGATTGGCAGATATCCAAGCAAAATTAAAATAATATTTTAATTACAATGAGAATGGCAGATTTATTCTGCCATTTTTTACCTTTGAGCTTGTAGTTTAAAGATAAGTAGTATATAATAGGCATATACATTAGGAGATTTACATGTCAGGTCGTTCATACGGTGCAGAAGAAAAGGCAAAACTAGAAAGATTGATTACAGAAGGTAGTACAGTACTACGCGAAGTTGAAGACCTACAAGAAGGCTTAAAAGAAACTGTTAAAGCAGTTGCAGAAGAATTACAAATTAAACCTAGCGTTATTAACAAAGCCATTAAGATTGCACATAAAGGTGATTGGGCGGCTTATAACGAAGATTGGGAAGAGATTGAAGCAATTTTAGATATTACAAAACGTATCTAAAGATAGTATAATATAGATGGTCGGCGGGCCATAATCCGCAAAGTAGGTGTTTGTCAGCCCTAAATGACATATGGAGATTAAATGAGCTATGTAGACGCATGGTTTGACCGCGAGAATGATATCATTAAAGTGGTTGAACGCAATAAGAAAGGCGAACGAGAGTTTCGCGACATTCCTGTAAAACACACGTTTTACGTTAAAGATGGAAAAGGTAAATTTCAATCCATCTACGGTGATCCTGTTTCGAGGATCATTTGTAAAAATACAAAAGAACTACGCAAAGAACAAGCTATCAATTCAGGTAAGCAATTATTTGAAAGCGACATCAATCCAATTTTTGTTTGCCTAAGCGAACACTATCTAAATCAAGATGCACCAAAGTTAAATGTAGCCTTTTTTGATATTGAGGTTGACTTTGACCCAGAACGCGGCTATGCTAGCCCGGATGATGCGTTTATGCCTATTACTGCTATCGCAGTTAAGCTACAATGGATGGATACAATGATCTGTTTGGCAATTCCTCCTAAGACGCTTACTATGGAAGAAGCTAAAGTACAAGTTGAAGAATTCCCTAATACATATTTGTTTGATAACGAAGCAGATATGTTAGACATGTTTTTAGACTTAATTCAAGACGCAGATATTTTAACTGGTTGGAATAGCGAGGGCTTTGATATTCCATATACAGTAAACAGAGTGACTAAAGTATTAAGCAAAGAAGATACACGCCGTTTCTGTTTGTTTAATCAATTTCCTAAACGTCGTGAATACGAAAAGTTCGGGCGTCAAAGTGTAACCTATGACTTTATTGGTCGGGTACACTTAGACAGTCTTGAACTGTATCGTAAGTACACATATGAAGAACGTCACACATATCGATTGGACGCTATTGCCGAATATGAATTAGGTCAGCGTAAAACACAATATGAAGGCACATTGGATCAGTTATACAACAATGACTTCCGCACATTCGTAGAATATAACATTAATGACTGTCAACTGTTAGACGATCTTGATAAGAAACTCAAGTTTATGGATCTTGCTAATACACTAGCACACGAATGTACTGTATTGCTACAAACTACAATGGGTGCTGTAGCTGTTACTGAACAGGCTATTATTAACGAGTGTCATCGCAGAGGCTTCCAAGTTCCTAATCGTACTAAAATGGAAGAGCGTGAAGACAACGAAGGTGCCGCTGGTGCGTATGTTGCCTATCCCAAAGAAGGTATTCAAGACTGGGTTGGATCGTTAGACATTAACTCATTGTACCCAAGTGCCATTAGAGCACTTAACATGGGTCCAGAAACTATTATCGGGCAGTTACGACAAACTAAAACACAAGAATACATTGACAATCAAACTGCCAAAGGTAAATCATTTGCCGCGGCATGGGAAGGAATGTTTGGTAGTGTAGAATATACAGCAGTAATGGGGCAGGAAATTGGCACTGATATTACTATCGACTGGGAAAACGGTGATAGCGATGTATTAAGTGCCGCGGAAACATACAGATTAATTTATGAAAGCAATCAGCCCTGGATGCTTTCGGCAAATGGCACTATTTTCACCTATGAGAAAGAAGGTATTATTCCAGGGCTACTAAAACGTTGGTATGCAGAACGTAAAGAGATGCAGGCCAAACTAAAGGAGGCTATTAATGCTGGTAACAAAATTGAAGAAGAGTATTGGGACAAGAGACAGTTGGTTAAGAAGATTAACCTTAACTCGCTCTATGGCGCCATTCTTAATCCTGGCTGTCGCTTTTTTGATAAGCGTATCGGCCAATCTACTACCCTTACTGGACGTGCAATTGCCAAACACATGGCTGGAAAAGTCAATGAAATCATTGCAGGAGAATATAACCATGTGGGTAAAGCAATCATCTACGGAGACACAGACTCCTGTTACTTCTCCGCGTACAAAACCCTAAAGAAAGACATTGAAGCTGGTCTTATACCGTGGACTAAAGAAAGCGTTGTTCAATTGTACGATCAAATCGGCGAAGCAGTAAACGAAACATTTCCACAGTTTATGTTAGATGCTTTCCACTGTCCAAAGTCACGGGGCGAAGTGATTAAGGCCGGTCGTGAGATTGTTGCTAGCAAAGGCTTGTTTATTACTAAGAAACGGTATGCGGTTCTTTACTATGATAAAGAAGGCAAGCGTAGTGACGTAGACGGCAAGCCGGGAAAGATTAAGGCCATGGGCTTAGATTTGAAACGCAGTGACACTCCTGAATTTATTCAAAACTTTCTAAGCGACATTCTTGAAAAGGTATTAACTGGTGCTACTGAGCAAGAAGTGCTAGATCACATCAGTGAATTTAGATTAAAGTTTAAGAGTCGGCCGGGTTGGGAGAAAGGTAGTCCTAAACGTGCTAACAAGATTACCGAGTATCAGGCTAAAGAAGTTAAAGCAGGTAAAGCTAATATGCCTGGACACGTTCGTGCTAGTATTAACTGGAATACATTAAAACGTATGTTTGACGACAAGTATTCGATGCATGTCACTGACGGTGCTAAGGTTATTGTTTGTAAACTTAAACAAAACCCAATGGGCTTTACCAGTGTTGCATATCCTGTAGACGAATTGCGGTTGCCACAATGGTTTAAAGACTTGCCATTTGATGATGCCGAAATGGAGCAAACAATTATCGATAATAAACTTGATAATTTAATTGGTGTTCTTAACTGGGATATTACCAGTACAGAAGAAAAGAATACATTCAATTCACTATTTGAGTTCTAATATGAAAATTATAATTGCCGGATACGGATTTGTTGGCAAGGCTGTTGCTAATGCATTACAATTGCAACATGAAATCATTGTACAAGATCCTAAATATACTGATTATAAAATGATCGACCATTATGATGCCGACGGTATCATAATCTGTGTTGGCACTCCCGAATTACCAAGTGGAGGCTGTGACTGTAAAGACATTGCTAGCGTATTAGATGATGTACCTGTTTTTATGCCAGTGTTGATTAAAAGTTCTGTCACCCCAGAAGTAATTAATGCGTTAGCTGAAATTTATCCGGATCACTGTATAACATACAGCCCAGAGTTTTTAAGAGCAAACACAGCAAATGCAGATTTTATCAATCAAAAGTATATAATTTTAGGTGGTGAAGATCCTGATTGTTTTTGGCAAGATCTGTTTACCACAGTATTAAAAAACTGTAAAATATATTTTAATTGTACTGCTTTAGAATCAGCAATGGTCAAATACAGTATAAATGCATTTCTAGCAACCAAAGTTTCATTTTTTAACAACATATACGACTTGTGCGAGAAAAATGGAGCCGATTATGATGTTGTTAGACAACTTATTACACAAGATACTAGGATTGGTAACAGCCATACACTGGTACCAGGTGCAGATGGAGAGCGTGGATTTGGCGGCCACTGCTTTCCAAAAGATACTGCGGCCCTTATTCATTATGCCGAAAGCATTGGAATTGGGTTTGACATAGTCAATAGCGCCGTAAAATACAACAAAAAGGCAAGAAAATAACTTGACCTTTAGTAAAAAACCTATATAATATACAAACATGGAGAACTATATGAAAGACATTTTACAAGACCTCGTAGCACATACACATAGCTTAGGATTTATTCCTCTAGTTAAAGTAAGTGCAGACACAACTAAAACAGAAATCGAAGCAATGGCTGAAGACCGTTCAGTAATTGTTAATGCAAAAACTAAAACTGTTGTCGACTCGTTTGACGGAGTATTTGGTATGCCTAATCTAAATAAATTGGATATTCACCTTAAGTGTCCAGAATATAAAGAGAATGCAAAAATTAATGTTGTTACCACAGTTCGTAACAACGAAACAATCCCCACAGGCTTGCATTTTGAAAATGCCGCTAAGGATTTTGAAAACGACTATCGTTTTATGAATACCGAAATTATTAATGAAAAATTAAAATCGGTAAAGATGAGACCAGTTAACTGGGACATTGAATTTGAACCTAGCGTTACTAGCATTCAAAGATTGAAAATGCAGGCAAACGCACACAGTGAAGAAAGTGTATTCCAAGTTCAAACAACTAACGGCAATCTAGTGTTTAGCTTTGGTGATGCAAGCACACATGCTGGTAGTTTTATTTTCCAAGCAAATATTGCTGGTAAACTAAAGCAGACATGGTCATGGCCAGTGAATCAAGTTATGAGTATCTTAGCATTAGCAGGCGATAAGACTATGCGTATTGCAGATGTCGGTGCTATGCAGATTACTGTAGATAGCGGAATGGCTGAATACAATTATATTTTACCAGCACAAAGCAAGTAATGAATCGTAACTTAACGGCAACACAAAACGACTATGCGTACTTCTTGCCGGCAACGTCGGGATTTTATAGTACGTTTATAGGAAAACAACGCTACGGCAATTATGTAGACCCTGCACGGTTGCCTGCTAGTTTTATCAACGGCGTAGAAGGATTGAATTACTTAGAACCTGACAAGGGTATGTTTTATTTTGATCATTGTTTATATTCAGCAGGCCATGCTAATTTAGATCTAAACAAAAAAGACGAAAGCGAAGACATGTTTCGTAACAGAGATCGCACAACCAGTTGGGTATTAGGCGACTCTGGAGGTTTTCAGATTGGTAAAGGTGTATGGGCAGGTGAATGGAAAGATCCTGACGGTCCAGAAGTACTGGCTAAACTACAAGAGTGTATTGCTAAAGGTGTTGAACTTATCCCAGTACTTGATGCCAGCGGCACACAAAAAGTTGATAAAAATGGAAATCCAAAGTTTATTAAGTTTGATCATGTTAAAGATTATACTGTTAAATTAGAAGCCGCACAAAAGAAGCGTGAACAAGTGCTAGCATGGATGGATGCACTTATGGATTATGGTATGGTGCTTGATATTCCAGCATGGGTAGAACGCAGTGAAGTTGGTAAGGCAGCTACCGGTATTGAAAGTTATGATCAAGCGGTTAATGCAACAAAATATAATAATGAATATTTTATCAAACATCGAACAGGTGCATGTAAGTTCTTAAATGTATTACAAGGCGAAACACACTCACAAGCTGATGATTGGTATAGTAAAATGAAAGATTTTTGCGACCCCAAAATATACGGCGATAAAGCATTTAATGGTTGGGCTATGGGTGGCCAGAATATGTGCGACGTAGAATTAGTTTTAAAAAGATTAGTAGCATTGCGATTTGACGGGCTCCTTGAAAAGGGTCAACATGATTGGATGCACTTCCTGGGCACCTCTAAGTTAGAGTGGGCAACTTTATTAACTGATATCCAACGATCTGTAAGGAAATACCATAATGAAAACTTTACCATCTCTTTTGATTGCGCATCGCCGTTCCTTGCCACAGCAAACGGACAAATTTATATTAACACCGAAACAGAACATGGCGAAAAATGGGTCTACCGTATGCAGGCTTCTGCAGACAACAAAAAATATTCAACAGACACCCGATTGTTTAAAGACGCAGTAATACAAGACAAGATTTTTGATAAATTCGAATCTAGTCCTATTATTGATCAAGTACAAATAAAAGATATTTGTATCTATGCACCTGGAGACCTAAATAAAAACAGTAAAGAAGGTAAAACTTCTTGGGATAGTTTTAGCTATGCTATCATGATGGGTCATAATGTGTGGATGCATATTAATGCTGTACAAGAAGCCAATCGCCAATACGACAACAATGTTGCTCCCGATATGTTAATACAGAATTTAACAGGAAAATTATTTAAACATGCAGTAGACGAAATCTTTGCAATTAATGACAGAGATCAAGCACTAGCTAAGATTGAAGAATATAAAAGCTTCTGGATTACTATTATCGGAACACGTGGCGCAACAGGAAAGAAATTAATTAACGCACATACAATGGCAGACGAGTTGGATATTCCCCGAGTTGACTATAGCGACTTGAAACCTGTAAAAAACGAAGAGCCTAAAGAAAATAACTTTATGGACTTATTTGAGTAATATAACACGTGAAAACTTTCATGAAAAGAGTTATAATATGACACTACCCGACGAACGCTATCGAGCAGTATTACAAACAGAAAGATTTTTAAAATTAATACTTTCTACTCCTCGAGTTCCAAAAGCAATTAAAGACGGTGCTAGACATTGTCTTAGACATTACCCTAGCGAATATGATATGAGTAAGGCCGCACAAACGAGTCCAGATATATTTGCTGAACGTATGGAAGATGTAACTCGAATGTTTAAAAAATATGAACAAACACAGGCAGAAAAAAATGAAACGTGATTATACTAGTGGTGTAAGCGAAGATGTAACGTTCTTTGTAGGTACAGAAATTGAACGCACTCCTGCATTTGGTATGCGTACACTCTTTGTTGTAGGTACTCATGATGAACAAATCATTATCGGCCTAGCAAAGAATAATAACTGTACGCACATCTATTTTGGTGCTAATCAAAGTTTTCCCAGCCTAACTGTTAACAATAGTGCCGGTTGGAAACCTTGGGAAGACATGATTAAAGGCTGTATTGATGCTGATTTTTGGTGTACATTAGACTTTGATGTGGCTCAACACGAGGGGCTTCTTGAAAGCGGTTTAACCGAATATCGTAGATTTATTCCACAAATTAGTGTAAAATTACCTTATCTAAGTCAATTAGGCTATAATGCTACTATTAAGATAGATGATAAAGATTTTGAAGCAACTAATCCAGGTGTATGGTGTGTCCCAATTGGTGCCATTACACAACGCAAGTACTTTACCAATTGGGATGAATATACTAACGATGAAATTATCAAATGATTACCAGCACCGAAACACTTATCCTTAACATTATCAGGCACCAATTACTTGGCAAACAACTGCCAAGTAACATTCATGGAGACGCAGGACGAGCTTGTGAATCTCTATTGGAGAATATTGGCATTCATATTAATCGAGGAGCAGGATGCGACATTCCTGAAATTGGTTGGGAAGTTAAATGCCGTAAAGGAACTGCCACCAGTGCCCAAACCGTGGCAACAATGCATCCAAATAATGTCATTATAACTCCTTGGGTATTTTCTCCAGTTTACGAAAAAATCCGTAAACAATTAAGGTTTACAACTGACGATTTAGATGTTATAGTTGATATTGATTTATGTGACTTTGATCAACCACAAATACAAGAATTATTACAGACTGCATATGAACATGCAAGATCTTTAATTACAGCAAACCCTAGTATTACCTATACGCCATATGAAGGTTATTGGGGTTATTTTGAAAAAACAAAGAAAGATCGCCCAGAGCTTGATTTTAGACTAGCAGATGGCGATATGGAAAAACTACTAGCAATGACTAACTCGACTTTTCAGGATATATTTTCATATGGTAATTAAACAAGACATCAGACCACTTAAAATGATATGGGTTACCTTTCGCAAAGAAGGCATACATAAATACCCTGCGGCGCTGACAGATCCAGCATTGGCTACAGGAGATGAATATGACGTATCGTTTTTGGGTTACCCTCATCGCCACATCTTTCATTTCAGGGTGTGGATCAATGTGCTCCACAATGATAGGGACATCGAGTTCATCCAGTTCAAACGCTGGCTCGAGTCACTGTATAATGGTCAAGGTGCCGTTCTAAGCCTTGACTACAAGAGTTGTGAAATGATGTCAGACGATCTGTTTGATGTTATTTCCAATAAGTATCCGGGTCGTGAGATCTGGATTGAGATCTCCGAAGACGGAGAAAATGGTTCATTTATCAAATATTAAAATAAGAGGCTATTATGGCTAAGAATTACAAAGACTACGCATATTTTGAAAACCGTCCTGACGTTGTAAGGATCTTTGATGATCTTGAGAAACTGTTAGATTTTTGCCGTATCGAAATGCTACCTTTTAACGAGGCAGACTTGTATAACCGTCAATCAAGAGTTTGGCAACAATACGAGCGTAGCACACGCCCACGCAAACCATGGAACGGAGAGCGCAAACCTTACTTAGGTAAGAATCCCCGCCCACAAACTACTAGGCAATACAATTAATGACTATATTTCTAGTTGATCTAGAAGCAGTTGAAACCAGGTACACGGGTCAATGGAAGACTCATGTACCTGATCTCTTACGAAAGGCAGGACACAATGTTCAAGTTATATCTGGGCCTGAAGATATTCCTTCAGCCACTACTCCTGGTGCTTTTCTTAATTTTGGTGGCACCAATATATACAAGTCTGCTCAAGTTGAACAGATGGGCCGTTTATTTTGCTCCGGATCAGTGGCTCCTGGCGATCACTTCATCTTTACTGATGCTTGGCACCCTGGCATCATAAACTTAAAGTATATGAGTGAATTACTGGGCATACCAGTAACTACACACGGACTGTGGCATGCCGGCAGTTATGATCCTCAAGACTTTCTTGGACGTATTGTAGGAAATAAGCCCTGGGTACGTAATGCAGAGAAAAGTTTCTTCCACGCATTTGACCACAACTACTTTGCCACCGACTTTCATATCAAAATGTTCTATACAAATTTACTAAATGATTATCCTACAGAGAATCCTTGGTATAGCGAACATTTAGAAGAAATTCTAAACGGTGAAGAACCAAAGATTGTACGCACAGGCTGGCCAATGGAATATTTTCAAGATACTCTTGCACCTTATAAAGGTATAAAGAAACGAGATATGATTTTGTTCCCGCATCGTATTGCTCCAGAAAAACAAGTTGAGATTTTTAGAAACTTAGCAGAACACTTACCGCAATATGAGTTTGTTGTGTGTCAAGACAAACAACTTACTAAGCATGAATATCACACCCTACTAGGCCAAGCTAAAATGGTGTTCTCTGCTAACCTGCAAGAAACACTTGGTATTAGTTGGTACGAGGGTGCAGTAGTAGATGCTATACCTATGGTGCCAGACAGATTAAGCTACAGTGAAATGGCATTTGATACATTCAAATATGATAGTGCCTGGACTGAAAGCTATGATGCATACGACTCTGCAAGACCAGCTGTATGTAATAAGATCATTCAATATATGAATCATTACGAACAGTTCTTGCCACAAGTTCGTAAACAAACGGAGGCGTTACATGAGTTTTACTTCTCAGCAACCAACTTGCTTAACAACATTAAATGATATTTACACCATTGATGTAAGTAATATGTCAATCTGTTCAACAGATACTATTACATTAACTGGGTTCAATGATAACTGTTGGAATACTGGAAATATTACATTAACTGGGCCCAGTACATGTTATACGTATTCAACTGGTACCTCAGCATGTACAACTGGATTTTCAAACATAGACATGTCTAGCATATGGAATCGACAGGAGTTTGTTGATTGCATGCCAGAGATATCAAGAATCGAAGCGATGTGTAAAGAATATCCAGGATTAGCAATTGCATTTGAAAAATTTAAAACTGTCTATGCATTAGTAAAGGATGACTATGATACTCCAAAAGATCAAAGAGCAAAGCCTTAATTGGTTAGAACGCTTAGATCGTAAACGTATTATTATGGATCGGCAATGTAACGAGCCATTGTTAACTCGTTACTATTTGTTTTTAAAGGATCGCAAACGTTTTCCGTTTAATGTATTTCTACACAAGTTTCACAAAGGTGATCCCGGTGATGTGCATGATCATCCGTGGCCATATTTTACTTTGATTTTAGCTGGCGGCTATTATGAGTGGGTACTTAGTGGCAATTGTGAAGTGCGTAAATGGCGCGGCCCCGGACATTTTAGATTTTGTAGTGCTAATAGCTATCACCGAATTGAATTAAAAGAAGGTGTAACACCCTGGACCTTGTTTATGCCTGGACCACAAACAAGAGAATGGGGATTCCTTGTTAATAAAAAATGGATACATAATGACCTCTATCTCGAAGATCACAAGCAACACAGTTAGTCCCGGGGTTGGGTATTTAACATCAACCCAACTTCATTCTACTTACGGTGCTATTCCTCCCGGTGCAACCGTTGGTGGTACAGTTACTCTTAATACTACTGGACAGATTTACACAACTAATGGCACTAACGGAACAAATTGGTCTACGTCTACTCCGACTACCGAAGTATTACGTATTAATCAAAAAAATCCTCCAGAACTAGAAGTTAAAGGTCGAATGGTTATTAACGGACGAGACTTAGAAGAACGGTTAGATACGATTGAAAAAGTATTGCAAATTCCCGAGCGTGATGTTAAACTAGAGAAGAAGCATCCAAAGCTAAAGAAACTGTATGATGAATACATTCATGCTTTGGGTAAGTATAGAACATTTGAAGCAATTAAAGGAGATGATAATGGAACTACATGAATCAGTTAGAGATAGCTACAAAGAAATGGTTATCAAAGAACACGAAGGCTTTAGACTTACTCTAAAGAAACACGAAGTACTAAGCCCTAAAGGCTTGTTTAGTATTGACATGATTCAAGAAAGTTTAGAAGACGGTAAAGTTACCGACAGCCAAACATACAATTTCTTTATGACTAAAGAAGAGTGTCAAACATTAGCATACGGATTGACACAGTGAAAAAAGTATATTATACTTGGCAACAAGTAGAAGGTGCTTGTTTAGATATTGCTAGACAGATGCATAATCACAACTGGCGGCCAGATTATATTGTTGGTATTACGCGAGGCGGACTTGTTCCTGCTAATTTGCTTAGTCAATATACTGGCATTAAAATGAACAGCTTGGACATTAGTCTACGTGATGGTGGAGATTGCGTCAGTAATTGCGGCATGGCAGAAGATGCATTTGAAGGCAAAAAGATTCTTGTAGTAGACGATATTAACGATCAAGGATCAACTGTTAATTGGATTAAAAAAGATTGGGAGTCAAGTGCATTACCTGGTCACCCTAATTGGGAATCTATTTGGGGAGATTCAGTTCGCTTTGCAGTACTAACACACAACCAATCAAGTACATTTAAAGATCCAGACTACTATGTGTGGACTGTAAACAAAGCAGAAGAAGACTGTTGGTTGGTTTATCCCTGGGAGGAGTTTTGGTTATGATTAGTAGTTTATTTAAATTAATACTTGGCATATTGCTGATTATTGTTGCAATTGTATTTGGTCCAATTGTCGGTATTTGGAGTTTGAATACATTGTTTCCGGTACTGCATATTCCGTATACGTTAGAAACATGGTGTGCGTATTTTCTGTTGTTAGGAAGCATTACCGGACTTAGATTTGGATTTAAAAAATGAGTGATTTAACTATTGCAGAACTTAAAGAAAAAATAGATAAAGTTACTAAGGACATTGCAGGTTTAAGAGACACCGGTGAAAGCAGTAGGAAGTTAGAAGTCCTAAGTGAATATAAATTATATCTTGAAGATGAATTAAAATTCTTACAAAATGAGAACAGATCTAGAACAAGCACTTGACGAGCAGAGAGCTCCGTGGACTGAAATAGAGTATAGAACGACCGATTTCTGGGTCTTTAGAGATGCATATCCAGTTACCGAAGGGCATTTATTGTTTGTACCTACATTTGAAAAATCTAATAACTTGTATGAGTGTTTTAAAGCCGCATATAAATTTGGATTTGACGGTGTAGTCTCTGAGAGATGGGATGCATTTAACATTGGACAAAACGTTGGTGAAGACGCAGGACAAACTGTAATGTATCCACATGTACATATGATTCCAAGACGTAAAGGTGATATGCCAGATCCACGTGGGGGTGTTCGTCATGTAATTCCAGAAAAGGGAAACTATGCAAGGAAGTAAAAAACATCATGCAGTTGATAGCCGCATTCCTAAATGGGATGAGGGATTTTTACATTTAGTTGAAGTACCTTGGTCCAAAAAACTAAACACAATTAATAAATGGGACGAAGCCTGTGCAGACGTTATGGATGTGTTTGGTTTACCAGGAAATAAATTCGTGAGCCATCCAAAGCCAGATTCGATGGAATTTTATTTTAAATCAAAAAAGGATGCTGAATTATGCAAGATTCTACTTTCCGAGAGAATATAAAACTAGCAGTATTAGTTATTGTATTTTTAATAGCAATACCAATAATATTTTTATCATTGCCAAAAAAAGGAGATAAAATAATTATCAATTGCGGTATATCTGAAATTAGTCCAGATTTTACTACAGAAATGCGTGAAGCATGTAGGCAGGCTAGAAAACAACAATGAAAAAATTTATTGAAATCCACTGGGTTGCTTATCTAGTTTTTTGGTTTGGAATTGGTTATATTATTGGATATCATTTAGTAAAATGAGCTTTAATATATTTGCAAAAACCTAAATAAGAATGTACAATAATACAATACGGCAATCCACTGCCTTAACATCGGAGAATTTAATTGACAAATAAAGAAACAGGATTAGACGCTATGGCAGGTAATGGCGGCTATCAAGAAGCATACTTAGGCGATCATCTACGTTTTAAAATGAGACGTGAAGGCAAACGTTTCTGGGCAGGCGATAACATTAGCGAATATCTCAGCGGATCGGATAAAGAGATTCTAATTAACGAAGCCGCAGAAGCATTCGAAACAGTACTAGATCGATTGCTTATTGATCGAGAAAACGATCCAAACAGTAAAGGCACAGCAAGACGACTTGCTAAAATGTACTTTAACGAAATTATGGCAGGTAGATATGAATCTGCTCCAGACGCAACAGCGTTTCCAAATGACTCAGAGGATAGATATGAAGGTATGTTGGTTGTGCGTAGTGAGCTTCGTAGCATGTGTAGTCACCATCACCAGCCTGTGGTTGGCGTCGCGTATATCGGTATCATTGCCGCACAAAAACTCATTGGTTTGTCAAAGTATACAAGAATAGCACAGTGGTGTGCTAGGCGCGGCACACTGCAAGAAGAATTGTGTAATGACATTGCACGTGAAATACAAAAAGCAACAGGTAGTGATAATGTAGCTGTGTATGTTCAAGCAGTACATGGTTGCTGTGAGAATCGCGGTATTATGGCACACTCTAGTCTAACACAGACTACAGTATTAAAAGGTGCGTTTAATACGGATCAAGGTACAAAGAAAGAATTCTTTGACAACATAAAAATGCAACAAGAATTTGCACCCAGATAAAAGGAAATAAAATGACATGCAATATATGCGGTAATGAAATTCAATCAGATTGCGATTGGCGTCAAGGTCGTTGCCCGCATCGCACCCCCATGTTAACTAACTACCATTTTAGATTCTATAATTTAGTGCAATTTTTTAAAGGACTTTTCAAACGTGGCTAAAGTATATCGAATCACACCATTACATAAAAAAAGCATCTGCTGGCATATTGAAATGTACCGCGAAAATGCAGACGGTACAATTAGTTGGTTCAATATTGATGACCACTATCGTTGGGGACAAGGCTTTGTTGAAGAAGATATGGACTGTAACTTGCCTATCGAGGGAGATGCGCAAGCCCATGCTAAAACAGACTGCGGTTGGGGTGCTGAACTAGACGACCAACACGCTTGCTGGTTTGAGTTTAGTGATGACTTGTCCAAAGAAGAAAAAAAAGAAATTGAAGAGTTTTACCATAACGGTAATCCAGATGATGAATTTAGCCCTGGAATTAGTGGCGCGGCTTGGTTATTTGACGGTGAACATGATTGGCAACTTGAAGACGATTATTTGGTTATTGATGCTCCGTATCAAGTTAGTCTGTGCGATGACGACGGTACTGTTATAGTTCCGGAAGTTAAACTCCGCACCCGTGCAGAATTAGAAGAATCTGCACGTAAGTGGCAAGAAGAGAACAAGACGCCAAATTGGCCATTTGGGGATAATAATGACAACAGCTAAAGAACTTACAGACCAATTAATTTACCGTGCTAAAAATTTACAAGAGTTTGTAGTAGAAAGAGAGTTCACTGGAATTCCGGCGGGTATTGTTCGATTTAGTATCCAACATACTGTAGGAGAAAAAGCTAGAATTTTTGTACCAGCCCTTACTCAAGAAGAAGCAGAACAAATGGTGACTGAATGGTTTGAGGAAGAAGTATGATTAATGATAACGAATTAAACAGTCTATACCAACGCTATTTAGAATTCACCGGAGAAATGGTAGAAGAATATGGCGGAATGGAAGTTGCCGCAGTTATGATGGCGCAGGCAATGAGCATCTATAGAACTGGATTAGACGAAATTGACTATAATAAGATAGTTGATAGCATTTCGTCTAATCGATCTAAGGTCCAAACATTTATACCAAATATATTACAATGAACACACAAACACCGGCTAAAGGCGTTCTCCAAGTAAACGATTGGGGATATAGCAAAATGTACAAGGCAGTATGTGAGTGTGGCAATGATGACTGTACACATACTATCGATATTGAAGCAGAAGACACCGGAGTCAATGTAACCATCTATACTAAAACTAAAACTAATTTTTGGTCTAAAGCACGATGGTTGCATATTTGGCAGTTATTGTCCAAAGGACATGTTGAATTTGAATCTGTTATTATTCTAGATAAACAGGTTGCTCTTAACTATGCAGATGTGTTACAATTAGCAATCAAGGATGTGGAAGAATTTAGGAAACAAAATGTCAAAAATTAAAATTGCAGAATTATTTTATAGTATACAAGGCGAAGGACGTTACATGGGTGTACCGTCTGTTTTCTTGCGTACATTTGGTTGTAACTTTAAATGTGCAGGCTTTGGTATGCCACGTGGCGAACTAAGCATGGAGGCCGCTGGTATTGCGGCTACACATAGTTTGGTTACACCTTTTCAAAAGTATGAAGACTTGCCACTAGTGTCAACAGGCTGTGACAGCTATGCCAGTTGGATGCCAGAGTTTAAAGAACTTAGTCCAATGCTTACAAGCGAAGCAATCGCAGATCGTATTATGGAAATTCTTCCACAGGATCATTGGGAAGATGAACATCTAGTAATTACAGGTGGGGAACCGTTGTTAGGTTGGCAACGTGCTTATCCAGACTTGATTAATAACACTAAGATGCGTGGCTTAAAAGAAATTACGTTTGAAACAAATGGTACTCAGAAACTTACACCAGAGTTTAAAAGTTTCTTGGCCAAGTGGAATAGTGTAGTAGGCAGAGAACTTACATTTTCAGTAAGTGCTAAACTTCCATGTAGCGGTGAAAAGTGGGAAGAAGCAATACTGCCGGAAGTAGTTTGCGAATATGAAGAAGTTGGCACAGCATATTTAAAATTTGTTATTGCTACTGAACAAGACTTTGCTGATGCTCAAAGCGCAATTATTGAATATCGTCAAGCAGGATTTAAAGGGCATGTTTATCTAATGCCAATAGGCGGAGTAGAAAGTGTTTACGCATTGAATAATAAGAATGTAGCAATACTGGCTATGAACGCAGGGTTGCGTTATAGTGACCGTTTACAAGTGCCATTATTTAAAAATGAGTGGGGAACTTAATGAAACAATTTATTAGAAAATTATTTGGCATTGATAAATTACTTGCCGAGAAAGAGAAAGCACAGTTAGAAACTGCCAAAGCTAAAGAAGAAGAACGCATTACTAAAATGGCACCAAAAGAACGAGCTACTGCTAAAGGTGAGCCGTGGGTTAGTGTACTAGACACAAAGGTTAATAAAGATAATCCAAGAAATGGCTTTTTTGAGCTTGACTGGAATGACTTGTTTATAGTACAATTGAAACAAGCCGGATACGGATTTGATGGTGATCCCGAAGAAGAAATTGTAGATCGTTGGTTTAGAGATTTGTATAGTGCAATGATCCAAAGTGAAGGCATCGATCCTAAAGATCGAACTGCCGGATATGTTAATGTAACAAGACTGCCTGGTGGCAAAGCGGAAATAGAATGACATATATTATTGTTGATACTGCTAACACATTCTTTCGTGCTAGACATGTAGTTCAGGGCTCTGCTGACATTAAGTTGGGCATGGCATTTCATATTACATTTAATAGTATCAAGAAAGCATGGCAAGATTTTGGCGGCACCCATGTAGTGTTCTGCCTTGAAGGTCGTTCGTGGCGCAAAGATTTTTATAAGCCTTACAAAGCAAATAGGCAAGAAACTCGTAATGCAATGACTGTTCGAGAACAAGAAGAAGATAAATTGTTCTGGGAAGCATTTGACGAATTTAAAAAATTTGTTACAGAAAAGACTAACTGCACAGTAATGCAACATCCTAACCTAGAAGCAGATGACTTAATAGCAGGTTGGGTTCAAGCACATCCGGAAGCAAAGCACGTTATTATTTCAACAGATGGAGACTTTGCTCAACTTATTAGTAGTAATGTAAGTCAGTATAACGGTGTAGGTGACCTACATATTACACACGAAGGAATCTTTGATGCAAAAGGTAAGCCCGTTAAAGACAAAAAGACCGGCGAACCTAAGCCGGCGCAAGATCCAGAATGGATGCTGTTCGAAAAATGTATGCGTGGTGATACCAGTGATAATGTCTTCTCAGCGTATCCAGGTGTGCGTACTAAAGGTTCTAAAAACAAAGTTGGTCTTACTGAAGCGTTCCAAGACCGTAAGTCCCGCGGATTTGCGTGGAACAATCTCATGCTTCAGAGGTGGGTTGACCACAATGGACAAGAACACCGTGTCCTAGAAGACTATCAGCGTAATGTGCAATTATGCGACTTAACTGCACAAC
>Ga0209191_1000358_pt1 | contig 36295 bp, 33 predicted proteins | sample S_130626_EF_Meta_FD_187320 | JGI IMG/M metagenome (GOLD analysis project Ga0209191, IMG submission 187320) | Freshwater microbial communities from Lake Simoncouche, Canada to study carbon cycling - S_130626_EF_MetaG (SPAdes) (version 2) | ecosystem: Environmental > Aquatic > Freshwater > Lake ...
ATTTGATGACTTATGTCAAATCAACTTCAGACGAGGATTTCAACTTTGACGGCGCAATTATCGGCGCTGAATTGAAGTTCTAATCTAAAGGAACCAGGTCCGTGAAATATATTATTGAAGAAACTATCGTGAGACATGCCGCTGCTAAGAGCGGACCTGGTTCAACTTTCCATAAAATATTAAATGACGGTGCAAAATTCTCAAGGGCAGGATTGACACCTAAGTACATCTATGATGATATATTAGAGATGATAGAAGTCACTTTTGACGAAAAACGAAAAATGAATTGAGGGCACTATGACATTTGATGAATGGTTTAAATTAAACAGAGATATGTTGAAATCTGCATATGACGCAGGTTTCCAAGAAGGTTCTAAACAACCTGTTCCTTTAACTATTACGACAATTCCGACACCGCCACATATCAAGTATCCCATGGCAGCAAATCCCAGACCTGATGATCTGTTCAAACGAACTCACGAAGCAATTTGGCCTAATATCAAGTCATGCTCGAAGTGTGGTATTAATTTGTCGGGTATTATGGGTTATGTTTGTTATGATATGAAATGTCCGACTCAGATGAGAATCACTGCAGGCGGCGGATCAACCCTCAGCGGCGTAGCACATTCAAGCGGTGGCGCTGGTGCGATAGGTTCTGAAGGTAGTTACATAGTAGGGGACATCAAACGATGAAAGTTTACATCGGCTAAATTATGAAAGTTTATAAATACTCTAAATAAATAAGGAGTATTTTGAATGGGCACACACTTACATCATATTATACCAAAACATATGGGTGGTTCTGATAACGCAGAAAATTTAATAGAATTAACTGTTGAAGAACATGCTGAAGCCCATAAAAAATTATGGGAAGAACATAATAAATGGCAAGATTATATGGCATGGCAAGCTCTTTCAGGTCAAATAAAAAGTGATGACATAAGACGTGAAATGACTAGATTGAATTGGACTGGTCGAAAACATACAGAAGAATCTAAAGATAAAATTAAATCAGCCAGAGCTTTACAGAAATTTTCAGATGAAACAAGATCGAAGATGTCGGAAAGTAGGAAGGGTAAACCTTTGACTTGGGACCTTAAAAATAATACATCTGAAGCAAATGAAAAGAGAAGTAAGACAATGTCTGGCATACCGAAACCGACTACTCAATGTCCACATTGCAATAAAATTGGCGGACTACCTCAAATGAAACAATGGCATTTTGATAATTGTAAGGATAAAAAATAATTGCGTGTATATATCGGACCGTATCGGTATCGTTGGGTCAGCACTATTCATCACAAATACATGAATTGGAAATACGATCATGATTGGTGCGATAGTACAAATGTGTTTGAGCGTTTTCTCGAAAAACTAGAATACTCTTTGCAAACTGTTTATAATGCAACTATCAATCAGATCCTTGATGGTCGTAAAGATCAAAAGGTAAAAGTTCGCATTGACAAATATGATGTTTGGGGTATGGATGATACCCTCGCATTGATCGTTGACCCTATGTTGAAGTTGCTTAAAGAACATAAGCATGGTTCGGCATATGTTGACAATGCGGATGTTCCAGAAGAACTTCGCCATCCAGACACTGATGATCCTGATCATGATGATACTATTCATAAGCGTTGGGATTGGGTTCTTAATGAAATGATATGGGCGTTTGAACAAAAAGCACGTCCGGGTGGGTGGGAATCTGACTTCTATAACTTTGGTCCTAACGGCAATTACATTAGTTCAGATTCCAAAGGTATGCAGAAGCATCAGAATCGTATGAGCAATGGTTTTCGACTATTTGGTCGCTATTATGAGGCATTATGGGACTGATGAAAACACCTATGCAGTTTAACTCGACACTCGTTGAGGAAGTAGAATTCATTGTGAAAAATCGCAAGATTGAATACATGGATGCTGTTATTATGTGGTGTGAAATGAACAATCATGAAATTGAGTTTGCAGGTGATCTTATTCGCCGTCATGCAGTTCTTAAATCTAAAATTCAATTAGAAGCAGAAAATCTTAACTTCATGCGAAAGAGTTCTCGGTTACCTATATGAGCACAGCATACGATGTTTTCAAAGATTACATTGCGCTGAAGAATCATTTCACAACCAAATCATACGACTACTTCAAATATCAAGGTAAATCTCGATCAATTACACCCGAGAAATACAATCAAAGAAAAGACAAAGTTTTCTTCATGAAGTTGGCAAAACATAGGGATCCTAAACATTTCCTCGTTGCCAACTTCATTGAAGGAGATACATGGATTGGTTCGCTTGCATATAATGAACAAGCGCAAAACACATATACCAATTGGTTAAAGCGAACACAATCGCTTACCTATATTTTCCAGAAAGAAATAGAACAACTTAACGATGAGTTCAATTCGAATTTCATCGTTGAAGAGGGACAACACCCAAACGCTTTAAAACTGTATTTGCGAAAAGAAATATCAATCGAAACACTCGTCATTCTTATTGACGTTGTTAGATGTTTTTCGCACTGGCAAAAGCATATGAGTGAAGACATTGTATGGAAAGAGTTGTCTCATAAATTAATGAAATACAAACCTTTCCTACAATATGATAGGGCAAAGTGCAAAAAGATTTTGCTTGATCATTTCAAAACTGCATGATACAATGCATATATAATGTGTCAAAGATGATACGTTAACCTGCATAATCGCGGTTTGTGCATCAATGATGATACATTAAATACAAAAATACTTTTCATACAAAATATACGGAGACTACATATGGCACTTTCATTCGCAGAAATGAAGAAATCTCGTCAAAATACACTTGAGTCGTTGACCAAGGAATTGACAAAACTCCAGACGCCCAATGGCGGCGCAGACGATGATAGTCGTTTCTGGAAACCAACTGTTGACAAAGCAGGCAACGGTATGGCAACTATTCGCTTCCTACCTCCTATCGCTGGTGAAGATATGCCTTTTGTGCGTATGTTCTCACACGGGTTTAAAGGCCCGACCGGTTTGTGGTATATCGAGAACTCATTGACTACTCTCGGTAAGAATGATCCTGTTTCAGAATATAACTCTGAATTGTGGAATTCGACCACTGATGATGCATCACCCGCTCGTAAACAAGTGCGTGATCAGAAGCGTAAGCTGAACTTCATCTCGAACATTTATGTCGTGAAGGACAGTGCAAATCCTGCAAACGAAGGCAAGGTATTCTTGTATCAGTATGGCAAGAAAATCTTCGACAAAGTCAACGAAGCAGTTAAGCCTCCTTCACAATTTGAAGATGAAAAACCTATGAACCCATTTAATTTGTGGGAAGGTGCAAACTTCAAATTGAAGATTCGTCAAGTTGAAGGTTATCGTAATTATGACAAAAGTGAATTTGAAGCTCCATCACCTTTGAGCAATGATGACGATGTTCTCGAAACCATTTGGAAGAGTGAATATCCATTGCAAGAATTGGTCGGTCCTGATAAGTTCAAGTCGTATGACGAACTTAAGGCAAAGCTGGTTCGTGTATTGGGTCTTGATGGAAATCCTATGGTATCGCGTAACAGAACAGCAGAGAACAACTCGTATGATACAAATGTAGAATCTGCACCTAGTCAGCGAACTGCGACCGCTCCTAAAATTGAATCTTCTTCATTCGCGGATGACGATGATGACAATATGGAGTTTTTCAAGAATCTTGCTGATGGAGACTAATAGTTCAGAAATGAACGTGAAGGGAGAGCTTAATTGCTCTCCCTTTTTTATTAAGTAAATATTCCGGAATTTTGAAATATAGTTTGTTCAAATACAGTTGCCGCAGGATACGGACTATCAGTTCCTGCGGTAGGATAACCAGTTGTTTCACTATTATACATGACAGGTTGCGATTGCACAGGTTTTTGTGATTTTGTTTTAGTAGGTGCAACTTTTGCTGCCATAAATGTTTTTGATGACAAATCACTCAATGTTTTACCTATAGATGATACCATCGAAGATAACGAAGAACCTATTTCACTAATACCACTTAATCCCATATTTGCTGACATACCTTTGACAGGTTGATTGCCGTTTAACATACTTTCATGGCTTGAACCTATATTTCCTCCGCCGACATTTCCTCCTGTTGTCTTATCATTTTGTGCCGTTTCTTGATTAGGTGGCGAGTAACTAGCATTTTGAGCGACTGCTGGTGAACTAGTTTGTTGTTGAACTATTCCCGTATTTTTGAAACGAATTATATCTGAAATAAATTTAATTTCATCTGCTTTTAAAGTTATTTCATCAGTCTTTGAATTTTCATTCATAGAATATGATGTTGGTGATGCTGCACCAAAACTTCTTTGACCTTGAAATCCGGATGGAGATATAAATTCTCCAATTGATTTCATGTTGCGAAACAATTTATAAAGATCATAAATTGTTTTTAATCCTTTAGCTTCTCCTAAATACGGCACAAAATATGATAATACATTCAACATATCCATTGTAGATATGGGTTCATTAGGCAATGCATTATCACCGACCGCAAGCCCAGGAGCTCCTTGATATTTCCACCAATCTTCAGGTACTAATCCTTGCGAAGCAGCTGCGGGTAACTCGCCCGGATGTTCTTTTTCGGGGGGATTAGGATTATTTGCAGGTGTTTGTGGTTCAGGCTTGAAAATCGGTTTAGCATCTGGTATTAGCGGCTCGGGATTATTCGCAGGTATCAGTGGTTCGCTTGGACCAGGTTTGAAAATTGGTCTAGAATCAGGTCCCGGCACAGTTATGGGCGGGGTTTCAGGGGCCGGGTTATCTAAAGGTTTAGGAGTCTCTGCTGGCTGTGCAGGTTCAATAACTGGCTTTGGAACAGGTGCGGGTGCTGTTCCTGGAATAACTGGTTGATCCGCAGGTGCAGGTTCTCCTAATGGTATTGGTTTTGTAATAGGGGGTGCTGCAGGTATAGGTGAAGGTTTTGTTATAGGTGCAGGCTGAGCCCCCGGGATTTGTTGCGGCTGTGGCACAAATATTTCACCAGGAACCGCTTGTCCTTGACGCTGGCCCTGTCTTTGTCTTTGTGGTTCTTCTTCTTCGTTACCTGGTCTATTTCTTCTTCTTTTTCTTCCATCATCAGATTCATCTTTGCTGTCATCATGATTACAGCAGCAAGGATTCAAAACTTTTACAGGTATATAGCCATTATCATCAAAAAATTTGTCTAAATTAGGCATACCGCTAGTTTGATGCTTAAATAGATTTTGATTCTCAGATAAAAAATTGTAAATTAAATCTAATTCTAATGCAGCATTTTCATTGAAAGCATTTGCTTTCACTAATTGAGAATTAATATCATCAATCTTGTTGCTTAAATTTTCGTTTTCTTCTTCCATTTAATTACCTATCAAACCCATGGATTGCGTGCTAAAGTAGCATCGTCAAGCATGTCAAACATATCATGGAACGCAGCCCATGGTTCATCAACTGGCGGCGCAGATGATTTAACGTTTATGATTGACGCAGAAGAAACAGCAGGAGCTACTGTCGGTGCTGCCGGAGGTTTATTCAGCTCTAAAGTAGTTGATGCTGATTTTGATGCTATATCAGCATGAGGACTAAATTCATCAGAATTTGACGCTAATTTAGTGCCTGGTTTTATTATATCAACTTCACCCCTTTTAAATCCCTCGACTTGATGCATTGCTTTTAGCATCGAATCTCTTTGTTCTGATGACAATTGAGATAACAAAGTGTTTGGCGAAACACCTATTGCTGATGCTACGCTATTAATATACGCTTGAGTATTGTTTTCAGAAGGTGGCGCATATCTAGATATTGCCTGAGCAATAGTCATTCCTTGATACCCCTTTCCTTCGAACAATAAGGATTCTTGTGCTTTTTCGCCGGTTTCAAAATTTGGAAATATTGCAAATCTTCCATCAGATCCTATAGCTCCACGTCTGATAGCAAAATCACCGTATTCTATATTCCCTGGATTGTTATTTCTCCAATTTCTAGCGCCAGTTCGTTTTTCAATTGTTCCGTCAGCCAATTCAACAACGTTATATCCTGCACCCGCTTCTTGTATTTTAGCAATTGCTGAACCACTATCGCCATATGTCACGCCACCCATTGATGGATTGTTTATTGCGCCAGATCCGCCGCCATTCATTGGTATAGCAGATTCTTGAGGATTGAATGATACAGTTGATAAATCGCCGCCCATACTGCCCCCGTATGAACCCGATGAACCTGATGAAGCATTACTACTCTGATCTATGAACTCAAATTTACCTGCTTCGTATGTGATTTCTTTCGCAACAAAATTGATTTTTCTTGCAGTAAGTATAGTGTTATCAGTGTTGTCTTTTGTTATACCGTAATTACCTAATGCATTATCAGGTTTTCTGTAACTCATATTCTCTAATACTGGACTATCTTCATCACCAAAAACACTAGGATATTTGCCGCCGCCCACTCCACCTTGTCCAGGCATACCCAAATCAGGCATATTCATAAGGGCGCCACGACCGCCACCAGAACCGGGAGGTCTAGCATAAGGATTTTCTAAAAATCTAGTTAAACTACTAGGTAGTTTTGGTGTAGATGGAGTCGTAGTTATTGCTCTGGGTGTAACGGGTTCTGGTGGGACTCTAGTTATAGTAGGCAATCTTGTTGCAGATTGTGTAGCAGTTGACCCGGGTGCTATCACGGGATTAGTTGTGATCAATGGAGCAGAACTTACGCTGGGGTTATTTCCTACAACTGCAGGATCTTTTGCAGCAACTACAGTATTGGGAGTTACAGCAGGAGTTGGAACAGTTTGTGTTGATATAGCAGCAGGTAATTGACCCACGCTCATTGAAACTCTAGGATCAACAGGCAATGACATTGCATCAGCAGGTGCTGTAACTCGAGTTACAGCAGGAGTTGGAACAGTTTGTGTTGATATAGCAGCAGGTAATTGACCCACGCTCATTGAAACTCTAGGATCAACAGGCAATGACATTGCATCAGCAGGTGCTGTAACTTCTTCTTCAGCAGGATGAAATTTTGAAGCAATATATGCAAGAGCTGGAACAACTGCAGGTATAATATCTGCAAGATATTCTTTGAAACTTTTAGGTTTATCTTTATCTTTATCTTTGTTTTTATCTTTATTTGCAGTATTGTCTGTTGTAGATTCTTCATCACAACAAGGATTAATTACCTTGACTGGGATGTATCCATTTTCATAAAAATATGTATCTAAAGATGAGACATAAGGAACAGGTCTCATAGTTTTCAATATTTCATAGATGTCATTTAATCTAATGGCACTATCTTCAGAATAATCAGTCATCCGTTTAATTTGTGACGATTGATCAGTTAAACGCATTTTGAATATGCCATATGATTGCGCGTCATATGAACTGGAAACTGTATCATCCTTATTTGAAACAGGTTTAGACGCCGTTGCAGGTTTTGCACGGCGTCCTATTTTTTTATTTTCTGGTGGTATATTATTGTCTGCCATAGTTATTGAGCACCTGCCGCCATCTTTTGTTTCTCTTCCAGTTCTTCAAGGTATTTCCTGAGCATATCAAGATAAATATCACGTTCAAAAGGAATCATATTTTCTATATCTTCTAGAGAATATTTATGGTGTTGCAGTAGTGCAAAATTGACGTTATAATAATTTTCTAAAGTATTATGATTTAAACTAAGGTAAAAAAATCAACTAACGATGTCATCAGAATTTTTCTTTCTGTGCCTTTTGAGTTAGTATATTTTATTTCGTAATTTAAACGTGGCATGTTTAACACGAATTTCCGCATCTTGTCATATGACAAAGAATCAAATTCATCTTCTAGATATTGTTGTAGTTCAGCTTTTGGCACATCACGAATTTCAAATATCTCGTCACCTTGAAATATTTTATCGACACAATTTGCAATCAGCATATCAAAATACTTGTTCATATCAGTTTGAGTGAACTCATCATCAGTCATAAGTGAAGATGGCGCATATTTCATAACAACAACTATGTCATCATTTATTTTAATATTCTTGTCAATATTCTCGGGAAATTTAACTGAAACTTCATCTAAATTAACTTCAAATTCATATGATTTGTCATCTTCTGAATCTATATAAGAAACCTTAGATATATTGCTGATTGAGTATGCACGAATCTTAATAAACAAATATTCAATGTCGAAAGTTGTTAAACTATCAATATCAATTTTATCGTCCATGATACAATTATTGACAACTTGTCTAACTGCAGTTAATGCGTCTCTAGGATCTCCACCGCTTTTTGCCATAAGAAGTATTTTTTCTTCTTTAACAAGCATAGGACGAATTTTGATTTTTTTATTTGTTGATGGTATAGTCACATCAAACAGCGGGTGACTAATTTTAGGTAAAGCCATAATTTACTCCATTATTAAGTTATTGTGGTCCTATTACAGTAGAACCCATATTCGCAGACGAAACAGAAACACTTTCTGAATACCAATCAGTGTATGTAAATGCTACAGGTATTTTCATATAATCGTTTGTATCATTCCAATTTAATTGTATGTCACCCATATCAGTAGGATATGCGTTTCTTAATACTACCTTAATTATTTCATCCGTATTCTCTTTAAATACATGAATTGATATATCAGTTATGTAGTTATCTTTATATGCTAGCTCATATGATCTTGATGAGCCAGTTCCATTAGATTTCAAATTTTTCAAATCGCCATCCCGAACATCGAAATTATGGATCATTCTTATCCAATTATAGAAAAATGAATGTATTGCACCTTTACTATCACCCATGAACGTCATTGATACATTATTGAAAGATGAACTAGAAGGTCTTTTTTCTGTAACACCATAGCCATATCGTCTAATTTGGGTAGTTTGTAGGGAAACACCGGGCAAGTTTGAACTATCACACCATAACTCTACGTATCTTGCTGTATTTTTAAGATCAGAATTTCCACTAAATCCTACAGGGTAAGGCATTCTTACAAAAAACTTATTGTTTCGTAAAATGCCGTTAGCATTCAAATGAGACGTGAAATTTGCTATATTAAATCCAGACATTTTTAAAACTGCTTTGAAGAATTGCGGTAAACTTTTGACTTGTCGGCGCCAACGAATTGTTCAGTTGGCAATAATATAGTGGTATCCCATTCAGCAGGTGTTATGTAAAAATAACGCGATTTCACATGACTGTATAAATAACGTTTGACACAAGGTCTGAAATAACTAAACTGTGACGCACTTTTCAATATTCTGTAATTGATATTAAGTTTTGTTGTGTCATCATTATTTTTATTATTTATCGTAGAATATAAAGCATCCATTAATTTGGCTCTTGCAAGAGGTGAAATATAATGTAGGTTGATACCTAAGAATCCATCAGGATACATTTCAATCGGGAACACCAATGGAAATCTATCCCAATAAGGTAATTCGTCTTTATACTTCGCATCGTAATAAAACATATACATTCTGCCAATAGAAAATTTATTCATATTGTTAACTAAACGATCTTTATCAGCAGCTAAATTGCTTTTTGTAATATTGCCTAGTTTCTTAGTATTGTTCAAAAACCATGAACGTGCTTCGTTGATTGCGGAACTTTCAACAGCTCCGACTTTATTCATACTAGCAATTTTTTCGAACGTATATGCTACCATTTGATATTTAGTTCTTTCTCTGTCATGATAAGGAACCTCCATTTTCGGTCAGCACAATATTCACTTGCTGCTTTCCATTTTGCTTGGTTTACACCCCAAGTCATGACTTCGTTGATGTATGCTTTATTTATCGTTTTTTTCTTGACTGGTTCGACTGTTTGATTTGCTGGTTTAATTTCAACAAGAACAGTTTCGATCACACCTCGTAGGTCTTTCTTATGAACAAGGAAATCAGGAAAATAACGATGTATTTTCCCGTCAACAGGACTTCGATATGGGATTACAAGTTCTTCACTTGCCCAATAAATAACATCAGGATGCTCATCTAAATATTTCATAAATTTTGCTTCCCACGAACTGCGATAAATAATGTTAGTGGGATCGCCCTTATATCTAGACGGGTTCTTTGGTTTAAATTTACCTTTGTAACTTTTCATACTACTACTTATAACAAGGAAAAACAATGGTCACTATCACATCAGGATCACTTAGTTCTGGCTCATCTATTGCGGCAGGATATTCAACGCCGCAAGGGGTATCAGTAACTCGTGCAGACATTGCAGGACCTTCAACTATGTATAAGTTGAAAAACATTGAAAGTAATCAGCAAGCAAGTAATCTCACATTCCCGGCTGACATAGGTCCGCATTACATGACGATTGCGATTGCTGAATCTACAAGAACAAACAGAACAGATTCAATAGGTGGTGGAACTAGATTTGGCGGGATGAAATTTAAAGGACAATCTTACATTCGTTTGCCGTTACCCGAACATATTAAAGACATTAATGAAGTAGATTATACACCTGAAGGTGTTGTTAGTGCTAGCTCAACCGCAAGTGCTCTCATGGGAACTATATTCCCTCAAGGAACTTTTGTGAATGAAATGATAAAAACTGCATCTCAACAAGGTGTCGGGGCTGAATTGAGAGCAAGATCAGGTACTGCCCCGAATCAAATGTTGACCATATTGTTGAAGGGTCCTAAATATAAAGATCATTCATTTTCGTGGAAATTGTATCCTAGAAATGCAAAAGAATCTGCTGTTGTAAGATCTATAATTCAAACATTAAAATCTAGTTCAAGACCCGGATTAAGTCAAAATGGATGGTTTTTCACATTCCCTCGTATTTTTAAATTATCTTTCATCACAGGAAATAAAGAAAATAATGAAAAGGGGAGTGGATATTTGTTTGAATTTAAACCATCCGTGTTGCAATCTGTTGTAGTTAATTATACTCCATCAGGAGCACCTGCATTGTATTCAGGAACTTCAGCACCTGATGGTGTCGAATTAACTCTCAATTTTAAGGAATTAGAATACTGGTTGGGTGAAGATAGACCTTCTGAATGGGATTTAGGAGGAGAATTGCTAGGATCATTCGGATTAGATAATAATACATTACGTGGCACAGATCGTTAAAATTAATAAGGTAAGAATTTAAATGCCAGAACCATTTTTCAGTAAATTCCCAGTTATAACATATGCAAATACACGATGCATTGACATAACTAAACGAGTTATTATTGACTCTGGATTGAGAAGAAATCCTATTGTGTATGATCAACATGAATTGAAACACGCAACAAGAGCAGACGTAATTGCTGAAAATTACTATGAGGATCCTTCCATGGAGTGGATGCTTTTCCTTGTGAATGGCATAATCGACCCATACTATGGATGGAATTTATCTTCATTTGATTTCGATGAACATTTGATAAAAAAATATGGGTCGATTGAATTGTCCACTCAAAAAACAGCATATTACAAAATAAACACAGAAGATGAAACTGAATTTAGCGTTGATTATTACGATAGTTATATACCTGAAAATCTTAAAAAATACTACTCACCTAATTTCAATGCAGATCTAAATATTAGTAGTTACAGCAGAAGAAAAGATAATATAATCGTAAACACAAATAAAGTTTATCAATTTGAAATATCACTAGCTAATTCAACATCAGGGTTTACAATCGGAGAATTAGTTACTGCTAGTCCAGGTGCAGCAAATGGTGAAGTAGTTTTTGCAAATTCCACATTCGTAAAAGTTAAAAATGTTACAGGTAATTTTAACGCAAACATTACACAGGTTAAAGGTAGAAATTCAACAGCAAATGCTAGTGTTATATCAAAAACTTTGTTAAGCACAAATATACCAGATAATGAAGCAGTTTACTGGACATCAGTGTCTTATTATGATTATGAAAATGACATAAATGAAAAACACAAATCTATAAAACTTATGAATCCTGCATATGCTAGCGAAACTGCTTTTAACATGAGAAAAATATTAAAGTCATGAGTTTACCTAATTATACACAAGCAATCATAAAAAAATGTTCGATAGATAATATCGACGTTTCATTGCATGTCAGACAATTGTATGTTTCATCTTCGATATTGACACCTTATATAACAGCAAAAATATCTATAGCTGATGTTAGTTCATTGCAGGACGCATTATATGAACCAGGCAAACCTGTATCTATTGTTTATACTGGCGGTGATAGCTCTATTATCCGTGAATATAATTTAGTTACTATGGGAAGCATGGGCGGAACTAAAGATCAAAATAATCGTGCAGGTAAAACTGAAATTATTGCAATAAGCAGATGTTATTTTGATATGCAAAATGAGCATACAAGCCATCATCAAAACATTCCGACTTCTGAGGTATTTAGAAAATTACATAATGAATTAGTTCCGGGATCAAAAATAGATATAACAAAAACTAAAGGTTTGATTTCAGATATTGAACCATTTCATTTGCGTGGAATTAGATTGGGTAGAGCCATAAACATGGTTAGAAATCGTATGACAGATGATAAGTATAAATCTGCTTCATATGTATATTATGTTGATCAAAATTCTGATTATCATTGCGTCCCGCTAGAACAATTATTCGATAAAGCAGCAGGACCTAAATATATTCAAAGAGTTGCAGGGATTAGTTTTCTTAAAGAACATGACACATTAGCATACAATATCATTTCTATGAAAAGAGGATCGACTAAATCGGGATATGGTAGCGACGATGCTTCTGCGTATCAATCAACACAAAGACAACGAGGCGGCGCAACCAATGAAGGTTGGGATTGGGCTAGCGGTTCATATACTGCACCTATCGCAAAATCGTATAAACTATCTTCTGTTAAAACAAAAGGCTCACCAGGTGATGAAATTCTTACCACTCAGGGTGCTGACGCAGCGGGAACAGTAAATCACAATTTCATGATTGACTCTAATCAAAAAAGTTCTGCAGATTTTGAAGCGGATATTGCAAAGAAAAATATATTGAAATCTTTGATCATGCAAGGTTCATCATTAATTAATGTTCCCCTCGAGGGTGGATTAAACTCGTATGTCGGGAAGGGATGCTATCTTGATATACCTTCTGATATAGGAGATGGAGACAGCAATAAATCTTTGTATGGCGGCCAACACTTAGTGATCGCTCAAGGAGAATATATATTTCAAGATCAAAATGGCATGATGGGTATTGCTGCAATACAAACATCAAGTGGCGGTAAACAAGGGAGTTTAGGTTAATATGGCATCTTATGGTCGTGGTCGTGGGTTCAATTATTTTATAGGTGAAGTTGTTAGTGTCAATTCTCCGTATCAGGATGGTAGCGTAAAGGTTCGCGCATACGGCACTGAGGATGATAAAGCTAAAATCCCAGATGATGCGCTGAGATGGTACAAAGTATTGATGCCGGTGACACATGCACAAATACCCGGACACGGCGGCATCCACGGGCTGCTGAAGGGCTCTGTGGTGATGTGTATATACCTTGACGACTTCGAACAAATTCCTATGGTGATCGGAACATTAACTTCATCAGGCAAACCTAAAAAGTAAAGAGAAAAAAATGGCAATTACAATTGATAACTTTTCAATCGGAATACCTGCATCAGCAAGACCAGCAGAGGATCCTAGACTTATAGATGGATTAAAAGGACTTGAAACCCTTCACGGGACCTTACAGAATAGCATTGATAACATTTACAATTTATCATATAAACTGACAGGTGGCGAAATACTAAAGAATTTTGATCTTCCTAGCATAGGTGCTCAAATTTTTGATGGTAATAGCGATGCAGCAAAATTCATCAAACAATTCGATCCTAATAATAAAAGCGGAGCAGTCGGTTTTGCATTAGGATTAGTAGATAAGATTAATTCTGAATTAGACGAAGGTAAATTGTTGAAGGACTTGATGGGTCCTCAAGTTGCATGTCTCGTCACTTCATTCGTTGACATAAGCAATATTATCCCTACTCTATCATTGAATTTTCCTGATATTGTTGGCATGTTAAAAAATAAACTACAAGAAATTCAAAATGCTATGACCTCAGCAATCGACGGTTTACTAGCACCTGTTAGAAACCTGATAACATCTTTAACAGATGCTTTACAGAAAGTGAATGATTTAATTGGAAAAATTGCTGCTTGTGCTAGTGCAACTTAAAGGAATATACAATGGGTAAAATTGCAGACGATCTCGAAAGCCTCGTAAAATCAACTGAGGATGCTATAAAATTAGCTAGAACTGTTTTTTCAGGAAGAACTCCTGATGCCGGTGAAAATAATAAGGGTCAATACCCTTTGCGAAATGTGATGGAATATATCGGCGGGCATAGACAAGTGTTTGATAGTACACCGGGTGCTAGGATTGTTGAACAAGCTCATGGTTCAGGCACATTTCAACAATGGTCTGAAGACGGTTCAGAAATTCGTGTTGTTGTCAGCAATAAGTATGAACACCTCAAGGCAGGATATACTTTAACTGTCAATCAAAACGGCGATATTAAGATTGATGGGCATTGCAGAGTTTCTGTTGGCGGTGGTGCCCATGTTGAGGTTGCAGGTGATGTGTCATTAGTATCAACTGGAACCATTACCCAATACGCAGCAAAAGACATTAACCTTGTCGCAGGCGGTAAAATCAATATTCTTGGCAATAAGAGTTTGAATTTGACAACTGATGGAACACATACAGTCCGTGTAGGTAAAGATCACAAATCAACCGTTCACGGCAATTCAGACAATAAAGTTGACGGCAATTCAACTACAAGAACTACAGGAAATGAATCTGCAATCATTGGCGGAACTAAAGATATATCAGTTGCTGGTGCAACATCTATTACTTCAAGTGCCGCAATGACATTAAAAGGCAAAACTATAGACCTAAATCCGTAATGCGGAGTCTCAATAAGGAAAAACAATGTCAAGAATAGACACAAATGTAACTACAAGTAAAAAAGAAAAACGTTACAGTGATCTTGCAATGGGATTTACTATGTCACCCGTGACTGGTAATATTGCTATGGTTTATGATGAACAATCAGTCAAACAAGCAATAAAAACATTGATCTTGACTAAACCTGGTGAGCGATTCTATAATAAAGATTATGGGACAAGTGTTCATGATATGTTATTTGATATGATTGATCCTATCACTGCTGAAAATATAAAAATGAGTATTGAAGAAGCTATTAAAAATTATGAACCTCGGGTTGAAACGCTCGAGGTTCGAGTAGTAGGTGATGAAGTAAATCTACAGTATGTAATCAATATATTTTTCAGAATAATAAATATACCTGAGGTCCAAACAATGGACATAATCCTAAAAAGAGTTCGTTGAAGCATGTCAAATTCATCTATTAATCTAGTAAACTTAGATTTTGCAACCTTAAAATCTAGCCTAAAAACATATATGTCAGCGCAAAATATATTCAAAGATTATAACTTTGATGGATCTGCAATGGATGCTTTGCTTGATGTTCTTGCATACAACACATACAAAAATGCTTTCTATCTAAACATGGTAGGCGCAGAAGGTTTCCTAGATTCGGCACAGATGAAAGGTTCTATATTTTCACATGCTAAAGAACTGAATTATCTACCCAGATCTGCGAGAAGTTCTTCTGCAAACGTCACGATAAATTTTACAGCAACAAGTGCAAGCCAACCTTACGTTATTCGTAAAGGTGAAACCTTTAGCACAATTATAAACCAAACCTCATATGTGTTTAGTGTCGCTGATGATCAAATATTGACTTCAGCAAATAACACATATACTTCTACCTTCAACATTTATGAAGGTTCATATGTGACAGATAATTATATAGTTCTTGATAGTGACATCTCACAGACATTTATTATTAGTAACGTTGATGTTGACACAGATTCCATCTCTGTTTTAGTCTATGAACACGGTTCTACCACACCTTCTGTTTACGCCAGAGCAACTTCACTATTAGGATTAAATTCACAATCAAAAGTCTATTTTATTCAAGCAAATTCTACTGGCAAATATGAGATAATTTTCGGTGATGATGTTATCGGAAAAAGACCTTTGCCCGGAAGTACAGTCATTATTGATTATCGTGTTACTGCAGGTCTTGCTGGTAATGGTGGAAAGAATTTCATAATAAATTTTGATCCTACTGGAAGTGGCGAATTAACTTCATCAGTTGCCACAACCACTAACAAATATTCACCTGAAGCAGCCGGTCAATACTCTGCAAATGGTGATGACGCAGAAAGCATTGAGTCAGTAAGATATTATGCACCTCGTCATTTCCAGACACAAGAACGTGCTATTACTACGAATGATTATGAAACAATTCTTAAGATGCAATATCCTGAAATCGGCGCTATATCTGTTTATGGTGGAGAAGATGCAACACCACCTAGATATGGTAAAGTTTTCATTGCAATTGATATTAAAAATGTTGATGGGTTACCCACATCCAAGAAAAACGAATATTACAATTTCTTAAAATCTCGTATGCCTCTTTCGATTGATCCTATATTCATTCAACCTGAAATGACATATGTTCAAGTCAATTCTCGTGTAAAATATAACGTTAACGAAACCACTAGAACTTCAAATAATATCAAGGCAGGAATATCGTTGGCTATTTCTGAATTTGCATCAAAATATCTAAATAATTTCAAAGCAGCTCTTTATTATTCAAAATTGACATCTGCAATTGATGCTGTTGATAATAGCATTGTATCAAATCAAACAAAACTATACGTCTATAAGAAATTAAGTCTGTCAACTGACATACCTCAAAATTTAGTTATAGATTTCAACATGCCATTGAAGAAAACTTACTATGTTTTAAACACCTTAATATCAAATAAATCAGTAACTCAAGATGACGTTGAGATGGCACATTCACTTCATTCTTCATTATTTATCTATAATGGAAGTATTTGCGAATTGGAAGATAATGGTGCTGGTGTGGTTCGTATAATCAGAAAAACTGATCATGTCGTTGTCAAGAATATTGGAACTATCAATTATGAAACTGGTAGAGTACTGCTGAATAATTTTTCAGTAGATTCATATGATGGCAATTACTTCAACCTATACATCACCCCACGAGAATCAGATGTAGTGATTAAGAAAAATGAAATTCTGTATATTGAATCTTCTGGAATTAATGTAACTGTAGAACCTGTGAGAATCTAATGTCGAATATTGAAAAGAATATTTCTCAGTTTATCAAAAATCAATTCCCTGTTATTTACAGGGAAGAAGGTGATTTGTTTGTTGAATTTGCGACTAAATATTATGAATGGATGGAACAATCGAACAATGTTTTATATTATTCAAGAAATTTTTTAGAAAATAGAGATATTGATGAGACTGTAGATGATTTTATCATAAGATTCAAAAATAAGTATCTAAATGATATTCAAATTGACACTGTTTCTAGTTCAAGAAATCTAGTAAAACATTCATTAGATTTATATCGTGCAAAGGGAACTGAGCGTGCTATTGACACGTTTTTTCGTGCTGTATATGGCGCACCTGCTGAAATTTATTACCCAGGTAAAGACGTTTTTCGCCTATCAGATGGAAGATGGGTTAAGCCTATCTACCTCGAAGTCAATGAAAGTGAACACAATGTTTTTTTTGCTGGCAAACAGATTGTAGGTTTGAATAGTGGAGCTACAGCTTTCGTTGAGCGATACATCAAACGCAAAATTAAATCAAAATATATTCACATATTTTACATATCTGCAATTAACGGAGAATTTGTAACAGGTGAATCTTTGACGTTGCCCGATCAGACGACTTTGAAAAACATACCTAAAGTTATTGGGTCAGTGACAACACTTGATGTTATTGCAGGAAGCAGCGGGTTTGCAATTGGCGATATTGTCAATATATCTTCTGAAAACGGCAATCAAGGTAAAGCAAGAGTTACTGCAATCGCAGACGTTACAGGACTTGTGACATTTAATTTAACAGATAGTGGATGGGGTTATACTTCAAATGCTCAAATCCTAGTTTCTGATAAAGTTTTAACTCTTAGCAATGTTGTTGCAGGTCCTGCAACAACAGATTTGCCTTTTAAATTATTCGAGACTATCAAACAACCTTTAGCTAATATCGCCCTTAGAAATGCAAATGATACTATTTCAATTGCTAATGGTGATTATCTTTACACATATTATTCAAATAATAAATTAGCAGGAACAGGTCGAGTTTTATCATATACTTCAAATGGTTCTACAAACGGTGAAGTTTTTGTTGCAGAAGTTTATAACACACTCGGACCAGTCGTTCAGCCATCTGCAAACTTGGCAGGAACTGTTTCTGTAACTTTGAATGATACACCTGTTACGGGATATAGCACTATAACTGCTAACTCAACAATCATTGATGGCACAGGAACTGATTTTGTAAGCAATATTAGACCAGGTCAGATTATTAAATTATTTGCGTATAATAGCAATAACGTATTATTGAGTATTCAAGACAAAAAAGTTTCAAGTATAGCTAATACTACTCGTCTTACTCTGACAACAAATTCGACAACAACTTCTTCTAAAGTCATAATTCAATCTATAGGTTCATTAGGTATAACTGGATCAGGAACTTCTTTCAATACTCAATTTGTTTATGGTGACACAATTGCAATTTTTGGTAATTCTTCTAGTTATGTTTTGAGAACTGTCAATGCTGTTACAAACGCAACATATTTAACTATTCAGGAGAATATTGATTTTAGTAACACTTCATGCAATTATGCTAATGTGTCATACGACTATAAAGTATATACTGGAGGCAACACATTAAGTGCGAATATTTCAACAAGAACTGATAAATCTGTTACAGCTAATATTATGGGTGAGTCTGCAAATTTGACGTTATATGTCACGGGCATTAATGGGCAATACACAAACAATCAAATCGTGTATCAACTGAATGCAAATAATGTTGAAATTGCTAATGCAATTGTAGTTTCTTCTCAAATCACCGTAGGTTCGAATGTTCTTTATAGTGTTCAGAATTCTAACGGCGTATTTGTTGTAGGCGGTCAACCTATTAATTCAAGATATGCTAATGGAAAAAATACAGGATTTATTGGCACTTTATCTAGAGTTGATATGAGTATAGGTATTACTGATATTGCAGGTGCAGGTTCGTTTACTGATACCACATACAACTATGTCTATGGTGTTGACTCTTCGTCAAATGCTTCTATATCTAGAATAAGTTCAGGTACTTTAGCTGATTTTAGTATAACTAATACAATGACATATTCTGAAACTATCATAATATCAACAGATAGAATAACTAAATATGCAAATGTAAGATTAAATTCTACTGTATTCGGGTTTCCTGCTAACGTAACTGCAAATGTAATTTCACATAACTTGATAGATATATTGCCGCCTTCTCCATATGATATAATCATTGGCGGAATATCATCTTTGACCGGCATCAACCCAGGTAAGAATTATGACGTAGCACCCTTTGTCACGTTATATGAACCTGAAGTTGCTATTTTCGGTCTAAGAGATCTTGAGTTGCAAATAACAAATCTTGTTGGCGGATATTTCTCACCTGGCGAGTTAGTTTATCAAACTTCCGGTGCTAGAGGCATCGTGAAGGAAGCAAATTCTACTAATGTTAGTGTAAAGAGATTAAACTTTGCAAATAGTTTCTTACTCACGGAAAATATCACTGGCTCTTTGACAGGATCTTATGCAAATGTAATTTCATTCTTTACTTCACCTGGTGCAACTCCTATAGGTTTGAATGCTTTAGTTTCTGCTAATGTGCAAACTTCTTCAGGTTCTGTTAGCAAGTTAGAAGTATATGATTCCGGTTTCGGATATTTACCTGATGAAGTTACAAAATTTGTTTCAAGTGATGGAACAAGAACAGGTACTACAAAAATAAATTTAGGCAAAAAAGGAATGTCTGAAGGTTTCTATAAGAATAAAAAAGGTCAATTGAGTGCGTCTAAATACATTTATGACGGCGAATATTATCAAGATTTTTCGTATGAAATTATCACTGAAATTCATGTCGATAAATATGCTGATATGATTAAAAAGGTATTACACGTTGCAGGGACTAAATTTTTCTCATCAACAATTTTATCTGACATAGCAAATAATTCAACGAACATTATAACTGAAATTACGAAAGAATCATAATGGCTCAATCTAAAAAACTCATAACGAAAGAAACTCGTTTACATAATGCTAGACAGTTATTAGAATCGGTCAATGAGCCTTCAAATACTGCCTATTACACATTCATAGGTAATCATCTAGATTATGCAAATACTTCGAACATACCACAGCCATATGATTCAGTATCTGAAGTACATATTGATGCCTATCGGAATATGATTTATGGTAAAAGATTAAATACCGGTGATATGTCTTTGATGATCAGAAGAAATGATTACGTCACAAATACTGTATATACAATGTATGATGACAATTTGGGTGAATCCAATCTCGCATTATTTGACAGTAATTATTATGCTATTGTAAACGCTGATGCCTTTTATCATGTATTCAAATGTTTAGATAATAACAGAAACTCACCGTCAACAATCCAACCTGAATTTTCCGAAATTGATGTGGCAGATGAATCATATCAAACTTCTGATGGATATACATGGAAATATATGTATACTGTCGATGATACTTTTAGAGGAAAATTTGCAACTAGTGAATATTTTCCAGTCGTTGCAAACGCTCAAGTTTCATCTGCTGCAAAAACAGGTATTATCGACGTTATCAAAGTAGAGACTGCAGGTTCAGGTTATGACAACTACTGTAATGGTGTTTTCCGAGTAGATGATTTGAGAATTTCAGGTAATGTCAGAACATATTCATTGAACAGTTCAGTCGGTGCAAATACAACAAGTAGATTTTATACAGGGTGCTATATTTACATTTCATCCGGCACTGGCGCAGGACAATATGCTAAAATTACGGATTATGTCGTAAATTCTACAGTTAAAGCAATAACGATTGACCGAGCTTTTAATGTAAAACCATTAGCTAGTTCTGCGTATCAGATCTCACCCGGTGTAGTAATTTTAGGTGATGGCACCGAGACTGTTACTGCCGAGGCAAGGGCAATTGTAAATTCATACGGAAATACAATTCAAAAAATTGAAATGTTGAATTTAGGTGAAAACTATAATTATGCTACTGCTACAATTGTAACAGATTCAGTTGTTGGTGTCAGTAAAACTGCAACACTAAGACCAATTTATTCTCCCCCGGGTGGTCATGGTTATGATGCTGCAAGAGAATTGGGTGCAACCAGATTATGTGTCAGCACTAAATTTTCTAATACTGATATAGGTATTCCTCTAAAGAATGATTACAGAACAATCGGAATTTTAAGAGATCCAGTATTTGCGAATGTAACTTTTAACATTACGGGTGCTGTAGGTTCTTTTGTTGCAGGTGAAAGCATATACAAAGTTAATGGCGTAAAAGTAAGTTCAAATGTTAGTATTTCAGCAACAGATTCTGTAGCTATAAGCAACACCGGAAATAGTGATTTCCTAAATCAATTTTCTGTTGGGGAATATGTTTATTTAAAAACAGAATCAGGATACCAATTATCTGTAGTAAATTCAATTGTAAATTCAACTTACATGACCTTTGCGTCAAATAATTATTACACTAGTAATCAGAATGCTGATATCTACAAAACAAATATCGGTGCTAATTTAACATCAGTTGATTTGACATATTCGACTATATTAACTGGTAATGTTTCTGTTAACACGACTTCTGCAAATATGAATGGAACCGGAACTAGTTTTACTACAGAACTTAAAGCAAATAGTAGTTTAGTTTTTATCTATAATGCATCTGCTGGCGGCGGAACTATTCGCAAAGTCAAAACAGTTGTTAGCAACACAGTGGCTATACTAGACTCAAATTGCAGTTTTGCTAATACGACTGCAAAAGCACAATTATTAAGTTACACTGTAAATTCAATAGTTTCACGAGAAATTAGTGCATCACAAGGATTGTTAACATCAGTTGCAGCAGGAACCTTTGATGCGTCTGGTGTTTCAGGTATATTTAAAACTGGTGATTTTGTAATAGGAGCAAAATCTGGGGCATTTGCAACTATAAGTTCTATTATGAGAAGCGGGGTCTACAAAGATTTTAGCACTTTTATTCAGATGTATAAATATAACGCAATTCCCTTTTCGGGAAGTTTTGTCGAAGACGAAAAAGTGTTTCAAAGCACTACAGGTTCTAGTAGACAGCAATTTGCTAATGCATATTTACATTCAGTCGTTGATTCTAACGTAAACAAAGATTATTACGTTACAAATCAAATTGGTTCTTTTCAAACTGGATCCCCAATAATAGGAACTTCTAACACCACACCGAGGGCAGATGTTGTTAATAAATATTCTCCGGAATTGGTTTTTGGTAGCGGTAAAGTCATGTATTTAGAAAAAGTAGATGCTATATCAAGAAGTAATACTGCAGCAGAAACAATCAAATTTATATTCGAATTTTAAGGTTCAGGGAACATGACATTAGAGACTAATTTTAACGTAGCTCCATATTTTGATGATTACAATGAAACAAAGGATTTTTATAAAATCCTATTTCGCCCAGGTGTTGCAGTACAAGCTAGAGAATTAAATCAATTTCAGTCTATTTTGCAAAAACAGATTGAACGTTTCGGAGACAATATCTTCAAGCGCGGGACAATTATTGATGGATGTAATTTTAATTTCTATTCATCATATCAATACGCTAAATTAGTTGATCAACAAAAGGATGGTTTGACTGCTATACCATCAAATTACGTTGGCTATTTTGCGAAGAGCGTAAATCCTTCAATAGGTGTAAACGCATATATTATTAATTATGCTGACGGATTCGTATCGACTTATCCAGATTTGAAAACTATATATTTGAATTATATTAACTCAGGTGCTAATGGATCAACAAATACATTTACTGCGGGTGAAACAATCAGCATATATGATCCGAACTATCCTCTGTTAGGTGTGGCTGCAAACAATGGCGGGTTAGGATTTAGTAATAGTGATTCTGTCGTTATTTCTCCTGCTCTTATTGTAAATGTGTCTTCAGGTACCTTTACTAATACTGAATATTTGTACCAACCTTTCACAGGTGCAAACGTTCAAATTATTGGAATCGACACTACTACGTTAGCAGATACACAACAAGTAATTCTTCGTGTCAAACCTAGAACAGTTGACTTGATTGATTCTACAGCAAAATCAACTCGCTGGACAATTTCAAATTCACACCCAGTTAGAAATGCGTCAGCGTCAGTAACTGCTGATGTTGAAGGTATTATAGGAACTGATGCTTCAGCAATTATTGTAACTGATTCTGCAGGTAAAGTTACTGATGTCACTATAACATCTTTAGGTTCAGGCTATGAAACACTTCCTTATGTGACTGTGAAATCAGCAAACAATTCTTCGGGATTGTCAACCCTTAACCTACAACCTAGAAATTATATTGCAAATGTCCAAATCTCAACATTACCTAATTCTATAGGTAACGGTTACGCATTTGCAGTCGGAGATGGTATCGTATATCAAAAGGGATATTTCTCAAAAGTAACACCACAAACTGTGATCGTTTCTAAATATTCGCAAACACCAGATGCAGTAGTTGTTGGGTTCAATACTGCTGAAAGTATTGTTGATAGTAATATTGACACATCATTGTTAGATAATGCACAAGGAACTGAAAATGAAAATGCTCCTGGTTCTAACAGATTAAAACTTACTCCTGAACTTATGATTGCATCAACTGCAGATGCAGCAGCAAATGACAACTTCTTTTCTCTAGTTGAATGGTCAGAAGGTCGTCCTTATAAGCAAAATCAACAAACTGCTTACAATAAAATCAATGATGAAATGGCTCGTAGAACATCAGACGAATCAGGCGATTATGTCATAAATAAATTTCTTGTTACTACTAGAAGCCCTGCCAATTCTTCACTAGAAGGTAATACTTTTAGTGTGCTTGTTGATCCGGGTATTGCATACATTGACGGATATAGAGTTGAAACAAAATCAAATTATACTATCAATATTAAAAAAGGTAATGATTACAGATCAGTAAATAATCATGCTGTCACATTGAATTATGGAAATTATATTAGGATCAAAGAGGTCGGCGGATTATTCCAATATAGCACTGGCGATATTATTAAGCTATATGATACTGCAAAGAATTTTATTTCTAACACAGCTGCTGCTGCAATAGGTAATACTGCAAACGTAGGAACTCAAATCGGAACTGCTAGAATTCGTTCGATGTTACCTTATAGCGGAACTGTAGGAACTGCAGATTCGACATATAAGTTGTATTTGTTTGATGTGAATATGAACTTAGGTAAGAATTTCCGTGATGTAAGATCGGTGTATTATGATGGCACAAACAAAGGTATTGCTGATGTTGTTACAAAATATGATGCATTAGTCGGAAAAGATACTGCTATTATTGAAGAAACTGCTAATAGCACCCTGGTGTTCAATTCTGGCGCATATTCAGTAAAGAGTACTGCTAATAGCACATACAATTATAGAACAATTGATCAAAATATTTCAATTGCTAATTCAGGATCTTTGACAAAAGATATATCAAGCATTTCAGGTGAATATTATACATTTGTAGGTGCTGCTCAAGTATCTAATTTGCAGGATATGTACTTAGTTCCAACTAGCGCAGGCTTAGTCGCTACTCTGTTTGCTAATGGCGATGTTAGCGTTAATACAACCTCGCCGAATGTTGTAGGAACAAGCACATATTTTACAAACGATTTCCAGCCAGGTGATTTTGTTTATATCAGTAATGGATCTTCAAATAGTATAAAAAGAATCGTCAGCATTACAAATAACACACTTATGGTTCTAGATTCAAATACTAGTTATGCAAATGCTTCTAACAAAGTTTATAGATATTTCCCGAAGAACGTTCCAATTTCGATGGGTGTCAGAAATGTGCCTGGTCAATATAGCCATACTGGCAACGTTGATGCTAATGGCAATATTTTGACTATAAAATTCAAGCACGCCAACAACACAGACATGACATTCAATGCTGTGGGTTCAACTACTGCAAGTTTAGGTGTTGAAATTCAACGCAGAGGTGTAAACTCGTTGACTGTGAATGCTAGAAGAAGCGCATATGTGAAACTTAGACTTGCAAACGTTGCAGGAAGTAATATCGGGCCATGGTGCATCGGTGTTCCTAATGCATTCAGATTGAGATCAGTTTTTGTAGGTAATTCAACTGTTAACGCAACTGGATTCCCTGATGCTATTGATGATTTCTATATTGATCATAATCAAACAGCAGATTATAATGGGCTAAGTTACCTATATAAAACTCCAGGTTCATCTTTAAATTTGAATGCTAGCAATGATTATTTACTAGTTAAATTTGATTACGGCATTTCAACAGGTGCAGGTTTCATAGACACAACCTCATATACAGGTGATGCGAACGCAGAAACAGTTGCTATAAATGATAGTTTGCCATTGTCAAGTTTGACTACTAAATACAACTCATTTGAAATTCCTGAAGTTTATACTAAGACAGGAAAATATTATGATTTGATTGGCACACTTGATTTCCGTCCTTCTGTGAGCAATACAGTATCACCTAATACTACATGGTCTAATGCGCCACTGAACCCATCGAATACAATTAGTTTTGGTGTGACTTCAGATCCCGCAAATGATAAAAAATTCCCAATCCCAGGATCAATTTTTAAAACTAAACTTGATTATTATGTCGGTCGTATTGACTCGGTATTCGTTGATCGTGAAGGTGATATATTTGTTACTAAAGGATCATCGGGATATATTAATAATATTGCAAAAGCAAAAATACCTGTAAAACCAGATTATTCGATGAGATTGAATAATTTAGTTATTCCGCCATATCCTAATTTACCTATAAATCCTTCGAATACTGTAATTGCTATATTAGATAGAAATATAGCAAATGAAAATAAATCAAATGCTCGCATTGAAAGTAGAGTTGTCAATGTTCCATTAACTAATGCGAATATTGAGGAACAACAACCCACTGGCTATACTATGAAAGATATTGGAAATCTTGATAGAAGAATTCAGGATCTAGAATATTATGTTTCATTGACTTTGTTGGAAAAGGATATTAAAGAAAAAACAATTCCTTCATCATCAACACCTACGTTGTCTAGATTCAAATATGGATTTTTTGTTGATGACTTTTCGACTACTAATAATACTGATCTAAATCATAAAGCATATGCAGCTTCTATTCAAAATGATGATGCATTGCCTGAAAAATCATTGTTTACATTGAAGAGTAGAGTTGCAGCACTACATCAGGACTATTTTGAATATCCTGCTGTTTCTCAAGTTAACGCAACATTATATACTCCAGTGTTGCCACCTAATGGTAATGGTACTGGCAACACTGGAACTGGTAATACTGGAACTGGTAATACTGGAACTGGTAATACTGGAACTGGTAATACTGGTACAGGAAATGTTGTTGTTGTTGTTGTCAATACGACACCAATTATATCAAACACATGGTTAACTGTTGCAAACCCATCAACTGTATCACCTGTAACCACAACTAATTTTACAATGGCTAATGCGGCAGGTCCTGTAACACTGTATGGTCATTTCTACTCAGGTCATGATGCGATTGAAGTTTATCAAGGAAACACTTTAATAAGAACTTCATCAAATAGTTCACAACTTGCTCAATTGACTACTACAGACAAAACGAAGTTATTGTCGAATGTTGTTCCAGGTAAGTGGTTTAATGGAGTGGTATTTGCAAATTATACTACTGCCGCAAAATCATCTAGCGGATGGAGTGGTAATGCTGTGAATAATTCTTTCAAATTTACATGGGATCATAATCCATCAGGCGCATTGCAATATACTATTAAAGTTAGATTATTCTCATCAATCTGGAGATATGCAGTAGAATATCCCGGAAGCAATATTACAGTTTCTAATACTGTGACAACTAATGTGGCTGTTACTCCCACCATATATACAGGGACAATGACAATCACACCACCATCAGTTGATACTAACTGGCGCTAATCAATAACTCGGAGCAAATTAAAAAATGGGCGCGACTATTAAAAATTTCACGATACAATGCAAAGGTTTGAAACCCAATACTATTCATCAATTCTTTTATGAGGGGGTTGATAATACCAATCTGTGTTTGTCCGATATGCCAACAGAAAAAAATACAACAGTATTAAAAACTGATTCGTCGGGAAATATAAATTTTAGATTTTCTTTGAGCGTAAACCAGTCACAGAAATATCACGGCGGACTTAGAAAACATTATACTGAATATTGGTTAGATATTTCTGGTACTAAAAAATTCGAATTGAAGGCAATAAATTCGACCGCAACAAAAACAGTTCTGTTTGCAGATACTTAAGGATTAATAAGATAAATGAATAGTATAATTTTTAATTTCGCGCAATCATTTTTAATTGATCCTGCGTCAGTGAAGGGTGCTAAAACAGTTGATGTTTCTTCTGTTGATTTATATTTCAAAAATAAGCCTACTGCAACTGGAAATAAATCAGGGATAAACAATCCCGGTGCTTATATTTTCTTGTGCGAATTAAACGCTGATGGTGTTCCTAATATAATTCCATTTGTTAATGGATCGCATTTGCCTGAAGCAAGAGCTGAATATGTTGAAATTAAAGCTACATATGATGCAAGTTTGCCAACTAAATTCAAATTTAAAACACCTATTAAAGTTCCTACAGGAATCAATTATGCTATTGTAGGTATTTTTGACGGCAATGAAGCATTTACTTTATGGAGCAGCACAATTGGCGAGAATCTAGTGGGGACGAACACACCCTCAACCGGTTCTAGTGGAAAATACGTTGGAAATTATTTTAGTAGCTTGACTATTTCGCAACAACCTTCAATCACCGATCCTAATGCAACACTGCCATTGACTGTTATTCCTACATGGAAACCATCAACGACTACTGATTTGAAATTCAATTTGAATATTGCAAGATATGCAGTAGACGGTGTTCCTGTCGGGCATAGTTCAATTCAGTCGGGTCTTCCTCCTTCAGCAATTACATATACTTCACCATTGAGTGAAAGAGACCAGATAACATATACGACTGATGGAGTGACATTCAAAGTCTCGCCCACACCTTATGAATTTATCACATTTGATAGAAAAAATAGCGTTGTGACAGATAATGTATTTGGTGGCGAATATGTGTATCAAAACACTGTATTCTATCCGGGCGGCAGCGGAACGGCTAATATCCAACAAGGGATAGCTGTTGCGACTGTTGCAGGAAACAATTTGATTACTGCAAATACGAATTATCCTAATGGCGCATTATTTAACTGGTCAAGTGTATATGGATCAATTACTGGAAATGAATATATTGTTATTGTTAGTTTAAATGGTACAACAGGAAGAAAAACTGATATTAGAAAAATTGTTACTCAAATTTCTAACACAGTAATTCAGGTTGATGCTGCTTGTGGTTTCACAAATTCTGCAGCATATTTTATAAAATCACCTGTTGCAAAAATCGACTTCATCGACAAAGTAAAAACTTTCGATGTGAAAGCAGATACTATGTTTGGAAGAAGAGCAAAGGTTATAAAGGATCTATTAGTATTGTCTGACTCAAATGCGAATAGCACAGTTAAATTTGTCAACAACACTATAAATTCTATATCAATTACTGCCGGCGGTTCAAATTACACTAATTCAGATTACGTTATAGTAAATGGATTTGAAAACGGTGTTGACGTTGCTGCAGGTTATGCTGCTAAAGCAAATATTGTAGCTAATACATCAACTGGAGCAATTGAACAGATATACTTGTCTAATGTTGGTGCAGGTTTCTCTGATGTTGCAAATATCACATACACAATAACAAGAACCACGGGAACAACAGTAGGAACAAGTGCAACATTCTCAGTGACTACAGGAACTGTTTTGCGTTCTGAATATGACGGTCGTGGAACTTTGGATGACGCAACATGGGGACTTGGTGGCAGATTCAATGATTGTAATATCATTAATTTAGAGTTTTATGATTTTGCACCTAAGTCATTGATACAAACTGAATCTAGTTCAATTTATAATATGACTCATTCGATTCCATATTACGCACGCTATTCTGATTCTACATACTCTGGTGTTGCATATAGAATGGCAAGTAACGATACTATTTTAACAGCAGAAGTTACGAATCTATCGAATACATCTATCATAAGCAAAAACACTCCAATAATTGCATCAAAGTCTAACGAATACGCAATTATTCAAGATGGCGCAGGTGCTCCCACCGGTGTTCATTCCGGTGCGGGCTACACAAACATTGTTGCATCTTCGAACAACGATTTTGTTGGTGTTACAGTAAAAGATTTCTCTACAACGTTTAGTAGATATAATATCAATAGTGATTATTCTGCTGAAAACGGAGATTATGGCAATGCAGCATCAAAACATATAACTAAAAAAATAACTTTTGCACAAGATAAAAAAGCAGAAGATTTATTAGTATATTTGTCAGCATATAAACCTTTGAACACTGATATTAAAGTTTTTGCTAGACTGTATAATTCAAATGATCCTGAAGCATTTGATGATAAAGATTGGACATTGTTGGAATTGTTGGATCCTGTTGCTCCTAAATTCAGTAGTTCAACAAATTCAAATGATTTCTTTGAAATGCAATTCGGTTTGCCAGATTCACCCAATACTGCTATTCTTAATGGCGCATCATGGATATATGCAGGGCAAATTAACGTAGAAAACACATCAACAATGAATGTGATTGGAACCGGCACAACGTTTTCAACTAATGCAACTAGCAATGTTCAAATCAATGATTTGGTTAAAATTTATTCACCATTGTTCCCAACAAATTATGCTATAGCAGTTGTGACAGATGTGCCATCAGATACTAGAGTTGTTATTTCTTCTCCAGTCGGCACAACAGGTCCGACAGGAACCGGATTGAGTATGGCGTTGTTAGGTCGTGTGGGCAATTCATCATTAGCTTCTGTGGGTTATCCATTGCAAGCATTCAATAATAGAAATAATGGAAATGTCGCAAGATATTACAGTCATTCTATGATTGAATATGATACATTCGATACCATGCAATTAAAAGTTGTATTCCTAGCAGATACTGGATTGGTTAGCAGCACAACTTCAAATTTAATTCCTACATCAATTCCACGCATTGATGATATTAGAGCGGTGGGTGTGTCAGCATGAAGCTAGCAAAAACAGATGCTGATGGTTATTATAAAAATATTGAGACTAATACAGTCATAAATAATAACAATAATGATTATGCAAATTTCATTCAAAATCGTGAAAGAATAAAACAAATGCAAGGTTTGCAAAACGATATTGAAATTTTAAAAAATGAATGTAGAGAATTAAGAGAAATCTTTAAAGAAATAAGCGAGAGATTTAATGTCAAGACAAATCAGTAATGTAGAAGTTGCATCAGATACATTCGACTCATGGCGTATTAAAACTAACCAGATGGCAAATGCTTTCGGGGATACTGTCACGCTCATTAGAAACTCTACAGGTGAAGCGACTACCGGTAACGGGTTTGTAGTTGGTATTCTAGGTGCAAACACTTTAGCAACAACTGAATTGCGCGGAGGTAACGTTGCAACTACAACATTACTAACTGTTACTTCAAATATTGCAACAGGCAATACTTCATCTCAAATTTATGTTTCACATAACGACATTACACAAGTTAGAAGTTCATCAAACACGACTACGAATACGGATGTGCAAATCGTTGATACATTTAGCACATTGACATATAGAAGTGGCAAATATATGTTGTCATTGAAAAATCCAACAAACAGCAAATATCAATATACTGAAATTGCGATTCTACATGATGGCGGAAATACATATACCACCGAATACGCAAGTTTAATTTCTAATGGAACTATTGGTCAATTCACGTCTAATGTTGATACAGGTTCTAATACTTTTAGATTATGGTTAACACCCACATATTCAGATACTGTGGTTAAATATCAAAGAACTCTATTGGCGGTGTAACATGGCACTCAAAGCAAACATAGTAATAGACCAAGGAACAACATTTGCATCAAGTATTTCTATACTTAATGAAAATGAAGAACCTATTGACATGACATACTATACATCTCGCGGTCAAATAAGAAAAACATATACAAGTAGCAATGCAGTTAATTTCACAACTGCGTTAGCAAACGGTGTTCTTGTTTTATCTCTGACCGCAACTCAAACTGCAAATATTGTTGCAGGACGATATGTCTATGATGTTGAATTGATTGACGGATCAAATACTGTAGTCCGAATACTTGAAGGTATTGTCACGATAACTCCAGAAGTTACTAGAGTATGACAAATTATATTATAAAATTAAAACCTAATACATCAGGAATAATTGTTAAAGCTAGTTTTTCAACAACTTCAAATCCGACTTCAGAAATTTCTATTAAAAATCAAGTATTGAAAGTTACCGGAAATACAACTACTATTTCCGGGTCCAATATGTTTGTATCACCCAACACTCACACGACAGGTATTGTCATTCAGCCGCATTTAAATGCGATACCAAACCCCAATTCGACTGTAACAATAAAAAATCTAGTATTGACTGTAAGCACTCCAGGTCGTCTCGATCACTTGCAGGATGTTGTTGAAGGGTTTGAACCTATAGCTGGTTCAACACTCGTGTACCATCCAGATAATGATAAATATGCAGTACAAAGATTACAGATTGCGGACGTTGATGGGCCACTTGATGGTGGGAATTTTTAGCATGAGTTTGTCCTTCTAAGTTTACATATAAAGGAATATCATGGCTAATAACCTAATTCAAATTAAAAGATCGCTAAACACCGCAAATGCTACAGGTCTAGCAAACGGTGAATTAGCATGGTCATCTAATGGCGATATTTTATGGATTGGCGCAAATAGCGTTACGCTGCCTATCACTGGTAAGCGCTATCCAGGAACTTTAACCGCCAACCAAGCATTAGTTGCAAACGCAACATCAGGCATTGATAAAGTCATTGTCGCAAACCTTGTGCCTATCGCCATATGGGCTAACGGCGCACAAGGTTCTGCAGGTCATGTTCTGAAATCTTCAGGTGCAGGCACAAACGTTTACTGGGAAGCGGTAACTGTTGCGGCAAGTGTTGCGGGTTCCGATACACAGATTCAGTATAATGATGGCGGCTCCACATTAGCTGGCGCAACAGGTTTCACATATAGCAAAACAACAAATAACGTAGCGATTGCAAATACTTTGCACATCCCTGCGAATAACGCTTTTGGTAATGCGACTACTGGCGGAACTCTTGCGAACTCGACAGCATTTGCTTCAGGTAACTCAACTGTAAATGCTGTCCATACTTCTTCATTATTTCAAGTAACAAATAGCACAGGCACTGCAAACCTAACAGCAATTGCATTGACTGTCGGTACATCTGTTGTCAACACCACAGTTCTTGCTGCCGGTGCAAACGTCATTGCAAATACTATTTCATTTTTCGTAGGTAACTCAGTAGCGAATGTTGTCATTGGTTCAACACTCATTAAAATAACTAACAGCACATCAACTGCTAACCTATCTCCTGTCGATCTTGTAATCAACACTTCGGTCGTTAACTCATCAGTTATCGCTGCGGGTGCAAACGTTATAGTTAGCACTTCATCAGTGTTTGTTGGAAACTCAACAGTAAACGCAACACACACATCGTCACTCCTACAAGTATCAAACACTACAAATACTGCTAACCTGACGGCAATTGATCTAAAGATCGGTGCTACAGTTGTTAACACTACAGCGGTTGCAGTGGGAGCTAACGTAATTGCCAATACTACTGCGTTGTATATCGGAAATAGCACAGTAAACGCTGTCACTACATCAACAGTAGTTCAAATATCAAACAGCACGGGTATTGCTAATTTAACACCGATTGATTTGAAGATCGGCGGCTATGGTTCAGCAACAAGTGGATTTGTAAGTAATACTACCGCAGTTGCAGTCGGCAACAGTACAGTAAATACAATTGCTACAGCAACTCTAATCCAATTATCAAATAGCACAACTATCGCTAACCTATCTTCAATTGATTTGAAGTTGGGTGGATACGGCAACACGACCACTGGCGGTTCGGTTACAAACACTATCATTTTTGCAGTCGGCAATAGCACAGTTAACGCAATTATCAACCCTGCTTCTATTACAGTCGGCGCAAACATAACTGTAAACGCTACCACATTCTTTGTAGGTAACTCAACTGCAAATGCTAGCGCGACCTCACTTCTTATTCAGGTGTCAAACAGCACTGCAATTGCTAACTTGACTCCACTCGCATTAACTGTAGGAACATCAGTTGTTAATACAACTGTGCTTGCGGCAGGTGCTAATGTAATTGCAAACACAACTGCATTGTTTCTGGGTAACTCGACAGTTAACGCTATCGCAACATCACTACAATTGCAAGTTTCAAACAGCACCGGCATCTCAAACCTAACAGCAATTGATTTGAAAATTGGTGGTTATGGATCTGCAACAAGTGGATTTGTCGGCAATACCACAGCTTTTGGAGTCGGCAACAGCACAGTTAACGTAATTGCCAACTCTTCTTCTGTGTTTGTTGGCGCAAATGTTAGTATAAACGCTACAGCTTTTGACGTAGGTAACACTACTATATCAACAGTTAATGCGATATTTGGTGGGTCGATTTCTGTTAATAATAGCGTTGGTACTGCCGGTTATGTTCTTATATCAGGTGGTTCTTCTACAAACGCATACTGGTCAAATACTTTACCCGGTTTGTTCTATTTCACTGATGTGACTGTCTCCGGTAACTTGACTGTTCTTGGTGATTTTGTATCATTGAACGTTTCTTCATTGTCAATTGAAGATCCATTGATTGTTCTTGCAAAAGATCAAGCAGCAGGTTTGACATATACTGACGCAGTGGACATCGGATTTATTGCACCTTATGGTAATACGACAACTGCTAACTCAAACTGGACTGGTTTCTTCCGTGATCAGAGTGATAGCGGGGTGTATAAGCTATTCTCAGGTAACATACCAACACCAACAACTACAGTTGACACAACTAATACTAACTTCACTTTTGCGACATTGCAAGCCCAACTGAAAACAGGCGGTGCAGGTGCTGGCGGATTTATTTCAAACTCTACGACTATTGCAATCACTGCAAACTCAACACTAAACGTTGCTATTGTTGCAAACACATTGACACTTTCTACTGCACTAGTTGCGACTAGCGGCGGCACAGGACAAAGCGTTTACGCTAATGGTGATATTCTAGTTGGTAACTCATCAAACTTTTTGAATAAATTAGCAGCAGGTTCTGATGGCTATGTGTTACAAATTAATGGAACTGGCATTGTTGCGTGGAATACATTAGACGGCGGAACTTTTTAAACACGCGCTATGTATAAATACTCTAGAGATAATATCAAAGGAGTATTTAATTTGCAAAAATTTGGGTTCATATATCTGTGGTTTGATAAAAGATATAATAGATTTTATATTGGTAGGCATTGGGGAACTGAAAATGATGGGTATATTTGTTCTTCTACTGCTATGAGGGATGCTCACAGAAGAAGACCAGACGACTTCAAAAGACGTATATTAAAAAGAATATACACTAATAACGAAGATCTAGTGATTGAAGAACAAAGATGGCTTGACATGATTGATCCTATTGAGTGTGGCAATAAATACTACAACAAGACATTGAAATCTAATACACCATCAACTAGAGGATATAAACATACTGAAGAAACTATTGAAAAAATAAAAATAGGTAATCAAGGTAAAACTATATCTGATGAAACAAAAGATAAAATTCGCTTAGCTAATAAAATTCAATTTGAAGATTTAAACCAACGTGAAATAAGAAAACAAAAAAGCAATAATTTATGGGCAGATGATAAATATCGACAAAGACAAATAGATGCTCATACAGGAAAAGTAAATGGTCCGCATTCTGATGAAACAAAAGATAAAATAAGAGAAAAAATGTTGGGTCGTAAATTTTCTCCTGAAACAATTGAAAAAATGAGAATGTCAGCGAAAAATAGGAAATGTAAAAATGGAAATTGATTTCGTTAATGCTTATATAGAACGTATGATACAAGAAATTGTGGAGCTTACTAAAAATAGGCTCCTCAATGAAGCTAGATTGACATATATTGAATCTGTGAATAAAAAATTGTTGATGAAAATAGAAGAATTGGAATCACAGATAGAAAAGCAAAATAAACGAAAAGCAAAGGAAGTAAATACTTCTGAAGTGATTTGATACCTCGGTATATACCGATTGAATTAAGGAGTGCCAATATTGGCCAATAACAGAATCGTCGTAAAGCGGACAAGTACTGCTGGTCGCACACCAAACACCACTGCACCAGCAAACCTGCAATATATTGCTGCGGGTGAATTGGCGTTGAATATGGTTGATAAGACGTTTTTCACGTCTAACGGCACAAACTTAATTTATGTCGGATCTAACGTTGATTCGCTTTACGTTAGCACTAATACTGCAACAATTGGCACAGGCACCTATTTCGTATCTAATGGCAACGTAGGTGTCGGCAACACCACGCCCGATGCTAAATTACAAGTCACAGGAACTGCTAATATATCTGGTAATGTTGGTATCGGGACAACTATCGCAGTTAATGGTAGCATCGGTACTGCGGGACAAGTATTAACGTCAGGTGCAGGAACTAATGCATACTGGTCAACACCCACAACTGGAACTGTGACTTCTGTTGCGACTGGCAATGGTATGTCTGGCGGTCCTATTACTAGCACAGGAACTGTATCAGTAGTCGCTAATAGTGGAATTGTTGCGAACGCTACAGGTGTTTATGTCAATCCAAATACAGGTATAGTTTCAAACGCTACAGGTGTTTATGTTAATGCTACATATATTGCAACTATCAGCGCAAATAACGCTTCATTTCTAGGCACAGTTGCTGCTGCATCATATGTTCAGAATACTGATTCTAGAACCTTATCAGGTAACCTTGTTATATCTGGCACCTATTTTAACCCATCTGCAAACACAATCCTATTAGGTAACACAACTCAGCGTTGGGTATTATCGGGAAATACTGGGGATTTCAGTAGTTCAGTTAACGCTGCATCACATACAGTCGGCACTGCATTCACTGCAAACTCAACAGTTGTTAATGCTGTCGCATACTACTCAGGAACATTATTA
>Ga0209191_1000359_pt1 | contig 36176 bp, 47 predicted proteins | sample S_130626_EF_Meta_FD_187320 | JGI IMG/M metagenome (GOLD analysis project Ga0209191, IMG submission 187320) | Freshwater microbial communities from Lake Simoncouche, Canada to study carbon cycling - S_130626_EF_MetaG (SPAdes) (version 2) | ecosystem: Environmental > Aquatic > Freshwater > Lake ...
ACCGGTATTTCGGTGTTCCACTGTAGCTACTCAGAAAGCATTTATAAAGTGTCTAGCCACTCACACCACATGAGCCCTAGACTGAGTTGTTACCCTGTCCACACGTTTTTGTCTTCTGGAAGGAGTGTAGTTCTCCACCCTAGGCAGTTTTCAGGATCCCCTAAAGAGGGACTGTAAGGCCAGGTCCTAGTGTACCCCCTGTTCTATCGTTTCAGGGACGCTCTTATTATAACGTAAAAGAGTAAACCGGGTTTTCTTGGTGCCCCAGGTCGGACTCGAACCGACACGCCTTTCGGCACTGGCTTCTAAGACCAGCGTGGCTACCATTACACCACCGGGGCAAAATACAACAGGTTAATACTAGTTTAATGACCTAGCAGTCGCCATTTTTTTGATAGCTGTAATTAACCTAAAACTGGTGCCGGTTGTCGGAATCGAACTGACCACATCCGCCTTACAAGAGCGGCGCTCTACCAAATGAGCTAAACCGGCAAATACTTTTTAAAGAACATTACTAATTGCTTAGTGCATGTAATTATTATACTGTCACTCAGCGGGCTTGTCAACTAAATTTTCTTGATGAGCATTAAATTCGGCTAAACGAGCTTGATATGCTTCTTCATTTAAACCGTGCCATCCAATACACTTGCCTGTTGGACTACGACCACAGCCGCATGAACCAACAGTCTTTAATTCTTCTAAAGGTTGAACAGACATCTTTTTTTCCTTCTTTCCAAAAATTGCGTCATAGTTGTCACCAAACTGTTGTTGGCTAACACTATAAGGCCGAGGCCTTGAACTCTTACCCATTTACTTATCTCCTAATGCGTGGTGGAGGTGACAAGGATCGAACTTGCTACATCCTGCTTGCAAAGCAGGCGCTCTCCCAAATGAGCTACACCCCCACATAAACTTGGCTCCCCAACGTGGGCTCGAACCACGGACCAATTGATTAACAGTCAACTACTCTACCACTGAGCTATTAGGGAATAAACTTGGCGGTGCGACTGAGACTCGAACTCAGAAACCGGCTTTCACCGATCGACGGATTAGCAATCCGCTCTAATACCATTATAGGACCGCACCATGTAACTATTATGTAGTCTACAGAAACTTCTGTCAACTAAAATGTGGCCACGATTTTTGTTATTTTAATTCAGGCTAACGACGACTCCCTGAAATTAGTTGCAACACATATTGGCGGAAGCGGTGAGATTCGAACTCACGGACCCTTTCGAGCCGGCAGTTTTCAAGACTGCTGCAATAAACCGGACTCTGCCACGCTTCCAAAAATCTTCTCGTGTTCTTCTCTATGACAATTTTCTAACAGTAAATACTAGATGTATATAAAATTACTGTACAATCTCAATCAATCAATAACTATCAAGCTATTTAATGACCCTGCGATTGTCAAGTGGTTTTCTAAGTATTCAACCTCTCAGTACAAACAGAATTACGTTAGCTCACCTGTGTACAATATTTTTAGAAAAATACAACCGTTAATATATCCCAGTTATAATACTAACAATTGGAATACTATACTATCTACATTAGATGATCTAAAATCTCTAGGCTATCGTTTACCATTTGAAGTACCAAAAAAATTCACATACGACCAACATCTGTTAAATCAGCTCCATAGATTTTTTACCTATAATGAATTATGGCACGGGGCTATCGAAAGCAATCCTTATGATCCGGGATTCCAAACTGATTTAAGTTTTGAAAAATGGCATGATCTATTAGACAAGATCAATACTGCTGTACATTCTTTAGAAATTATTACAACTAACCCTAATAAAAAAATAATAGATCGATTACCTATGAGATTTTTTTGGTTAGGATTAAAAGAAACATCGTTTAATTCTGTTGTAGAATTTGATCAAGATGATCAAAAACTAAACCTTACCTATTTTAATTATCAACAACATCCACTAGTCCTGTTAGATGGTTCGATACTGGGAAAATCAGTACTTCAAAGTTTTCTAACTGATGACGATCCTAGTCTCAAAGACTGTACCGGAAGATTATTATCGTACGGAGGATTTGTAATTGATCTACACAATTCTAGATCTAAGATATATCAAAGTCCAGAATTCTTAGCATGGTGTAACAAATTTAATTTGGTCTCTCCGCCCTTAGAATTTCCAATAGGCTATGTAATCAATCCGGAAAAACTCTCTGTAGTAAAATTATTAAAGTTTAGAAAGGCTGTGTTTTTAACTACACTTTAAATTGTGGCGGGGAATATTGGAATCGAACCAATCATTTAAGATTTGCGGTACATATTCTAATACAGAATACAGGTGCTTCACCTTGAAGCGTATTCCCCTTAACTGGTGCCGCCGCTGGGATTCGAACCTAGATAACCCCCTTGACATGGATTAAGAAAATTGCTGAACGTACTCTATACAGAGTCACCCTTTTATAAGGTGTCCTACCATTAGACGACAGCGGCAAATTGTTGGTACCCAAGGTCGGACTCGAACCGACACGATTCTCCTTTTGAGAGAGACGCCTCATACCAATTGGGCTACTTGGGCATATAAACTTCTTAGGGGTGTTATATGGGGAACGATCCCATACTATCGCTTTCACAGAGCAATGTGCAGACCACTACACTAATAACACCCCTAAGGAGTCTAACTTGGTTGGTCCTAAAAGAATCGAACTTTTGTCTACGCGATGTCAACGCATTGTTCTAGCCATTAAACTAAGGACCAATAATAGGTTTTCGAGCGACCAACTATCTTTCTCAAGGACTCACTGGCTTGTCTCGAATAGGAGAGTTTAGCTTGACCTTGTACAGCTACTGGTGTGTCATGCTCAAGAATAGGGCACTAGCATACAAGGGACTCAATCCTATCGTCTATCTCGAAACTTGGAGTAGGTGGTCAGATTCGAACTGACGGTTTTACGATTTTGCAGACCGTTGCGTTGGGCCTCTCCGCCACACCTACATAAAATTGGCGCCCCCTGATGGAATCGAACCACCATTCCTAAGTTCGTAGCCTAGTGTATTATCCATTATACGAAAGGGGCAATATTGAATTTGTAAGTCGTTGCGTCCCTCATATCGCAACCATTTTCCCTTGTAATAAAGCCGGCAGGGTCAAGATTCGTCACTTGGGATACTTAACCAGTACAGTCTCCTTTACAGACCTCCGCAGTTCCCCGCGGGTGGGAGTTGAACCCATTAACCTTCTACTAACTCGGTCCTTCGAAGAAACCTTATTAGCGTGTTGTTCTCTTGCTGACACTTACAAAACTTGGTGGTACTAAGTGGACTCGAACCACTAACACTCTCCGTATGAAGGAGGAAGACTACCATTGTCCTACAGTACCATATGGAAACACACTAGCTTGCAAGACTACTACTAGCCCCACGGGTACGCCGCTACTAGTAGGTAATGTGTTTTCATATGGTAGGGGCACAGGGACTCGAACCCTGATAGACCGGTTAAAAGCCGGCTATTCTAGCCGTTGAATTATACCCCCATATGGTCCACAGCGTCAGATTCGAACTGACACCTCATCGGTTAAGAGCCGAGTACGCTACCGTTAACGCCAGCTGTGGATGGATCGTAAAGAATTGTCTTTTACGTGCCATCTAGGACCATACGGGGGTCTAGGATGACACTATCGTTTAGCAGATTTGCTACGTTTCATGTTGTTCTCCTTTGAACATTTAAATTAAACAGGATAGTTTTTAACATAGTGCTACCATTACACCAGACACCGGCATGGAGCCAGTGTTGCGGAATCGAACCGCTCCTTTACTTTTACAGAGTAGTTTGTTGTTAAGGTTTGCTGAACCTATCCTAAACTTGGTGCCGCCTCCAGGGATCGAACCTGGTTCCTCGGTGCTTCAAACCGGTGCTATGACCACATCAGCTAAAGCGGCAAATAAAACAGGATGCTTATTTTTCAATTAAAAGTTGAATTTTAAATTTGCTGGACGCATCCTAAAACTTGGAAGAGCTACGGGGAATCGAACCCCGCTTTACGGGATGAAAACCCGCTGTCCTAACCGATAGACGATAGCTCCATAAATTATGGCACCCGGAGTAAGAATCGAACTTACAATAGCAGAGTCAAAGTCTGTTGTGTTACCACTACACTATCCGGGAACAAAATTGGCGTACCTCCAGAGACTCGAACTCCGACGAACAGTTTTGGAGACTGTCATGCTGCCATTACATTAGAGATACATAAATTGGTCCTCTCGACAAGAATCGAACTTGTAATGACCGGTTATCAGCCGATTGTTATACCATTTAACTACAAGAGGAAATACAACAGGATACGCTTTTTTTCATCCAAAGAAAATTTTAAATTTGCTGAAAGTATCCTAAAACTGGTGCTCCGTCACGGACTCGAACCGCAATAACCTGATTACAAAACAGGTGTAATAGCCTTTATACGAACAGAGCAAAATTGGTCTCCCTACAAGGATTCGAACCTTGACCACACGGCCCCAAACCGTGTACGCAACCTGATAACGCTTTAGAGAGATAAACTTGGCGGTCCCAAGGGGTAACGATCCCCTTCTTCAAGCGTGACAGGCTTGTGTGCGTCCATGAACACTTTGAGACCTAAAACTGGTACTTCGTTGGAGAATTGAACTCCCATCTTTGCTATGTAAAAGCAAGGTTCTTCCATTAAACTACCGAAGCATAAAAACTGGTGCGGGGTAAGAGAATCGAACTCTTGACTAAACGTTGGCAACGTTTGATTATACCATTTAACTAACCACGCATAAAACTTGGTGGAGGACCAGGGTATCGAACCCTTGTAGTCACGATGCTTGCAAGGCAACGCCGCCGCCCTCGGCTCCCCCCATTGATTGGCTGTCCGACTAGGGATCGAACCTAGCTCATTCTTCGTTAACAGCGAAGCGCCTACACCATGCTTGCTCTCGGACAATAATAAAACAGGATCAACTTTGGTTTTTTTGAATAATAAAAAAGTTTGAAGTTTGCTGAACTGATCCTAAAACTGGCGCCGTCGACGGGAATCGAACCCGCCTAAATCTGATAGACAATCAGGTGCCCTACCCAGAGGACTACAACGGCATATAAAGGCCACACATCTCGTCTCTATGAGACGGAGGTAGCATGGATGGTACTCCGAACGGGTTTCGATCCCGCTTCTCCAACTTGAAAGGCTGGCGTCCTAGCCACTAGACGACCGGAGTATAAAATTGGTGGACGCGGTTGGATTCGAACCAACGTGCAGTTACGAACGGATTTACAGTCCATCACCTTCGGCCTCTCGGTCACACGTCCAATTTGTTAACACACTCTTTCGAATGTGTGTATTAAAACAAACTGTTTAGCTATGCTTCTGCAACATCGTCAAAAGATGTTCGTGTACAATTTGCTTTAATACGCTAGGGTTTTTCGACACATCTCCCGATGCTCCATCGCCTAGGCCGCCCGTTTGCCGCATGTTTATAGTGCGCGGCGTGGTCCTCGTTACCACATATTCACACTTTCTTTCTAAGTCACAAAACAAAAAACCCCAGGAGTTTTAGTCCTAGGGCTTGTTAGTTTAGTTAGAGTTAGTTAATTTACTTAACCATCCCATCCTTCTCTAATAAGCCCTGGGGGATAAATCCCCTCCGGTGTGCGATCTGTATGTGACAGACTATTAATCGCTAACCAATCGGAGGCTGTTACGCCTGCCATTCTGGCTATCGTATTAAACTGCTGTTTACATTTCGATTGCATTGTCATTTTGTTTTCTCTTTAAAAACTTGTTACATACACAGCACCATTGCTGTCTATGTGTTAATTATACAGTTATTTAGTCTTCTTGTCAACCCCTATTTGTTCTTTCGAGCAAAATAGTTTTTAACAATCTTTCTTCCTAACTAGCCACTAGTATAGCGCCTTTCGGCTCTGCTGTCAACTACTTTTTTGTTGTATTTTAACAACGGTGTTGTAATTTGACAACAGCTTCTACACTATGTTACTATTGTACTTTATTTAGTACGGGACGTCAACCAGGATCTTAAATAGGTTGAAAACTGCGTATTAAATAAACAACACTGAAAGGATTCCATGTACGCTATAGCAAGTTTCAATGATGCCAAGTTCCAACCACTGGCAGACATTACAGATGCTGTGAAGCGTGAGTACTGTGAACAACACGGATACTCATATCACGTAAAGACAGACGTAGCATTTACACCCGACATCGGATTTGAAAAGATTCGTATGGTGCTAGAATTGTTTGACAAACACCCAGACATTGAGTGGTTACTGTTCTGCGAGTCGGACGCAATTGTTTCTAACTTTACAATTAAGATTGAAGATCGTATTGACAACCGATATCATTTTATTGTAGCAACAGACATTAATGATATCAACGCAGGAGTGTTTCTTGCTCGCAATTCTAAACAAGGTAAGAAGTACTTAGAGTATATTCTTAAACAACGTCCAAAGTACCAGGGAAACTGGCAAGCCGAGCAAGGTGTTATACAAGACACATACGATGGCTGGCGCGATACTGTTAGAGTAGTTCCTCAACGTGTTATGAATAGTTTTCAGTATCAATACTACAGATACGGAGACCACAGAGATCGTCCCCCACATCGCGATGTTATGGGCAATGACGGAAACTGGCAAAAGGGCGATTGGATCTTACACTGGCCCGGAATGAGCTTAGAAAACCGCTTGGTTGTAAGCAAACAAATGATACCACATATAGTCAAATGAAAATTTTTATTACAGGATCAACTGGGTTTATTGGACAAAACCTAGTTGAATTTTACAAAGATCATGAAGTGTTTGAGCACAAACGCTACATGAATATTGGCGCAAAACTAGATTACTTTAAGCCGAATCTAATTATTAACTGCGCCGCAGAGATTTACAACGCCGAAGATATGTTTACTCCCAATGTCCTGTGGACCACAGCATGTTTGGAATATGTAAAAGAACACCCAGATACAAGAATGGTACAGATTGGATCAAGTGCTGAGTACGGGCCAATGAATCGCCCTAGCAGTGAATTCGATAGGATTAATCCAGTTGACATGTACCAAGCTACTAAAGGAGCCGCCACGCTTCTTTGCCAAGGATATGCTAGACAGTATAAACTTGACATTTCGATAGCAAGACCGTATAGTGTATATGGGCCCGGAGAGAAACCTCATAGACTATTCCCCCGCCTTTATCGTGCGTTTATGAAGGACGAACCTATGAAACTATTTCAAGGGTTCCATGACTTCATTTATATCGATGATTTTATTAAAGGAATACATTTGATGGCTAATCATCAAGGTGATCCTCGGGGAGAGATTGTTAATTTCGGGTCTGGTGTACAATTCAGTAATTTTGTAGTAGCAGAGATATTTGAAAAAGTAGTTGGACACAAAGCACCTATTACTATAGAAACACATATGGCCAAATCATTTGAGTCAAATGTGTGGACCTGCGATACAAGTTATGCTAAATCTGTTTATAAGTTTATGACAGAGTATACGCTAGAAGACGGAATTAAACGGTTCTTAGAACAAGCAAAATATTAAGGAGAAAATATGCCGTTATTACATAGAGAGTTAGTTACAAGCAAACACCAGCGCATTATCATCGAAAGTGATAAACAAGAAGCCGCTGACCATTTTGCCAATAGAGGTAGTTACGCAGATGTCGTGCTAAATCAAATTAATGGAGATCGTTTTTATGACGAAATCTTTGAAGGTGAAGATGGCCTAACAGTTATCGACATTGGGGGAAACATTGGTTTGTTTAGTTTGTATGTACACGATACAGCCAGTGTTGTTCATACGGTGGAACCAACACCAAGCCACTTTGAACTACTAACAGAGTTTACAAAAGATTACCCAAACATCAATCGTCACAATCTAGCATTGGGCGATAAAGACGGTACTACTGATTTTTACATCAACGATGAAAACTCAACAATGAACAGCCTAGTTAACCAATACGGTAAAAAGGTAGAAGTTCAGACTATTACGTTAGAGTCTTTGGTTAAGAAGTTGGGACTCGATCACGTTGACTTTGTCAAGTGCGACATCGAAGGCAGTGAAATGATTGCCATTACAGTTGAAACACTAACACCAGTTAAAGATATTATTGACAATTGGTTCTTAGAAGTTCACGCAACTGACCCACACTTTAAAACTATTCCAGCTAACAGAGACACTATCAAAGGTATCTTTGAACAAGTTGGATATCAAGTCGAATACGTGCGTCACGATGGATTATTCTGTTTTAAGCCAGAACAATATGCACAAGATTGAAAAACGAATATTTGAAATCACTTATCAAGAAAAGCTAAGTCACTTGAGCAGTTGCCTAAGTGCTTGGCCGATCATTGATGAGATTTACAAAGAACGAAAGCCCGATGAGGTTTTCATTCTTAGTAATGGACACGCAGGTCTAGCTCTGTATTGTGTACTAGAAGACCGTTACGGTACTGACCCGGTTATGTTACTACACAAGCATGGCATCCACCCGGGCAAAGATCTTGAGAACGGATTGTTCTGTTCAACAGGTAGCCTAGGTAGCGGATTGCCTATTGCCGTGGGACACGCTCTAGCAGATCGTAGTAAGAACGTTTACTGTTTAATCAGTGACGGAGAAGCTGCCGAAGGAAGTATTTGGGAAGCACTACGTTTCATTCACGTTAGTAAACTAGACAACTTAAAAGTCTACGTTAACATCAACGGTATGAGTGCGTATGAGCATTTAGATACTGACTACTTAGAAGAAAGACTAAAAGCGTTTCTTCCTAATATTAATATTAGAACAAGTCGTCCACAAAAGTTTAAGTTTGCCGAGGGCCTGCTTACACACTATTATGTTATGAAACCAGAGGACTACGAATCACTATGAGAAAAGAATGTATAACTTTACTGGCCGCTGAAATGGTCAAGAACGAAGACATCATCGTTCTCACAGCTGACTTAGGATATGGTGTACTTGACGTAGTGAAAGATTCGTTTCCGTCACGTTTCCATAATGTAGGTGCTGCAGAACAACTTATGATTGGCGCAGGCGTTGGTCTAGCCGAACAAGGAAAGATTCCTATTTGCTATTCGATGAGCAGTTTTATATTGTATCGTCCGTTTGAATTCTTACGTAACTATGTTAACGCAGAAAATGTTCCAGTTAAGCTAATTGGTAGTGGGCGTGACAAAGACTACAGTCACGATGGATTGTCACATTGGGCACACGATGACGAGCAAGTACTTGCTGTACTTCCAAACATTAAAATTTACAAACCAAAGTCAATTAAAGAACTTGAAGAGCAGTTTGAAGAATTCTTGTACAGCGATAAACCTGCTTACTTAAATTTGACGAGAAAGATATGAAGAAGGTAGTGTATGTCACTGGCTGTTTAGGCTTTATCGGATATCATGTTACAAAGGCTTGCCTTGACAAAGGTTGGTATGTACGTGGTATTGATAAAGGCACCTATGCCGCTAACTGGAACTTATTAAAAGATTTACAAAAATCCAATAAGTTTGTGTTTGAGCATAAAGATATCAACGATATTGATATCCTGTACGAGTGTGACTACATCATTAACACCGCCGCTGAAACACACGTTGACAATTCTATTGCGTCTAGCGATGTGTTTGTTCGTAGCAATATTGATGGTGTTCATCACTTATTAAAGTTAATTAAAGACAACCATAAGTTTAAGATGCCTACGCTGTTACACTTTAGTACAGATGAAGTGTACGGAGATATTGTAGACGGTGCCCATAAAGAAACAGACATGCTCAAACCTAGCAATCCGTATTCTGCTACAAAGGCAGCGGCTGACATGCTAGTTACGGCATTTGGACGCACATACAATATTCCCTATGTTATTGTTCGTCCCACTAACAACTACGGCATTGGACAATATACTGAGAAGTTTATTCCGCATACTGTTAAGTATCTGAGCCTAGGAAAGCCTGCTCCCCTACATGACGCCGGTACTCCCAGACGCACGTGGCTTTACGCAGGAGATACTGCTCGTGCTGTGATTAAAATTATCGAAGCAGGCGTAGTAAACGAAATCTATAATATTGCAGGTAACTACGAAGAACAAAATCTTGTAGTTGCTAATCGTATATTAGATCTTATGGGGCTTAAAGGTGACAAGTGGTTAGACTTGGGTGTAACACGCCAAGGGCAAGACGTTCGCTATAGTGTAGACGATACTAAGTTACAAGCATTGGGGTGGACTGCTCGAGCAGACTTTGACAAAGAGTTAAAACAAATAGTCAAATATTATAAGAAACATTTTGTATGGTAATAAAAAAAGCACCCTAGGGTGCTTTTTATTTGGCTATAGTTTCTATTAAAACTTAGCAACGTACTGAATAGCATTAACAGTAGTATCACCACCGTTTGCTGTATCAGCGCGGTTGTTATCACGGCGCAGAACAATGCTACTTGTTTTAGTCAAGTCGTAAGTTAGAGCAAAACGTGTTGATTGTACTGTGTCGCCTTTATCAGCGGCAAAAGAATCTCTCCAACGATATCCAACTTTTGCGTGGAGACCTTGGACTGGTGTATGATAAACAACACCAATTTCTTCGCTGTGATAGCTAACTGATTCAGCACCGCTAGATACTTTATTGCCAACGCCTAAGCGGGCATAAGCATCAACTGGGCTACCAAAAATTGCTTGTTGAGCAGTTAAACCTGCTTCATAACGGCCACCAACTTTGTATGCTTTAGATGCTGTTGTGCTGTTTTCATTTTGAGACACTTGAACGCCACCGTCAACTGACAATAGATCAGTAACTTTACGTTTAATGTTCAAAGTGATTTGTTGCTGATCTGGGCTACCGTTAGCAAAAGATTGAGTCTGCAAATCAACTGACGCAGAAGTCTGCGCCATAGCGGCAGTAGTCATACAGGCCAAAGCCACAATGGTTAATAGTTTTTTCATTTTTAATTTCCTTAAATTTAAGTTTGTCTTTTACGACATACTACATTATATATTTAAATATCTTAATAGTCAAGGCAAAAGATTCTGGTTTTTACTAATTTGGTATATTAAGTACCAATATTTAAAAAGTTATATGCCCAGTAAATAACACTATAGGGAGCGAACTATGGGCGATATTTTTAAAATTATTGGTGATTTAGGCATGCCGGTAGCGGCCGCGTTAGCTGGCGGGTACTTCGTTTACCTAACAATCAAATTGTTGTTACAAGGTGTATTGGGTAGCATAAATGGTATGAAGGGCATTATTATTGCCTTAGACAATCGTGTAAAGACAATGAATCACGATGTTGTACGTATTGACACAATCGTGTCAAACGCATTAGGGTTACGCCCAGATGTAGACCGTATTGCTCGAGCAGACGGTAAGAATGACGCACGAAGAGATTAAGATGAAACACTATGATTACGACTGGGATTTAGAACCAGAAGGAATTACGTTTGATAAAGAGCTAGACATAGACAAACTAGGGTGGAAAAATGGAGACTATTTTAAAGTTGTAAATATTGATGGCAAAGCTATGCTAAGAAAAGTAGATCAACTAGAAGCATTTTTAAAAGGATATAAAGTAAATGAGCAAGTACGAAGCGTGGTTTGATAGTTTAAACCCATCCACACAAGAATATTTAAAAAATCAGCCACTCTGGCATGATATTGATTTAGCCAAGGCGTTTGCCGCCGGCATTATAGTCGGTTTAATTATAGGAGTATTAACACTATGGCACTAATTGACAGCGTATTAAATTTAGTAAACAAGCAACCAAAAGATCCTGACGCTCCTAAGCCACCAGCAGGATCACGTAGCGAACGTGAAGCAAAGTTAAAAGACAAAGCAGGTATGGTTATTTCTATCTTTGCTTTGTTACTAGCAGTCAACGCATGGTACGGTGGTAAGTTATCTAGCACAGTATTAAATAATACACTAGGTGCTAACAACACATGGGCACAGTATCAAGCTAAAGCAGGTCGTGGCGTTAGCTACGAGATTGCGGCCAAAACAACTGCTGATCCAAAAATCAAAGCAGAGTTCATGGCAGAGAAAGAACGCATGGACACTGACAAGAAAGAAATTGCTGTCAAGGCAAGAGAAATGGAAGCTGTCCGTGAAGAGGCTAAAAAATCCAGTCCGTGGATTGGATATGCTAGTACAGCATATCAGTTAGCCATTGTTGTTCTATCAGCAAGTATTTTAGCCGTCAGCACAGCTATGTTCTGGGGCAGTTTTGCTGTTGCGGCCGTTGGTGTATTATTAAGCCTAAACGGCTTATTTCTTTGGTTTTAAGGAAAAATTATGGATGTCGTAGAGTTAGTTAACAAATATGGCTTCCCAATTGTCATGGCAGTTGGTATGGGCTTCATTATCAAATACGTTTGGGAATGGGCTACAAAAGAAGTTAAGCCTGTTATAGGCGAAGCAAATACTGTGTTGATTGCTCTAATCGATCGTATCCGTATGTTAGACAACGATTTAATTCGTTTAAATCAAAAAGTTAATACTGTGTTAACCATCCGTGGCAAGATGATCGAAAGCGATCGTGTTATGGAAACTGCTCTTGTTGAAGCACAGGCTAACAAAAAGTTCCACGAGGCTATGGAAGAAGCTGATGCTATTGCTAAAAAAGTTGATCCTAGCGACAAGAAAGAAGCCGCAGGCGGAAGTAGTTAATTACTTCTCGTGTGCTACAAACTCACCGTTCCAGTTAGGACCTAGGTCTTGTTGCTTCATAAAGTCACAACGCTCGATCCAAATTTTATAATACTTGTCCATCTGTCCACCAAAGTTGCCCTTTAGTTTTTTACACATTGCGGCCGCTTCATCAAACTTCTTAGCACGATATAAGGCATGCATTGCTTCATGCTGTTCTCGATCTTTACTGTAATCAACGCCACGTGTGCGTAATGCTGTATAGATTAAGTCTGCTACAGTTTTGCCTTTTGGTTGTAAGTTATCTAGCAACAAATAGAAGAAGTCATCTTTGGTTCTGTTATATGTTTCAGCACCGATGATACATAATACGCCATAGGCTTTACAACGTGCTTCTAATCGTGCCGCAGTTGAAACCATGTCGCCTAGGATGTCATAGCTGTGTCGTTCTGTTGAACCCATCTCACCAATAAAGCCAATACCTGAGTTACAACCCCAACCCATTGCGGCTGGTGGTAATCCCTGTGCTTCCATTAGCTTAGTGTATTCATCTACTTTGTCCAACATCTCTAAACCAACAGCAACGATTGTGCGAGCATGGTTAGGATCTTCAATAGGAGCACCATGAATGTGCATTGACGCATCGCCTACATACTTGATAACCATACCTTTGTTATCTAGCATTGGCTGGCTAATAGCATCCATGTAGCCATTCATGTACTTGCCTAAGCCAGCAACATCATCGCCGTAGTGTTCGCCGATAGGTGTAAAGCCACGCAAGTCACTAAACATAACTGATACGTCTTTACGCACACCACGCTTGATTAAGTCTGGATCTTTCTGTAATAACTCTACAACTTCCTTTGAACAGTATCCTGCGAATTGCTTTTTAATTGCTTGCTTTTGGAGGAACTCTGAAACGAACTTGACCCCATAGGCATGCAAAGCGACCAGTATTGTTCCAGCGGTAAACGCAGTAGCGTCAAATAAGAATAAAAAGTCAGCGAAAGCGTAGCGACTAGCAACAACGCCGCCAACAGCCAGCACAATCGTTGCGCTAAGACCAACATAAGTCCACCTTGTTAAAAATAATAATAGTAATCCTGCTGCAGCAACAGCAATAATTTCTAAACCATCTGCGTAGTCTGGACGTTGTATAACAACTCCGTTGGCCATAGTTGTAATAACTGCAGCTTGTAATTGATGCGGAAATACTGCGCCAATAGCAGTTGGTACCGGATTACTTATACCTGCCGCTGTTGGGCCTACTACAACAATAGCACCTCCAAAGTCTTTTGGCAAGTCCATTAAACTATAAGAATTGTTTTTTTGACTCCAGTCGATCCAAATACGTCCAAGGTTGTCTGTAGTAACAGGACCAAATTTAGGTATACGCATTTTCTCAACACCACCTTCAAACAACTTAACTTGGAATGTTGAGTCTTGCGCGGCAACACGTAGAGTTTCCATTGCTATACTAGGGTATAGTTTTCCATCTACTGTGACAATTAACGGCATACGACGGTTAACACCATCTACTTCTGGTAGTGTTGACACAATGCCCACACCAGCCGCGTTATTCTCTAACTGTGGTACGTTGGCAATCAGTCCTGGATATGTAACTATTTGATCTAACCATTCTGGACCCAGTACTGCTGACCCCGGAACACGCGGTGTGTTCTTAGTTTTTTGACTAGGTACTGATCCCAGTACTACTGGATAATTTTTAAGAGCAGTGGAGAGAACAGCATCTCCACCAGTACGATCAGGCTCAGCCATGAGAACGTTGAGCACAACAATGCCAGCATTGCGATCATAAAGATTTTTAATAATTTTCGCATATTCTACCCTCGGTAGTGGCCATTGGCCGTATTTGTCTAGTGCAGCTTCATCTATGTTAACTGTAACAATAGTATCAGGAGCCGGTACTTCTCTTGTTTGTGTTACAAGTGTGTCAAAGTAACGTAGTCGTACACTTTCAACAAATGTAGGATCCGCTATTCGAACACTTAATACAAGTGCTAATGTTAGTAGTGCTGTCCAAGGACTTAGTAATATTTTTTTCATTAGCAGTTCCAGCGTCGTCTTGCTTTACAGATTGCCTTGTCCGGAGTTTTACTACAGCTGATATTATGCATTTTTTGTTGGCCGGCCGATCTAGAACAATAGCTTGATCGTCGCTTGCTGGCCTTGCTACCTTTCTTTAACTTGCCTGGTTTGGTAGTAACAGCAGTCTTTAATTTTGAACCTGGATTCTCACGGCGATAAGAATTAACAGCCTTCTGACTCATGCCGTCAGTTTTATCTCGCTTGTTGGCTTTTTGCCAATCTTCGTTGACCGTCTCTGATGTCACAGCAAACGCATACAGTTCGTCTTCTGTGAGGGTTTCTAAATCTTCCCAGATCACTTCAGCATCCACACCGTTGTGTTTGGCTAATCGTTCAATAATTGACTCAATAAGATCAAACTCTTCAGATAACTCTAGGCTTTCATTAGGCACACAGTTACGTACTGAGCCATTCTTGCCTTTCTTTGTACCTGCCGCATGATATCCGGACCAGCACTTGGTGAAACCGTTAGAATCTTTGGCACCTTTCTTGATTTCCATAACGTTGCCGTGTGATTCACACATGCCGCAATTAGGGCAAGTCATTTCCATCTCAACTGATTCATTGTGTTTTTTCTTACCGCCACAGTGGGCCTTTTGGCTAAATCCTTTAGGATGGCTACAGTTTATGCTCTTTTTGTATTTTTGAGTCCAACCTTCAGTTATAAATTCATTTGCTCTCATTTTTTTGCTCTCCCTGCTTTCATATTAGCTAACCAATGTGCTAGTTGTCCTTTACGTCCGCCTTGTTTGGCAGTCTTACGTAATGAGCTCACACTAGCTTTAGTGTTAATACCGTGACGCTTGCTGTCACCTTTGTCCTGTGGGTTTCGCCCGTCGGCAAAGTTTTCTTTAACTCGTTCTAAATGTTGTTTAACTTTTTGTAGTCCTGCTTGATCTAAATCATCTAAATGTTCTAATCCAGTTAAGCGTTTAGTAAGTTTAAGAAAACTAGGTTCGTTATCCCATTTTACACCCTTGCTATCTGCTAGTGAATGTATGTCTTTAGGAGTTAAGGATTCATTTATAAATTCAGTTGCTCTCATACCTAATCCTCAAGCCATCCTATCTACATTTTGTCCCGGGCGATTCATCCGGCGATTCATTTCAACTCTTGCTTCTTCATTGGCTTTAAGATTAAGGCGAACACGTTGTTCTTCTAATCGAAGTTCTTCGTGCCTCTTGTCCAATTTTTTAATTTCTAGCTGTCGATATATTTCGATATTTTGTTGTGTAACTCTAGTAATTGCGGTCATCCTAGTACCCTCACATATTCTTTAAATGAAGCAATACGATCTTTTAGTCCACGCATTGCTGGATTTATATATTTTGTTACAGCATTAGTATCATTAAAGTTTGTTACGTTGGGCTTAACACGAGTCTTCCAATACCATACAGCAATTTTAGCAGCCACTTCTGGCTTTGCTGCCAGCTCTGGATGTTTCTCTAATGGCAAGCCCAGTGCTTGTCCTGCCATCCTGTAATTATCACGTCCTGTAATTTGTATGTATCCACGACCAAAATATTTCTCACCATCACCAATTTTTGTGTTGCCCAATATCTTTGCTGTTCGTGGAGAATGTTTAGGATCGTACTTCTTTTGAAGATATTTCTTTCCACCTAGCTCTTTCATACGACTAAAGTCTGCTGACTCGTGAGCGCATTGTGCCATAAATTGAGCTAGTTCTACACCTTTAATTCCTGCGGCTTTTGCGGCTCTGTGTAGTATTTCTTCTTCATGTTGATTGTAACTTAATAAATCAACAGGTTCTTGAGGAGCTTTTGCTTTGAGCGCGGGCGGAGAAACTTTCTGTGGTGCTTGTATTTGTTTTGTAATAGCAGGTTTATCTATCTGCTGTACAGGTTTAGCATCAACATTGGCGTGTCCGCCCAATGATCCAACAGCCATAGCCGCACCGGCTATCTTGTCTTTCCACCCTTCTTCTAGGTCTTCGTAAATGAATTCTTTTGCTCGCATCTAATATTTATTAGATATGCTTGCCTAGAATAATTGCCTTAGAATTTTGTCCAGTTCCTAATACACAGGCTATTTTATCGTTATACTGTATGAATGTCCAAGTTCCAGTCTTGGAATTTGACATCATTATAAACTTACCAGTAGAATCACTTCCTCTCCACGTAGGTTGTTCTTGATATTCACCCGAGGCAACTTCTATGACAGTTTTTAAATCTGAACAAAGAATTGGTTTATCTACACTAAAAATTTGGGCGTGGGCTACGAGGGTTGTTAGTCCTAATAGGAACGCCACTGCTAAATTACGCATAAGTGGCTCCTTTAAAACTGTATTTAATGAATTAGTACCCTTGTCTTACAGTAATCGGAGCGCACCCGCCCGCTGTAGCGCAAGATGTTATGACTGTAACGTTTTGTCCGCCATTTTGCTGTAGTATAACACTAGCAGGACCGCCCGCATTTGTTAGGTCTAATGTAGCACGGTTAGCAGTCGATCCTTCTTGTAAAGCACTGACACTATTATTGTTGCCCGTTAATTTGTTTTCTAGGTAATGCTGACCTGTACCTTTTTGTACAGCTTCAACCGTATTGTTGTTGCCTGTTACACTGGTAAACATTATCTTGTTTCCGTTGTCTGTCTGTTTTGATGTAACACTATTTTGGTTGCCGTTAATAGTTGTTTCCATATAGTGACCACCGACGCCTCCAGTATTGCTCTGCTGTGTAATTAATGTGTTATTAGAGCCGCCGATGTCCACAGCTTGATAGTGTCCGTTCCCGCCTATGGCAGTTCCCTGTGTTGTACGTGCCTGATTAATGTTTAGTGTGTTACTGTCTCCAACTAGATTAATTTTAATCTCGTTCTGTCCGATTCCCTGTGTTCCTTGATTAGCAGTAATGGCGTTACTATTGCCGCTGATAGTAGCATTGATTAAATTTTTATTGCCATCTTGATCCATAGTAATAGTATTGCCGCTACCGCTAACTTGATCAATATAAATCTTATTACCATCTGTAACTGTTTTATTAGTCCATACATTAACTTTAGTTTGTTGTGCTGTTGTAATAGCACTATCAGTACCAAAAACCATTTCACCAGGAGTACCGGATCCGATTGTAACATAGTCCGGATACATTGAAACCGTCGACCCCGACATGTCTATTATACTACTGTTAGAGTAAGCAACACCCGAAGTATCAACAGTATTTGTTTCTGTAATCCAACCTGTAGTAAATGCTGAGTTAGGAACTAGCATACGGCCAGCACCATAGTCCCAATAGAACTTCATGCCATACCCACCAGTATCTTGCCAATACCATGCTTCTAAGTTATATGTTTGACCTGCTACAATATCAATCCATCCTGATGATGTAACGCCAAATACACTTTGAAGTTGGAATGTAGATTGATCGTTAATAACTGTTTGTCCGTTTATTTTCAATACAAACCCGTCGTCACTGTTGCCATAAAGATTTAATCTGTAAACACTACCAGCAGGATGATTTTGTGTTATCGGAGCAGTAATAGTTCCGGTGTAACTTACTAATGTACCGTCTCCCATATTAGGAAATGATCCGTTCGTTGGAACGTATATACCGTTAGTAGTTATACCTGTATAATTTGCGGTATAGTGATTAGGTGTTAGATCAGGAACACGATATGGTCCTAGTAAGTTTTTAGAACATCCTAGTATGCCAAAGCAAGTATAAGTGTAAGCATCAAAGTCATATACTTTAAAATTTAATCCTCTTACTACATTTTGTGTTGTAATATTTGCATTTCCATTTGTTTCAACTGTAGTCATACCACCAGTTGTGACTTTGTTGATAGGAGTTGTAGTTGTTGTTAATACACCATTTACAATTTTAGTAGTTACTACGTTAGAAGCAACGCGAGTTTGATATAATGTTTCAGTACCATTAGAGCTTGTACTTGTTCCGTCGCTGTATGTTGTTGTAGTCACAGGAGTACGATATACAGTAGTTGTGTTACCGCTTACTACATTTCTTGTTGTGTATGTTACTGCTGTGCCAGTTACAGTTCTCACAGGTGCTGAGGGTGTCACAGTTTGTCCAGGCGTAAGAACAGTTGTTGATCCGCTTTGAGCGTAGGTGTTAACTTGTGTTACTGTAGGGTTTAATGTCCCGGTCCAAGTCACGCCACTGGTATTGGCAAATCCCTGTGTCATACTAAACAACTGTCCAGTATCGTTATCGTTACCCACAAAGAAGAAATAGTCTGTACCCATGTTGATGATGTGTCCAGTACCCATTACCGCCTTCTGTGTTCCGTTAGAAGTATATTGAATTGCGTTCCAAGGATTAGTAGCATCGCCTGTTGGTACGAACGCAACGTAGTCGCCTGCCGCCCAACTTAACTGTCCATTGTACCAAGGAATCTTATATGCTGTTCCTGGATTCTTACTGTAAATTTGACAAGTTGCTGTTTGCGTACATGCGTAAACATTCCATTGACTGTCGGCTATTTGTGCCGATCCAAACTTTAAGTCAGCAAGACCTGTAGCAAAAGATTTTCCTGATATTGATAATAACAAAATTGCAAAAATATATGGTAACAAAAAAATAAATGGTGCGATAATACAACCTTTTATTATTTGTTTTTTATAGAGGGCTCTTTTTTCGTCATGGAATTTACTCCAATAGTTTTTTATCTGAATATTACGCTCTTCGGTTTTTGTTGTTATTATCATTTCTGTGTTAGGCTAATAATTGTATTGCCACCTTGATTAACACGATTTTTAAATTCTATATTGTTCTGTGTCATATACAGCGTTGAGTTTTGTGTTTGTGGAGTAGTTACGCATTGACGGTCAGCACCGTTATCACGACATAACGTAACTGTAGGGTCATCCTTAGTTACAATAATACCGCTGGCTTTTTTATAGTCAGGAAGCATTTCGTCAACTTCTTCAAGAAACTTTTCGTTAAGAGAGTTGCCTACCATGTCAAACATATTTGCCAAAAAACTTTGATCTAAAAAATTACGACTTAGTTTGTCTTGGAAAAACTGTTTAGAACTATCATCTAAGGCATTAGTAAGCCCTTGTTCTTTAAGAAAGTCAACATCTAATGGGCCACGCATTTCTCTGCGCTGATCTCTATTGTCTCTTTTCATTTCGTCTGGCGTTGAAATTAATAAATTTTCAATTGCCTGTTCGCTAAGATTTAATATAACTGGCTTACTAGGAGGTAACATTCTTGTAGTTACTTTTGTAGCTTGGAATGGTTGATTAAGAATAACGAACCCCGAGTCAGTTTCAACTTGTATTTCACCCGTCTTACAATTTACTTCAATATCTTTAATAGTGCGTGTTACTCTATCAGTTGGACAGCTAGGTAATAATACAACTGTGCTTGCTCCTACTTCGTCAACTGATGCTGTGAAGTCTGTTCCCCGTACAGTAATTGTTGCTGTTGGTGTAGCAAGTGCTACACTTTGTGGAGAATTTTTAGCAATCTGTCCGCTGGCATAGCGCACAGTACCCAGCGCAATTTTAGCACCTAGTTTACCTGCTTTTGTTTTTGGATCGTAAACAAAGTCGTCAATGACTAGTCTTGAATTTTCGTTGACCTGGACCTTGGTGTCATCCTGGAAGGTTATTCCTACTTTGCCCTGTTGAGTCTTGATTGAATCGTTCATCTCCACTCCGGTTCCTTTTGATCCCGTTAGTGTTTGTTTGTCTCTCTGGATGCTTGGGGGAGAGTTGACTTGTTCGGTTACGGTTCCTACTGCGGCGTGACTCAACGAGATACTTAGCAATAGTAAACATAGTAGTGCTGTCCATGTTTTCATTCGTCTCCCCATTTAAACTCAACCATATTACTGTTTTTGTGTAATGTTATAAGTGTTACTGTTAGCCGCAGTACCTGCACTGCCTAATTTCAAATTGAACACATTGGCATTAGCAGAACCTGTTTGACTTAATGTTACGCTATTACCAGTACCATTTATATCCATCCAAGCAACGTGCCCTGTTGCTCCGCCAGATCCAGATTGTGCAATGTCTATTGTATTTGTAGCACCTTGTACTTTTACATAAACATTGCCGTTGTCACCTGTTAGGTTAGTAGTAACAGAGTTACCAGATCCTCCAGCTGTTACGATATCCTGTCTAGTTCCTGCGGCATCAACTGTAGAAATTAATGTTGCTCCGCCCCCGCTTTGTATAGCAGTTAGTTGGTTATCACTACCTATCATACTTACGTCGGCAGTATTTCCACCATTTAGTTGAGTAACACTTACAATAGTATCGCTTGCTTTAATTCCGCTAGTTCCTAACTGGAATGTTGCTATGTTGTTACTTCCAGTAATGTTTCCTTGATTAATTGTGCTGTATGTAAAATCAACACTCTTAGATGTGCCCATACTAGCATCAATACCCAAGTTCATCTTATTGTTAGCACCAGTTTGGTTAATGTTAAGATTAACGTTGTTGCCCCTAATGATAGCAGGATCTATTGGATTGTTACTTGTCTTTGCCGCAAGACTTCTAACTTGGTTACCAGAACCATCCTGGTTAATTGTTATGTTAGAAAAATCACCAGCTTGGTCGATATAAATTGTGTTATCGGCCGCAGATACAATCGTTGACATGCTAGCTACTATCAAAACTGTAAGTAATTTTTGAGTTAAATTACTAAAACCTTTTAAATTTTGCTTCATTTTTTTATCTTCTAGATTATTTTTCTCTAAAAGTTCTCCTGGGAGTTAAATTCCCTTTAATATTTAATGACTATTGTGCTTCAATTATGCTCCGCTGTTATTTTTCCGTTATATACTGCTGTTAAAAAATTTACGGTGTTAAAAAAACAACACCACTTATTTTTTAATTACTTCCTTAGTAGGTACATCAATTAACACTTCTTGTTTAACAAACCCTTTATGGCCCTTAGAGTCAGTAACATAATGCCATCCCTCTGGTCCGGGAGTAATAATAGTCATCTCTGTTCCTTTATTCAATGCCCACGTTTTTTGACTCTTTTCATCTGCTGTTTTATATACAAACGCATTTTCTTTTAATTGCTTAACACCAAATAATGCCACCGGCTTTTTTACTTCTTCTACTACTTTTGGTTGTTCGACGGGTTTACTTTCTGCTTTGTTTCCTTCAGATGTTTTTCCGCCATTGGACTGCTGTGGTGTGGGTGTGGGTGGCTCTTGGGCAACGGGGGATGTTTTGGGGGGTTGTGTTTGAACCAACTCATCTTTCTTCTCCTCAGTTTGTTTTACCTCAGAACTTATCACAGGGATAGGTTCTGCAACAGCTTTCGCTGGTATGGCTGGGGTAATAACCGAAACGGGTTGATCTTGTTTATAATCCCAAACACCCTTTCTTTGGCCTTCTTTAATTAATTCCACCACTGCCATTTCTGTCGCGGCCTTAACCGCGTAAGTACCAGGTTCATTAATTGTTAACCCAGCTTCAGCTTCGAACGCTTGTGTTCCTTGATCGAAGAATTTTAATGCTGTGGCACTATCGGCTGTACTTAAAATAGTTTTTTGTACATTAATAGATGCTACAACTTTTCCTGTGTTTACGCTAACTGCTCGTAAACTTACAGTAACAGTATCGGTACTCCATTGAGTCTGTCTTCCAATACCGAAGATACGCATACCTGCGCCACCGCTGGTAGTACTTGTATCATAACCTACAATTCCGCCTTCAATAATAATACCAGCAAATTGCATTGGCATTAATGGTTTTGCATTGCCTCCTTCATAGGCTTCACGCATCTGTCGAATAATTAGTCGTTCTTTAGTTAAGTTGTCAATGCCCACACGCTCAACAACTTCGAACCAACGGCCTTGACCAACATCACTAAGGGCTTTAATTAGGAATGTTTCAGCACCTTGTGTAACTGCTGTTGATAAACTAGCCACGTTGGCCTGTGGACGTCTTTGTCCTGTTTTATCTAGGAAACTGTACACCGCTACACTAATTGGTTTCCCAGCAGCCGGCGGTGGAACAGAATCAAATTCTTTCTTAACTCCTGCTCGCTGTCCAGTAATAGTTGGATCAGTTTCAGTTTCTCCTGTGCTTTGTATTACAGCACAGCCACTTAACAGTAGTATCGATAGGGCTATTATTGTTTTTTTCATGCTCTATCCTTAAAATTGAAATTGCCCCAAGGGCATAATAATTGTTGTGGGTGTTTGACCTGGTTGATATACTGTTACCTTGATACCTTCTAAAGTCTTTGACCAATCTAGGTAAGTGTCTGGAATCATCTTACCATCTTTATCTAATATATACTTGCCACTCGCATCTTTTTGGTAAGTCATTGCAAATGTACCGCGATCAGACCCGCCATCCTTAAACATTGCGGCTGCTAAATTTTGACTAATTTGTGCGTAAACACGCGACTCTAAGTTGTTTAAAAACTTAGACATATTAGTATTTGCGGCATCGGCTTTTTCTTTATCCATTGCCGCTTGTATTTGGTCACGTAATGTCTTTTGTCTTGTAAACTCTTGATTCTCAATTGTCAAGACGTGACTACTATAACCTGATCCATTAAAGGCAGGACTCTTAAACGTAAAGTCACCTATTGGTGCTGAAAACGCTGTTGTAGATGCCAACACACCTATTGTTAATAATATTTTACGCACGTGATTTCTCCGGTTACCCAGTAGTATTTACGGTAACCAGTCAGTGAATTTACTGAGCATATATCTCTTGTTCTAGAACAAACTTTCGATTGATTTCTGTTTGGTAAACGTGTATAATAAATACATGATGCGATTTAACGAATTTAACTCTAAAATTGACGAAACTCGAGTTTCAGGCCGTCAAGGAAATAAACAAACAAGATACAATACAGAAGTAGGGCTTCTTGTTGGATTTTTAGGTATTGATCCCAATACCTTCGATCCTGCTAATCCGGAAGCATCAATTCCGCAAGAGGCGGTATCTACTACAGTTTTTAAAGAAATTAAAAAGTTTCTAGCACCTAACTTTAACGCAAATATGTTTGCCGAATGGGTTGCCAAAGCTGGTCCGTACGCAGGAAAAATTGCCTCTAAAGTAGGCAAAGCCCCAACGCAATTTGATTGGGCAGGCGGGTCAAATATTAATGCAGACGGTGCGGCAGATATTGAGTTTATAGATTTACCAGTACACGGGCTAAGTGTTAAAGCAGAATCAGGCATCACCCTGTCTAACTTAACTCCAAAAGCATTAGGTTTAGAGGTAGAAAGAGGCAACGACATTTTTTACCAATATGCTGGAGAAGAATATCAAACAATGAAGACAGCAATCTTTAATGCTGTTATGGACGAAGCAGAATCAAAAGCAGGACAATCATTAGGCTGGCATAGAGAAACTCCAGAAAAGTATTCTATTACATACAACGGTCCTGCTGTCCAACAGAAAGAACCAGCAGTCGTAGCTCAACAACCTAACGAACTTGACGCTATTAAAAAGAACGCGGGGATTCCTGCTCAACCGCCTACAAAGAATACAACTAGTCTTCAGGGAACTGACTTTACATCTGCTTCGTCAAGACAACAAGTTCCAGCAGATGCTGTGTACGAAGATGTTAAGCAACCAGTAGAAGGTACATTTACTATTACTGGTAAAAGAAACTTCTCTGGTACTAGAGAACAGATTCTAGCGGCAAGTGGAAAGAATGCGCCATGGCAACGAGTGTTTGGAGATTGGTTCCAAGCAAATTATGCTTCTCAGAAACAACTGGCAACTCCACTATTCCAGGCTGTAGCAGAAGTCTTTAGGACAACCATTGTTTCCCACTTATCTAAAGATAGAAAGCTAGATGCTATCCTACGTATGAGCAAGAACCCTTACTTTTACTGTAATGCTGACGATATCTATTATGTTCCCAGCATTGACGAAGTTACTGACTTAGTAGTTAAGAAAGTCTACTATGGATCAATCAGTGGTGAAGGCGAAGAAAAATTTGTTAAAGAAGCCGAAGGAACTAGTCAAAAGTTTCAGGCTGAAATAGGGCGTCCGGATAGCGAACAAAACGCTAAGATCCTAATTTACATCCGTTATGCTAACGGCATGTTCGAAGCCAATCCAACTGTGCGTGTACAAGATTTGCGTGACGCAGAGTTCTTAGGTTGGGAAAAACTTTAAATCTCAGGAAACAATACTTGATGACTAAACTCTCTGACTTGATCAGGATCAAGTCCTAAGCTAGCCATAACTCTTGGAGTGTGTGGGTTCATCTTTTGTTGACGGCAGTAAAAGTTCTGCGCCATGTGAAAGTCAGAAAGGCTTTCCTGTGTTGTTCCCACATTGCCTAGATAATAATCTAAGCTCTCAAGTCCGAGAGCAATAAATTTATCCAGCTCATCATCTGTTACACTTCCAATAGCAATCATAGCAGGACTGAAGATAGATTTGGCCCAGTCGGGTAAGTCTCGTTCTTTTTTCCAATTTAATTCTACAACACGCTTTTCAAAATCTCGCATCATATAATGCTCTCTGTTGCCAGCATTGCTAAAATCTAGAAAGGCCCCGGATACACGACTTGGGCCACATATGATATCAAAGCCAAAGATTGGACTAGAATCATTGGTATGGGGAAACACGCAACAGTGCATGAACCACAGTTTGTTTTGTTCTCGGGCATCTACTATACTCAAATGTGCTTTACGATATCTAAGAGATTCGAATTCATAATCTTGAAAAGGAAATCGTTTACCTGGAGTGTTTGGCACCTCAGTGCCTGTTAGTTTAAATTTTTCTAAAACTGCATTACCGCAGTCTATTGCTTTATCAAGTGGTGAGCTCGTTGTCATATGTATGCATGATTTTAATTGCCCAGTCAAATGCTCCACAGGCTTCTTCGCCGAGATCTCCAACTAGAACAGAACGGATAGCAATCTTAAGTCCGTCAACATCTTTGAATTCTAAATTACGATGTGGAACATAATCTAAAATCTTCTTAATCATTTGTCCGCCAAACAGGTCGCCCATGTGCCATACATACAAGTGTGCGGCAACCTTACCTGGGGGTAGATCTAAAATATATCTATGATAGTCAATTGCTTCCTGACGAAACTTAGGAAAGTCCCCGTTTAGCATTTCTTTGGCATCTTGATACAATGCGTATGAACGGTCAATTCCAGGAAGTGTATCTAGTAAACCTTCAGCGCGAGCTTTTGTTTCAATTGCCCCGTACCACAACATTTTGTTATAAGAGTAGTCTGCCCAAATTTCTTTTGGAATCTTGCCCTTAATAGTGGCATGCATAAACGGTGTACGTTCTGCTTCGGTGTGTTTATCTTTTGTTTGTTCTTTTAGACTCATTATTGTGGCTCTACATTAATTTGTAGGGGCCAACCATGTTGTCGTGCTAGAAGTGTACTTTCAATACCTTTTTGCTCTGCGATTTCGTAACTGTAAATACCGGCAATGCCAGCCCCATCATTATGTATCTTCATTGTAACGGCAGTAGCTGAATCTTGGCTGTGTTTAAAGATACTCATTAGTAAAGCAATAACAAAGTCCATAGGTGTAGAATTGTCGTTTTTAATAACAACCTTATATTTTCCCGGGTTCGAGATTTCAATATCCGTTTCTACTTCGTGATCAATGGCTACTTGTGTCATTTGTAAGTTCTCATAGTGTTTATTTATAGAAGGGGGCCGAAGCCCCCGGGTTTTAGATTATTTCCTTAATTGAAATCAAACGTGGTTTGAGTTCTTCGGGAACTATTCTAGTTAGCGAAATGGTTAAAATACCGTTACGGATAACAGCTTCTCCAACTTCCATATGTTCAGCAAGGGTAAACGCACGGGTAAAGTCACGTGCCGCTAGGCCGCGATGTAGATATTCTACATTGTCGACTACTGCGTCAGCATGTTCGCCTTTGATTATGAGTTGATCTCGATTAACTTCAACTGTGACTTCACTCTTTTCGAAACCGCTAACGGCAATTTGAATTTCGTAGTCATCCTCGCTTTTTTTAACTACATTGTAAGGGGGATAGTTTGTGCTAATCTGATTTGCAAAGCGTTTGTCAAAATCGTTAAAGATTTGATCAAAGCCTACAAGTGCTCTGTTTAGAGCTGATGTGTCGAAACGTACTAATTGATTCATAATTTTCTCCTTTAATAAGTAAGAATCATTGGGCATTTTTGCCCGTTACGTAAAACCCTAATAGGTGTTCTACATAATATATTTATACATGAATTTCTTCAGTATGTCAATTTTTTAGGATTTTTATAAGAACGTCTTTTTCGTGCCTGTCTATAAATTCTGCTTCATCTACAAATGTAGGGCAACGTGCTAACGCATCATCCAAAATCCATTTTATCCTTAGTAGGTCTTGTTTTATTCCCCATGCTACAAATCCATCATTATAGGCGCTGGCGCATTCGTAAGACATTGTATTAATTTGTGTAACAACGTCAACTACACTCCAGTTTTGTTTAAAACCCATTGATTATTCCTCCAACTAATTCTACAGTCAGTTCGGGTTCAGATACAACCATTCCGTTCCACATCAATGAAAACATCAGTGCATCTTTGTCATCATCAAATACAAAATCCATGTAATCAATGTTGGCCTGTGCTTGGAATCGATTTCCTGGCAACCCGTATCGTTCAATAGCCCACGCACAAACTTCGTTCCAATATGAACCGTCATCGGTTTTTATAGTCCACGGTATTCGTACGGTTGTACTCATTCCTCATCGTCCTCTAGCGTAGGATCAGGCACAGCATCTGCTGGAGGCCTGCCTGCTTTCTTACGAGCACCCCAAGGATTAACAAACTCGGCACCTTCTACTCTTCCACTTTCACGGAAGGCTCCGTATGTTATTTTGCCACCCTTGGCAAGGAATTCTTCTATAGCTTTGTCGTTGTTATCTGATTTCATATTTTCCTTTTATAATTTTATACTTCGAAGTACTGTCCTGCTAAGAATCCGTTGCCAGCTTCCCAAGGAACGTAACCACGTGGGTTACACACAACTCGAGTATCACCGATCATGTAGTCTACAGGATCATGAACGTGACCATGTACCCATGTTTTAATTTGTGGATGATCCAAAATTAAGTCAGACAAGTCTGATACATAGGCACCGTTACTAACAGGATCATGTTTGTACTTTTCGTTGATGCTCATATGAGTTGGACCCATGTGAGTAATAACTACAACAGGCTTGTCGGCATGAGCCTTAACAGTTTCCTCAATATAATTCTTAGACTCGTAATGAATCTTAACAGTATCCATAGGACGCATCTTATGGTATGTGCCATATTGTGGATAGTTAAAGGTAATAACCTTGTAGTCGTTCATGTAGTTCGCCATTGAGTTCAAAGTGATTGGATCACTCTTGTTCATGTCAGTCCACAAGGTAGCACCTATAAATGCTACGCCTTCGTAAACTTCACACTGATTTTCCAACAATGTAACATTGCTGGGAAGCATACTTTCGAGTTCTGTTTTTGTTTTCCAAAACTTTCCTCTGTAGTGCTCGTGGTTTCCCATAACCATAAACACTTTTTTGTACTTTGGCAAAACAGAGTAGAAAAAGTCGTAGCATGGGAACGCACCCGGTTCACGGTCTACCAGTTTTGTTTGATGAAACTCATGGCGGAGCTCTTTAGCTTCGCAGATATCTCCAGCCAAAATTAGTACATCACCACCTGGCAAATCCATGTACCCACTTACATCTAAGTGAAGGTCTGATACAAATTGTACAATCATTCTATTTCTTTCACATTAAAAAACATATTCAACGTTAATCTTGAACTTGCTATATCGTTTCCAAATCCTGCGTTAGCACTATGAAAATATTTGCCACTGTACAATACAAGTTTGTTATATTCGTACGGCACATTAATCTTTTCACTGTCTTTCATAAGGATCGTTCCTGTATAAGACGGATCTATTTCTATCACATCATTTAGATAAACAACTCCCGCAACCAATGAACTATCCTGGTGTAAGTCTGTAGGAGTAATTCTATCTGTTTCTGTTAGACTGTGAAACACACAATTTAATTCAAATCCAACATTTTGTTTTGGAGGTTCAACTACTTGAAACACTCTATCAAAAAACTCTCTTAACAGCCCATCATATACCTTAGGAACTAGCACCGAGCTCAATGGCATAGTTCTAGTTCCGCAATAAAAGATATTGTCAGAATCTGGATTTTCTGCTCTTGAGTAAAACTGTTGCCGTTTGGCTAACTCAAAGATTGAATTAGGATCCTTGAAAAAATTTGGAATAGTAACTAAATCCACTTTCATAGTTATATTATACACTCGCTTAATGGTTTTGTCAAGTCCCAAATCAATAAATACTAACATAATGATCAGACCTAAAACACAAGACGCAATAGCCAAAAGTTTAGAAAAACTCAAAACTGAAGGCAACTACAGGGTATTTACGGACATACTTAGACAGCGTGGTGATTTCCCACACGCTATTTGGTACGGAAAATACAATATTAAAAAAATCACTAATTGGTGCTCAAATGACTATTTGGGCATGGGACAGCATAAAGTCGTAATCGACGCAATGCACACCGCGCTGGATACAGCAGGTGCCGGCGCTGGAGGAACAAGGAACATTAGTGGAACTACTCACTACCATGTTGCCTTAGAGCACGAGTTAGCCAAACTACATGACAAGACTAGCGCATTAACATTTACCAGTGGGTATGTTGCTAACCAAGCAACTCTTAGCGTACTAGGCCGTATGATTCCAAACGCACACTTTATCAGTGACAAGCATAATCACAACTCAATGATAGTTGGTATCAAGAGTGCTAAAATTCCACGCACAGTTTGGAATCATAACGACTTGAATCATCTACGTGAAATATTAAATGGACTGGATGAAAATGTTCAACCTATCATTGCCCTAGAAGGAGTGTACTCCATGGACGGTGATAGAGGACTAGTTGCTGATGTCTGTGAAATTGCTCGACTATATGGTGCTATGGTCTATGTTGACGAAGTACATGCTGTAGGCCTGTATGGCGCAAGAGGTGCTGGCATTGCCGAAGAACAATTCTGTGTAGACGGCGTTGATATTATACAAGGTACACTTGCTAAGGCATTCGGTGTTCAAGGTGGTTACATTGCCGGAAGTCGAGACCTAGTTGATATGATCCGTAGTTACGCAGACGGATTTATTTTTAGTACCAGCATGAGCCCTGTGCTTTGCGCTGGAGCATTAGCTAGTGTAAAGTATGTACAGGATCATCCTGAGCTACGTACTAAAATTATGGAAGTAGCATACACTACCAGAGAACATTTTAAGTCAGCAGGCTTTGAAGTTAACCCACTATCAGAAGGTGGACATATTGTTCCTGTAATGATGAGAGATGCTGTAAAGTGTAAAGCAATTAGTGATTGGTTGCTCGAAGAAAAGGCGTTATATGTACAGCCTATTAACTATCCTACGGTTCCTTGGGGGTCAGAACGTTTACGTTTTACTCCTACACCCAATCATACAGAAGCAGATATATTTTACTTAACACAAAGCCTAAAGGAGGCACTCCATGGAAAAAATTAAAAAGTACTTGTGGTTCACAGCTGGTCTACTATTCTTAGGCATTGCCTACATTGGTGTTATTGTTCCAGGTATCCCTTGGTCAACACCTAGCCTTATTGCCGCATATTGTTTTGCTCGTAGTAGCAAAAAGTTTCACGACTATATGCTTAATCACAAACTGTTTGGTCCTTTTATTAAGAACTGGAGCGATGGGAAGGTTTATCCTGCCAAAGTAAAATGGATTATGTTCTTGTGTATGGATATGAGTTTAGTCATCATGTGGTTTGCTACACAGAACTGGAAAGCGGTTGCAGGTATGAGCGTGTTCTTTGCTCTTGTATTAATTTGGGCGAGCCGTTACCCTAGCACAAAAGAAGAAAGCGACCGTAGAAAGGCCGCAGGTGAAAAATTAGGATGGTTAAAATGATAGAAATTATAGCAATAACAAGTGTTCTAGTTGCTGTGCTAGTAGTGATCGGTTTTATAGTTAAGAACTGCGTCACTACTCGTGTTACTAACGAAGATTAACACTTCCAAATATAAATCTTGTCTTGTTTCTTCTTACCTTTTTGTTGACCCAGTTGTTGTTTTAAATCTTCTTCGTCATCACAGGGTGTAAGTCCATACTTTAAGGCATCCTCATACATTTTGGGGGATATGTTGAAACATACATGTCCCCCTTTTTTAATGTTGTCTACACACTTCTGCCATAGAGGAATAAAGAATGTCTTATAAAACAACTCGTCACTAGACCATTCTGGCATGTGCTCATATATTTCTAAATTAATGTAGGGCGGACTAGTTAAAACAAAGTCGTAGTCTATCTGGCTAAAGTCCACGTCTAAGCAAGATTGCCAAATCATGTTTAGCTTAGATCCGTTGTCTTCCTCAAACAGAGCATTACCAAATCCTGTTTCTTCTTTTAGGAATGTTCGCATAGCATCATACGCAGGAATCATTTCAATGTTAGTGTCACATCCGGTATAGTCGATACCCAATGACCAAGCACCTAACATACGTCCACCCCAACCTGCTGTGGGATCTAGTACGTGCTTTGCTTTATATTTCTTGTAAAGATATTTGGCAGTTGTCGCTTTAAACATAACAACACTACCTAAGTTAATGCGGAAGCACTCAAACACATTACCTGCCGCTGTACGTCCTCCGCGGTTACGTACCTTTGTATCTGCTATGAGTTTATCCCAAGCCGGTTGATCTGCGGCTATGTCGTAAATAGTCTTTCCATCCTGCCTGCGGCACTTTAGCAAATTCTTAGTTTGAAAGTGGTACAGGAAAGGGTTACCGGCAAAGTTGTTAGCATTACTGTTAGCATCAAATTTGTTTAGATTATCTAAGTCTTTGCGTAGTTCGGCTGTTGTAATTGTTTTGTGATTCTCAATGTCTTGTACTGTGACGGAATCTAAATGTAAGTTAACTGGCTTGAGTGACATAATATTAGTATACAGTATTTAGATATTGTAGTCAATAAAAAAGGACCTTCTGGTCCAACTTTATCGACGCTTAACGGCACCAATTCGACTTGCCTTATTCCAATCGTAAGCAACACCATCTGGGCACTTACCATTGCGAATACTGTCTACACCAAACTTACCAACAATTTCAAATTCACCGCCCTTGATTGTAACGAATACATTTAAGAACTTTGCGTGATCCATTGCTAGATCTAGTGTGTCGAATTGTGTTTCGTTGTCGTTACTTACAACTGTAAACATAATTCTCCTTACACAATAAAAAGATAGGGCCCGGAGGCCCTATCACTTACACAATCACGCTGTAGCGTGGACTGTTAAGAGTTGTCATCATTACTGATGTTGGGTCCAACTCTTCTGCCTTCAAGATCGAAGTCATGATGCTTGGGCTGAACCCTGACACCAACGCAACTCCGCGCTTGTCGTGCTTAACTGGTACATTACCAGCTCGAGCGTTCAAGTTCCAGAATACAACGCTTGGGGCTTCGTATCCTGCTTCCTTGTACTTGCGTTCGATCATACCCATTGCTGAGTCGTCGTGCTTCGCACAGTGATTGAACTCCATGTCACTCATAACAAGGACATACTTAGGCATGTCACCTGCGTTCACACCGCCCTTAACAGCGTACTTCAGAATTGCTTCGAAAGCCGCGTGTAGGTTAGTGCTCATACCCCAGTCAGAACTTTCCAATTGGTTCAACTTGTCTAGCAGGTTACCCTTCAAGACTTGCAACTTTGGAGTGTCGCTGAATGTTAGGAACATGTCCTTGAATGGGCCAGTGTTCTTGTCAGCCAAGTACAAGCCAAGGCTAACACTAACGTCCATACATGTCAAGTTTGCGTTTCCGCCAACTGGGCATGACATAGAACCTGACACATCGACGATTGGCAGAACCAATTCGTCTCCGATGAAATTAGGCAACGCATCCCATTGGGCTTGGATTACCTTGTCATCGCCGCCGAAACGACGAGACTTGATTACATCGTATGGGTAAACAGCCGAAGCGTTTACCTTAGCTTCACCAGTAGCCAACTTGGCCTTGTAGGCTTCGTAGCCAGCTGGGTCGTGCTTCTTGAAAGCCTTTTGGTAACGAGCAGCCGCCAATGAAGGCACATGGCTGTAGTTGATGTCATCCCATGTGTTCGCACACATAGATTGTTCAACAACCTTTGTCAAGTTAACCAAAGACTTACGGTAGAACTTTGGGCTCATTCCGAAGAATGTACGCATTTCAACCGCAACAGGACCTTGACGTGGCATCCACTTAGCCGCTAGGCCATTGCGTTCACGTAGAGCATTACCGATTAGGGTAAATGCTTGGTCCTTGATTGTCTTAGTCTTGAAGATCAACAAGTCGTCCCAACGACCGAATTCTGCCACGTGTGGCAACAGACGGCTTAGAACTTCTGGATAGTTCTTTTCAAGACTCAATAGAATTGTACGAACAACATCACGTTCACCGGCTCCACCGCGAACGTCACGGGCCCACATCAACAGACGTAGTGCCAAAGTTTCGTCTTGCTTCATAGCCTTAACGAACTGTACAGACAGGTCCTTACCACGGCTTGCGCCGATAGTGAAGAACAAGTCGACTAGTGCGCTCTTGCTCGAATCGTATGTCTTCATACCGTTTGCGGTACGAGTTTCCAGTTGGACATTTTCAACTGCGTTTACAAATGAGTTCATGACTCTTTCCTTTCAGGTTACTTTTAATTTAAAAATTATGCTGTATATAACCTATACAACAGGATGAACGTGCTAGTTTGTTTATTTTCTGGTCTGGCCAATTATAGCACCCGGACCCTATCAACAATTCTTGTTGCCTATCTAGTAATTGTGTCTGCTACTAGCAACATAGTATGTCTTTCCATTCTGTCGTCTATTCCATCGCCGCCTGTTTCCAGGAGTATTTCTACTGTCCTACGACCAACTTCTATAGCTTTACTTTAGTAGTTTAAATTGCTGAAATCATCCTATGATCAACAGGTTAGTTGTTGACTGCTTTTATTTTACTCAGGCCATCACTCTGAGCTTGTTAGTCTATTTCAATAGCCACCTTCAATGCTAGGCAGTGTTACCTGCTTCGCTCCAGCGAACTACCATAGGGTCTAACGATTCATAGTATTATGAATGTTGCTGTACCTAACCTTTTATTTTACTGTCTATGCTATTATTATAGTGTACTTTAATTATCTTGTCAACTGTTTTTGGCAATTAAAATAGCCAAAAATTACTGGATTTTAACCAAAACTGACTTGTAACAAGAACAATCATCAAACCAAATGGATTGATATTGGTACACTGGTTGTCCGTATACTGGCATAGGCGTTTGCTGTACGATTACAGGCGGTTGCTGTACCACTACGGGTTGTGGACGAGAAAGAGCATAACCAGCAACTCCACCAATTATTAGCGGAGCTACCCAATTATTCCCACCATAATATCCGCCACGATATCCGTGGTGATGATATGGATCTGCTTGAGCAGTTAGGGCGGAAGCGGCTAATACAATAGTAGTAAGAATTTTACGCATAATTATCTCCTTGCTATATATTTAACGCCTCAGCCCCACTTTTCGTTTACTTGCTGTTAGTCTGAACTGTTGGAGTCACAACACCGTTGATAACCAAAGTTTGACCTTTAAAGGCCGCAATAGCATTTGGCAAAGCTCGCATAGCGTCTGCTTCAGCTTCTGCTTTGAGCAATGGAATTGCCATTGGGTTAGCTTGCATACTTTCGTTACGCTTACGAGCAGTGGCAACTTTGACTTCTTCAGTCTTGAACTCGTTCTTTGCTTTGACCAATTCGTTAGCACTTGCTACAACTGAATCAGCTGGCACAATGTTACGAATCAACACTTGACTGATTACAATAACACCATCCAATTTTTCTTCTGCCAATGTCTTAACAACCTGCTCTTTGATCTCAGTTTCCATTGCTTGACGTGCATCGCCCATTTCCAATGCTTCAAACTTGCGAGCTGACTTGTAGATAGCATTACGTGTGGCATTGAACACATAGTTATACATCAAATAAACATCGCCATCGTGTTTAGCATGGAAACTTTTGTTCTTGCTATTATAGATCTCAGCCACTTGCGCTTGATTGATGTTATAGGTAATCATAGCATCAAAGTCTTTCATTGTGCTATTATCCTTAGCCAACGGAGTCATGTCTTCAACTTTGACAGTGATCTCTTTGGTTGGGAATGTGATAACATCACCGATAAGAGTTTGGTTAAACGAACCAGGAAGCAATTCCTCAGTCTTAACCTGCTTGTCAAATCCAACACGGAGACCAACTTCACCAGTTTCGATACGAGTACAACCCGTTGCCAAAACTGCGGCGGCAAGAATAGAGAGAGTAAAAATACGTTTCATTATGTTTCCTTAAAAGAGAATTACGATACCGACCATCACTATCATCGCTAGTGATGCAACAATTATACTATATCCTAGTGTCTTTGTCAATGACCAGCGTTCTTTACCGGTCATTTCACGCCAGCCCATTATCCCAAAATGGATAAGGGCTGAAATTACAAAGAATATAAGCCAAAGCCTAATCATAGATTAGAACCCGTTTGGACTACCGCCAAAAGTGTTATCTGAGGCACTCCAGGCATTTTCCTGTACAGGAGCGGTAAACGCTTCTTCAGGCTCAACACCCAATTCGCCGATAACTTCATAGCGGCAAGCACGACCTTTGGCTTCGTTGTAGTCAGTTGGAATGCTTACAACATCACGTGGGTTGATCTTAACGATTACAGTACGCTCACCACCGAAGTGGCTCAAGTAGCTCATACCACAGAAGTGAAGTCCAGTTGAGCAGGTAACGTTCTTGTCGTCATCGACTTTATTACGTTCCATTTCAACAACACGACCAACGGAGTTATCCATTTTGCCAGTATGGCAATCTGTGAAGTCGCCTTTGACTTTCTTGTAAGCCAAGAAATGACCATCTGGAGTAATGGGCAACTGATTCTTTTCCAAGAAGCCGTACAGTTCAGTAACTGCTCGCTTGCTTGGGTTCTGCATCAAGTTCTCCATAAAGTTCACCATTGGCTCAACAGGAAAACCCTCTTGAAGCATAGTGATCATACGCATTGCCAAAGTAGAGTGAAGTTCTTCACCTTTCCAGAACAATGTTTCGCCTTGTACAGACACGTTACCGGCACCGTAGTTAAGGACAACCTTCTTGGGTTCGATTACGTCCTTGACTGTATCCCAGTCGTTTGCTTTAATAGCATCAAGCACCTTTTGGTAGCTGATGTGAGTCTTACTTACAGTATGACTCTTGTTGCCGATTACAACGACAATATTTTTACCTTGGATCAAATATGGAAACATTTTAAACACCTTTCTGTGTGTCAATCAAATTAATATACGCACTTACTTCATTGCCCGGGGCACGATTCAGGTATGCCAACAACGGATAACGTTGATGAACTTCCCGGCACTCCGCCTCGAACTTCTCT
>Ga0209191_1000360_pt1 | contig 36171 bp, 63 predicted proteins | sample S_130626_EF_Meta_FD_187320 | JGI IMG/M metagenome (GOLD analysis project Ga0209191, IMG submission 187320) | Freshwater microbial communities from Lake Simoncouche, Canada to study carbon cycling - S_130626_EF_MetaG (SPAdes) (version 2) | ecosystem: Environmental > Aquatic > Freshwater > Lake ...
ATAACCGTCTGGGAATGTTAGCTCACCATCTTCGCCAAACTGCCATCTACGCAGAGTTGAGTCTGCAAGATTGATGTCAATGTTGATGTTGCCGTTGCTGCGGATATCACCTTGAACATAGTTGATTGTGATGTTGCCTTCTGCATCACTGGCAGTAGTAATACCGCCTGCACCTATAAACTTAACGACTTCATCTGCGTTTATTAATCGCTGTGTTGAATCATCTGCTGCTACACTAAATCCAGTCCAAGCTGTGGTTTGTGTTGTACCGTTGGGGAATTTTATAGCGCCAGGTAATATTAGAGCGCCATCACTGCTTCTAAATGTAAATTTATAGTTGCCAGCGTTGATGTCAGTGCTGGCCAATAATGCTTCGTATGACGCAATCGTACTAAGCGATAAGTAGGAACGCATTTGATCATGAAAATCTTTCGAGATTGCCAAGTATGGATACGGATTAAGAGGATCAGGGCCCGCCTTTTGCCACTTAAACATTTCCGCTAACTGCGATTTAAATGACAGTTGTTGGGCCGTGGTTAACACATCGGTGTTGAGCCAGAAGTATGGAATGTAGCTATTTGGATAGGTAGCAGGATCTACTGCATGAAATCTATTGAGCCTATCAACAGCTTTGTTTTGTTGATCGCAGAGCGCTCTCCAGCCTTTATTATAACTAAGAACAGTTTGACGAGCTGCTTCAATCTCAGCATTGCTACTGGTAATAGTAGCACCGTTAGGCAATGTTAAACGACCTTTTCTATCTGTAGTAAAATTAGCCTGTGACCAAGTGTTGTCTATGTCAAAACTCCAAGTAGCCAAGCCCGAGGTAATATCTAAAGCACGAACACCAGCACCGCCAGTGGCTTGAGGTTTAATAGATTTATTTTGTTCTTCAGCTGCTTGTACCTGTACCCATGCTTGTTTTACCGCCAAGGCTTTATTTCTTAACCCACTATTAGGTGCAGTTACAAACTCAAGATCATAATATAGAAACGCAGGATTGTAGCCGCCCTGCCATAGCCATCCATTGTCAGCGTCAACTTGTACCCAAGTATCGTAGGTTGTGTAGTCCGCTCGCTTGAATCTAGCGGGTATGGTCCAAAAATTAGTTGCAGCAAAGACACCATCTTCCCATTGACTTAACATTACTGCAAACTCACTTACTCGTTGATTGTATGATGACTGTGCTGTTGCTAAAGATACAGCATTGGTAGGCAATGTTAGAATTATGTTTCTAGCCAGTAGATCATTTTCCACTGTGACATTACTGTTGAATATCACACTAGGAGTCATAGTGATTGCTGAGCTGTCTGCGCTGTCGATTAGGTTGGTAAATATGCTGGGTGCATCAATCGCACCCGGAGCAGTCAGTATACCATCTTCACCAAACTGCCATCTGCGTAGCGTAGAATCTGCAAGGTTGATGTCAATGTTGATGTTGCCGTTGCTGCGGATATCACCTGGAATATATGCTGTGGTCTGTACTGTGTTATCTGGGAATGTTAGCGTGCCAGTTTGGCCAAACTGCCAGATATTGCCATTGGCGTTTACATTTACATTTCCATTAGCACCTAAATGACCACCATTGTATCCGTTGGCAGTTGTTAATGGCAGGCGTAATTCACCAGTTTCTGTAAATATCCAATAATAATCTCCGTTGTTTGAAGACAGTCTAACCGTGCCGCCTGTACCAGCCTGTAGTTGAATGCCACCGTTGAAGTTGTCTGTTATTCTAGCACCACCCGGTATTACCAACTGGCCATCTTCCCCAAACTGCCATCTGCGCAGTGTTGAGTCTGACAGGTTGATGTCAATGTTGATATTGCCGTTGCTTTTGATATCACCTGGTAGTGTTAGACTGCCATCTGTGCCAAGGCTCACAGTTTTTGTGCTGTTAACTAGACTCGATGTTGTTCCTTGTGTGATAGTGATTCTGCCCTCTGCATCACTGGCTGTAGTAATGCCGCCCGCACCTACAAATTTAACTACTTCATCTGTGCTTATTACTCTTTGTGTGGAATCATCCGCTGCCACTGAGAATTGATATGTGCCTGCAATATTAGGTTTGTTGGTTAGGTCAGCATAACTGCCACTGAACAGAGTTGGCTTGCCAGTTAGGTCAGCATAGGCACCTGTGGTAGCCACAGCGGTTAATGCGGGTTTACCTGACAAGTCAGCATAACTACTTGTTATTAAACTTCCGTTAATCAATAGATTGCCTGCACCGTTTACAGATAATGCTGTGCCACCTAGATAGATAGTATTGGTACTAACATATAAACTGCGCCACTGGCGTGTAGGACTGCCTAGATCGTAGGTATTTGTAGCTGAGGGAATTATATGTGATCCAATGTTTAAAAGATCTAATCCACCACCTGTAGCATTATAAAGCTCAGTAAAGTTGGCATTGATCTTTTGAAAAGATGCCCGGAGACTGTCACCTCTATTGTCGTTGGGTGATGTTCCTACATTGATTGATTGTTTAGCCATTGTTGTTCATTCCACTAAGTTTGCGTATTCTTTCTAACTCTGAATTATCACCCTGTTTGCTCATAAAACCGATGATTTCGTTGTACTGTTCCATGCCAATAACACCCGGCTGGCTGAGTTTTGTGACAATTTCTGCGACATCGTGTATGTCAGCATCGTCTTTGATTTCTTCGCGAGCCAGCTCTAGCAGGCGAATAAAAAGGGGTACGTCCAGTTTGATTATATCCATAGTCGTGTATTTATCGGTTAAATAACATTACTATGATTAACAAAACGCCCTTTAACACCCTACTTAAAGACATGAAAGACACGGGCAGATACCGTGTGTTCAACGATATTATACGTGAAGCAGGCAAGTTTCCCAACGCCATGTGGTACGGTCCTTATAACATCAAGAACATTGTGAACTGGTGTTCAAATGACTACCTGGGTATGGGGCAGCATAAAGTTGTTCTAGATGCCATGCATACTGCTCTAGATCACACAGGATCAGGCAGCGGAGGCACTCGCAATATCGGTGGTACCAGTCATTATCACGTGGCACTTGAACACGAGCTGGCCCTACTACACAACAAGGCCAAGTCTCTGTTATTTTCGTCTGCCTATGTGGCCAACGAGTGGACCTTGATTGCTCTGGCCAAGATCATTCCCAACATACATTTTGTTTCAGACAGTGAAAATCACAACAGCCTAGTCATAGGTATGCGTCATAGTAGAGCAGCAAAAAGCATTTTTGAACACAACAATCTAGCTGATCTAGAAGACAAGTTAACCAGTATACAATTAACGGGTAATACACCCTGTATTGTGTTTGAGTCAGTCTACTCAATGGATGGCGATGTAGGGCATATCAAAGAGATCTGTGACCTAGCTGATAAGTACGGTGCCATTACATATATCGACGAAGTACATGCGGTAGGACTCTATGGTCCCCACGGTGGTGGGAAAGTTGAAGAGCTTGGGCTACAATCCCGTATTGACATAGTCAATGGTACATTAGGGAAAGCCTATGGAGTCCAAGGCGGCTATATAGCTGCCGATGCTGAGATCGTCGATGCCATCCGTTCAGTAGCTGCGGGTTTTATATTCACCACTTCAATGAGCCCTGTTTCATGTGCCGGTGCCCTGGCTGCTGTAAAGTATCTCAAAGATCACAATGAGCTACGTGAGCAACATCAAGAACGTGCCCGTAAACTAAAGTATAGATTAATCAAAGCAGGCATACCTGTCATGGAATGCTCGACTACGCACATAGTACCTGTGTTAGTGGGAGAAGCCAAGAAGTGTAAGGCCATGAGTGATGCTCTGTTAAACGATCACAACATCTATGTGCAGCCAATCAATCATCCCACAGTTGCAGTAGGAACAGAACGACTACGCTTTGCTCCAACACCCTTTCACGATGATGGCATGATTGAAGATCTAGTTATGGCTCTCAAAGATGTGTTTAATAGAAGCTACTAGAATTTAAATATTCTACGTATTGCTCTATACCCGATCCAATATTTAAAAAACTCTTGACATCAACGCCTGCATCTTTTAATGCAGCGATATCGGCCCTAGTATTCATTTGATACTGTGCCTTTAGATCTTCAGGCATAATGATGAAATTCTTACTGCCTTTGCGACATGCAGATGCAAGAGTATCTGCTACCGTTTCAAAGTCTACACTGGCGCCTGTGCCTAGATCATAGATGCCTGGCTGATAGTTATTGACAAAGTGATAGACTGTTTTTGCAACATCTTCTACGTAGACTAAATCTCTGCGCATCTGTCTGCTTCCTTCAAACAGTTTGTACTGGCCTGTTTCTTGTATTTGATTGTACCAATGCAGAATGGTACTGGCCATACGACCTTTGTGATATTCGTTAGGTCCGTAGACGTTGAACAGTCTCAGCACCACTCCTGTAATCTCTTGTTCGCTTACCTGTTTGCTAAACGCATATTGATTAAGAGGTCCGTTGCCATTACCGTAGACTGCGGCCGAGCTGGTAAAGATAAATGGTATTGCGTGTTCTAAACAAAAGGTATTCCACATGCGTGTCGACAGAACATTGGTTTTGTAGATGGATGGCCAATGGCGTTCTAGTGTGCTAGAGTTAGCACCAATATGTATCACTGCATCAATATCTTTAGGATTGAATGTAGTCTTTTCAAATGTGGAGTGCGGATGAATACTCTTAAACCGCTTGCCCACAAGGTTGCGGTACTGTGTTTCGTTTGTCAAATCATCAAACAAGACAACATCAGAGATGCCCTGCTTGTTTAGATAGCCCAACATCACGCTGCCAATAAAGCCACCTGCACCTGTTAGTATAATCATTTTATTTCCTCTGGTCTAGGAGCATATACTCCTACATGTTGTACTGTGACACCAGCAGCTTTGTTGGCAAATTTAACAGCATCTGGCATGTGCTCTGTATCTAAGAATTTGTACGCAAGTGCAGCTAAAAATGTATCACCGGCACCGCATACATCAGTCACATCGCCCACAATCTCAGCGGCATATACCCAACCATCCCATTCTGCACCATCGCTGCCGTGTGTCACAATCAAATGTTTTGGGTCGGGCAAACTGATTGCGCGACTTTTTTCTAGTTGATTAATCTTGACATAACATCCTGCTAGTCTTGCTAGGTCTGTTTTCTTTGTGTCAACAAAGATGGGCACCTTGACTTCTCGAACTAGTTCTTCAATCAGTTCGTAGGTCACTGTGCCTTTGTTGTAGTCACTGATCACAATGGCATCGTACCCGGGTGGTATTGCTGTTTCAAATGTAATAGGTTCACTGGCAACATCTTTATCCATACGTAATAATTGTTGCTTAGTACGTTCATCAATTAGTCTGTTCTTCTCGCTGGTTTTACCGTGTAGGAAGTTAACTGTGCATCCCAATGCTTCTAGATTCTTGCACACGTTGCCTGCCATACCATCTTTGTGAATGGTATAGTGAGGTTCGAATACAGGAACGGGTGCTTCGGGACTGATACGATTTACATAACCATAAGTGTAAATGTCGTGACAGTCGTCACCTATTAGCAATATCTTGTATTTTGTTTGTGGTTGAGTAGTTTTTAAATCTGTCATAAAATTTTATCTCTTTGCAGTATTCTGCACCTATTATGGGCTTGTCTTGGTAGTCGCTGCCCTTGACCATAACATCGGGCTCAAAGCCTTTGATTAGATCTATGAGTTCTTGATCAGTGTCAAATGTTTCCACACGATCCACATACTTCAAAGCAAACAATAAACTGCAACGTTCATACTCTGTGTTAACAGGCCGATTGGCACCTTTTAATTCTTGCACTCTACGATCACTGTCAGTTAACACCAATACATAACTATCGGGGAAACTTTTTGCATATTGCAATAATCTCAAATGCCCTAAATGTATGATGTCAAAGGTTCCATTGACAACAACTCGTGTCATGCAAGCGACTCCACAAACTCAGCTAGATTGTCAAAGATGATAGTACGCTGTTTGACTTTTCTGTAGGTCCACTTGTTTAACTCTTTTTCAGTTTCTACACCATAACCAGTTCTAACCAACACAGGCCTAGCACCAATATTCATCGCCGCTTTGAGATCTTTGATCTTGTCGCCAACATAGTATCCTTCTTTGAATCGTATGCCTGGTACTTCTTTCTCACATTTTTTAAACATACCGGTATTGGGTTTGGCATAGATATCTTCCTTGCGGCTGCTGGCACTATAATATATTCCATCGATGCTTGTACAGCCGGCTTCTCCTAACAGGCGAAACATGTAATCATGTGTTAGATCTACATCTTCTTGAGTATACAGACCCTTCTCAATCCCGCCCTGATCAGTGATAATCACAATCTTATAACCTTTTCTCCTGAGTTCGGCAATAGCTTCTATACTTCCTGGTATTGGGTCAAAGGTAGCAGGACTAAAGCAATAGGTACCTAGATCTCTGTTTATGACACCGTCTCTATCTAGTCCAATAACACACTTAGATCTTATTTGATCCCCGCCACTCCATATTATTTTAGGAGGCGTTGGTTGGGGATTGAGGTTGTTTGCCTGCCACATGTTGGCTGTCTCCTGGTGCTATTCTATAATTGTCTTCTACTGAGTCGGCGGTACTAACTTCAAATATCATCGAGTTAGGTTGTAGTGCAGTAAGTTGATGCGGCATCATTGGTGGGTTATGCCAGGTATCGCCTTCTTTCAGTATCTGTTCTTTGTAGGTGGCAGTGGTAGTGTCGCACCAAATCAATCTAAATTCGCCTGCATTAACAAACCAAGTTTCATCTTTTTCTTTGTGGAAGTGCATACTGAACTTGGCTCCTGCTCGTTCAAATACCATGATCTTGCCGCAGTATTTGTCGGTGGTGGCCCAGATGATTTCATAGCCCCAACCCTTGTCTACTTTACCTGTTAGTTGTGTCATTATCGTTTGTCAATGATCTTGTCAATGAGTCCATATTCTAGTGCTTCTTCTGCTGACATGAATGTGTCGCGATCCATATCACGTTCAAACTCAGCATAAGTCTTGCCTTTGGTATTATGCTTGACATATAATTTAGTTAGCACGTCTTTCATCTTGGTAATTTCTTTGTATTGAATTTCGATGTCGCTCTGCATGCCACGAGCACCGCCGCTAGGCTGATGTATCATGTGACGAGCATATGGCAACATATAACGCTTGCCAGCTGTACCAGCTTGTGCTAGGAAACTTCCCATTGAACAGGCCTGCCCCATTACATAGGTTGCCACATCACACTTGATAAACTGCATGGTATCGTAGATGCTCATGCCACTGGTGATAACACCACCTGGGCTATTAATAAACAGCGAAATCTCTTTGTCTGGGTTTTCGCTTTCTAGAAACAGCAGTTGAGCCACAATGGTATTTGCCATCATATCTTCTACAGGGCCGTTCAACATGATAATACGTTCTTTGAGCAAGCGGCTGTAGATGTCATAGGCACGTTCCCCTTTGGAGGTTGACTCAATGACCATTGGTACTAAATTCATCGTAGATCCTTTTAATTAATAAGAAATTCAAGTATAGCAGCTAACCCTGTCTAGGTCAACTTCAATCTTAGTTATCTAAAAAAACGTTGACTAATTACAGTTTTGACTGTACACTAGTTGTTCTTTGATTAAATACTCGTATAATGACCACCCTAGTATTGAACGCAGATGCGCAACCGGTAAGCCTGTTGCCGTTGAGCATAATTGATTGGCAAGAAGCCATCCGCTATCTTGTCTTAGACAAAGCCTCAGTAATGAGCTGGTATGATGATTGGATCGTTCATTCAGCAAATTGGGAGACTCGTGTCCCTGCGGTCATGATGTTGCGTGATTACCAAAAACCAAAAAGCACCATGCGATTATCAAAACGCAATGTGTTTCTTCGTGATGGATATACATGCCAATATTGCGGCTGTGAAGTTACGGATCAAACTGCCACATTAGATCACGTGCATCCCACCAGCCAAGGCGGCAAGAGTGTCTGGGACAACTTGTCAACGGCCTGCAAGCCCTGCAATTATAGAAAGGCTGCTAGTACCAAAATGAAACCAAAGACCATGCCCTACAAGCCAGACTTTTGGCAGCTGATCAATCAACGTAGGACTCGAGGGTTCCATTTAGCTCACCCCAGCTGGGCAGACTATCTAAACCTATAAGGTTGACAATAATTTTTAACGTGTATATAATATAAGCTATAGTCGATAGCAAAGGATACTATGTCTAAAAAAATTATTGTAGAATCTAAGAATGGTGCAGATAACGTTGACAAGAGTCGCCGTGCAACTAACATTTCAAACCTGAACGAAGACAAAGTACAGTGGAAGAAGATTGTTGACGGCGACACCAAGAGTACTGTGATTCCTACTATTATGAGTCGCTTGGAAAAGAACTTTGAGTACTACGGATTTGGCAGTAAAGATAAAATTGACTTTGTTGCTGTCCAGCGTATGGCTAAAAAATATCTAGAAGCCGATGCATGGTTGCAGATCGATTACTGTAGAGACAGTACTAGACAAAGCATCGACGAAAGCGTACAAACTGCGACCCTTGAAAAGTACATTAACGACTCATTTAAAAACATTCCCAATGGCAAAGAAGTTCCGTTTAATGGCAAGATTGTTTCAAAGAAAGAAGCAGTGGGGCTAAATGGCAAACAGATCAAAGCTCGAAGTGTTGATGCTGTAGGCGAGATAAGCGGGACCAAAGTAAAGATATTTCAAAAGTATTCAAAAGTCGCAGGCAGTGGGCAATCACACCAGACACTGGAGACACAAAATTGGCTTGAGGAGTGTTTTAAGATTGAAGACAAATCTATTTTATTTGTTGCACAACTAGACGGGGGAGAAGCTGAAAGTCATATTCCAGAACTTCAAACATTGGTAAACGGACATGCAAATATATTTGTTGGCAACAGTGAACAAGTAATTGACTGGTTAACTTCTATTAATAAATAAACACACTATCGGTTTGCTGAAAATGCCGCGATAGTGTCAACTGAAAAAGGTATATTATGAACTATGAATTACATCTACACGACTGTGTAGACTGGATGAACTCTCAAGCAGAGAAATCCATACCCTGCATTATCACTTCCCCACCTTACAATCTCGACATCAAGTATGGCAAGTATGCTGACGATCTGCCACGTGACAGTTATTTAAAATGGCTACATGATGTGGCTGTGGCCATGAAGCGAGTGCTGACTGATGATGGCCAATTGTTTTTAAATGTAGGCTATTCCAATATAGATCCTTGGGTGGCAATGGATGTTGCTCAGGTATTCCGGCAGGTGTTTGTGTTGCAGAATAACATCACATGGGTCAAACACATTGCAGTAAATGATCAAGGATATGGACAATACAAGCCTATTTCAAGTGATAGATTCTCTAGCGCCACAACTGAATCAATATTCCATTTTACCAAAGAAGGCACGGTCAAAGTTGATAGACTTGCCATTGGTCAAAGAAACAAGGCAGAAGGCTATAAGTATCCAGAACTCTACAGCGAAAGTAGACACATCGCCACTCAGAGGCGCAAGTCAGCTAGACGATTGGGCTTTGACAATTGGATGGGTATCAAGGCCAAAGGTACTGTTGAACAATTGGCAGAGTTTGAAACCATGCTTGCTGACGGATTAAAAAAGAATCCTTATGACCCGGACAAGAAAAAGTGTATAGGTAATGCGTGGTTCATTCCATACACACCAACATCAAAATTAGCAAAAGAAATGGGTGCTGAGAACGATACAGGCACCCGAGACGGCAGTAGGGGCGGACATCCTGCAACATTTCCAGAAACCCTGCCCGAAATGTGTATCAAGTTCAGTGGCATACCTACAGGCAGTCGAGTCTATGATCCCTTTATTGGAACAGGTACCACTGTTTTGGCTGCTGTTAAAAATGGCATGTACGGTATTGGCACAGACATTGACTCCAATTATCTAGCATTTTGTGAACGTAGATTGGATAATATGCTCAATCCAAAATCAGATAAGTCCAACAACATTTTGGATAGTCTTTTAGAAAGTGATTGACAAACTTGCCTATTGGTGTTATACTATTAGCATAGTAAACGATTAGGAGCAGAGATTGCGCACACAACCACAGACAGTGATTCAACAGCTGGAAGCTGACAACAGCCGTTTGAGCAAGGAACAAATACTAGACATGGCCGCTAAGGAAGGACTCACAGAGTTCTTTGAAGGCTTGCGTATGGCACTAGATGGCTTATATACGTTTGGCGTCAAGCAAGTACCTATCAAAGAACAAGACGAAGGACAGGGTCTCAGTTGGGACAACTTCCTTGAACTAGCAGACAGTCTTTACCGTAGACGTCTTACAGGCCATGCAGCCAAAGATGCCATTGAGTTGGCAATGAATGTTGCTACTAAAGAACAGTGGAACGATTGGTATCGTCGCATTCTTATCAAAGACATGCGAGCAGGCTTTAGTGAAAAGACTGTGAACAAGGTACTAAAGATACATGAAGGCATTGCTCCTGTTCCTGTATTCGAAGTCATGTTGGCACACGATGGTGCCAATCACGACAAGAAGATTGCAGGCAAGAAACTACTCGAACCTAAATTAGACGGAGTTCGTGCTATCACTGTAGTTGACTTTGAAAGTCGTACTGCTACAATGTACACACGCAATGGCAAAGTGTTAGACAACTTTGGACACATTACAGACTATCTAGAAAAGCATATGGATGAGATTGGTCGTTCATATGTGTTAGACGGTGAAGTTGTAAGCAATTCATTCCAGGATCTCATGAAACAGGTCCACCGTAAATCAGATGTGCAGGCACAAGATGCACGTCTATGCCTGTTCGATGTTGTTCCACTTGTGGAGTTCAAAGCTGGCAAGAGTGTGATGGCACAGCGTCGACGTTCTAAGTTCCTCAAAGAGAATTTTAACAATCTGTTTGGGGATAGTGGCTGTATTGAAATTATTCCGCAGATTGAAGTTAACCTAGACGAGTTTCTGGGTGATATCGAATACAAGGACTACAACAAGAAAATGGTTGCCGAAGGCTTCGAAGGCATTATGATCAAAGACCCAGAGGCCAAATATGAATGTAAAAGATCTGTTTCGTGGCTCAAACAAAAGCCTTTCATTGAAGTTTCACTCACGGTCCGAGAAGTGGAAGAAGGTACTGGAAGAAATGTTGGACGTCTTGGTGCATTTGTCTGCGAGGGCGTCGACGATGATAAGACAATTTGCGTCAATGTGGGTAGTGGTTTTAGCGATGGGGATCGTGGCTCTTATTGGGCGGAACGTGATACAGTGGTTGGGCAGGTAGTAGAAGTACGTGCCGATGCAGTCACCCAGAATCAAGACGGTACCTATAGTCTACGCTTTCCACGCTTCCTTCGATTCCGTGGCTTCATTGCCGGGGAGAAGATCTAATGAAAGAACAAATTGGATTTATTCGTTGGTGGTGCTCAAAGTTAGAGATATGGCAATGGATCTTGTTGGCTAGTCTGGTTCTTAACGTAGGCAGTCTGTTTGCCATAGGCACAGAAATATCCTCTAATATGAATCTAGTCGGAATGATTCTGTTGCTGATAGTATTTTTTAAATGGTTTATGTTGGATCCTTTGAAAACCAGTTGGACTCGTTATAAAGAACAACGAAACTCTTTATTAACTACTATCAAAGAAAGTGACAAATAAAATGGCTTATGATTTTACAGAGTTAGATAAAGTGGTTGCAGGTTGGAAAGCTAACGAAGCAAAATACGATTTTCAAAGCATACAGCCAAACAACATCACAATGATCAACGGCGGCAAAGAAATGCTTCGTGTTGCTGAGGATGGATTCTATATTCGAGGCGAAAAGGTTCCTGTAGATGACAAGGAAGCTGCCACAGTGTATAATGCTTTCAAAGAGTTCCTAGTTTGGAACAGATTAAGCAGAGAATGACCGCCGACCCCAACAAATTTTGGACAGTGCTCAAAGGTGCAGAGCACTACTGCCATAAACTAGCCCAAGAAATGCAGGCTGTGCATGGTAGACAAAAAAAGTTTCACCGTAAGGTAGATCAATCAATTTATTTTATTATGGAGAATTTCACAGATCAAGAAGTGGTCAACTGTGTGCATACTTGGTTAAAGATATATGGCTTGCCTGTAGATCCAAATCAATTGAATTCATTTGATGACTTTCATGCCAAATACGGTATAGGACTATTACCAAATGCTGAGTTGATAAAAAACATAAAACCCTATTGACTTTTTTCTAACAAGACTGTATAATATACACATAGCAACAAAGAGAGACTGATATGAGCGGCTGGAATACCATTCAACGAATGAAACGTGTTGAACAAGCAGTTGACGAGCTGGGCTTCAAGTTCAGCAAGAGTAAGCACTCAGATTGGACAGAAGATCACGGTGCTCTGAGTCTTGTACCAAAAGACTCAGAAGCTCTTCCAATTTACAGTCGTGATGCTGAATTATTTGTGGGCAGTCTTGAGCGCCTAGAAGATTGGTTGGCAGGTGTTAAGTGGGCTCGAGACTACGACATGCTGTTGCGATTGAGCAACGATACCAAGAGGGCTCGCAAAGAGCAAGATGAGAGAAATAAAAAATTGTTAACTTCTATAAAGGAATCAGAATGATCACGATGAAAGAATGGATGGAGTTGGTTGACTATAAAATCACTGAGGGCAGTGATTACATGTGGTCATGTTATGGACCTAATGCCTATACACTAGACTCGTGGAACGGTGAGCAGGATGGCTATAGTTTTAGCATTGTGTTCAGTACCAAAAGCCAAAAGGTCTACGAAGTCAGCATGTGCGACTATACTAATAACCGTGCCTATCGCATGATCAATCCTAAAAATGTTGAGAAACAACGTAAGGAATCTGAGTCTAAAAGTGTATTGGCCAACCAGGCCTGGGATGATGTCAACTATATTGATTTGGATGTGGCTGATGACTTCATTCAAAAGGCTCTAGCTATCCGGGCTGGTGAACCCTATGACACTCGAGTGTCAGTACCAGTCGACTTCACAGACGAAGAACTCTTGACCTATATGAAGATTGCACATGAACGTGATATCACATTCAATCAATTGGTTGAAGACGCTCTTCGAGAAGCTATTAAGCATCATTTGCCAGAGCTCAATGCTTGGCCGTTTGATGACGAGGAAGAGTTGATTTAGTTGCCAGTATATCAAAACTATTTCTACATGCGTTTAATGTACAGGGCTTAGGCTGAGTGGGCCACACTATGTTTTTATCTTTGATATTACCCATAAAGCCACCCTGCCTGCAATGTCCTCTGTAGACTCTACCCCAGGCATCGACTACTACCTGTTCGATGCCTGCCCAACATTCATACCCTTCAAATTTGTTTCTACCTTCTAGTACCAATGTTTGGTAATCAGTGTATTCCACATTGGCTTCTGTTGTTATCTTGATATCGCCGTGTTGTTTTTTCAGTTGCACAATTTGTTCTTGTGTGTATTCTTTAGGGCTCGTATTGAATACGGGATCATCGAACAACATACGCCTGTTGAGCCTGATATAGGGCCACTTTAGCTGTATTTTGTCATAGACTGCTTGGCTGTCTTCCCAGGTATCCTTTAGCATGTTTAGATTGACTGTGACAGATATTCCAGCATCCACGGCAGCGTTGACTGCTAGTAAAAAATGTGCGGGACTGGTATGTTCAGGATGATATTCTATCAGTATGTCGTTGACTACTGCTAGATACTCCTGCCAACGATTCAACCCTAGATTGGCATTGGTTCTAATGTGAGTTTCACAGCCCTGACTGTGTGCATGAGTTAGTAGCTCTAGAAAGTCTGTCCACTCTGTGACTTCGCCTCCTGTGAATTCTATCCTAGGTGTCTTGTTTTGATTGACTGCAAAGAACACAGCATCGGTGACAAATTGTTTACAGTCATTGAGGTAGGGCAAATCAATATTGCCCTTGCGTATAATATCATGGCAATAGGAACAGGCCCATGAGCAGTGATTCATCAACCACCAATTAATATAAAACTTATTCTGTGGTCGTGTGCTGGCAACCAGCTTCACACCATCCACGAGTCCACCGCTTGTTGACTACATATACTGCAACTACTGCTCCATAGTTGCTCTGGTTCAAGATCTGTAATCCAATTTGGATCTGGATGTTTCACTGCCAACCAGCTAGACCTGTGACCCCAGGGTTCTTCTCCCTCTATTTCAGCATCCAACTGCCCTGCATCCCAAGTAGCATGACCAATCATGATACGAAATCGTTTGGGCCACACACCTTTACTCAGCTGATGAAACATTTCTTCGTGACTTGTTATATTCCAATGCTCGTTGATCTGCATGGTATTGCTCACTGACCAATCTTTATCGTGAAGCATCCATACTGTGCTTAGGCTTACAGGGCCACCCCAGTACAAGGGTTGGTCATTGACAAACTCTAGGCCTAGAGGTTTAACTATTTCATTTAGTGTATAGTCAGTCTGCCGGTTTAGGCAAAGTGCATAAGCACCACGGGTGTTGTAGTGTGTTAGGAATAACACACTTTTGTTAAATCTAGGATCCGGCATATTGGGCGGTGCTACTATGATATCACCTGCTGCAACTTTGATCATCTAGGGTTAACTCCAGTCTGGTAGAGGGCCGCCATACTTCTTGCCCTTGATCTTTTTGCCTTTTACTGTGGTTCGCTCGTTGCCAATTTTATGGCTCTTATTACCGTGTCGTCCACGATAGCCCTGACTCTTGCATGATGCCAGCTGACTGGCTCCTAGTGCAGCATTGGGCTTGCCGCTGGTGCATAGGGCACGACTGGCAGGCTCTTCTTCTAGATCTGCGTCTTCATCTAGATCACCTTCTACCACATCGTCAGTTTCTGCTCCTGTGCCGTTGAACATGAGGTCGTCGTTGATGGGAAAGTCTAGATCCATAAAGCGTTCTGGCAGCTGACTGTTGGCAATAATGAACTCCAGTTCTTCTTGAGTTGGGTGTACCTTGAGCAGGACCTTGGCAGCTTCGTCATGTGCTTCACCGTTTTCCCACACGTTGATATCATAGTGATTCTTGTAGAGTTCTGCCACGGCCTGCATGACCTTGTGGTAGTCTGTGGTGAAAATGTTTTCTTGTAGTATTTCGTTAATACGCATGTTGTTATCCCAGTTGAGCCACAGCATAAACAGCCATGACCAAAGCAGTCTTTAGTTCTAGGTCCGCACACTCTCGATCCAGAGCATCCATGCGGGCCACATCTCTGCAGAGTTCTTGATACTCACCAGCTGTGATCTGTTGTGTGTTCACTGCTTCTGTTAGTTGCAGTACATATTGAGCCCTGGCTGAGATAGCTGGGTCCGGGCTAGTGGCTAATTGGCTAAGCGCATCAATACTCATTAGAATCTTCCTAGTATAACGTCAGCAGCTCTAGCTGCCTGCTCTTGTAAAGCTCGTTTCTTTAGATCACAGTAGACTCTACTGGCATCTTGTTGTTGTGTACGAGTCACAAAGTCCGCTACTGATTCCTGCATGGGCTTGATGATGCGTATAACGTCTTGATTGCGTATGCCCGCTGATTCTGAATACAATTCAAACCAACGTAGGTCACGTTGTATGGCCACGGCCTGAACGTGCTGTGATCTAGCACAGTCTAAAGAGTCTACACTCATTCTAACATCTATGATCTTTTGACTTTGATTCACATCGTTGAAGCTGGGTATCCAGGTCTGTATTGTGGCACAGCCCGAAAGCATCGTGAAGGCAAGAGCAGCAATTAAGTTTTTCATACTAATATTTACCAATTGCAACCGATTAACTCTGTTGATTAACTGCCTTGCGGCGTGCTCTCATATCAGCTATGTATTCCACATGTGAACGATTTTGACCATAACGCTGTGTCATCGCCTGTTGATGATCATAGTAGGCCAGCTCTTGAGCAAATAGATCGTCTGGATTGTGCATGTGTTGAACACCATCAAACAGTCCTAGCCCGCCCATGACCCACGAGTAAAGACTCCATCCGGCAACACCCCAATACCTGGGAAAGTCATTGCTGTTTAACAGTCTTGCTTGTGCTGTGGTCACTAGAGTTTTAACAAAGTCTGTTTGGGTAGCACCACTAGATATATAACGCCAAAACTCTGAGTCAGTTCTACCACCCTGATAGTGCATGACCAAGAAGTCTTTGAGGTCGTCTATCTGACGACTCCAGCGTTGATTGTATAACGTAATAGTACCCGGGTTCAGAGTGGTTTCTACGTGATCAGTTATGTATTCTGTAAACAGCATCTTGATCTGCACAATACTGGTATGTATGCTGGTGGCTTCTAGCGGCTCTAGAAAACTTGAGCTGAGCCCTATGCTCACACAGTTGTCAATCCATGCAGCTGACTGTCGACCCGCATCAAAGGGTATGATCTTGATAGGCGTAATCTTACGGCCTAACTGCTGTTCAATTTCTGCTTGGGCCTGCTCATCTGTGACGTGATCACTAGAGTACACATAGCCGTTGCCCTTGCGATCCAACAAGGGGGTGGTCCACATCCAACCATTTTTCTGGGCATGGGCTGTGGTCCAAGCTTCGGGCTGCTCACCCTCTTGATACTGCTCTTGAAAGGGCATGCCACGATCCACGGGTAGCCACTGCTTGTAGCTGACCCACTTGGCACCCATCTCTTTGATTAGGAGTCTAGCAAAGCCCGTGCAGTCAATGAATAGATCACCCTCTAGATCATCGCCATTGGTCAGGGTTAATGCTGTGATCCTACCCCCGGGGTCTCTTGTAATTTTAGACACTTCGCTGTCTACCAATCGACAGTTGGCATGTTTGAGCCCATGCTGTTTGAAGTATTCTCCAGTCAGTCGCCCGTCCACATGCAGGGCATGTCCGTGAGCCATGAACTGGCCCTGCTGTGACATGTTGCTGAGCCCATGGCGCATGAGCCAACCCGTATGGCTCACTGTGATCCTATCCTCACTGCTCAACTGACTGAGAGCATATTCAAACTGACGGTCTCTAGGGTCAAACTGTGTGGAGCTGCCGTCTAAGGGTGCTAGGTAGCTGGTACCCACAGTACCCCAGTCTTTGTGATGTATGCCCAGCTTGCAGGTGGCCCCTGTCTTGATCATGAAATCGTCGTGATCCACCCCCATGGCTCTAAGATCGTTGGTCATAACGTCAGTAAAGAACCCTGTGGTGCTTTCACCCACGCCAATGATACCCACCTTTGAGCTTTCTATAACTGTGTAGTCATGTGAGCCAGCATGGGCCAGACCCAATATGGCAGTGAGCCATCCTGCTGTACCACCCCCTACTATTACTATTTTCATTGTGTTTTCCTCACGGATATTTATTGGCTCTGGTGTTAGCTAACTGTGAACTTGAAGTAGTCAACAGCATGGTCGTGACCCTTGACCAGCCACTCACTGTTTCTTCCCACAATGCCCACGGGACATGCCGCCCGATCTGCGGTTTGATCACTGATCACAGTGTTCCAATCGCCCGTCAAGGAGCACATGCGGAGACAGCTGTCAGTCCAGGTGTAAAACAGCTCCTGTTGTTCTTCGGCAGGGGGCATGTTGGCACTGACAACGATGATGTCCACCTTGCGCCTCATGAGTTCTTGTAAGAGTTCTGCTGACTCCCCGGGCCATAGTACAGGATTACTCCAAATGTCGTTGCAGATCAGGCCCGCAATCTTGAACTCTCGGTAGTTTATCACAGTCAACCGATGTCCTTGCGTGTAGACATCTCGTTCTGCGCCAAACAACACCTGCTTTTCATAGTGATCCACACAGTGGCCCGCCACAATGAAGGCCTGCATGTTGGCCCACTCACCCTGGGCGTTATAACAGGCCGTGCCCAACACAAGATCCACAGCCTTGAGCAGAGAGTATTCTTGTATCTGCATCAAGCAGTCAGCGAGTTGTTGAACCCTGGGATCCTGTCTGTTTTGTGGTGCCCATAGATAACCTGTAAGAGCACACTCGGGAGTGACCAAAAGGTCTACTTGATTGTCATGGGCCCAATCTATGGCTCGCATAATCTCAATGACATTGGCTGCAATATCCATGCCTACGGGTATTCTACAGCCCGCTATAGTAAGTTGTTTCATCTAGTAGTTATCAGCAATTTTGGGCGAGAGATAATTATCTGGCAGCTCGAAGAGCTGCGCGAAGCGCAAAAATTTGCAGCATTTTTCCACCCACCATAAATAGCAATATGCGCATAGAACCTGCTGTAATCACTGCTATTAGCACCACACAAAACGTACAATCAAATCGTGTAGAAACTGTTCGTAGACAGTATGTGGATGTGGGCGGCCGTATAGAAATTCGTGAAACCTATTACTACTACACACTGTATGATCGAAAGGGCACGATCGATCAAAGCAAACCCCGGGGCAAAATAGATCTAGAGGTATAGGTCCTTTTGCAACTGTCGCTTCAATAATGGAAAAGCTAGCAGTAGTATTGACGCATACTGATAGGGTATATAGTAGTCATAGTGACCACCTGGCAGTGCAGTGAGTGTGCCCCCATGTCGTTGTACCAAACTCCATATGGATTCGGGATCGTAGGCTAGCCAATAGGGCAACTGGTAGCACAAGATGCCGGGCTCATCAGTCACATTAGACTCAGCAGTGTGGCAGTGGGTGGATCGCAGTCAACTAAGACTATATAGTGATCTTTAAGATCGTCATAGAGTAGGTGTATGATACGTGCTATGTTGTGTTTGGCTAGAACATAATCATGACAGCGTTCTAATTGATCCTCAGAGTAATCAAATGTATACAGCATACCAAATGATCGCAATTGTAATAGAAGCTATGAGTGATGAGAGTTTTGTGTCCATATGATATTTAACTGTTGATTGAAGAATGGATATAGGCCCCGCTGCTTGATATACTGTCATGCATGTGTATACGTATAGTAGCGAGTGAGTGTACATGTATATGTATAAGCGTGTGTAGAGTGGTCAAGGGCTCAGGGCCTGCGGCAGCTCTAGAGAACTAGTAGTATAGTGTATATGTAGAGTAGATCAGTATGTGCAGAATTGTGTGAAATACTGATCGGATGATAGGGGGTGGAACGCATAGTGGCCCCGCTGCGTAGGGTACATGATGTGAGCAAGTGCAATAAAGTGTGAAAAAGTGTTGAATTGTGTGAATTTTTTGTATGCCTCATAAGCCACAGTAAGAAGATTCTTATATTACTGTAAGTTATATAGAGTACCGTGCTCAAATGACTCTTTCTATTCTGATTTCACCGTGAGAAATAGCTGCTGCCAGTATTTATCCACTCTAAATCACGGTGGTCGTGTGCAGCGACTCAGTCTACACTGTCTACCGTGAACCCATAATAGGCCCCGCTGCTGTATATAATACACTATACGTATATAACAGACATATCACTGTGTGAGTATACGTATATGAAAGACATATCATGTTGTAAATATACTATGATGACACAGTCAACTACTCCCTATACTACACGATCATACTCTACTACAGCTAGAGACTTCACCCCTGATCCCTTGCTTGCACCAAAACCGCAGCCATTTCAGCCAGAGGCCCCGCTGCTCATACCACCATTTCAGGTTGACAACTCACTCAAATGATCATATAATAAGTACATGCTTAAGAAACGAGCCTTATCTAGGAGCAGAGAATCAATGACATTACCAGACGAAAGATACCGCAGCATCATGCAGGCCAAGCGGCTCATGGAAGAACTAATGGATCCCCGGCTGACTCCTAGAGTAGCTGCGGGTATACGTGATCGTGCTAGAGGGGCTCTGAGACACTATCCATCAGAATACGAGCTCAAGCAACTAGAACAATTCGCTCCACATATCATACAGCATGAAATGGAACCCCTATACAAGATGATCAAGCAGCATGAGATGGCGGAATCTGTAGCCAAGGATTACGCTGCGGAGGGGCTCATCAAGCAGCATTCTACAGCAGCTAAGAAGATCAATCTAGACGATCCAAACTGGGAACCACACACATAACAGTTAACAAGGGCCCCTAGCTCATGTTGGTTAGAGCAGTGGACTCATAATCCATTGGTGCCGTGTTCGACTCACGGGGGGCCCACCAAATCCAGCTCGGGTGGTGAAATAGGTAGACACAAGGGACTTAAAATCCCTCGCAGCAATGCATACCGGTTCGATTCCGGTCTCGAGCACCACGCAGCATATCCCAGCCCTTAGCTCAGTTGGATAGAGCAACAGCCTTCTAAGCTGTAGGTCACTGGTTCGAATCCAGTAGGGCTGGCCATCTACGCTGCTGTTGCAGCAGTTACGCAGCGTACTCAATCACGTTACTCCACGTGGCTTGCAAGTGCCTTGACATTTCTGTTCGCGAACAACGACTTAGCCCAATCTGTGGCATTTTGGCTACAGTTTGGAAACCCTACACGGTCAAGGGTCATTATTCCGTTTGGTTGACAGCCTAGCCAAAAGACGCTATAATTATGACATGACACAGACAAACACCATTCGTAAAAAGCGCACAGACCGTAATCATATCATATATGAATTGCGTGTTGCGGGCGGCAATTACATAGGCGTGACTGCCAAGACAGAAAGCACTATTAATAAGAGCGTTCTTGCTAGAGCAGCCAAGCACTATTACCGTGCTAAAAAAGAAGCCAAGGATTGGGCTCTGTGTCATGCCTTGCGCACTCTCAGCGACAAAAGCGAGATCGAAGTATACGTACACGAAGTGATTCGTGGCAAAGCTCAAGCCCACAAGCGCGAAGTTGAACTACGCCGCTTGATTAACCCCACCCTTAACACTGATACAAGAGGAGATTGACATGTACGATTCATTGGTAGCAACTGCGAAACAGTTTGGGCACGGTGATCTGTTGGTAGGCTTGTACTACATCAAATTGAACCGACACAAGTTCACTGCAGAGCAATTGGCAGTGTTTGATCAGTTCATGGCAGAAGGAGCACGTATGATGGCTCCGGTTGACACGGATTGATTTTGGTGCTATAATAGACACTTACACTAACAAACATGGAGCGAAACATGCAAGCATTGCGTAAATTTATAGAGCAGAAGAATCATTGGAACTCATTCTTCCAGGGTGAGCAATACGAGATCGCTACAGCCCAGGGTCGTCAACGGGTGGCAGACATGATTGATTCTGCTCTGAGTCCAGAGAACTTGACCTGCGATGGAGAGCTGCCCCGCGCAGAGGTTAACCGCCGCTACCGGGAGCTGATGACAGCGGCCAAGCAATTGCGCCAATTGGACCCTAAGGTCAAGTTTTACGAATACGAAACGGAGATCTAAATGCGACACTACGAAGAACTGGCAGTATACGAGCGTGAAGGCTACGAGATCATTGTGGACAAGAGCTGGGAAGATCTAGATCCCAAAGACTGCTTTGACGAAAGCTGCTACGACATGAAAGAACTGTATGCAGACATTGAGTCGGGCAAGCTGGACTGGTTCATGCTCAGGGTTCGTGTACTGGTAGAGGGTCTGGAGCTGGATTCGGAGTACTTGGGCGGATGCTTGTATGCTGACCCTAAGGAAGTGCTCACGGACGGTACAGCAGAGGATCTCATTGCGCAGAGCATGGCTAATGCTAAACAGCAGGTGTACAGGCTCTACAAGAAGTTCCAGGACCTGAGCTGGGAACTAGATGCTGCTGGAGTGGCACAATGATCACAGCAGAACAGCTCACCACCCTGTCAACGTTTACAGCGGCAGCATTGACTAGGGCTGTGGATGATGAGGACTACCAATTCACGGGCGCCAAGTTCTTGGGCATCACAAACGGTGGCGAGTTCTGCTATCTGTGTACCTTCCCTGTAAAAGGTGGCACTGACAGCACCAAAGTGTTTCTCAAGTATAACCATGCTAGTGGTAGTGTTAATGCCACAGTAGGTTGACAAGCTGCTGAAATGATCGTATAATAGACACTTAACTTAACAACATTGGAGCGAACAATGGCAACACGAAGCACAATTGCATTAGAATACGCAGACGGCACAATTGGACAGGTATACTGTCACTGGGACGGATACTTGGAGTACAATGGCCAAATGCTGCAAGAGTACTACAGCAACCCATTCATCTTGCGTGACTTGATGGACTTGGGTGACCTAAGCAGCTTGAAGCCCACCATTGGTACCCAACATGCCTTTGGCTACCACGGCACGGACATGGACGCTGAGACTTACGAAAAGCTCTACGGCGACATGTGTACCTTCTACGGACGCGATCGTGGCGAAGAGGGTACTCAGCAGAAGACATTTGTAGACTTCCAAGACTACATGGTGCGCTTCCAGCATGAGGAATATGCCTACATCCTGCGCAAGGACGGCAACTGGTACGTCAAGGCCTACAGCAACGAGTTCGAGCTGTTGACACAAGCACTGAGCAAGTGCAAGCAAGAGGAATGTGTGGCTTAAATGCCACAGCACAAATAGGGGTTGACAAGACCCCTAGAGTGCGCTATAATAGAGACTTACTAACACACACATGGAGCGAAACATGCCAGCAATTATCGAAATTAAAGAAGGTACTTACAAGATCCGCGGTCGCGACACTAGTATGAGCGGTTGCCGTTTTGAGCTCGTAGAGGGCTTCAAGTTTGGTTCAACAGGTGGCTTTGTCACAGTAGAGGGCGGTAGTGCTCAACCTGTGAACCCAGCCATCCCCGATCGCAAGATCAAAATCAAGTGCGAAGGCATTGAGAGCTATACTGTAGTCTCTGAAATAGCACATTCACCAGTAGGAGACAAGAGCTTGGAACAGATTAAGATTAGCGACAGCGTGGTTGCACACAAGACAGACGAAGAGATCATTGAGAAGACTCGTGCTCGCTTCCAAGTACTGTCAGACATGACTAAGGCTGTGAAAGCAGGCGATGTTCGTGCAATGATTGTGACAGGCCCCCCAGGTGTAGGCAAATCGTTTGGTGTTGAAGAAGTACTTACCAAAGACGACTTGTTCAATACTCTAGGCGAGCGCAAGCCACGCTACGAGATCGTCAAGGGTGCTATGAGTGCCATTGGCCTGTATGCCAAGCTCTACGAGTTCTCTGCAGAGAAGAATGTTATCGTGTTTGATGACTGTGACTCAGTGCTGTTGGACGACTTGAGCTTGAACATTCTCAAGGCCGCTTTGGACAGTTCCAAGAAGCGTACTATCAGCTGGAACACTGACAGCCGTATCTTGCGCTCAGAAGGTATCCCAGATCGCTTTGAGTTCAAGGCTGGTGCGATCTTTATCACCAACATCAAGTTTGAGAATGTACGCTCTAAGAAGCTACAGGATCACTTGGCAGCTTTGGAAAGCCGTTGCCACTACATTGATCTGCAGATGGATACAGATCGCGAGAAGGTGTTGCGTATCAAACAGATCGTACAGGACGGCATGTTGGATGCATACGAGTTCGCTGACGTTCAGCGTGACGAGGTTGTGGACTTCATCATTGACAACCGTGCTAGCTTGCGTGAGCTCAGCTTGCGTACAGTGCTCAAGGTAGCAGACCTGCGTAAGGCATTTACTGCTAACTGGAAAGCAATGGCTGAAGTCACTGTGATGAAGCGTGGATAATATGACACAAGAAACCGCAGGGTGCCAATACATTGGTCCGGAGCAGAAGGAGTGGCCGTACAAGATGTGCGGTTGCAAGCCCTTCCCGGGCCGTGTATACTGTGAAGACCATATCTGGACTGTGTACAAGAAAGGTACCAGTTCAGGTAATAAACGAAAGATCAAAGAGATCGAGAAAGAACTTGCAGAAGTTAAACGAATGCAAGAAATAGCGGAGTATGAAAATGAATAAGATTGCGTTGATTGTGGTCCTTGGTGTGTTGGTCGTGGCATTGGTTGTGCTAGGACCCTTGCTGACCATCTGGGCTCTGAACACCCTGTTTCCCGTCCTGGCCATACCCTACAATTTCTACACCTGGGCGGCTGTTTTGGTCATGAGTGCGTTCTTCCAAACCAAGGTATCCGTTAAGAAGTAAATTGGTAAACCTCAGGGTTGACTTTAACCCTGGGGTCCTATATACTAGTATGACGCTGTTAGAAAACAGCTCTAACAAAGGAAACTTAAAATGAAACGATTCAATCCAGAAACAAAGACTTTCAAGGTCTTCACAGCACTCTACAATGGTGCAGCTCTTACAGCATCTAAAGCCAAGCATGACTTGGGTGTTGGCAACTTGAGCGCAGAAGTTAGCCGCATCAAGCAGAACGGTTATGCTATCTATAGCAACACCCGCAAGGCAGGCAATGGTGTTCAGATCACTGAATACACCATGGGCACACCATCACGTGAAATCGTTGCTCTAGGCTACAAGGCCAAGGCAATGGGCATCACTCTGTAATTAGAGCTATCACAAAGACAAGCCGATTCGCTCCCGGGGCGTCTTTTGAGGGTGTTGTAGAAATACAACACCTTTTTTCTTGACCGGCACTCCAGCCAAAGGGGTTGACAAAATGGATACATAGTGTTATAATAGATACATATTAACACATAGGAGCGACTATGTTTACAGCAGATCAAGTTTGGGGCCTTGCAGTAGAAGCAGATCGTATCAACGATGGATATCTCAAAGACGACAAATGGGAACAGGTCAACGACCAAGCCCGTAAGGTAAGTGATGCCAACAAGGTCATGGTCAAGGCTTGGCTACGTGAGAATCGTCAGCCCAGTGCTGAGGATGTTGAAAAAGGCCGTGAATATCGCAAGTTCTTCAACGGCTACACCCTCAAGGCCCTTATGGGCAACCTAAGCGACTTCGATCGTCAGGCTCTGCGTATTGCACAGATGGACGAGTTCACGGGACGTAATATGCTAGAGTTTGCTATCATAAGCTGCTTGCCTAGCTCAGCTAGACGTGAACAAGAGCGCACAGAGCTCAAGCGAGAGCTGTTCACATCCGTTCAGCTCGACGGCAACATAGGTGAAGTCATACGTGGGGATATCGAAGTGGTTGGCTGTTCCTTTTCATCGATGTATAACAAGTTCAAGATCAAGGCCCGTATGGGTGAAGCGTTCGTGGACTTTTGGTTCGGTACGCCCTTAGACAAAGGTGTCACTCGTACCGTACAGGCCAAGATCAAAGCAGTGCGTGGCGATAAAACAACAGCCCTTAACTATGTGAAAATTAGGGGTTGACATTTGGAGCAGGTGGTGTTATACTATTAACACTGAGAAAGTAATTGTTTAACCCGTAGTAAACTTAAAGAGGTCTTAAAAATGGCAAAGTCAACAGATATCAGCGTTCGCCAAGTTGGTCCCAAGAACGCAAAGAAGTCAATCCGTTTCGCAATTAAGAAACGCCGCCCTGTTTTCCTTTGGGGCCCTCCAGGTATTGGTAAGTCAGACATCGTTAAGCAGATTGGCGAAGACGCTGGTCGCGAAGTCATCGACGTTCGCCTAGCCCTGTGGGAGCCTACAGACATCAAGGGCATCCCTTATTACAATGCAGACAAGGGCACAATGGTTTGGGCTCCCCCTGCAGAGCTTCCTACAGACCCAGAGTCGACAGCAATCATCTTCTTGGATGAGTTGAACTCTGCACCCCCAGCTGTTCAGGCCGCGGCCTATCAGTTGATCCTTAACCGTCGTGTTGGTACATACGAATTGCCCAAGGGCGTTGACGTAGTGGCGGCGGGTAATAGAGAAGGCGACCGTGGCGTGACATATCGTATGCCAGCTCCGTTGGCTAACCGTTTCATTCACTTGGAAGCAAAGGTAGACTTTGATGACTTCCAGGAGTGGGCTGTTATGAATGACGTTCACCCTGAGGTGTTAGGCTATGTGGGTTTTGCCAAGCAGGACTTATACGACTTCGATCCTAAGTCGCCCAGCAAGGCCTTTGCAACTCCACGCTCGTGGGTGTTCGTAAGCGACCTGTTGAAAGACGAGGACTGCGATGTTGACACCATGCACAATTTGGTTGCGGGTGCCGTAGGTGATGGCCTGGCTATTAAGTTTATGGCTCACCGCAAGATTGCAGGACGCTTGCCCAAGGCGTTGGACATCTTGGAAGGCAAGGTCAAGGACCTGCAGATTAAGGAAGTGAGTGCCATGTATTCCTTAACTGTTAGCCTGTGCTATGAGCTTAAGGATCAAGCAGAGAAGAAGTCCAAAGGTTGGGACGCTATGGCAGACTGCTTCTTCCGCTACATGATGGACAATTTCCCAACTGAGTTGGTGGTGATGGGTGCGAAGACAGGCCTTACTAATTACAACTTGCCCTTTGACGCAACAAAGATGAAGAGCTTCGACGAGTTCCACAAGCGTTTTGGCAAGTATGTTTTGAGTGCAATGGAGAATTAAGACCTCGCCCTTGCAGGGGCGGGAGGCTTCTCAGGGCTTGCCCGCCCACCTATTGGAGTGCCAGGGTGTTGCGTAAATACAACATCCTGGCCACTTGACAACTTCGTCGTTTGGTGCTATAATATATACATACTAAGGAGAGCGACACATGGACCCAATCATCGATAAACTAACTACTGCCAGAGTAGGCCTACTGCTCAAAGCACCGTTCTTTGGCAACATGGCAACTCGTATGCAATTGATTGACGCCAGCGAATGGTGTCCTACTGCGGCGACTAATGGCCGTAATTTCTATTACAATAAGAAGTTCATTGAGAAGCTCAGCGTTAAGAAGCTGGAGTTCCTATTCGGACATGAGATTTGCCATTGCGTGTTTGATCACTTTGGTCGTGTAGGTTCACGCGATCGCCAGTTATCTAACATCGCACAAGACTACGCTGTCAATCAGATCCTTGTTGATGAGCGCATTGGCGAGAAGATCACAGAAGTTAAGATCTGCTACGATCCAAAGTATCGCGGCAAGGCTTGGGAAGAGATCTACGACGAGCTCTACGAAAAGGCAGAGAAGATATCTATGCCTGACTTGCTCAAGCAATTGGGCGACCTGTTGGACGAGCACATTAACGAAGATGGTTCAGGCCCAGGCAAAGAGGGTGAAGGCAAAGATGGCAAGGGCGGTATGCCTGGCATGACTAAAGAAGAAGCACAGGCCATCCGCGATGAGATCAAAGAAGCAATGGTGCAGAGTGCCGCGGCGGCAGGTGCTGGCAAGGTGCCTGCAGGTATCCAACGCTTGATCAAAGACATGACTGAGCCTAAGATTAGCTGGCGCGATCTTGTGCGTCAAGAGATACAAAGCATCATCCGCAACGACTATTCGTTCACTCGTCCTAACCGTAAGAGTATGCACTCCGGTGCCATACTGCCGGGCATGAAAGAAGCAACTACCATTGACATTGGTATTTCAATTGATATGTCAGGTAGTATCGGACAAGAGGATGCAACTGTATTCCTGTCAGAGGTTAAGGGCATTGTTGATCAGTACGAGGACTTTAAGATCAACCTGTGGTGCTTTGATACTGCAATTTACAATCACAAAGAGTTCTCGCAGGACAATAGTGAAGAGCTATTTGAGTATGAGCCAGAAGGTGGTGGCGGTACTGACTTTGCTGTGAACTGGGAGTTTATGGAAGAGAATGGTATTCGCCCTAAGAAGTTCATTATGTTCACAGACGGCTATCCTTGCGGTAGTTGGGGTGACGAGGACTACTGCGACACTATCTTTATCGTTAAAGGTAATGAAACTGCCGAAGCACCATTCGGACAAACGGTTATCTACGAGAAAGAAGTGGCCTGATTGGAAGTGCCGGCGGGTGTGGCTTTTTAGCCACAGGCCCCGCTGCTATACGTGTACAGGAATCTAGGGGTTGACAGATTGGCAGATTGGTTGTATAATACATACTTACACACACAGAAAGGTTGGTTAATATGGGATATCTAATTTCGTTTTTGCTAGGGATCTTTGTTGCAACCGTGGGCATCTCAGGTGTTGCCAACGTGGCTGACAAGGGTGTTAATCAAGTTCAATCGGTCATGAAAGAAGCGGCCAAATGATGACTGCAACTGTAGACGGCAAGCCCGTTAAGGTAGGCGACTGGGTGGGCTTCAAGAGCGACATCGAGCAGTCAGGCCAGATAGTAGAGATCAAGAAGTCATACATGGGTTGTAGCCTTGTGCTAGAGAACAAGTCAGGCTTCAGTGGTGGCTACATTGGCGGCGACACTGTGACTACAGAGCTGGCCTCTGACTGCTGGGTGGACTGATGGCTAAGTACACATTCTGGCGCAATGCCATTGTCGCTGAAACATATATCGTAGAAGCAAAGACTGAAGAAGCTGCACGACAGCAGCTCTGGGATGGTGAAGTAGAAGTATTCAGTGAAGAGTTTATTGACTGGGCTACCTCTGACTTTCAGCTAGAAGACGTTGAAGACGAATTAGTGACATTTTTACAATCAAAGGAATTAACATGAGCAAAATGGCAGACCTTAGTTATGACATTCAAGAATTGTACATCGAAGGCCACAGTGCCAAGGTGATTGCAATCATGTTGGACTGTCCAATCGAGCAGGTGCTTGGCGCACTAGAAGATATGGGTGTGGCAGATGCGCCACAGGAAGACTTTAGCCCCTACGTGTCTATGAATTCATAGTTCTCCTTGCAGTACTTTAATAACCCTACGCAATGTAGGGTTTTTTTTGATTCTGGTTGACAGATTGGACGAATGGCGCTATAATTAATGCTTACACACACTAAACAGGAGCTGAATATGAATGCAATCGCAACAGTGATCACAGAGCAGGCAGTACAGGACGCAACCAACGAAGCTGGTATGCAGGCTCGTACAGCCGCTAAGGCATTCCTGCAGAAGCATGGCGATCGTGATGCTTGTGGCTTTGCTTGGGTGGATGTCTACGGTGTCCGTTCTAACTCCAAGTTGGGCAAGTGGTTGCAGGCCGCAGGCTTCCGCAAATCCTACACAGGCAGTCTCCAACTTTGGAATCCAAGCCAAGCAGGTGTTCAGAGTGTCAGCGTTCTGGAAGCAGGTGCTGAGGCCTACGCAGAAGTGATCAAGACCAAGTTGGGCTTGGACAAGGTCTACGCAGGAAGCAGGTTGGATTAATGGAAGCGGTCCGCGAAACAACCGGGGGATTATTTCCCCCGCACATATACCTACTAGATGGAAACAATCTGGTATCGTATATAAAGAGTGGAGAAACAGAACCATTCTATTTTAAGAATCCTATTAAAGGGTTTGACAAGCGAGGCAGGAAGTTTGCAACTGTAAACCCTAATCCGTTTAAAGTCAAGGCGCAATCTAATCTAATCACAGTTCAAGGAAGCAACGGCAATGTCTACACAATCGATCCAGAAGAAAAAACCTGTAATTGTCCCGGGTTCACTTTCAGGGGTACCTGCAAACACGTGGGAAAATATGATTAAGGTATTGATGAAGTAATATGGGATTCATAGTTTATAACACCGCAAGTGGCCGAGCCGAACGATACTACAAGAAGGAAGGTGTCGCTAAGGCTCAGGCTACCAAGCTCAATCGCTGTCCCTATCGTAGCAAATACGATGCGGGTGAGTTTGTGGTCTGCAACTATAGGGACTACGAGGGAGTCCTGATGGGAGTGCGGGGTGATGCCCTAAAGTATTGGTCGTGGTTGAACACCGCAAACCGTGGCTAAAATACAACACCCATTTGGTTGACAGATTGGACGATTGATCGTATAATATACATATACTGAAACACAAAGGAGCGCGAAATGGCATTCATCACCCTGGGCAAGAGAGACGAAAAGTGGCAACCACGCAAGGGCTTGGAAGGACCGTTTTGGTTCGTTGATCGGGTTCTGTATTACGATCCAAAGGCAGGCCAGTACTGGGATCCCACTACAGACTTCTATGTGGAGAACGCAGAAGTAGATCGCTTGCAGAACCGCTTGATGGAAGTGATGCGAGCCGGCGTTTAATTTGGTTGACACTTTGGTGTTTTGGTGTTATACTATTAACACTGAGAGATTAACTAGAAGGAGCGATGTATGAAATTTACTAAAGATGCAAATGCAAATATGACCAGCCTAAAGGGCGAAGTCAATATTACTTTTTCAGAACTATGTGAAGTGTTTGGCAAGCCTGATCATGGCCCAAATGCAGACATGGACAAGGTCACTTGCGAGTGGGCATTGAAGTTTGCAGACGGAACGATTGCTACGATCTACGATTGGAAGACAGGGCACACACCGTTTGGACCCTATGAGTGGCATATCGGTGGACATGACTACACAGCCGTAGAGCGTGTGTTGTTTGAAATCGAAATGCATAGAGATAAACTTGTTAAAATGGTGAAGGGATACGCAAATGCCTAATTGGTGCAACAACACACTGACGCTGACACACGAAGACCCAGCAATGATCCTTCGTGCCAAGGAAGCTCTTGATCGCGGAGAGTTCCTGAATGAATTCATTCCTGTGCCAAAGGACCTGCAAATCACTTCAGGCTTTTTGGGCAATGGCGATGAGCAGAAGGAACTGGAACGCAAGACTGCTGAGAATGTAGAAAAGTATGGCTACGGCAACTGGTATGACTACTGTTGCGGTGAGTGGGGCACCAAGTGGGATGTGGGCGGTGATGGTCAGAGTGATATCCACCCTGATGGCAAGATGCTACACACATCCTTTGATTCAGCATGGAGCCCTCCAGTCGCTGCCTACGACAAGTTAGTAGCCATGGGCTTTGGTGTCAATGCCATGTATTACGAAGGTGGAATGGGCTATGCTGGCGCCTATGATGAACACGGTGATCAAGAGATCAACATCGAAGGCATGAGTGCTGATGAAATCGAGCAGAATCATCCTGAGCTGGACGAAGCCTTTGCCATATCAGAAAGCATTCGTGAATACGAAGCAGAGCAAGAGGAAGAGCTCACTGCTTGGATCAAGGATGGTGCTGATCAAAAAGCAAAGTTGATTGCTCTATGAAAGTGATCAAACTTGATAGACGCTACAGTGGCTACGGCACTTGGACACACAGAACCAATGGTGGTCATTGGTATGGTGAGGATGCTCGTGCCCAAGGACTCGTGGCCTTCTATGACATGCGATGCTACATGACCCAGATGAATGGAGTGGGCTGTTTCATACACGAAGCGTGGGCCCTAAAGAAGGCAGGTCGTGCAGTGCCGGAATGGGCCTGGGACATAGATGGCAATGTGTTCTTTCGTGAATCGGCTCTGGTTAACTTTACTCTAGCAAAGGAAAGATGGTTATGACAAGGAAATACGAATTTAAATTCACAATCGAGTGCGCTAGCAATGGCACACCCGATATGGATCGAATCGAACACATGATCGATTTGAACATGCAGGATCTGGTCTTCGACGACGAGTTCATCGCCGCCTTAGACGAGAAGGAAAGCGTCAGTATTCAAGTTGTTCCGCAATTTGGTAAACCAAACAGTTGACCAATTCGAATATTGATGCTACACTAATAACATGCTGAATAATTGGCATGCTTTTTACACACACAGAAGGAAACTTTAAAATGAGTACGGATAAGAAATTTGCAGTAGCTGGTGTATCAACACTGGAAGGTAAGACAAAGCTGCGTTTTGCCAACGATACAATGCGTATCAAGATTCTGGCTAAGAACGGCCACACCAACGTTGAGTTGGTAGAGCTGCCAGTAGAGATGACTAAAGGCGAAGCTGTACAGCACCTTAAGTCTATCGAGTTCGGTAATGGTGATGCTGCTATCCAAGGCGCAATTGCTTACGCAGAGAAAAAGAACCCAGCTCCCCAAGCTGTGGTCAAAGCTCCTGTCGCGAAGACAGCGGCTGTGGTTGCCTAATACTGGTTCGCTCCCAGACTAGAGGCAACCTTGATAGAGACCCTATGTAGTGTAGGGTCTCTTTTTTTTGGTTGACATTTTGGACGTTGTGCGTTATAATAACAGCTTACACACACAAAAGGACACAAAATGTTTACACAGTGCATAGCATACGCAAAGCTAGTTTACAACAAAAAAATTAACGCATACAAAGTGCAAATTGCATTTAACGTACACAAAGAGTTAGTAGGCACTAACTACAAATATAAGTTTCCTGTGCAAGCTAAATGCAACTATGTTAGCGGGGACTTACTTGCAGAAGATTTGCAAAACGAAGTGCAACGCACTGTGGCTTATGCACAACAAAACTTGCGTACAACACAAATAGTATTTGTAGACTAAACTGTAGGGTCTTTATAGCGCACACTTGCATTTTGGATGCAAGTGTGCTATAATACGTTTTTAACAAGGAGTACACTATGTTTTACGCACTTAACGCACTTGCACATGCTAACAAGCCCGCTGTAGCACTAACAAAACAGCACGTAAAGCAAATTAATAAACTAATGTATGCGACTACAATTAGCTATATTAAATGCTTTGCAACTTGCAGGGACGCTGACACTAGCATGTACGCTATGTATGCACAAGACGTTGCATACAACACAAACGCACTGCTGGAGTTTAACACTACGTTAAATGTACAAGCACTGCACGATGCAATTATGCAACAGGACACACTTGTACGCGAATATTACATTGCTGTGCTACAGTACATAGAACGTAAGCGTTTAATTACAGCAGACAATTTTTGTTGCATATAAGCATAGCAGAGACCCTACTAGCACTAGGGTCTTTTTTTTATGTTATAATACAGTTTTAAAGGAAGTACAAAATGGGTCAATACGCAGCTACAGTTAACGCATACGCAGAATCTGCTGCCTATGCACAAGTTTACACAATGCAAAATCGTTTGCAAAGCTACGGACAAACAGCACAGCAACTTAATGTTAGCACAGCAAAGTTCCGCAGAGATATCGAAGCTAAAAAAATAAAAATAATTGCTAACTTAGAAAAAGACAAAATTGTGCAAATGCAACTAGAGATTGCTCGCTTGCAAGCAAAGCAACTAGCATAACCCTAGAGCCCGTAAGGGCTTTTATTTTGGTTGACCATTTGGACAATGTGTGCTATAATGTACACATACACTAAGGAGCGAGCGATGCAAGAATTTAACTCAGCAGCAGACCTGTTAGACGAAGTCAACGATATGGTTAGTCGTTATGTACAAGGCATGCGCAAGGAGCCAGCGAGCCGTTTGGGCCTGGATGATCGTTGCGGCAAGCTGTTCGTAGATCAAGACACCATTGTGGCATACACAGGTTCACGCTTGGACTACTACGGTGGCTTCGAGTACATCAAAGAAGGCGAAGGCCGCACCACATTGGGCGAGTTCACTTTCTACTCAACGGAGTCGGATCGTGTTAGCGATGCTCTGGAGTGCCTTATGGAACATGACGGCCTTTGCCAAAGCGAATGACCATACTGGCCCCGCTGCCCAACGGTGGTTGACATCTTGCCAAAACCATGCTATAATACATTTATACTAACACACTTAGGAGCCGAGATGAATATCAAACAAATCAATCAAGCGATCATGTTCAGTGACTTAACCAACGATGAGTTGACCAGCGTGATCGATGCGGTCAAGTGGAAGCGAGCAACTATCGCCAAGCTGACCAAGGCCAGCTTGAGTATTGGCGATAACGTCAATTTCACATCAAGCAAGACCGGCATGAACATGACCGGAGTGGTTATGAAGATCGCTATCAAGTATGTTACAGTCCGTACCCTACAGGGTGCATGGCGAGTGCCAGCGAATATGCTGACTAAAATCGAAGACACGGAGTTTGCGTAAATAAACATATGAGCAAGTTAGAATACCATAACCGGCCCTTAGTGGCCTTCAATCCCTACAACAAAGATCACAGACGCTACTACGCAGAGTTCCTTGACCATCGTGGTTGGGGCCATTGCCCGGTTCGATTCATCTGCCCTGACGATTCGGGCAGTGATCTTACGGTAATGATCAAGAGTCAATTGGTGCAATACTACATTGATCGTGAGTTTGGTGGCGGCAAGATGGCCACTGAGCGATCAAAGAGTCTAAACGATCAAGCAGGCAATCTGTACAAGAAGGCTGGTGTGCTTCGCAAGGAAGCAGCCGCATTGACCAAACCCCGGAGACGATAATGGAATGGCTAGACCAAAATCTGTGGGGCATTGCGTTGGGAGTGTTCATAGGCGGCTTTATCGGCTTCAAGGCAGCTGAGCACATACACACCACAATCTTCAAAGACATCTTGATGAAGTTGAAGGTCACAGATGCAGATATGAAGACCATGATGCGGGATCTGCAACAGGATCTGCCCGAAGACCACGAGGATGCCATGCCCAGGGTTCTGGTCAAGGTTGAGTGTGTCAACGACCAACTGTTTGTATACCGTTTGGATACCATGGAGTTCCTTTGCCAGGGTGCTGACCGTGAAGCTGTTCTAGCTTCGTTGGCCAAGCGATTCCACAAGGATTTCAAGATTGTACTGTCAGAAGAGCATGGCGCCAAGTACCTGAAGGAAAGCCCTGGAGTCTAAAGGGCCTTTGGTTGACATTTTGGCAGTTCAGTGTTATAATACACACATGAACAAAACAAATGAACTAATACAATGGGCAGGGACAGCATTCATTTTAGCAATGTATGTGATTTCCAACTTCTTTCCAGGCTACGATGACCTGCGCAATTCAGTGGCCTTGGTAGGTGCTGCCTGCTTCTTTGCATGGAGTTATCGTGTGGCCAACAAGCAACAGATGATTATCAACGGTGTAGCAATAGTCCTATGTGTTGTAGGGTTATTGAGAGCAGTCGGTTGACACATTGACGTTTTGGCGATATAATAGACACATAGCAACAAACAAGTAGGAGAACACAATGGATTATGACAACATGGTAGACACACAAAAGGGCATGGCACAGATGCTGGGCAAGACCTTTGTCAAGGTGACTGGATCTGTTGACAGCGACGAGATGCTGTTTGAAACCGCAACAGGTGAGCGGTTCTTGTTCGCTCATCAGCAGGACTGCTGTGAGACTGTGAGAATCAACGACATCGTTGGTGACCTCGAGGACCTGGTTGGCGCACCTTTGTTGGTTGCTGAAGAAGTCAAAGGTGCTACTGAGCCAGACGAAGAGCACTATGAGAGCTATACCTATACCTTCTACAAGTTCGCTACCCGCAAGGGCTATGTGGATGTGCGTTGGTTGGGTGAGAGCAACGGCTACTACTCAGAGAGTGTGGACCTGTTCGTAGAGGGTGTGGCAGTGGCACAAACGCCACAGACCAGTCTAGGAGAATTGCTCCGTGAGAAATTAAACGGTTGACAGTTTGGAAGATTGGTGCTACAATAGATACATAGACAGTTAGGAAAGAGTTAGAGGTTACCTAGACCACTAGGCGACTGGGATGATGACAGTACCGACGGGCGCTGGTCAAGTCCAGGAGCATGAAACAGGCGCAAGCCGGACTTGCGGTGGACAATCTAGGAGTAATGACCGTGCAGGCCTACGTGAGACGTTTGCGTATGGTAGAGATAGATGCACAATGGTTCCTTTAGTTCTTTTCTAACTGTCCATAACTAGGTTGACAACTAGCCAAATTAGTTGTATAATAGACACATAGCAACACACATTAGGAGCGACCCAAATGGCCAAAGTAAATTATGATGCATTCGCCTCGTTTGACATTAACGAGTGCTGTGACCACTTTGACAGTGAGAAGCAGAGCAACTGGAAGAAGATCGGCAAGTTCATAGTGGCAGATGGACAAGAGTACGCCCACATTATGGAGTCAGAGTTTGACTTTGAGGATGTAGGTTCAGGCGAGTACGAGGCCTTCCAAGCAGGCGTCAAGTATGCCCTTACCAAAATGAACATTGCCTTTGAAGCCGCCGCAGTGGACCTGCAGGTCTGCGAGGTGGACTTGGTAGAGAGCATGGGCTTTGTGCTGGTACGTGCAGATGACGAGCCCGAGGACTTTGTGAAACGGGTTATGAAGAAGCCTGTCATGATGGTTGACAGCTGGGTATAAAGACCCTAGGGCCCCTAAGGGCTCTTGCTTTTTGGTTGACAGTTTGGCGAAACGATCGTATAATTAACACATAGCAACAAAGGAGCACAACATGCTTAAATTGATTGGTTTTTGTTTTGTGATCTACTTGGGTTGGATTACCGGCCTGATCCAAACTGTCTTGTTGGTTGTGGCTGGTGTGTTAACCACGATTGCGGGCGCCTAATGTCAGCGGCCTACATATGGGGTTGGATCACAGGCATTGGCTTGATCGTGGGTGTCACATTAGGCCATCTTTTTGGTTGACACTTTGGCTATTTGATCGTATAATAAACACATACACACAAAGGACACACATGAAG
>Ga0209191_1000364_pt1 | contig 35903 bp, 58 predicted proteins | sample S_130626_EF_Meta_FD_187320 | JGI IMG/M metagenome (GOLD analysis project Ga0209191, IMG submission 187320) | Freshwater microbial communities from Lake Simoncouche, Canada to study carbon cycling - S_130626_EF_MetaG (SPAdes) (version 2) | ecosystem: Environmental > Aquatic > Freshwater > Lake ...
CTCTTGTGCAATGCACAAAGATTTAAGTTCTTCCTAAATTTCTCTCAAACCACCCTTAAAACGCATTTACCAAGGCACTATGCTTGCTCAGTAATTTTCATAACCCATGCATAGTCAGATAGTTTGTAGTCCTTGTTGGGTATTGTGTAGTGCCTATAGATTCCCCTCTGCTCTAGGGTAGTTTTGATGCTATGGCACGATGCACAAAGGGATTGAAAGATGTTGTGATGAAAGGCTTTCTCGCCTATGTTTGACCAAGGGAATAGATGGTCTATGTGTTCTGCTTGGGTAATCCTGCCTTCACTTAGACAGGCTAGGCATAAAGGATGCTTAGATAACTGTATCTGCCTTAGTTTTCTCCATTGGGCAGTCTGATACTTACTGTTAAATTCCTTGCGTTTAGGTGTGTCATTGTATCGCTTATGGTCAAAGGTATCTCGCCCACCATGATCCATGCAATATGCGTTGAACTTACTGCGTTCCCCTTTGCATCCCAACTCTAAGCACTTAGTGAACTTCGGGATTGTGGGCATCTCTCTCAACCAAATCACAGTCTTGGAATGTAGGCTTATCCATTGCTTCTAAGGCTCTAGCCATGTAAGTGCGTAAGGCTTCTTTGCTCTCGCCTATCATGGTTGCTCGGCTATGACCCCAAGGCTTACCATGCTCGTTATAAAACACTTCTCTAATTTCATAGTAACTAGATGCACCATCAGGCACTTCTAATACCCTGAGATTCCATGTCATTTAAGAAACCTTAACTTATATATGGTGCTATCAATTAGGGTAGCAATCGTATCGATTTCGTTCTGTATATTGGACTCTTGGGGCATATTTTGTCTATTATCAGAAACATAATCCTTGAGCATCTCTAAGTAGTTCAATGGCTCACCTGTTACATTGGCAAACATTGTTGGGTAGTTATCGATTAATTCACCATAACACCCTTGAATGGCTTCGGCTAGACCATCGACCAAATCGACAATCTCATCGTAATAAGTGCCTAGGGCTACATGGGTAGCGTAACTGGTAGTCTTTAGATGCATGAAATGGGTAATGGTTGCTGAATGTAGCAAGTTACCTATGAATTCACCACAACAATTTTTGTCCATTTGATTTTCCTCTTTATAGCCACTAGCGTAAGCGGCAGTTGCTACCTGTTGAGCCTTGGCACGAGTAGAAAAAGGACCTTTCGATCCCCAATACCACCCTTTGTCTGTATGTCTAATTGGCATAATAAACCCATTTTACTGTGCATCGAGCAACTTGACTAGCCTTATTGCACTATCAACCGAGTCTATTCTAACAACTGTTGACCCTCGCCAATTCATCATAAACATTTCTTGAGCAGGTGTGAACTTAGATTTCTTATCTGCTTTGACTTCGACCAATACTGTCTTATTGTTACGACCCACCACCAAGTCGGGAAATCCCCCTGCGACCCTGCTTGTATCAAAAACAGAGCAACCCAAATCTCTAAGGGTTTTTACTATGTCTGAATGGTTTGAATCGACCCTTTTTGCGTATGCCATTGTTTTTTAATGATATTCGGTTAATATAGGCTAACTTTACCACTATAGGTTATGTTATGGCACAAAAATCTTGTACTGATGAGGAATTTATTGCTCTTTGGAAAGAACATCAAAGTCCTGAAAAGGTTAGTCATGTTTTAGGGATCAGCACTCGCAATACTTTAAAAAGAAGAAGAAAAATAGAATATCAATATGATATTGTTCTAGATGCCCTAAGTCCACATGGCAAACCTAAGATTTATATTCCTGATGAGCAGATGCAAGCCAATGTTACGATTGACAATGGTGTCATCTTAGTTGGGTCTGATTGTCATTACAACCCACAATACATTACTACTGCTCACAGAGGATTTGTAGAATTTGTAAAGTATCTAAAGCCAAAAATTGTTATTTTGAATGGAGATATAGCAGACTTTGCTAGTATTTCACAACATCATCGCATTGGATGGCAAAAAGGTCCTACAGTCAAAGAAGAACTTGATGAAATTCAAGAAAGGCTTGGGGATATTGAAAAAGTAAGACCTGCAGGGTGCAAGTTGATGATTACGATTGGCAATCACGATTTGAGATTTTCGGGCAAATTGTCCAATGTACTACCTCAATATGAAGGCATTAAAGGTTTTGATATTGCTGATCACACAATCCATTGGAAATGGTACTGGTCCATCATGGTCAATGAAACTTGCATGATTAAGCATCGTTGGCACAATGGAGTTCATGCAGTCTATAACAATGCGATTAAATCAGGCACAAGTTTTGTTACAGGTCATTTACATTCCCTAAAAATAACCCCTTGGACAGATTACACAGGTACAAGGTATGGTGTGGACACAGGCACAATGGCTTGCATTAAAGATAGCCAATTTGCATATACCGAAAACAATCCTGTCAACTGGCGGGCAGGTTTTGCAATTTTGACTTTTATTAATGGCAAAATGATGCCACCTGAACTAGCAGAAGTTATTAATGAAGATGAAGGTTTAATTTATTTTCGGGGTCAACTGATAAAAGTATGAAAATTACCCCTGAAATTGTTCGCAATCTTTATGCATCCTTGTATTGTTGCTATCCATTTTCTAAATGGGATTTGCCTTTACCTGAAGAAATTGATTTTCAGATTACTCACGATACTGAAGTCATGGGAAGTTACCTGCTAGATACAGGTGAAGAATATGAACACACCATTACTATATCTTCGGCTCGATGTGGACACCTAATGACAGTCCTTACTACCCTATCCCATGAATGCGTACATATGTCTTTTTACAAGCGTAAAAACGATAAATGGATGCAACATGGCAAAGAATTTAGAAGGCGATGCCACATGGTTGCTCAAGAATTAGGATTTGATCCCTTGGAACTTTGATCCATAGGTAAGTTCAAAACTTCGGTCCAACAAATATTCCTCTGTAAGCCCGTACCGAAACTCAAAAGATCGTCTGCCAAGTCCGTGAATGCCGGTATTTCCACGATGATGTTCCCTGCAGAGTGGGATAACAGGGGCATTACTTCTTTTACCACCTCGTCTAATGTGATGTATTTCCGATGGCGAGCCATATATTCCTAAATATTCGATGCATAAAATACAACCGAGATCAGCAAGTTTACGATAATGCTCTTTCTCGGCTTTAGTTGTCATTGCTTTACTTTGTTTGCATCTTTTTGCATAACATCTTCAAGTTCTTGTGCTAACTCAGTTACATCGCATGAGATTAAGTATGCTTCAACATGGTCCTGATTAAGAACCCGATGATGCAAATCTTTAATCCTACGATTTAATTGTAAATAAACTTCTGCAAATTCTCTTGTCATATTGTTAACCTTTCTATTTGTCTGTTTGTTGCTTGTTGCGTTCTCCATACTTCAACCCTAAGCCTAGCCGCTTCAAGCGACCATCTAAGTTTCTCTGCTTCTTCTGTTGCAATACCAATGGCTTTGCAAAGTTCTTGATACTCAGGGCTACGATAAGCCTCTCTTTCCTGCCCACCAATACTCGTTTCATCTGTCTGCGACATTTTGATCGCTTTAAGAGATGGTCTAAAATTTTCCAGTTCTGCAAGTTGCCCTTTTGCTTTTGCATATTGGCTCGCAGTCTTAAATATAAAGTCAATCGCTTCATTTGGGTCTATTTCTTTCATATTAATTTCATTCCATAGTTATTTACAACATCAGGTATTACCAATCCTTGTTTTTTAATTAGCCTGTTCTTTTTAAATGGTCTGTAATCTACATGGTGATGCCATCTGTTAAATTTCCAAACAACCTTGGCTACATCAGGGTGCAAATCTTCTAACATCTTAGACTTGGGCAAAGTTCCTTCTTTTTCATAGAACTCCTGTGTATTGCCACCTTTAATTGTTTGTGTTTGTGCCTTTTCTTGCAAAAAAGTATTAAATTGAATTGTGCAGAACTTATCCTTTAATGCTCTAAGTGATAAATCTGTATCTTCATTGTATCTACCTCTCCACCTGTAAGGTATGTCATTTCTTATTAGTAAACAGGAATAAATTCTTGTGTTCAAAATGTATGGTGGGTGTTGTTGCTTAGATTGAACAAAAAAATCATAGTTAAAGCCTGAGATAGCAACATTTTCATAACGATTTACAAAATCTTCAGAAGCCTTAAATATTGCACCTGAAGTTACTTGGACCATCTTGTTTCGGTTAAGCCTGTTAAATACCTTAATGTTGTCATCCATAACCCAATGCCATTTAGCACCTAAAGCAATAGAGTGTTCCCATGCAAAGTTTCTAGCAGGGCCCGGCCCTTTGCTTTTACTGCTACCTAAATCATCACAAGTATCGTATTTGTCTTGATATTCGGTAGGCAAAATTAGTATCTTTTTTGGGTCAATAACATTTGCATAATCTTGATACTCTTGTTTTTCAATAATGATGTAATAAGGAATGTTGGCTTTTTCCAATGCTTTGCTTGTAAGCCTAGTATCCCATCTACCCTTAGACACAATATAAATTGGGTGTTCAGGATTCATCGACATACCTTAAATGTGCAACCTTTCTTGGTTCAGCATAAGGATACCAAATGGTCTTTTGCTTTTCTGTAATTCTTTGATTCATCAGTTTTTCAAATTCAATTACATCTTCTTCATTGCGAAAACGAACATTGATTACTCTGTATGGTGTCAAATCTTCCTGAACAAACTCAGGCATATCTTTCCAATGCTCTCTCCAACCTTCCCCTAATTCCCCATCAAATAAGTCTGTCATTTGTTTGCCATTATATAAAGTCCAACATTACTAAAGGCATATCCACTATATACAACTGCCATAGGCATATTACCTTTAACCCCCTGCTCTAGTGCTATATAAGCATATATAAGACCAGTAACAATAATTAGCCAAGCACTCATTTTTTTATTCTTTGCCATATAACACTAATTGGTAGAGATTTAATTTCTAGCCAACCAATATAAGTGCAAGCAAACATGATGAATAAAAAAAATGCAAAGACAAAAGCGAATGTAATAATTGCAAAAGTTGCTATAAACAAAGCAAACAAATTAACTATCGTAAATATCATTTCCATATACCCCATTCTCCTGTTCTGTTACCTTTAGCCCATTGATCTGCATAATCGTTGAGCAGTTCTTGTGAAATTTTGTGTTTAGACAAATACTCTCTCCACCAATTAAGACCTTTTTCTGATCTCCATCTAATCAACTGCCTGACGGCTGATCTGTGCTGAAAGTCTTGCTCGATATTGACCCATAGATTCTCCTGCATAAGGCATTAGTTTTAATTCCCTACCTTTTTCAATCGTGAGTTCGTCTGTCGAGTACCAAGGGAGTTTCGGCTTCTTGGCTTCTTTTGGGGTAAGGTCGATTTCGTCATCTGCCCTGCCTTGGTTGAGCCATGTTGCCGGGTGGGGGATGTACTCTTTTTCTGTACCTTGGAGTTTCCAGTATTTGATGTGGTTTGGTAGGGATTCCATTGCTTTTCGCTTTTCAGGCTCGGTGAGTCTAGCCCAAGCCCTTTGAGCAACTTTTTTCGCCACCTTCCTAGGATACATTTCATACCATACTTCAAACCCTTCCATTGTTTCTTCTCCAGTTCTATCGCTTCTTTTATTGTACAAATAACACCTTGTTGCATTAAAAATTTGTGTGCTTCTTTGTCGTAATGAATCAAAACAACTGCTGATCCATCATCCAACTCTTTAATCATTTTTACTTTTATGTCCATAATATGCCATGTGCCTTTTCTATTAGTCGTGCAAATTCAAGTTGCCAATCTCTGTTCTGAAATTTTTTAGCCCGAATCATGTCGTAATAAATGTCCATAATCTGTTTGTCAGTCAATGGAGTTGATTTGTAAGCCTGCTCTCTATCCTCTGTTGTAAATGTTGTCATGTAATTTCCTATTTAAAATGGTGCATCTTCAAATTTAAACTTCAGTTCTTTTTTTGGTACTACTAATGTATATGACCAATCTTTGTAGGTCTTAATAATTTGTTCTGCTTCATGCTTGGTTCTTACCCATCGCATAACTTCACCATTCTCATCAAATATTGCATAGTGTTTTATAAATTTCTTCATATCAATGCTTTCTGATTTGTGCTTGTTCCATACCAGTTGCATAACCATTGTTCCAAATTTCTTCTAATTCTTTTTTGGTCATTGGCTTAGATTTAAAGTTCATATCTAAAGCACCTTTTTGCTTTTTATATTCTTTCCAAAAGGTTGTGCAATAGGCATAAATCTCAAACATCATTAATGCACACATGATTGCCCACCATTGCCACGATGCGTTAAATACTAAAAACACAAACATTGCAGTTATGTATTTCACTTAACATTACCCCCATAAACTTGTGATTGCAATTCGTGTATCTGCTCACGCAATTTCATGCACTCATATTCAAGAAAAGCAACTTTATCTGCATATACTTTTACTTGTGCATCAGCAGTTTCAAGCATCTTGTACAACATAGCCATTCGTTCTTCTTTTTCCATGATTAATCTATCTTAATACAATATGTAAAAAAAAGGTCAATTTATTTTTGACCAATTAAATTATACCTATATGGGTATATATTTTATATATATTAAATAACATAAATGTTATTAGTTACCCTTCTGTGAACGAACCTAGCCTACCTAGATTCGCCTTCAAACTGTTACCCAACTGAGTTACAGAACCCGACAGTCTTGCGAGGAACAGGCACTATCTTCGCCACCTGTATTGCGTTGTTACATCCTCTTTCCCTGCTAGTAACGCTTGTATCTAAACCGCTACGATGTCGTTAGAGCCGCCAGTTTAGACCTTAAATTTATTACTTTTACTTCTATTTTCGTTTGCTTTAATTATTTGTAAATTCCAATGAACATGAAGCCCACTAACATTTTCGCCTTTTAAAGGAACAATGTGATCAACCTCATGTCTAATTCCTGTTTCTCTAGTAATGCTAATACATTTTTTATAAATTTCCTTAATTTCTTTTCTGTTTGCCCAAAAAGGTGTTGCTTTGTTTAACCCTGCCCTTCTAGCAGAACAGTCAGCCAAAGATTGAGCATGATGTTTTTGGCATTTCCTTGTTTTTTCATCATGATACAAATCTTTAGTCCAAACCTCTTTACCCCATTTACCATGTAACTTTCTAGCCAGTTTCCCAGACCTAGAACGCTTAAAATTACTAAGGCAATCAGGACACAATTTCATTCTACTCGAATTTCTTCTTTCGCCAACTCAGGGAAAACGATATGCCATGATTGGGGCAAAAGGTCTTTCCGAGTAATTAAGCCTTTGGATTCCTTTTCTAGGGTTGCCCCAAGAAATATGAATTGGCTTGCAGGAATGCCTTTTTTTCTCCACATTGAAACTGCAGGAACGCTTATGCCACATAGCCTTGCGACTTTTGTGCATCCCCCAAGTAAATCAATGATCTGTGAATCTGTAAGTTGTAGTTTATTGTCCATAGGCATTTATCTTAACCCTTAAATCCCCGATTTGCAACACTTGTTGACAAACACTTTAAGTAGGTTTAATCTTTAAATGCCCACATGGGTTTAACTAAGGAAATTTTATGAATGAATTTGAAAAGGAATTAGATGATTTATTAGATAGGCTTGACAAAGTATTGACTGAAGATGATATGGCAACACTTCGATATGCCTGTGGAAAAAGTAAGCAAAGTAAAGATTTAATGCGAGATGTATTTATTGATTTTGGAAATATTTTTGGAGAAAACAAGAAATGATATTGAATAAGCCAACTGAAGGAAAAGTGATGGAATTTAGAAATCCTGATGCAGGTTCGTATGTGGGTCGTTGCATATCAATTATTGATACAGGCACACAAACAACTGTTTGGGAAGGAGTGCAAAAGCAACAACACAAAATTTTAATTAATTTTGAATTGTTTGGTGAAGATAGCAAAGGTGTACTAGAAATTGAAGGCAAGCCTTTAACTGTATATAAACGCTACACATACAGTAACCATGAAAAAGCAACATTGATGGCTGATTTGAAGTCATGGTTAGGTAAGGTTGAATTGCCATTAGATTTCAATTCTTTGCTTGGTAAGTTTGCATTGGTAAATGTTGTGCATAACGAATTTCAGGGAAAGACTTATGCAAATATCGATGGCTTGACACAACTGCCATCTGCATTGGCTAAGGCTTTGCCTAATGGTTTTAATGAGCCATTCATTTATGGCATCAAGCAACATCCTAAAAACTTTGACAAGGTTTGGGGATGGCAACAAGAAATGATTAAGAAGTCTGCTGAGTTTGTGAATGTAGAAGCAAAAAGGGAAGCAGTAACTATTGATGATGATGTTCCATTTTAAAAAGGAAAGAACATGAAAAAAGCACTTGCAGTTTTCGCAACATTTTTTGTAGTTGGTTACGCAGTAGCACAACAAGCAAACTGTTGGCAACAATATGTTTGTGGTGGTGGTGGGTGTCAATGGGTAACAATCTGTAGGTAACAGGGGGTTTTTACTTTTAAGGAGTGCATACCATGAATAGCACGATTAAAGATACGATTGAAGCAAGAGCAATTAAAGGTCGCATTGAAGTTGATTACGATGATGAAAGACCAGTTATGGCTTTTACAGAAGAAGGTTTAAGGTCTGTCGTTAAAACTGCTATTCGGGTATGTGCTGACAGGTGCATCGATCCCGATGAAAGGGAACGAATGTTACAACTCGGAGATTAAATTTTTAGGGGGTAGTAAATGCAATTAAAGGAGAATAATGGACACGCTGAAGAAGGTGGGCATTGGTACAAGCCTACAGGTGATACTGCCTACCGCATCATTGGGGCAAATGGCAAAGAAAGAAACACAACTCTCGCAGATGCAAGAAAGATCGGACTATATCCAAGCACTACGACTATTATCGGATTGCTACAAAAGGCAGGGCTTAATACATGGTTGCAACAGAAAGTTGTTGAAACAACCATTGCACATCATCGCTTAGAAGGTGAGCCTGACAAAGACTATCAAGCAAGAATCTTAGATTTGGCTAAGACTGAATCGCGAGAAGCCAGTTCGCGAGGAACGATGATTCATGCAATCATTCAGGGCTACTTTGAGAATGTCTATATGCCTGAAAAGCCCTTGTATGTCGATGCAGTTGTCATGGAACTAAATGAAGTTTTTGGTGAGCAAGAATGGCTTTCTGAGCATAGTTTTGCCCATCAAGAACTTCGATATGGTGGCAAGGTTGATTTGCATAGCAAGGCAGGCATAGTGGTCGATATAAAGACTACTGAGAAAGATGTAACCCAAATTAAGCCATTCCATGAACAGATCATGCAGTTGGCTAGTTACAGGGAAGGGTTAAAACTAGGACCTATGGCTCGATGTGCCAATATCTATGTCAATGCCCTAACCAATCAGGTAAAGGTCATAGAACACGATTTAAACGATCTACAGGATGCTTTTGAATGCTTTAAGTGCCTACTTAGGTTCTTTCAGATAAAAAACAGGCTATAGCCCTTATAATCGATTTGGGTCGGGTTTATCGGTGCATCATTACCCCCGATGCATATTCTCTCGGTAGGCTCGACCCACCCCAACTACTGTATATCTAAACATTAGGGTAAACCCTATTAGGGTTTTTATTTTCTAAAAAATGTTAAAAAGTTCTTTACATATTAAGCAAACTTAACGATACTGTCTTTACTGCAATGTGCAGGGAAATTAATAAGGAAATCAAAATGACAAAGAGTGATCAATTAGAAATGTTTGGTGCAGATATGGAATTATTTGTTGCACATATTAAAAATACTTCTACATATCAATTTGATGGTGTTGCAGGAATTATTGCAGGCATGATGTCTGATGCACAAGAAGAAATGGCAAATGGATATAAATACAATGCTCGTAAAACTTTAAATCGTGCCAAGCATTTATTGTTTATGGCTATGGATAACGAATTAGTTTTACACAAACCAAGAAATTAATTAAATAGCCCCTTTGGGGGCAATTACTTAAACATAGGAAAAAATAAAATGGACTTAATTACTGCAAACAAACAACTGACTGCAATTCTTGAAATGATTAACAATTCTGAAAAAAATGATTTTGTAATGTATGACAATTTTTATAAAAATATATCAGATAAAGCATTGCAAATTTCTAATCTTGTTAACAAAAAAGTTAAATAAAAATTAGCCCCTTAGGGGGCTGAAAGGAAATCAAAATGAAAGATTTTCGTGGAGAATGGATTGATATATTGGTAGGTGCATTAGCAGGTCTGTTAATGTTTGGCATACCTGCCATTGTTTATGTGTGGAGAACTGGGGGAATATCATGACTGTTGCAGAAACATCCATTATTGCTTACAAAGAACATCGAGCAACTGGTAAGGTAGGTAGCCAAGCCATGAACATATTTGATACGATGCAATTTCATTCAGACTATTCAAGAAGGGAGTTAGTTGCTTTAACAGGGCTAGAACTTAGTTCTATCTGTGGCAGGGTAAATGAGATGCTACAGATTGGGATGCTTCAAGAAGTTAGCCCACGCAAATGCAAAGTAACAGGTAAGACTGTTAAGCCTGTTGTCAAACTTAGTTTATTTTAGGAGATAACATGACCATAAAAGATATTCACTATAACAATGGCAAAGTTTTAATTGGCTCTGCTTATGATCTGAATCCATTAAAGCCAAAGTATGTTGAGAAGGATCACGATATGTTAGAAATACAATCGTATCTAATCTACGATCCTAGAGTTCTTAATCGCAGATATTGGACCGAAAAAGGTTTATTGATGCTTGGCTTGTTTATAGTCTTAGTAATATTTCTCAAGAGTTAAACAAGGATCGTTCATCATTCCTTCTGTTCTGCAATCCTTTAAGGATTTTGCCACCTGCCATAATGTACTTCAGGAACTCAGATGAAGCCCCTTCAAAATCTTGTCGATTAATTTTTTGACGCAGGGTGCTTCTCTGTAGTGTTCCCAAACCAACATTAAAAGCAAAACTGACAAGAGCATCAAACTGATTTTGTGTAAGAACAACAGGACAGTATTGCTCGACACCTCGTTCAAACCTAGCCAAATCTGATTTAAGAATTGCATCTACTTCTTCCATCGTGAATGTTCTGTTATCTTCAGGTCGTAATGGCACTAGCATCCTATCTTCCATTTTTAATCGAGCCTGTTCGGGATATAGTACATGACCGACACCAATTGTCCAAAGGTTAGCCGGGCAACGATAAGCCTTCTGCCTAACACCCTCATGATGCTTAATCATTGATACTGCTTTGTCAGATACTTTCATTTCTTAAATGCTTGTGTGCCAAACCAAAATGAAACAATGCTTGCCCAAATAATTTGTGTTTCATCATCCCACAATAAATTAAGTGCTACATCAAATGGCACTTCTCTATGAAAGGCAAACCAAAATCCAAACAACTCTACAAACATAAACATGATGAACATTCCATAGGTAATTGCAGGTCTAACCATAGCCCTTGCATTAGTTACCCATTGGCTTGCACCTTTACCAATCTCAATGTCGTGAGCATATAAAGACTGTCGTTCCTGTGCTTGTGTTTGCATCTCAATCTGTTGAGTTTTAATTTCTTCTACATGGGCTTGTGCTTGAAAACCTCTTTCTGCCATCTGTAGTTCTCGTTCTGTTTGCAGACGAGCCATTTCCATTTCATGCTTTTTATCGGACTTGTCTTGAAAGAATCCTAACAGGCTAGGCAATCCACCTGATAAGAAAGAGATAAGAGTAGTGAATAAGGTAATCATTTACGAACTCCATGCGTAATAAGTTACAAAAGCAACCCAAGCAATTGCTACAACCCAAGCCCACATTAATGTATCGAAATCATCATCGTTCATATAACACCTAATACAAATTTGAGCCATAGCGTAACAATTAGTGCCGCTACAAAACAATAAAACTGAACTCGCCTAACTTCATTTAAGTCATGGTCAAATTCTTCTTTATTCTTTTTTTCTAGGACTTCTATTTCAGTCTTAATTCTAAGAACTGATTCCCATTCTTTTGTGCCATATTGTTTTATGAATTCGACTTTAAGACGATGTTCTTCGTCTGTAATCTTTTTTCTTCTTCTGTATTCGTCAAGAGCCTTTATGATGGCTCTTTCTTTTAGAAATTCGGCTTCTCGTTGTTGCCTTTTTCTTTCTTGTGCTTTTCTTATTGCTACATCTGTTGCTTCTTTTTGGACATTCTCAATGCTTTTAGATAACTCTTTAGCACCTGCCCGACTTGCATCAAGGCTTCCACTAAGACCTTTCGCCCCTTCTAAGAATCCAAATTGATCTGACATAACTCATAGTCAATGGATTTTTAATGCAATGCCAAGTAAAACTGCAATGACAAAACCTGCAGTTCCTATAAGTATTTGTTCTAATCTTTTTAATCTAGCGTTGATTGCTTCATAACGCAAAGCACAAACTGCTTCGTGAGAATTTAACCTTGCTTCATTTTCGTCAATGGTAGCCATAATCATGCCTTGTAATACTCAAGATTGTTAATTAACCTGTCATTGGCAGGCTCTAGGTCAACTGCTATCTTGCCATGTCTTATGGATTCTTCTTTGTTACCAAGATGATACGCTGAAATTGCAATTAAGTCATGTGGTTTTGCACCCCAAACTGCAGGGTCCATTGTATATACAAGTTCTTTATCTTTAATCTCTAATGACCTTGTAGCAGAATCAAAACACTCTTGCCATTCGCCCTTGAGATAACATGAATGTGCAAGTTCTACCCAAGGCTCTCTAGTATTAGGTGCTTCTGCACAAGCCTTGCGATACCATTCTCTGCCATCTTGACCCATAGCATCATAGGCTTTACCAAGTAAACGCATGGCATAGCATCGTTCATTCTGCCAAGTCGCTTCAGGCATAGCCAAGTAACGATTAAGAGCCACAATAGCATCTAGCCATTTGCTATAAAAAGTTAGTTCCCTTGCGTAATAGAACGCATTTCTAGGGCATCTTGGATCTTCTTTAACGCTTACCTCTAATAGATCAAGGTATTGACCACGAGATTTTGTAGGGTCAGGTTTGTGTACAACCAATAATTTATCAGTATGAGCCCATACTTCATTGGTCCTAATATCAGGAACAGGATACTCATGGCAAGGGTGATGCCAATGATAGCCTTTCCGATGGTGAATTTTTTCGTAATAGAAAGCAATTCCACACCCCCAATCAAACTTATAGCGTAAGCGAGTAGTATCTTCTTTCCATACTTTTTCTATTTCTTCTCGCCAACCTTCTTGCAGTTCTTCATCTAGGTCTAGGCTAATACAAACATCTATATCTGCAGGGATTAAGCAAAGTGCCACATCTCTAGCAATATCAAAACGCCAAGGCATAACAGAAATGGAATGAACAGTAGCCCCATATTTTTTGGCTTCCTTAACAGTATTGTCAGTCGATCCTGTGTCTGCTATTAACACCATATCAGCATCTTTAGCAGATTCACAGAATCGTTTTACAAATTGTTGTTCGTTTTTTGATATTGCATATACTGCTATTTTCATATTTTGTCCTATTGTTTATTAATAAACTAAATCTACTCTTGTTCCTGCAGTTAATCCTGTTGCAAATACAACTTGTGTTCCACTTGTTACAGTTACATCTGAGCCATTAACCATACGCACACCATTTGCAAACACATTAATCTTGCCTGATGTGTAACTTGCAGAAGTTGTAAATGTGGTCTGTGATGCAGTAGCAATAAAGATGTCGTAATTGACAATACCTGTACTGCCTGTTGGTCCTGTAGCCCCTGTCGCACCTGTATTGCCTGTTGGTCCTGTCGGTCCTACATTTCCTTGAACACCTTGAATACCTTGTATTCCCTGAATGCCTGTAGGTCCTGTTGGTCCAATAGCACCTTGATCGCCTTGTGGACCTGTCGGTCCTGCTACACCCTGTGGTCCTGTTGGTCCTACTGCACCTTGTGGTCCAGTTGGTCCTACTTCGCCTTGTATGCCTTGAGAACCTGTTGGTCCTGTTGGTCCAATGTCGCCTTGCACACCTTGAACCCCTTGAATTCCTTGTGGTCCTGTAGGTCCTTGAATACCTTGACTGCCTGTAGGTCCAGTAGGTCCAACATCTCCTTGTGGTCCAGTAGGTCCAACTGCACCTGTTGTGCCTGTTGGTCCAGTAGGTCCAACTGCACCCTGAGAACCTGTTGGTCCTTGAATGCCCTGAATACCTTGCTCACCCTGAATACCTTGAACTCCTTGAGGTCCAGTAGGTCCAATATCTCCTGTTGCCCCTGTAGGTCCAGTAGGTCCAACGCTTCCTTGGCTACCTGTAGGACCTTGTACTCCTTGAATACCTTGTTCGCCTTGGATGCCCTGAATACCTTGTGGTCCAGTTGGTCCTGTATTACCAATGTCGCCTTGTGGACCAGTAGGTCCAATTTCGCCTGTTGGTCCAGTTGGTCCTGCTACTGTGCTATTTGCACCTGTTGGTCCTGTTGGTCCTGTTGCACCTGTAGGTCCTGCAATGTTATAGGCAATAGTAGTAACAATATGAGATTGAGAATTACTTCTCATGTGCAAAGATGCAGTTGGCGTTCCTGTTTGTGCTTGCACATAAACATTAACTAATATACGACTGCTTGTAGATGCTAATGTAGAAGTTGGAACATATAAATCATATTCATACAAAGAAAGAGTTGAGTTTGTAACAGGTGTTCCACCTGCATAATTTCCACTTGCAAGAGTTTGCAATACAGTTGTGCCATCAGATGCTACTTCTTGAATAGTAGTCCAAAATCTAAATGTACTTCCACCTGAATTGTGTGCCATCCAAGCATACAACTCCCACAATCCACCTACAAAAGAAGTGTTATTAGGAACTCCTGCTTGGGTTACAAACGATCCTAATAAAAGTGGTGTGCTTGCATTAGTACTTCTTGAAAGATCAGTTTGAGTCCCTGTATTTGGAACTGCAAGCAATTCATAAGTTTGTGGTCCTGTATTAGTTGCACCATCAAGAAATAGAGTTAAGCCTGTAGAAGAACCTTGTGGTCCTGTAGCCCCTGTCGGACCAGTTGGACCTGCATTTCCTTGCAAGCCTTGTTCGCCTGTTGGACCTGTAGCCCCTACGCTACCTGTAGGACCTACTTCTCCTGTTGGTCCTGTAGGACCTACAAAACCTTGTTCTCCTTGTATTCCTTGTGGACCAGTAGGTCCTGCTTCGCCCTGAATGCCTTGAGGTCCAGTAGGACCTGTATTACCTTGGTTGCCTTGAGCACCTGTAGGACCTTGAATACCTTGTTCACCTTGTATGCCTTGCACACCCTGTGGACCTGTCGGACCAATATCTCCTGTAGCCCCTGTCGGACCAGTAGCACCAATATCGCCTTGATTGCCTGTAGGACCTGTAGCACCAATTTCGCCTTGTGGACCTGTCGGACCTGTATCTCCCTGAATGCCTTGTGAACCTGTAGGACCAACTTCTCCTTGTATGCCTTGTTCGCCTTGTATTCCCTGTGGACCTGTTGGACCATTATTGCCTTGTATTCCTTGCTCACCTGTTGGACCAGTAGCACCTGTAGGACCAAGATTACCTTGTTCTCCTTGTGGACCTGTTGGACCTACATTGCCTGTCGGACCTGTAGGACCAAAATTTCCTGTTGGACCAGTAGGACCTGTATCGCCTGTATTGCCTTGAATACCTTGGACACCTTGTGGACCAGTTGGTCCAATATTTCCTTGGTTGCCTTGGTTGCCTGTAGGACCTGTAGGACCTGCGACTGTGCTTGGCGAACCTGTAGCCCCTGTAGGTCCTGTAGCCCCTGTAGGACCTGCTATTGTGCTAGGTGAGCCTGTAGGACCTGTTGCACCTGTTGGACCTGTAGGACCTGCTATACCTGCACCTGAAGGACCTTGTGGACCTGTAGGACCAATAATGCCTTGATCTAAAATAGCAACGACTTGGTTGCCAATAGATACATCTACAGTTACTTCGTTATTAGTGGTTACATCTACTAATACTTCATTCCCCATAGGGGTTTGGATAGTAATATCAGTCATGGCAATCCTTAATTATTTACGATTGCATCTGACCGAACCAAGAATAATAAAAATATAATCATGTCATAAGCAGGAGTTGAACCACTTGCAGGAAAACTAATCTTTATGCGACCTGAGAACCCTACAGGGTTTACATCGTTAATATCTAGTTCAGGATCGCCTGCTATTACAGACCAAGTAGATTGGTCTATGACAAGAGTAAAAGTGCCTGTTAATGCACTAATATTGCTAATAGTTAAATTTACAGGTGTTGGTGGTGGATTTACATCTGCAATATCAAAAGTTAAACCATAGCGAGAATCTTTAACATTACTTAATGTTCTACGAATAATCTGTGCATTTATGATTGCACCTGTAAGATTAACAGGAACAGTAGGACTATTACAGTCTTGAGCATTAGTGCTATTGGCTAATGTAAGATTCCAATAGGTGTTTTGGTTATATACCAATTCACCTGCAATAATCTGATTGTCAAACCCACTTACTTGTGTAAGTGTATTTTTGTTAAAGACTGCCATGATTTCTCCTAACTAGGTAATAGGCGAATGGAACTCCACTCAACCCGAATCATGTCTTATTTTTTAGTAGTTTACTATACCTTATAAGGGTGTTGAGCATTTATTTCAGCAATTTTATCTAGCCAATCTTGCTCAGTTGCCTCGCCTCGTTGCGACTTAAAAAATATAGGGTCTGATTCTTTTGTATATGCTACATACCTTTTTTGCTTTTGTTCTGCATTAAAGGCTTCGTTTTCTGCCTTCAATATTTCAGGATGTTTATAGTCATCAGATACTTCTGATACCACTCCATCGACAACTTGGTCAGCAGTCATAATAGATTCATCTGCCAAATAATTGCCATCATCTAATAATTCTAAAGATTTAAAAGGACCAACAATCGTGTTATCGGGTAATGTAATAATTTTCATATCTGTTCCTTAACCATTTAAATCGACTAAATATCCTGTTGGATAATTATTGTTAGTTCCATCTGAACGAGTACTTACTCCTACAACTAAACCTCTTGTGGTAGATACTGTGCATACTGCTAAAGATTGGCAAGAATTAGCACATAAAGAATAACCTTTATTACTTAGACTTGCTGAGTTATAAGAACATCTTACAATTCCGTTACTTCTTGTGAATGCAATAAAATCAGTTGAGCCAATCAATTGACTTGTAACTCCTTCAAAGACAAAATTGTTCCAAGATTGATTTGCTACACCCCAAACACTAAAGTTAGTACTGTTTGTTGTTCCTGCAGTTACTGTTGTTCCGCTTACAGTCCATCGTTGCCAACTACCTGCAAGAACAAAAACTCCTTCTGTTGAAGATATGCTAATTAAATTTCCAAAAGAAGAAGTACTGCCTGTACCTGATACAAAAACTGTTGTGCCTTTACTAACTGTTGTTCCTGATACTGTTGCTACAAATGCCGCAAAAGAAGCATTATTAGTAACACCTTGCTCTTGGTATCCAACTAAAAAAGTAGTGGCAGTTAAAGGAACTATACCTAATGTTGTTCCTGCATCCCAAGATATTGCTAATCCTGTTCCAATTGAAGGTGCAGATGCCCCATTATAAGTAACAACCCTTGCCCCTGAACTATAAACAATAAGAGTAGTTGTTGAAGTTACAGTAACAATATTGTATAAAGTTGCATTAGTAGCCGCACTTATAGTGCTAAATGTAAGCGTAGTTCCTGAAACACTAAATCCAACACTATAAAAATTTGCACCGCTTTGTATTGAAATTAAACCTGTTGTTGAACTTAACGCACACATTTTTACAGTAGTATATGCTCTAGCACTATTAACAACAGCAGGAGTTCCCCAAGAAATAGTAGTTCCTGATATTGTTCCTACGCACGCAGTTGGATAACCTGTTGTTGGTGCAATCCATACTGCCATCACACTTGTTGTAGATAATGCAACACAGGTCATGTTTGCAAAAGTATTTGTTCCACTATATGAATTAGTAGAATTCATATCAGCAGGCGTATAAGATAATAATGTTGTACCTGATATAAATCCACCACTCCCTTGATTGCCAATCATTTGCCCAATAGGAGTTACTACCCAACCTGATGTTGCATTACTATTGCTAGACAAAGAAATTTCTACTGATTGCCCACCACCAACACCAAACAATCTACCACCTGTAGATACGGCAACATCAAAGGCTATATATCCATTATTGTTAATTACAAATCTTGGACCACCTAATGTAGTAATAGTTGTTGCATCAGGCAATATAACTTTTTTATCATAAGCAGTCATAGCCACTTGTTGCACCTGATTAGATGCACTTGTTAAAGTTATATCAACCGCAGAAGAAGTTACTGTTGCACCATTAAAGACTGATGGAAAAGATTTATAAGTCTGATCCCCTGCAAGATAAGTTGTAGCATTTGCAGTTCCTGTTCCTAGATTAGCAGTTGGCACTAATCCTGTAAGAGCAGAAGTCGCATCTGCCTGACCTGATGAATTAACTTTATTGGCAAATTGTGATAGATTAAATGCTTGTGTCATGCTGATCCTGTTCTAGCAAAGGTTTGCTGAGTTAATAAATCTATTGTAATAGGTGTATTGCTTAAAGTATAGCCACTTGAAACGACTGTATAATCTGTGCCTTGTATTAAATGTAAGCCATTTTGATACAAATTAAAAGCATTTGGATCATTATTAAAATTATAAAAAGTCTGTCCAATTATGGAATTGGAATCCAAATTGACAGGATTTCCTGCAGGAGTTCCTAGATTATTAGGTGTCCATTGAATAACACTTAACTGTCCTGTTAAGGCATTTGGGAAATTGGTTAATACTTGTCCAATAATGTCATAGTCTTGAGCAGGTAATAATGCACCATTTACAAACAACAATTCAAAACCACTAACTAAAGTTATTCCTGACCCTGTAAAATCATAAGAATTAACTCCTGTTAATGTAACTGTGTCAAAAGTAAAAGCATTGTAATAAACCACAGGAGATAATTCTTTACCTGTAAACGAAATAATAGTAACAACATCATTTAATGTTGCACCTGTAGATAAAGTTACTGTGGTTGTTGTGTCTGTATAAGTAGATGGGTTTTGTAAAGCACCATTAATAAATACCCAACTATTGCCTGCTAAATAATTACCACTTGTTCGGCTAGTTACAGTAAATACAGTTTGCCCTGATGTTGCAGTAAATTCTTGTTCTGAATATAAAAATCCATCAGGTGGTTCAAAACCTACTACTCGCCCATAAATATCTACTGTTAATTGAGATACAGGGCTTGTAAATTGATATGCACCACCAAAGTCTAAGAACTGTGCTAAAGATGCAACAATTTTTCCATCTTGATTATTAATAACTGCAATTTCACCTGTTCCAGTAGTTGTTGTTCCTGTTTCAATTAATTGACCTGTTCTTCTGTCAAGGTCAATAAAGTTAATTCCATCAGGTAATGCAGACCAAATAGAAGGGTCAAAGATTGCAGTTTGAGTAGGCACAAACGCACCTGTTGATGATGCGTAACCTGCAAAACCACTTGCAAAACTAAACCTACGACCTGTTCTGTTTGAGTAGGCTAAAAATACATTTGTGCCAAAATTAGGATCTGCCAAATACCATTGGTAATTTGTTGGGTCTAGGCTAGGAGATATATTATCTTGGTTTATTAACCCATAATATTCTTTGTTAGTAGGACTTAAACTAAAGCCTGTGCCATCAATATCATCTGCATAAGCAACAACCAAATAGCGTTCTGTGTATTGGAAAGTGCTTGGTCTCCATCTTAATAAAGTGCTTGCAGGGCTATATGCTGAACTAGCAATACTATTAACCATGCGAGAAAAGAAATACCAATCCCCTGAAGGAATGTTAGACAATAAAATTGGGGGTAATAAAGTATTAGTCATCCAAGGAGTTCCATTAGATTGGACCTCACTTGTGCCTGCAAAATACATTTGTGTCTGCAATGGATTGCTATATGCTGAATACCATACTTCTGCATATTGAATAATGCCTGATTGAGAAGTAGTTACATTAATAACAAATGATGGATTAGTAGCAGTTTTGTATTGATTAGAAATTACAGGTGCAGGAACAGAGCCAAAAAATGTTGGATCGCCAATACCTGTATTTGGTGCAGGTTGGAATTGCGTAATATTTGTATCGTCATAAACTGTAGGATTAAATTCGCTAAGATTTAACTTAACAATAATTGATCCATCATCAGTAAATGTCTGTGATAGTTTGGTAATTCTAAATAATTTATTAGTCCATCCGTAATTAACATTAGTTAAGGTAACAATATCGCCTGCATCTAATTCAAGACCAATAAAGTTAGTATCTAGTGCTACTTGTAAATCTTCTCTACCTGATTTTAATGTTCTTGTTGCTAGATATTGAGCCTGAACATCATTGTTTACTAATGGCAGGCTTAACGATACTTTATTGACAGGCTCATTAGGATATAGCAAAGAAGGCTCTATTTGTGCCAAATCAAATGTAGATGAATTAAACGCATCTTGATTAGAATTGTCAGGGAATTTACATTCCACAACATTGTAAGAACCTGCAATATCTAAAGGTGTAATAGTTATGCTACTAATAACATTGCTATCATCCAAATTCATGGCTATTGTGTATGTAGGGCTTTGAACAATAACTCCCCATTTAGCCTGAACTTCATTGTATTTAAGCAAACAATCACAACAAGATGTCATATCTTGTAGGTTGTCCATAATAGAACGATTGGTGTCTATAAGACCATTAAATTTAAATCTTGGTTGAGTTGTTATATTTCCGTTGTAATCTGTATATGTAAACAATTGATTAGAATAAGTAGTCAAAGCATCTAGGCTAGTAGTATCTATTTGACTTGCAGGAATAGATGCACCATATCGCGTATTAATTAAATAGTCATAAAAGCAATCGCCTGTATTACTACGACTGCTAGTTACCTCAAACTTAGTTTGCTCAAGTCCACGAATGTTGGCTGATTGACTGTAATTCAATTGCAATATGGCAAACGCACAATTGCTCATCAATTTATTGTTATCCCATTGCCAAGTCAAACTTGCACTAGACATTATTTGGATAGCAGTAAATGGTGAATTTACAGGACTGTTAGAGCCATTGTTATATAAATAAAATTTAATACGATCTTTTACAGTTGTATCTGTAATGCCTGTAGATTCATCTATAAGGCTATCTACTGTATAACCATCAGGCTGAAATTGAACTCTTTTGCCACCATAATAAATATCACCAAAAGTAATCGTATCAGGTGTCTGTCCTGTATTGGTATTAGTTACCTCACACAAAGCAATAACATAATACAAACTTTGATTGTCTGTAGTAATACTTAAATCTACAATTGTTCCACCTATGTAACTTGTGCCATATAAGACAGGCAATTTGTTATCAGATGCAGGTGGCACTTGTTGATTGTTGCCCGGATTAGGACTTGATCCTGAACCAAATCCACTACTATTAGGTTGAGATGGATTAAAAAATGCTTTGGATACAACTGCCGCCACAACTAAGTTAATTGCAATAGCGGCAAAGAAACCTGCAGTTCCTGCGGCAACTGAATATCCTAATGCAACAACAATAGTTGCACCAATAGCAAACACAGGCAACGAAAAAGTTGCCAATGCTACTGCTAATGTTAATTTACTGTATCCAAGTTTCATCTAATTTATTAAATCCAAATTTGTCATACTTTATATTAGGGCTAGTAACCATTTTGGCTATAGTAAATAACTTAATCCTGCCTTGTTCTTTAAGTTGTTTACCATAATCAATATATTCCTTTAATAACCTATAACCTATTGTTGTATTCCTATACTCAGGCTTTACATACCAAGCCAACTCATACATTTGAAATGCTCGATCACACCAAGCAGTATGGGTAATCAAAGCCATTATCAAACCTTTGCCTTCTTCTAAAAATATAACTCCCTGTCCTGCCAAAATGTTATCTAATAACTTGTTCCAATAAACTATATTATCTAAATGTCTGTATTGCTCTATGTCTGCTTCTGCCCGAAACAATTTCATCATTTCTATTATTTCAGTCTTATCGTGTTTGTTGGCTTGTCTTATCATTATGAATTTGGACTTGCACCTTTGCCAAACTGATAGTTAATGTTAGTAATAAAAGGAACACGATTCATGCTTGTATCACCATTATTAAAAAATTGCCAAGCATTGTCATTAGTAAATCTACCTGCTACACGATTTTTAAGTATTAACTGAATTGAAGATGCTGATACAGTTATTACTCCAACCATCATTCTAATTTCTTCCATCCAAGTTTCTGATATGGAAAATGAATTAATGTAACCATTAAAGTATTGATACAAACCACCTTGTCCACCTGTAGTTATTAATGCACCTTCTGTATCAAAAAAACCTTTCCATGCTTCTATTTGTGAGCCTTTAATTTGCTGACCCAATACAAAACCAAGCATGGCAGTATCAATACCTACAAGAGTAAATGTTGTTTCATTAGCAGTTGATTTAATATCTCTTTGAACATCGCCAACACGAACTAATTGACCTAAAGCATTAAATGGTTGTGCATCTACGGCAGGTATAGTTAATGATGATGCTGATGTTGAAAACCGATATGTTCCATCAGGGCTTATAACCCTTACAAAGTCTGCATATCTTATGTTATTTGTATTTTCTACAGGTGTTATAACTTCACTCATAGCACACTTTCAAATGCTTGGAAATTTCCTGACCATTGAATAAACGAATCATTAGTCATAGGAACAAGAGTATAAGTAGGGTAATCCCTAAGTATTACAGGAAATGTAACTCCTATATAAGAACTACCACCTAGTGATACAGTTGTTCCAAATTCACCAATAACGGCATTAACAGAACTTGTTAATGTGGAAATAAGATTTCTGTGAACAGGAATATTGACTGTAGAACCACCACCTCTTGTTACATCAGCAGTTGCAATATAAGTATATCTGCCAACCTGACAAAAATCACCTACACGAACAATATAAGCAGATGAACTAATGCTAGGCAAAGAACCTAACACAAGTGTTTTATTTGCCGAACTTGTTTGCCATTGACACGCACTAATTTGCACATTTGTCATATCGCCTTGATAAGCAATATAGTTTTCCCAACCTGTAGCACCAAAATTAAGATATTGTTCTAGTGCCTTATCAGGAATACGCAAAGAATTAAGCAATATTCTGTTTTCAGAATAAAGAAGATAATTCATAGGCTTTAATTCAAAAGCAAATGGCACAACTGTTTGTATTTCGCTAGTGCTAATGCGTTGATTTCGGCTAATCATTTGACCTACAAAACGATGGTCGTTGATGCCTACTGATTCGCTAATAGAAAGAATGGTTGTAAGGCTCATAATTTATCTCGATGTAGGCATACTGCGACTAGCAGATTGATTGGCAGACCAAACTGCTAATTTATTTTGTGCAAGAAATTGCGTTGCAGATTGTGTATCAATAGCAGACATATTTTGAATGTATGGACCATTGTAAACAATGGTTGGTTGACTATCTGCCATTCCTGACATTTGCTGATTAGGTATTACTGTTCCACTTCGTTGTGGAATAAATAATTCAGGACCATTTTCACCAACAATGGTTGGTCCACTAATCATTCCACCATCTGCCGCCATTGCAACACCACCATAAGAAGGAGAAACAAAACTTCCTGTTTGACTTGCACCTGCACTTGCACTACCAAATAATCCACCAAATAAACCTTGACCCATACTAAACAATTGCATCATTTGCATACGCAATTGAATCTTGATAAGGTCTTTAATTACACTTTCTGCAAAGTTACTAAATGAAAACTTACCTGTTTCTACAAAAGTATCTATGGCAGATGTCATATTTCCTGTAACAGAATTAAACATCTGTTCTGCTAATTGAGCATAGTTATTGGCATCTTCAGCAAACTGAGCAAATGCTTTATTCCATCCAAACTCAAAAGTGCGTTGTGCTTGTATGCTTGATGTTTCAATAATTCTTGCACCATCTACATATTGTTGGCTTAATCTTTGTACTTCTGCAATTTCATCGTCATAGACTTTTTTAAGTTTTTCAATATCTTTAGGATCGGCACGACCAATAGCATCTTCACGCTTTTTGGTTATTTCATCTATCTTTTGGCTAGTAGAAATAAGAACTTGGTTTATGGCTTCTTGAATTCTTCTTTCATTTTCAGTCATGCCAACCATCTGATTGCGAATGGCTAATTGGGCTAATGAAAACGATTGTTGTCTTTCATACTCAACAGAAATAAGGCTTGCAACATGCATCATTTCTTTCATTTTTTTTACTTCAGGACTATCTTGAATTGATCTAACTGCAGGACCTTTTGGTGTTTCTACCTTTTTAGTTTCTTCTAATTCTTTACGATATTCTCTGATGGCATGAAGTTGTAATTTAAGATTATTCTCAATGTTCATTTGTGAACGCTGAAAATCTTCAAAGGTCATTTTTCCTTTTAAAAAATCCCAAGCAACACCCATTGCTTCAATAGCATTATTGGCATAACGCAAAAATCCTGCCATTCCATAAACTACATTACTAATGCCTTCAAAGGTTTTTTCTGCTAATCCACCTTTGACATTAATAGAATCAAACAAAGCATTTACTGCAGGCATTACTTGCTGAGTAAAACTAAGGCTTATCATTTGCGATTTTTGTGCTAACTTATCGTTAAGTTCTGCCGCTATTCTTATAGCGTTTTCATACTTTTGAAATTCTTCTACACTCTGCGACATTTGAGTATTGAAGCCATTCATATCTACAGAACGCATACCCTTGCCAAACAGATCCATTTTTATACCTGTTTGTGTAGCCTTATCGCCTACTTTAGATAGACCTTCTGTGGTTTTTTGTAATAGTTCTTCGACAGAAAGTTTGGCTAAATCATTTAATGACACTCCTGCTTTAGCAAAAGCATCTTGCATCTTTTGACTACCATTAGCGGCTTCGTCAATATTCTGAGTAAACTTAACTAATATTTTTCCTGCATCATCTGCCCTGCCACCTGACATGGTTAGGGCTTGGCTCATCTGTGTAATTCGGGCTATAGATACGCTAGTAGCATCAGATAGGTCTGACATTTCGTCAGCAAACTGCATGGCTTTGTAGGTCATAGCACCAAGTGCCGCAGTAGCAACTGCACCTGCTTTAATAGCAAACTGACCAATATCGCCTAGTTTTCTTTTGGCAGATTCAATACCTTTTGTAAATTCAGCAGTATCGATGCCTAAGACCACCCCTAGTCGTGCTATGTTTTGTGCCATCTACTTATCTCCAAATAAAGATTGGGGTGCTTTTGGTTTACTCTTAACGAAACTTAATAATTGCTTATTCGCTAAATCCTTCTTGTCTTGTTCTGATAAGGGTGGATACAAATATTCATACTGAGTAGGAATAATATCCTTTAGTTTAAATGGTTGCTTGCCTTTTGGCAACATAGAGTTAAAGTAGCCTGCAGTATGGCTACCCAATACTTGCAAGATGCCAAAGTTACCTATGATGCCATCGCTATACATAATGCAGATGTCAGTAAAGGTTTCTTCATCGACTTGGCTAGGGTCTGTGCCATGAGCAGTCAAATAAGCCTTAACTTGCCTACGGACAGACCGAACTACTTTCCCTTAGTGTCTTTGTAACTAGGAGAGATTACTTCGCCAATCAATTCAACCAGTTCTAATTGAACGCTAAATGGAAAGAGTTCTTCTACCATTGCATAAGTAATTGTGGACATATCAAAGTCCTTTTCTTCAGGCACTAATAGTCGAATCATGGCAACAATACGATTTTCAGTAATGGCTTTGTTTTTGGCAGTATCCATCATTGATCTGCCTTGAATTTCTACATCATCGTCTTTAAACACAACTCCCAATTCAGGGTCTAACTTGTCTTTGTTTTCAAGGAATTGTTTAGTAAGGTCATCGTAATATTGCTTAACTTTTGCATCATCGACAATCTTTACTGCTTCAAACAAGGCTTCGTATTCAGAAGTTAAGGGAACTTTAACTTTAAAGTTATGCCCACCATATTCAAACGATTTTGTTCTTACTGCTTCTTTGTCAAACTTTTTGCCAAATGCTTTCGATAACTGATTCATCTTTTATCCTTTTTTTGCTTGTTTTGCTCTGTATTTTTCTAAAACTGATTTTAAAGAACTGCTTAAACTACCTACTACATTGCCACCTTGTGATTCCATAGCAGGTCGCATAAAGGGTTTTGCAGGCATCTTGGCAGTTCCAAACTCATTGGCTATGGCTCTAGCATCAGAATCGATACCTTGCTGAATCTTGCCTGACTTTACATTCATAAACTTTTTCTTAGCCAATACGCTACCGGGTGCAGTCGTAACATTGCCAATAACAATATCGGTATCTTCAACATATTTAGAACGCTTGTCTTTACGACTTGGCTTTCTAACCTCAAGCCTTAAAGATGCTCTTAAAGCACCTGTGTCAATAGGAGTCATGGTCTTAGCAGTATTTAAAACATAAGTCATAGACTTACGAACTGCTTTATTTAGGATTTTTTTAGAATCTTTTTCGCCAAAATCGTCTTGGATTTCTTTAAGTAAATCTTCAAATTCTTTCATCCCCTCAACTTTGAAGGTAACTGAATCTGCCATTATTCCCCCTTAACGAGTTTGGAATAAATAGCGTTATTTAGTTTAAGTGCGTATTCTGCGACCTGTTCGGGGGTCATTTTGTCAGCATGATTCTTGGCAATTTCGTATGCCACATTAATGCCTGCAATGCGTTGTTGTTGAAAGCCAAACCAATTCTTGTTACCTGAATTGGCTTGGTTCAATAAATATGTCAGTAAGTCTTGTGAGTTATTTTGTATTGTCATTTTTTGTATTAAGAGTTAGACCAACCATACTCGTTGCTACCTACTGGGTGAATTGTGAAGATAAACTTACCTTCTGCATCAGGACTCATATCCCATTGCATACCACCAATACGAGCATTAAACGCATACGCTACTGTGTCTGTGCCATCATATACTGCAATGACATAGGTACGAATGGTTGTGCCATTGTAGCCATCATCGCGAATTAGCAACTGTGCAGGATCAGCAGGATTCCAAGGTGCAGTTACAGTAAGGCTAGTAACTTGGTTTTGGGTTGTGATCTTAGCACCTGTTCTTTGACCTGCAATCGAATAAGCGGCAAAAGCATCATCAGCACCAAAAGAAGGAACTGCTTCTACAGGAACTTGAATACCATAAGTGCCTGTGCCACCTGCTGAAGCACCAATAATGGCTTCTACATCTGCCCAAGTGCTTAATTCAGAAACAGTTAAAGTAGTAGGTGTAGCGGCAGACTGTGTCCAAAGTGTTGCTACATAACCGGGAAGAACTTTATTAATAAGTGCCATTTTTAATTACTCCATAAAAAGTTAAATAAATCTTATCTTATGCTGGCACATAAAGTGTGCAATCCATGAACACTTGATGCAGTCCTAACTCATTATCGTAACTATTGTATAACCACATTACATCTGCTTTAGCGATAAAAAATCCATCATTCGCAGGATCGCCAAACATCCCCGAATATCCATGTAAAGATTGTAGTATATCGTTGGACAAATTAAAAGTGTCTGTCATAGACTGTCCAAATACCGATACCTGAAATATAGGGGAATCGATACCCTTATTGCTTTGGGTTTGACCTGTAAATACAGGCTGATGGACATCCCTTAAATGCCATGCAAGGAACTGTGGCTCTTTAGCGTAATTCCTGTTGAAATTGGCATAAACAGGTACAGGGCTAACAATATCAGTTAACTGATACTGAATAGCCTTGGCATAGTGGACAGGATTTAATTGGGTGGTCATACAGGTGTATTTGGTTGGTTGTAATAGCACAAGAAGGTAACACTCATGCGATCATCTGCTTCGATGGCATCAGTAATTCGCCAATCCTGACCTCTCCAAGTAAGGCTATATTCGTCTTGATTATCGACAATAGACTTAATATTAGGAGTGTAATTAAATGTTAAGTTTACTAACTCTTGATAGGCTCGATACCTGTCAGCAATCCTAAGATTGTTTCTGACATCCCGAACAATGGCACGACTTATAAACCAAGGAGTAATAGTGGTCGTATATTGACCTAACTCATCTACACCATTGGTTACATTATTAATCGTAACATTCTCATAACGAGCAATAGCCATTTATAGCACCAATGGTTTGTAAGGTCTGAGAAGTTGACCAACACCAAAAGGAATGTCATGCATGATTCCTGCAGTTGTGTTGCTACGATTATTGTATAAATGGGTTAAGAGAAGTAAACCTGCCTGCTTAATAACAGGATAAGCAGACAATGGATTAGCCTTGGTTTGCCATGTAATCACAATAGGATTGGCAATAGCAGTACTTACATCATTTGGCATTGTATTAACTATAACCCGATTAGCACTTGGGTCATAAAAATACTCTGTAGAATTAATTGTAGTTAATACAGGTGGAGTATCGTTATTGTAATAAGCCACAGAAGAAATCACATTTCCACATTGCCCACGAAAGCCCTGAGATACTTCGGGCAGATCAAAGGCAGTTTGCATCGCCATAGCGTTGTTTGTAGCCCCATAGTAGGCTTTATAAGTGATCGGGAATATGGACATACCTAAATAGTCCTCAATCGCCATACGGGTTGCCAATTCAAGCCCTGACAGATATGAATCCTGACTTTCGTCTTGGAACAGATTTAGTTGCTGAGTTATTTCTTCAAGGGTTAGCCAAGATGTAGTTATATCTCGGCTAATCTGCTCGACTTTCTCATAACTAAAAGGATTCCTTGGCATCCCATAAAAAGAACCACTCGTTAAATTGCTAGGCATGGTTTACCCTTATGGTGCAGTATAAGTTAGGCGAACCCCTGCAAAGCAATCCCAAACTGTGCTTACTACACGCTTCTCAGCAAATAAGGTTACAAAGCCGGGTTGAGTTTGTTCAAATCTCTTAATATTAAATTCTTCACGATCAGCAATCGTTACAAATCTAGACCAATCAGCAAGGTAAATAGGGAACTTGCCATCACCAACTTCATCCATATAAGGATTTGGGATAACTTCATGTCCAAAAATATTACCTACGGCAGAACCATTAGCATTACCAACTTCAAGGAATACAGGCAATCCTGTTGCACCACCTGTTATTTCACGCAATGATTCAATAGTGCTTGGGTGCATCATCCAACAAGTACTATCAAAATTCCAATATTGTGAAGGTAATGCAGATGCTAGAGCAGTAATGTCGTTATAAGCAATACTTGCTCCTGCTTGTGCTACTGTTTTAATAGTATGCAAACCATCAGTTAATGCAGAACCATTTGTTCCAAAAGCGGCAGATGCACCACTTGGATAATAATTTAGTCCACGCAATCCAAAAGTAGCACCTGTAGTAGTGGTTGTAGAACCTGCTTGGTCATTATTAAGCATCATTGAAAGTGATTCTTGCTGAGAAAACTCAAGCATTAAATCACGAACAATAGATGGCTCAATGTTATTAATATCATCTAACACGGCAGTTCTTACAGGAATTTGTGCAGTAACTACTTTAGTAGGAATCTGCCAATAGCAAGTATTTAATGCAGGTGTTCCCACATTAGGAGTAAAAGTATATCCCCAAGGATTAGTTGGGTTAGTTGCATTACCTGTTTTTGCTACAAAGGCTTCTGATGAACCAATAGTTTGAACTTCTCTTGCATACCTACGAATAGGGTTTGCGTAACGCAATGATGCAAATGAATCATCATATATAGTGCGACCACCAATCCCATCGCCTGAACCAGTAAGTGCAGATGCTTCATTAAATGTTACTGTTGCTTCGCCTTCTTTTAAGGCTTTTTTAATGGCTTCATAAATAAGATTAGTGTTCATATTTCAATCCAAATAAGTTAAATAAAAGGTGGGGGATTTCTCCCCCGACCTTTAGTCAGCAGTATGAGTAGAACGATATGCTACCAATGCAAATGGATCTACAACACTTGAACACAAACGCTTCTCACCATAGAAAGTGATGAAGCCGGGTTGTGTCTGATCGTATCTACGCAAAATCATGTTTAGACGATCTACAATTGCATGACCCTTTTGGAAATCACCAAAGAACATTGGATACAAATCTGCCTTTGGAGAAGTACCGGGATCATTAGGTGTATCAAGATACTTGTTAACAACAACATCAAAACCAAGTAATTGACCTACGATGCCATCAGCACGAGCCAAACCATCAACATAAATTGGTCGCTTCTGATCATCAGTTAATCCACGAATTGCTTGCAACTGAATAGGATTAATTACAAAACAAGCAGACTCAGTCCAATATTGGTTAGGCAAACTATAAATAAAGTTCACCACATCTTTGTAGGTGATGTTATTAGTAGTTGTGCTTGTGCCATTAGTTGTGATTTGGTCATAAGTAGTAATGGTTGATAGACCATCGCTTGTTGCTACACCACTTGTACCATACGATGCAGGATTGGTTTTACCACCTGTGTAAGCACCAAAGAAAGCATATTGATTTAGACCACGCAAACCATTAGTACCACCATAGCCTGTGTCAGAGCCTTGATCGTTATTTTGAATCATGGATTGTGCTTCTGCTTGACCAAATTCTGCCATCATGTCAGAAACAATGTTGCCTTCTAAACCATCAATGTCATCAAGGGTTGCAGTACGAACAGGGAATTGGCAGTTTAAATCTTTGAGGACTAATTGCCAAATGTTAGTATTTTGAGTAGTCAAAGCACCATTGTTCTGAATCTGATAACCCCATCTTGCACCTGCGTTACCAACTTTTGCTCGGAACTGATAGGCAGAACCTTCAGTAGCAACAGAACGGCTTACACCACGCAAAGGATTGGTTTGACGCAAAGAAACAAACACAGGATCGTAACCAACACGACCACCCACATTGAAGCCTGATCCATAACCTGCAGGGTTTCCAAGGTCAGATGCTTCTTTCATGTATGCATCGTATTGATCTACAGATTCAAACATTTTTATTTCTTTTTCCATTTGAGCATTAGATTTATAAAAATCACGCAACTGCTCTTTAACAGAACGATTTAATTCTTGAGTTAAAGATTTGTAGGTAGTAACGATTGCAGGTGCTTGCACTTCAGAAATTTTGGCTTCTAATGCGGCAACTTTCTCAGCAACTTCTGCCTTAACTGCATCAAGAGAAGTAGCAACTTCTGCTTTTACTTCTTCAATCTTGGCAACTTGAGTTGCTTCGATTGTGTCTAATTTTTCGATAACTTCTTTCATGATAAGTCCTTTATTTAATGCGTTTAGATAATGCTTTCAACAATTCTCTTTCCTCTAGGGCTTTAAGAATTGCATCGGCTTCTTCTACCACCGCAACAGGCTCACTCTGTATAGGGGCAACTTCAATAGATTTGGATGCATCACGCACTTCTAAAACCTTCTTGAAGATACTAGATGCGGTGGTCGCATCTTTTCGGCTAACTCCTGCTTCACGCAAAAGTTTCTCCAAACTTCTTGGGTTTATATGCCCTTCGGCATCAAAACACTCTAATTTATTAATGTTGGCTTCAGGATTGTTAGGATACATAACTACGCTAATCTCACGCAGTCCACCTTTGGTAATCTGAAAATAACCTTCTTCATCATCATCACAAGGCTCACCATTTTCATCAACCATGTGTGCTTCATCAGCATAAGCACCAACAGAAACCCCACCAAACATTTTTGGTGATTCTTTTAGAATAGAATAAACATCACTACCACCAACTGTATTCATATACAGTCTGCCTTTGGCAGTCATGCCTTCTTTATCAAACATGATTTCATCCCATTGACCAATGGGCATACCCATGTCATTGTGATTTAGAAACATTGGCATTGGTTTGCCTTCTTTAGCAAACTCATCTGCCCAATCATAAAAACCTTCAGGTTGATAATTGAACTTGCGACCATCAGCACCTTCTCTAGCACCCCAAGTCGTTGCTCTTGCTTCAATCTTTCCTGTGGGATTTTGGGCTTCGTCTGCCGACTGACCTAGTTGGACTTGTGCTTCGCAAATTAGAAGTAGATTTTTCATTAATAGCCCCATTGTTAATAGCCTGATTATTATCTTGTATTTTGGGGAATTCTTCTACACTTTTAGGTAGTTTAACATTACTGCCTTTTATTTGTGAAGATAATTTATCTAGTATTTTGTGCAATAAATTCATTATTTACCTATATTCATTTTTCGTCTTTGATTGCCACCACCCCCACCTGTATCCTGTGGAGAACTGCTAGGCAATGGTTGTGCTTTAGTAGATTGTGCTACTAAATCATCACTTCCGTCAATTTTTGCCATATTTAGGTATTCTCTTGCTTCATTAATTGTCATGATTCCATTAGAAACACCTGCAGTTGCAAAGTTCATTTGGTCAAGTGCCGCACCTTTTAAGAAGTCTTTTGTATCAAATCGGATACATAAACTTGGGTATCCTTTAAGAAGTTGGCTCTTTAATTTCTGTTCAATATTGATAACCATAGGATACATGGTCGTTTTGTAGAACTCATCTAGCATAGTTTGGGTATTGTTATATTTGCCTTCTACAACCCCAATCATTGCAGGTGGAACTCCAAATAAACCACAAATACGCTTCATTGTTTGCACTTTTAAGGTAGCACAATCAGCATCTTGTAGGGTTAACATTTCTAAAGGTTGGTATTTCATGCCCTGATCAAGCAACATTCCTTGACCCGGTTTACTTAGATCGCTATTCCTAGAATTTGTCATGTTCGCCCATGCTTCTTTTAAGCGACCTGCAATTTCCTTGTATTTGCCATCAGGAATTACTTGCTCAGTAACAAACATACCTGTTGGCTTTGCACCATTTTGCATAATAAAGTTAGCATAAAGGTCAATATCCTGATCCAAAGCAACCAACTCTGTAGCCAAAATTCCTTTGTTAAAACCTGCTACACCCTGCCAAGCCGCTTCCGAAATATGCATGACTTGGTGGGATGCAAGGGGTTCATCTTTGTTAAATCCATAAGTAGGAGTAGAAAGACGATAGGAAGGATAGCGAGTAGGAGTAAGTTGAACAGTAATAAGTGTTGCATCAAGGTTATACATTTCAAGGGGAGTTTGAATAGAATCTTGCTGATCTTTTCTCCACCAAAGGGTAAAGCATTCCCCTGCAAGGTCTTGCCACATCGACCATTGATACCAAAATTCATATTGATCCTGAAAATTGTTAGGTTGCTGAAGTAAACTTAATATTTGTTTAGCCTTGGCTTTATCGCGATTGCCCACCTTATCAGATTCTATGGCATCGACAAACTCACCACTATCTGATTTATACATAACACGAATTGGCAGTTGTGCTAATGCTCTAGCCTTAACACCAACACAAGCCATAACTGTTGAATTACGGCTAAGAACTGTCATATCGACAGGTCTGCCTGCACTTGTTGTACTTGCAGTTGTTACATAAAGTAACTGCTGACTAACAGTTTGCCTACCTGCTTGTCCTTGATAAATGACATTATTACCAAGTTGGGTCTGTCCAAATAGGGTATTGGATTCGTTTTGTTGTATGTTTTTACGCTTAAATATATCCAATATTCCCATTTTTTTTCTCCAAAAGTTTATTTATTCTAACTAAAAACTTCTGAAACCGAAAGAACTACTTGCATTTGGATTGTCTAAAGCACAATGCATAGCAATAATCATGGCAATTACACCATCGACTTTGGCAGATTTGTCTGCTTCGTTCTTCCTAACCTTGATGTTACCATTCACATCAGTAAAGACTTCAGCATTGGAAATTTGCCAACCAACAAAAGCATTGCCACTATGTTTTATTGCTTTTTGCAATATTAACTTTTCTACATACTTGGAAGGATTATTTAAAACTGCCATGCCCTGACCAACCTTCTTTACAGGAATTCCTGCATCATGCAACCGAGCCACAAGACTTGCCGCATTGTAAGCATCGTAACCTACCTCTTTTACATTGTATTTTTCGCATTGGAGTTTGATAAAGTCGCTTATTTCCCGATCATCCATTACATTCCCTTCAGTTAACTTTAAGACACCTGAACTAATTGCCATTCTGAATATGTCTAAGTAATGCTTGGGAATAAGGTCTAAAGCCTGTTCGGGTAAAAAGAATTGGAAATCTGCATAGTATTCATCTTCTGCATAACGCTTTAATACGCAAACTGCGTTTAAATCTCGTGTAGCGGCAAGGTCAAAACCAATAAACACATCGCTAGGCTCTCTAGTTTCTTCACTTATGTTAACAATCGCATCATCCCAATATTGCCTATCTATCCATGCAGTATTGGCAGAAACATAGACATTTAAGGTTTTGCAAAGGAATTCGTTTAGGGTTGCAGGCTTGTGTTTGGCTTCTTCTGCCCTTTGCTCAATGGCTTCTTGGAATACAGATATGCCATGCATCGGATTTGCCTTTGCCCAAGTCTTTGTATCTTTCCAATCGTCTTGTGGGTCTAAGCCATAAAGCAATCCAAACCACCTAGGGTTTTCTTTGACATCCCCACATAGGATGGATTCAAGCATCTGCATATCTTCATAGAACTTAGTGTCCTTGGTAAAGGATGCAGTAGTAATGTAGATTCTTAAAGGGTTTTGCCTTGCAACCATACCTGAGTGCAAGACCTCGATTGCGTTCCTATCAACAATTTGGGCTGATTCGTCAACTATGACACAACTAGGATTTTTACCATCGCCTGTCTTTTTGGTATCCCTAGACAGGGCTTTAAACATAGATTGAGTATCGCCTGCCTTGGATATTTGGTATTTGCTGATATGAAACATTTGGCTAAGTTCAGCAGGCATCGATTCTACAAAAGCCTTGGATGCATCAAACACAATGCTTGCCTGCTCTCGATTGGTAGCCAAGGTAAAGACTTCAGACCCAGTTTCGCCACAGATTAATTCGTATAACGCAATGATTGCAGTTAAAGTTGACTTACCTGCTTTCCTAGGAATGAACAAAATGACATCCCTAACCATTCTATGACTGTGATCCTTTTTGGACCTAAAGCCATAAATGGCACAAATAAACAATATTTGGAAAGGCTCTAGAAGAATAGGTTGTCCTGCTTGTGGTCCTTTTGTGTGCTTTAGGGCAGATGCAAAGTTAAGGACATGGGTAGGATAATCAGGATCAAACTCCCATTCCCATTCCTTGTTTTCGAGTTGGTTTAAGAATCGCTGACAGGCTAACCTGACATTGCGACAAACTTCGATTTCTCCTTTAGCAACCTGAACTGCGTAAAGGACACCATCTTGCCAATCCATCAACCTTTAGGACCTTTAAGAAATTTAGCAACTGCACTATCGTCTTGGGGTTTGCCACTAGACAATCTGCTCTTAGGGGTTAACCCTAATTCATTCATTAATTGGATTATTAACTTAACTGCATTATTGCGAATGCTAATAGCAGGATGGGGTGCAAGTGTTTTGCCATCATTAGTGGACACGACAATATCTTTGGGTCTGATTTGTGCGTTACATGAAACATACAATTCCAACTGGTCTGCCAACATAGCCAAGGAATGTTTGTCCTGATCCGAGCCAATCCCATAAACATCAAAGAGAAAATCAGAAGTTTCTTCAATAAACTTTTTCTTATCAAACTGGTCAGGTCTGTCCAACCATTCAGCAAAGGGAATTCTTTGCTTGACTGACTCAGGCAGGGGAATTCCTTGGTTTTCTCCCTTAGTGCCATGCACCAAATGGAGTTCGGGTGGTAATTTATTTTTAATAGTCATAACCGAGCCATTCTAATTTGGAATACCCCCCCTTGTAAAGTCCTTTTACAGAAGATTGGG
>Ga0209191_1000365_pt1 | contig 35879 bp, 47 predicted proteins | sample S_130626_EF_Meta_FD_187320 | JGI IMG/M metagenome (GOLD analysis project Ga0209191, IMG submission 187320) | Freshwater microbial communities from Lake Simoncouche, Canada to study carbon cycling - S_130626_EF_MetaG (SPAdes) (version 2) | ecosystem: Environmental > Aquatic > Freshwater > Lake ...
TTGGACCGAGCCTCTTCTTCACGATCGTGATACGCCTCAAGAATCTCCGCTTGCTGCTTTTGCTGTTCGCGCTGCTCGATTAGCTTAATTGCTTTGGCTTCTGCGTAAGCATCAACCGAATCAAACTGATCTACAGGCGGGACATCAACTGCAACGTGCGGCGGTGCTTGACGCTCACGCTCCCACTTTCGCTGCTCTCTTGCGAGGCGTTTCTGAATCGCGGCATCAAGTTCTTCTTGGGAGAAGGTCTTGGGCGCAACTTCCGGCGTATCTACAGGTTCCGGGGCCGCCGTGGCTTCCAGTTCCGGCGCGGGCGCTACTTCCGCTTCAATCGCTACTACTTCTTCGGACATTTTGAATCCTGAGATTCCCTGGTGTGCCGCGCCAGTACGGTTATCTTACACTACGAGATTCTGAGAAACAAGGTCATGCTGGTGGTGCTATCTAAATAGCCCATGCAACGCCACGTTCCGCTTAACGCAGTGGTGTATGAGAGGTTATTGTAAGTGCTTGTTGGAATCAGATATGAACCGGCAATATCGTTGCCCGGTTGGATTGCGCCAAACGGGAATGACGTGGCCCGACAAAAACAATAAGTTCCAATAGCCAGCGCCGTAGACGACACGGTGCTTGGAGCGCTTGTCCAAGTCGTACCGTTGCTGGTCAGTACGTTTCCAGCCGTTCCCGGCCCGACAAACGAAATGGGGTCGCCGGCGTTGCCGATCATTACCGCGTTTGCGGTCAAAGACGTTACGCCAGTACCGCCGTTAGGGATGGTGATTGGAACGCCAGAAAACGCCAGCGCAATGGTTCCGGTCGTGGTGACCGGACTACCCGTGACGGTAAAGTTATTAGGCGCAGTGACCGCAACCGAAGTAACCGTACCGGCACCCGAACCGCCAGTTGTGGCCGACAATGTGCCGCCAACAAAACTTAAGTTAGACCCGATCACTACGTTATTGAACCCTCCGCTACCGTTGCCCGATAGCAAAGACGTTCCGCTGGTCAGCCCGCTAACAGTCCCGATGCCAGGGATGTCATCGTAGGTGGCAATCGTAACGCCGCCAGAATCCTTGAGAACAAACTTGTACGTCAAAGTGGACGTAAGCCACACTTCGCTATCCAGTCGCCCTGCTGAGTTCAGAACGATTGGATTGCTGTTGGCCGTTGTGCCAGCGGCAGTTGTGTAGGTGGTCTGCGGCGTGGTTGTACCAGCCGCATAGGAGTACAACAGACCGCCCGACAACGGAGCGCCGCTGTTGGTAAAGAACTGCTGCGCAGCCCCCGCTACGGGCGATAAGTTAAACGGCATTATTTACAACCCAAGAAGTTGTTGGTTCATCCCAAACGTAACGCTGACCGTCAGTTGGCATTGGCACTGGTGTATTCCACAGGCAAGTATCTTCGTTCAGAACCCAAGACGGAAACGGTTGTGGCGGGATGAAAGCATCACGGGTTGCGTCATATGTGTAGCCAACGCCAGCGTAGTTCTTACGAAACCCGTCTGTCCGTGAACGCTTGCAGACTTGTCCACGGAATTCACCGTACCATTGCTCCCAATCGGTGTTGTCTGAACCTTGGTCTTTACCTCCAATAACTTCAGTCACAACATTATTTTCATCAAGGAATGCGTAGTAATCCATGATTATTACCAAGAAATTGTTCCAGTACCGGCAGTAAACTTATAAACCCGATAACCAGCCCTTGTTGTAGTATCAACAGTGTAGGTAAGACCTCCACCAATTGATGCCAATGCGGTAGAAGTAGACGGGTAAGCAATAATTACAACGCCAGAACCACCTGCGGCTCCGTTTGCACCTGTGGAAGAACCACCTCCACCGCTACCAGTATTTGTAGCACCTGCTGTTGGAGAGGGGCCTCCAGATCCATTTTGAGCGCTACCATTTCCACCAACTCCGCTTCCACCGGCCACTGCATTACTTCCCGCCCCTCCGCCACCTGTGGAAGTGCCATAGTTACCACCGCCACCGCCACCAGCGTAGAACAGCGACGTTCCTGTGATAGATGATGCCAATCCAGCGCCACCCAAACCATTACCACAAGCAGCAACTGTTACAGAAGATCCAACACCGCCAGCACCACCACCACCAGCACTGGAAAGATCAGGGTATCCAGAACTAAGTGCGGCTCCGCCAGCACTGCCTTGCCCAGTAGTCCCCGTTGCCGGAACTGCTGATGTATTTGCACCTGATCCCCCGCCGCTTCCTCCTGTATTACCAATGCTGTTTGGTTTGCCGCCGCCGCCGCCGCCAACAGAAGTAATTGTTCCAGTGGTTGCAGCGGAATTAGTTACTGTTCCCGTTCCAAAAACAGAGTTGCTTCCGTTCGTTCCGTTAGTTGACGCTGCGCCTCCAGCCCCTTGACCGCCTACGGTTACGGTGTATGACGTTGCTGCTGCTACAACGTATGAAGTGTTTGTTAACAATCCTCCTGCACCGCCTCCGCCAGAAGTCAAAGAGGCCGAACCGTCACTACCACCACCGCCTCCACCTGCAACAACAAGGTACTGGACAGTTGATGGTGCTGTAATAGCAGCAGCCCCTTTTCCCCCCAACACCGCAAGCATAATCCCACTCATGACACGTTGCCCGTCAAGACGCAGTTGGTCGCGTCAATAAAGAGAACGGTTGCAACACCTCGAATTGCCAGCGTAGCGGAAGTAACGGTTGTATCACTTCCAGCAATTTTGGTAGTTACCGCAGAACAGGTAATTGCCTTGGTGCTTGCCGAATTGTTGTACAGAGAGATTGCATCCCCTGCCGCAAAAACGGAAGCAGGAATTGTTATCCCAGCAGACAAAGATACAACCTTGCCAACGTCTGCGGCTGCCAACGTAGTAGCTGTAGAACTAATGGGGATGTTCAAATAGCCAATCGTAGCGCCATCCAAAGTGGGTAGCGTCTGAGTAAGCGTAAGAGCGGTATTAGCAGACTGTAAAACCGAAGTTCCAGCACCACTAGAATTGCCTTGAAGTTTGATTGCGCTCATGATTGATCCTTTAGGCAGCGATGAGCCAAACTTGGCCCGTAGGTACAGTTACGGCAACGCCCGTCGCCACAGACACAGGCCCAACGCTAAACGCATTAGAACCAGCAGTTACAGAATAATTAGAACTAATTGTTTGATAAGACTCAAGAACTGGCCCAGAAGACCCACCGCCAGACGCAGCAATCGTAATTGAACCAGCGCCGTTAGTAATAGTAACGTTTGAGCCAGCGGTCAGCGTGGTACGGGTAAATCCAGTCCCGTTACCAATGTCAATTTGGCCGTTTGTAGGTGTTGCAGTTAATCCTGTACCGCCGCTCGCAACAGCAAGAGTTGTAGACAGACCCGCAGCAGTTCCAGTTGTGTTCTGGTTAAGCGTTGGAATATCAGCAGCAACGATTGCTCGGAACGTGGGTACACCAGCCGATCCGTTAGGCGCAGCTAAAATGTAGTTTGCAGTTTTACTTGCAAATGGGTTTTGCGTATCTCCATATCCTGTGGCAAGTGCAATCGTAGTTGCTGCGTTACCGTTAAAACTAGTCCCACTTAACGGACTGCTAATTGTCAGAGTATTTGCTACTGAACCAGCAGAACCCGTCGTGTTTTGATTTAGCGTTGGAATGTCAGCCGCAACAATCGCCCTAAATGTAGGAACCCCTGCTGTTCCATTGGGTGCGGCCAAAATGTAATTGGCCGTTTTGCTTGCGTAAGGATTAAGAGTGTCACCATATGCGGTATTTAGACTAATTGCTGGAGTTGTGCCACCGCTTGATGCAATCGGAGAAGTGCCTGTAACGCTAGTAACGCCGCCTCCACCCCCGCCTGAATACTGAGGAATGTTGAGTGTGTTACCAACAAACGTAGCCGCACCGCTAGTGCCGCTTGTGGTCAGCGTAATTGGAGCCTGATAATCCGTACCTGCGGCAGCCGCAGTAAATGCGCTTGTACCGCTGCCTTTAATAATTCCGGTCAGCGTCGTTGCGCCTGTACCACCGCTTGCAACCCCAAGGGTTCCGGCAAGCGTAATTGCGCCAGTTGACGATGAATTTGGCGTTAAACCAGACAAACTAGTCTGGAATGACGAAACACCGCTTCCGCCGCCACTTGAGGGTTGCCAAGACGCAGTAGTACCGTTTGTCGTTAATACATAACCAGATGTCGTGCCAATCGCCAACCGAGTTGCAGTATTGGTTCCGTTACCAATAATCAGATCACCAACGCTAGTGATCGGCGACAACGCATTAAAAGCGTTGGCTTTGCTGTTCTGACCCGTACCACCGTTGGCAATCGCAACCGTTCCGGTCACGTTGGCAGCGTTACCGGTCGTGTTCTGGTTCAGAGTTGGTACATCCGCCGCCTGGATCGTAGACATTGACACATTTGTGCCGTTGCCCCGCAAAAACGATCCAGACGTTGTAGCGCCAGCCAGCGCATTGAGTGCGCCTTGCCGCGAGTTTGAACCCGTACCGCCGTTAACAATGGCGACCGTTCCAGACGTAATCTGCGAGCCGGAAATTGCAATGCTGGTGTTCGTTGCCGAGGTCAGTTGACCGCGAGCGTTGACCGCAAACGTAGCAACCTGCGAGCCGCTACCGTAGCTGCCAGCCGTTACTGCCGTGTTGCTGATGCTGAACTGATTTGTCAGCAGCGACAGGCCGGTGCCAGCCGTGTACGCAGTAGCGCCAGAAGAGAACTGCGCAAACACCAGACTGGTCGTGCCAACCGTGATTGGCAACGCAGTGGTCTGCACCCAAGAGGTGTTGGTGTTGACCGTACCTGCCGTGATTAAAAAGTAGTTACCAGCATTGATCTGGTTGTAACCGCTGCCCGACGTATTCATGTCGGTCGCGCGGGTCAACAAGAATGGGGTAGACCCATCGCCAACCGTAGTTACAGTATAAACACCGTTCTGTAGCGCAGATGCTTGATCTTTAACAAGAATTCTATTGCCAGCCGTAGCTGCAACAGAGTCAACTGTCAGCGCACCGTTAGCCGTTGCCGTCAGCGTTGCACCAACACCGCTTGAGCCGTTGCTGTACGTTACCGTTGGCAATGCGGCAGTCGTTGCCAGATTACAAGCGGTATGGAACGTCAAGCCAGCAGCAATTGAGTCAACGTAAGACTTGTTGACCAAATCGTTTGCACTGCTAGGTGCAGTTGTAATCTGACCAGTAGATGTTGTGAGCGTCGTGAAAGCACCTGTAGCTGGCGTGGTAGCCCCTACAGTTGCATTGTTAATCGTGCCTCCAGTAAACGCGCCACCTGTTACCGTTTTGCCCGTAAACGTCAGCGCAGCGGGCAGCGACAGCGTAATGTCTGACGATCCGCTAGATGTAATCTCATTAGCAGTGCCGGTTACGCTATTAACCGTAGACGTACCAGCAGACGCAGCAGTGATGCGCCCGTAAGCGTCAACCGTCAAATTGGTGTTGGTGTAACTACCTGGGGCAACCGAAGTTGCCGCCAAACTAATCGTGCCGCTGGTGGTAATCGGGCCACCAGCCAAACCAGCACCCGTTGCAATGCTGGTTACCGTACCAGATCCGCTGCCACCAATATTGCTGACCGCAACTTGTTTGGTTACACCGCCTTGGACAATAGGAACGACTTCAGTCCCCGCGAGCGGGGTAGTCGCCGCCGGTAAACCTGTAATCGTCGTATTTGCCATGCTTTACTCGAAAAACACCGTTGCAGCGACAGTTCCGCTGATCACAATGTACAAGCCAGAACTGAAAGACACCCCGCCTTCATCGCCCGTAAACGTGTAACTAGTAGCTGCGGTTGGTGTAAACACACCCAACAGCGTGTCGGTCGTGGTAGCAGCAGCGCTGTTATAGACCGTAATCGTTGGCGTTCCGCTAGCGGCAGACACAAAAATGCCTTTTAGCTTGCCCGCCATCGTCTTCACGTTGGCCGAAGCCGTTAGATATTTGTATGTCGCAGCCATAATTACCTCACGCCAAAAAGCGCAGTTTGTAGAGGGTTCTGAGATAGATTTCGATGATGTTGTCGATCAACTGCTGCAAAGACATATCAGTCTTGTCAACAACTTCGTATCGGTTGGCTTCAATCTCAGCCAACTGAGTTTCCAAGAATTCTATGATATTAGTCGTTTTCTTGGCTGACATCAACGTAATCGGGCCAATCAGACCGTGCCGGCCTTGGTACGCTTCAGCAAAATCGTCCGCAGCCTCAATAATCAGTTCGTAGAACTTCTGCAACGCCTTGTGCTTGCTGTAGCTGCGGGTATTCAGGTGTACGCTATGGGCTACATCACGCCCCAAGAATAGCAGACCTACGAAATCACAGGCTTTCATTGTGGTGCTCCGTACTCAGCCGATTCTGGCATCATTTCATTCGTTTCCCGTCCGGGCATTTCACTAACCAGATCGCCAGAGGTGATCATGCCGTGCAGAGTACCCATGACAATATCTTGGATCTGCTCTTCGGACATTCCAGCCTGAACCGCAGCGATACGCTTAGTCTCAGCGTCAAACGCTTTAATCTTGGCTTCGTAGTCCTTGCGCTCCATGTCCTGCGCTTCCATTGACTTTCCAACATTCTGCAACATCTGGTGCATTTGATCCAGTTCTGCCGCCATCGCTTGCATTTGCTGGTTGGCAGCTTGCAATTGTGGATTGTCCTCGGCGTCGCCCATCAGTTTGGGGTCAATCGTCTTGGCAAACCGCTTTGCCATCTCTTGAGCACCCGGCCAGTCCATGTTCTTAACGAACAAATCGCCCGCCACGGTCCACAACTGCGGGTTACCCTGTAGCAACTGCGCCATTGCCTCAAGAGCCTCTTGGCGCTTGGTTGCATAGCCAGGGCCGGTCGCCACAACCACGTCGTACTTGCCAACAGACGGATTGTAGATCTTTTCGATCACAATCCCTTCTTGGTTTTGGATCTTACGCACAGGTTCTTGCTGCGTAGGGTCAATCTTGACCATCTTCGTCTCGCCATCCAGCCCGATAATGCGGGCGATGCGCTGCGTGTCGTAAATTTTGGGGATCAGGTCAACCAACTGGCGACCGATGTGCCGTACACCACGCGCTAGGTTGTCTTGGTAGTGGTAAGTGCCAACATCGCCCTCACGTTGGCGGGCTAAAATAGCCTTGCCAGAACGTTCGTTGGATGTTTGCCCAAGTGATGCGTTGTACTGCCCCGTGGCGCTCTTAATGTCCTCTGAGGCCCCCATTTTGGCTTGAATCAAGCCAGTTTGGGCCATTGGCGGCAGCGCACGTTGGGGCAACGGCAAAACCGCACCCTGACCGTCCGTCACATCTGGATTGACCTCCAAATAAGGCCAATTCTGGGTGTTTGCGGTCTTCCACTGGGTCTCATACCCCTCAAACTGACCGCCATACCCAATAAACGGGGCTTTTGGAGCCAGCGCCAGCATTTCTGCTTCTTGGCTAGTCCAATAGTTGTACATCCGTTGCGCGTCTTTGGCATTACGCACTAGCCCGCTGATGTAAATCCGACCCTCAACCTCGTATTCGTTGCCGATAATACGAACAACAGGGATATAACTACCGGCCCACTCTTGTTCTTCAAGGATTTCGTAGCCGTTGATCTTGCACCACTTGATCTTCTTGATCTCTGCGTTGCGCGACTTCTTTGGCGTGCCGTAAACCGCTTTTAACTGCTTGTCTTCTGGCGTACCTTCAAACGCAGTGACGTTGCCAGGGTACAAATTCAGCTTTTTGCGCTCGTAATCGCAGTAAAAATACTCGGCGATACGGATTGTGTCGGTGTTAAGCCACTGACTTAGGTTTTGATCCCCAACACCAAGCGTTTCCAGCGTGGACAAAGGCGACGCATTCGGGAAAAGCCTTGCGTACTCGTCTTTAGACAGATCCTCGGTGATAAAACACCACTTGGCGTCACTGCCGCACGGGTCTTGAATCAGCGGGTCCATGTAGACGCTGAAACTGTTCCTCACCCGCGCAATTTTGATGTCCTGATCAAACGTATCGTTGTCGCAATACTCAGTCAGAACCCGGATGTAACCCTCGCCATAGGCGACTTGGTTCTCGCAGGCCGTGTCATAGGCCACATCTGCGTCAGAGATGTACTCAATGTGACGCACCATGCCGTTGAAAATCTCGGCAACCTCAACGTCAGCATTATCATCAACCGGAATGACCTTAACGCTAGGCCGGTTCTGGCGCTGATCGTTGGTAATCTGGTGGACGTGCTGCGGCAGCTTATTTATAGTCAAGCATGGCCGCGCGTTAATCGTCTGCCCCTGCACCGCACCACGGGTCGCCAGCACATCTGCCGGCCACTGCCACTGGTTATCGGGCGATCCCGCGTAGAAACGCAGATCATCTAACTCATCTTCACGCGATTCGGAATACGCCGAGATAGCCATCGACAGGCGATCCCGCGCCGTTGACAACACATCCGAGTCGCTCTTGAGTGGTTTGCCACCCAGTGCAACGTTGCCAACAGCGTTAATCCCGGTGTAGTCACTCACTTCTTTTTCGCCGTCTTAGCCGATTCTTTAAAGTCTTTAGCCGTTGGCGCATTCTTGCTGCCAACCTTGTTCATCTTTTCGCCAGAACCAGCAGCGATACGCGCTTGTTTAGCATGAATATTGGCGTACAAGCCAGGTTTACTCATTTTTTCTTTGCCGCCGCGCGTTTCTCAGCGTAGGCAATCGCAACTGCTTGCTTGACTGGCTTACCAGCTTTAACTTCAGTCTTGATGTTTTCTTTAAATGCTTTAGGTGAAGCAGATTTCTTGAGCATTATGCACCCATCCAAGATCCAGACATTGTAGCCCTATTGGAAACAATCGTGCGCGCTTTTTCCGTGTACTCACGATGCGCTACAGGATAGGCAAACGTCACCGCCAGCGCGTCGGCTGCGTCAGGTGATGCCAATCCTCTAGACTTCATTTCTTTCTTGCCTTCCAGAAAGATCGTTCCCGCTGAGTTGGGCTTTTTCATCGGCCCAACCAAATCGTCTTTAAGCATCTTGTCCTGCGGGATGCTGGCTGACCGTAGCCACTCGCGCATCGCGCCCCACATTTCAGCCCGCTTGTTGCCCCACATTACAGGGTTCTTGGCTTTCCAACCAAAGTTTACCCCTCGTACCTTATACCGTTGTTCGGTCAATCTGTCAAGTATACCGTAGCCCAAACCACCTTCGTCAATCACAGTTAGCGTTGGTTTGTATTCGTCAATCGCGTCAATGACACGCCCGACAATCGACATCGTATCCTCGCCCTTATAGCGCTTGATTGCTACGATGTCCCGCCCACGTCTGACAACAATCACAGTTGAGTCCAGTCCACCCCTTGCCGGGTCGACCCCTATTACTATAGGCGCGGTCTCATCCTTGTACTTAGGCCGCTTGAATGCGTCCTCGACAATCATTGGCGAAATGAACTGATCCTCGCCCGCGCTTGGGAAGTCGCCGTACACCTCAACGCGCGCTTGGATCGAATCCTCGCCGTACTCCGCGATGATCTGCTCGTAGACCTGCTTATCCGTCCCTTCGACCGTCCGGGCATCAATCTGGCGCGTTTGCCAGAAGTTACGCTTACTATTAAACGTCTCGAAGAAGTACCCGCTGTTACGCCGTGGGTTGCTAAACGCAAACCAATAGCGGTCTAGGATGTTCTCGGTAAAGAACCCGGCACCCACCGCCCAGATCGCGTCGGCGATACCGCTGGCCTCGTCGAAGATCAACATCATGCCGTCGTGGTTGTGTACCCCGGCGTAAGCGTCTGGGTTTTCTTCGCTCCACAACTTGCCTTCCGCTGCCCAATAGCGCGTACCTTTCTTTAAGTCGCGCTCGACCAGTTCGGTCAGCCACGCCGCCGGTACAATCTTAGTCGCGCTGATCTCCCACCAGTGGCTGTTGATAATCATCGCTTGCCACTTGGTCAGTTCGCCCCAGGTGACAGACCGTAACTGCGCCTCACTGTTGGCGCTCACAATGACCGTCGAGCCGATGCGCGTGGATAGCATCCACAGGATCAGCCAGCTAACTAACGCCGACTTACCAATACCCCGACCGCTGGACACCGCCTCGCGTAGCGTGTCCATGTTGACCTTGCCTTCGTTGGCTTTGATGTGCTTACTAATGTCGCGCAGGATCTCGCGCTGCCATTTGCGCGGGCCTTGGAACTTAGCTAACGGTGTGTTCGGTTGCCCCCAGGGAAACGCGAACAATACAAACGCTTCAGGATCGTTCGCTATCGCGGGTGACCACAACCGCGTCATCAACGTCTGCTCTTCGGCTGATGTATAGATCGGTTTTTGCATTCTCTAGCACTCTGGTTTGCGCGGCTTCTAAGGCTTGGGTAATGCTGATCCGCTGATACACGTCAACGCTGACTTCTTGCTTGGCTGTCCATTCGTGCCGGTGACGCAGGATCTCTAGCGCCGCTTTGGAGTCGCCACCCAACGCCGCGTCGTGCAGCACTTTTGAGATTTCGCGTTCGTTATCTGCGCGACCTTTCTTTTCAGCCATTTCCGCAACTGGGTCTAGCTGACACAGTTGCCGATACTCAGCGGGCAGCATACCAGCGGCCAGCGCCAGCGAGTCACCTTTTAGACCTAACTTCGCCGCGTCATAGATGGACTGAAGACGCGCCTCTGTTGCCCGGACATCACGAACTGTTAGTGGCAAAGATTTGAACATGGCTGGATTGTAACAAAAAAATTTTAAAAAATGTTTGCGGGGGGTGCGTTTCCGTGACCGGTCGGGCCAAGGCCCTACCCGGCCCCCTCTTTTGTACCCGGACATTGCCATGGGCACAACAGCCGATCGGCCATTGCGCCAGCTAGCTGCCAGCGTTCAGGCCATCGCGTGCGCGTGCCCATGTGTGCGCGTGCGCGTGTGTGCGCGTGTGCGCGTGCCCAGGTGTACCCGGACATTGCCATCCGCTAAAGTTGTGCTAAAAACTAGAAATGTACCCACTTGTACCCAGCATTGCCATCCTAAAAAATCGCGCCAGGAAAAACGCGCGCGGATCTGTGGCCGTCGTACAGCAAAATCCCCTATATTTATACATCCTTCAAACTTGAAAGTTAGACATGGCTATTCTGGGGTACACCCCGCAAACCCGCGCCGTTATGCGGTTTTGTGTGCCCACTCGCCCCGCGTTTGACGCTTACATTTCGCTCACACAGTGACAACAAGGGTTTCCCCTAGTCAAAAAGTTATTGACACGCCATGATCGACTGTGTACAGTACTTACATGGCGCAGTACAACGCAGCGTCAACAACCCGGAGAGCACAAAATGAACAAGTCGGAACTTCGCGAAATCGTGTTTGTGATCCAGTACCACAAACTTGGAATGCGTGACACGGCCGCGCGCGCATTGTCCGCGCTGATCCGCGCGGCGCGCACTAAACGATCATCGGCCGCGCTGTGGGAATACGCAACGATGCTGCAGCTTGACACTCACCCTGACTTTATCGCCTAACATCAGACGGGGGGCGCAAGCCCCCGACACAGGAGAGCAACATGACCAAGACTGACAAATATAACCTTGTATGCGCGTACAAGAATGCGTGGATTGCCGTGAAGGGTACGAGTGTCGACGTCGATTTTGAGAACGGGAATCTTTACGCGATCCGCAAACAGCGCCCGTCCGGTTCGTGGAGTGAGCCAGAATTGATCAATACGTCGGCGTTGATCGAACGTCTCGGGATTCTGGCCGGTCAATTGTCCGCGCGCGTCAACAATTAAAATTCCAGCGAATGCGTCTTCGGGCGCATTCGCGGGCGTTTTGTCCGGTAACACTTCACTACACTACGGAGAACCTATGATTCACTTCGTCGCAAAATCATCCAACACAAAAACCGGGCCGATCCCGATTACTTACAGCGCGCGCGATACGTGCCCCGCTAGTTGCGGGCAGATGAAAGCTTGTTACGCCGATGCGGGGTTTCACACTCGTTTGAATTGGGACAAAGTCCCGACGCGCGGAAAAGATATCGCAACGGTCGCGGCCAAAATTCGCGCGTTAAAACCCGCGACGCTGTGGCGGTTTAACGTCGCGGGCGATTTACCGGGCATCGGTGAGGATATTGATGGCCCCGCGTTTGCGCAGCTAATCGAAGCAAACCGCGGGCGTCGCGGGTTTACGTACACTCACAAGCATTCGGACCGCGCGATCAAATTCGCGCGTTTCGCGACCAAACGCGGGTTTACCGTAAACCTATCGGCCGACGACGCGGGTCACGCTGACAAGTTAGCGGAAACCGGTTTACCTGTCGCAGTCGTCGTGCCATTGGGTACGCCCGAACGCACGACGACACCCGCTGGTCGCGCGATCGTCGTGTGTCCCGCGCAAACGAAAGATGACGTTACCTGCTTTACCTGCGGACTATGCGCCCGCGCGAACCGCAAGGTTATCGTCGGGTTTCTCGCGCATGGCACGCGCGCCAAAGCGGCCGACGCAATCGCGCGTCGTGTCATTCCACTTGTTAAGGCTTAATCATGAAACTCGAAACTTACGCTACTCTCGCGCTGGCGCTGTGGTGTTTCGTCGCGGGCGTCATCCTCGCGGATGGCATCATCGCGGCGTTGTGTCGTTAGTCATCGCGGCGGTTCTCGCCGCGATCCTAGTGATCATCCTAGACTTATAAAAAAAGCCCCTAACGGGGCTTTTTTTATACTTCAACCATTCGCCTTAATTCTGAGGCGCTGGCGCTTGCCATGTCGGGCGCGCAGTACACGTGACGCTTAGTCTCTAACCCGCGCGCAGCTACCCGCCCGCAGTCGATCCAACCCGCTTCCTTGATCGCCTGCAGTAGCGCTTGCTGGTACAGTTTCATGCCTGCTGGCGCGCTACGGGCTAACTCATCCAACACGGCCTGCAGGGGCGCCGCGATCACGCCACGGGTAAAGACACCGCGTCGCCCGCGCATTAATTCGAGAATGTAAGACTCAGCCCCGGAGAGCGAATTCTCCGTCATGGTCTGTTTAAATTCCGTCATGGGCGGGGCAGCGCCAGGATTGAATCGGGATACGTCGCGGGCGTGCAACCATGCCGCCACGGCCGCGCGGCCGCCGGTTTTAAGCCACTGCCATATAGCGGCCCCATCCGCATCACTCATGCGCCCCACGCGCGACCATATACAGAACCAACGGCGATCTTGGGCGCTGATCGATATAGGTAACAGATCATTAGAAAACGCGAGCACGAAGCCCCTATTGGCCATCATATAGGGGTGTAACCCTTTCCGATTCACGGCCAACACTTCGGGCGGGGCCGCAATAATTGGTTTCAATTTATTGGCCAGAACCCGGCGATCGGCCGCAAGCGCTTCCTTCAACTCATTAATAACTAGAATCTCCGACTCTAGCTGGTAACCCCACTGCGACGTCAGCGACTCATTGTCAACCAAGCCATAGTTATGCTTATTTTCGCCACACACGGCCCATATGAACGGGTCGTACATCGTATCCTTACCCGATCCTTCATCCGACGCGTGTAGGATCGCATGGTTGATCTTAACGCGTGGATTCTGGACCTTATAGGCCATCACGTCCCATATATGGTCTAACTCTGTTTGCACCGGCACTAGCTTGCGACAGTGATCGACCCATGCCTGTATAGGCCCCGCCATAGGCGTGGGGCGCGCGTCGACCCAACGGTTGGCATAAACCATACCATCGCGCGCCGTTAGCACCGACTCGCCCGCAGCATAGGTCAAGCCCGCGAGCACCTGCCCGCCCGCGACTGTACGGTTCTCATCAAACCACATAGACGCGCTAATCAAGCGCGCGCGCCCCGTAGGGCCTGAGTGCATAGAATGGCAAGCAATCCCGCGATAGGTCGCGTCGAACGCGCGCCGGGACACCAGCACACGGTCTAATAGGTCGAAATAAGAATCGTCCGATTGGACATAGGCGAAGCGCTTAAACCAGTCGGTCCGCTCGACCCGCGACCGCTCGCGCGCTTCAACCTGGGCGATGATCGAATCGGCATCCTCGCTAAACATATCGGTCTTCTTGACCTTCGATAGCGCACCGCCCACAACGGACGCGAGCAGTTCTTCACGCAGGCCATAGGACCGTTTAGGGCCGCCCTCCTCTTCAACCCACGCCAAAAACCGCGACGAATCCCATTCGGTGCAATGCGAATGCAAACAGCAGTACGCCCGCGAAGCGGGCATATAGCGGCCTTCTAGGTTACCGTCGGAGTGCTCCGCATGGTTGGGGCATATCACGCCCCACCAGCCCGCAGGGTTACCCGCCTGGGTTACTTCTTTACGCTCAACCAGCCACGCCAGCACGTCATCCGACCCGTCATCCTTCAGAACACCGGGTCGGAAGTTGTTGGTCTCCGCTTCACCCGGCACGACCGATAAGGCGTTGCAAATCTCTTCAAGGCTAAACTCACGCGACGGGTTGAACTCAACCAAACGCGCGGCGAACCGCCCGCGTCCGGGCTTTAGATTGATCGAGCCAGGGATGCGGATGTTGCGCACTGGATTAATAGCGCCAGGGTCCGTATAGCCCGCCGCTGCTATAGCCTTAATCGCCGCGCTATAGACCGACTTATGGGGCTGATCGTCTAGCCGGAAGACATAGGCCCACTGGTAGTTGTCCTTGGACGTTTCAATGACCCATGTAGGGCGTATAGGCGGGGTCTTGCTTTTGGTCCCGACGTCATCCAACACCAGACACCAGACGTTTTCACAGAACGCCGCTCCTGCCGATACTCTTTGACCGTCGAATCGGTTCTCGATGAACGAACCAATGTTGACGTACCACGCGCCTTCACCGCGCGGCTTACGGTATGCGGGATAGGCGTAACCGCCTTCCCGCTCGACTTGTTTAGTGAATAGTACAACTTCACCCTCAGGCGCGAGGGCTATGATATGATCCACCAGTTCCATGTGTGCTCTACTCCTCGTTGATCCCGCCCTAGCCGGCGGGATTTTTTTTGCTACTTACCGTAGCGGGACATCTGCTTAACTTCTGCCTTCAGGGGCAGTCCGACCGCCCAAGGCGGTGACGTACACATGACATTCTTTAATACGTCAGCGTCACCGTCCTCTAGGACGATTTCATCGTGTACGTGGAGCACTACGTTATCTAACTGGCGTAGCGCGTGGCGCAGGACATCGTTGGCGACTGCCTGGGTGATGTTCTCGCAAGCCAGACCTTTCCATAGACGCGCGCGGGGCCATTCTTTAGCGTCAGCGGCGGGCTTCCAAGCGGCTTTACAGTATGAAATGCCATCGTCTTCCAGTTTTGCATACGGGTAACACAGAACGCGGCCCGAAGGAAGAATGTACCAGAGATGCTGGCGATCGAACAGGTAAGTAACCCGACCCGCGCTAAACTCCGCGTTGGGCGTATGCATAGCTGATGTGTATGCGCGCTCCAACTCAGACCAGAACCGCACGGCCCACTGATTGCTGCGCCGCCACGCGTCAACCATGCGCTTAGCATCGGCCTCTGGCATATGAATGCCATAAGCGCGCCCCATAGCGGCGAACGCGCCTACGCCTCCGGCGTACCCGCACGACAACTCCTGAACCTTCCCGATCTGGCGCTGATCGTCGGTGACTTGATCGACCGTACACCCGAAGGTAGCAGCGGCGTTGATCTTGTAGATGTCCTGGCTGAATTGCTTTAGCTTCTCGTCGCCCATGCCCGACATCCACGGGTTAACGCGCGCCTCGATAGCCGACCAGTCGGCGACGGTAAAGTTGCCAATCAATGCGGGTCGGAGCATCCCCTTGAGCACATCCGTAACTCTTCGTCCGTGAACAGGGACAATTGCTCGCCCGCTGACGATATCGTCACGCACTCTAGCCGGATTTTTGGCGGTCTTGCGGGTGAAATTATGGACTTGTGCTCCGTAAGCAGAGGCTCGCCCCGTCGCAGATCCGCCAGCAAAAACAAATGCGCCTCGTACGCGGTCATCTTCAACATCGGCCAACTCCTGTAGACGTTTGAACTTCGCAATCGAGGACGCCCATAGATCATCGGCGCACTGCACAACCTCGCGCACGTCAGGATCTAGGTCATCACACGCCAATAGATTAGCGCGAACGGCCTTGTCGATGCTGTACTTCTCGCCGACCCACATCAGTTTCTTCTGCTCGTCCGTGACGCGCGCCAGTACCCACTCACGCATCTTGGACGACCGCACCGCCAGCCCGCCGGTGATGTCCGACACGATAGCTTGGATCTCCTCGACTTCCGCGTCAGCGTAGCGGATGGCGGCTTTGCACAGCGCGATATCCACCTTCACGCCGCGATCATTGATGCGCTCGTTAACGTGGTAGTCGAGCAGTTCATCGTCCGATAGTTGACGCATGGCGAGGCTTACGGCGCGCATAGCGCGCACGTCTTGCTCGCAGTATTCAATGAGTTCTGGGATAAGTTTGTCGTTATACGGCGGCACACAACACTGCCGCACAAGGTAATCACCGCGTCGGTCCTTCTTCATGTCAGCGCCAGCAAAGCGACCGACATCCTCAAGCGAACCCGGCGCGCAGTTGGCGCGGGCTTGTGTTGCGGTGCAGTAAAACTGCTCAAGATCGAAGTTGATCTGAAGCACATACCAGAAGATCAGACGCTCAAACGCGGCGTTATGCGCGCGGATCTGACCTTTGTGGTTTAACACATCAGACGGAAATGTTAAATCTGGGGTCCAAGTTTTAACATTTCCGTCGTCGAATGCGTAGGACATACAGATGACTTCCGTCTTTAAGTCCTGCGCGTAATTGTAGACACCCGCGACCCGAAGGTCGCAGGTGCTACGGGTCTCGAAGTCAACCCAAAGGATCACTTACCCTGCGCGGCGGCGACGCGTCGGCGCGGGGCTTTCTTCCTCTTCGACGGGGCCGTCCATCGACACAAACTCTACAATCTCGAACACGGGAGTGTAGATACGGCCATACGACTTATGCTGGTAGTGCTCCTTTTTGAGCAACACAACCGGCACGGGCTTCGATTCGTCCTGGCTCACTTGATTAGCAAACGCAGACGCAATCGCCTCGAAACCTTTCTTTCCACCCACCGAAGTAGCGGAATAGCGGGCTTCAAGACCCTTGTCTTCACCAGTCAAACACTTCAAGCTAAACCCAACCTGACGCTCCCAACCACGCGTAGCGTTAGGAGGCGCGTCGTCCATTTCTGGCAACGGGTCGGTCAACGCAACCATCTTCTCGCCCAACACAACCCCATCACCCCATGCGATCACGCCATGCACGAATGAGAAAGGGTTTATCGCCCACTTACTATCAGGCTCAACTTCAGTCTGATCAGCACCGTAGACCCAGTGGCCAGTCTTATCCATTTTCAGGATGACCGAGCCAGCGGAAGCGGCGGGAGCAGCAACAGTCTTGATGGCCGTTGCGATTGCTGCGAGTGCTGGCAAGCCAGCTTTGTTAAACGCGACTAGATTTGACATTACCTTACCTTAGTTTAAGAAGAGCAGTTTTCATTTGCTCGGGGAGGAACACAGTCGCTGACCGGGAGTCACCTTCCGGGGCGATTGTGGTTCCCGACGACACCGCAACCACGATGTCATCGGGGAGACTCAGTTTACGCGCTTTCAAAAGTTTTTCAACCTTTGCGGGCGACAGCATGACCGTTTCCACCAGTTTACCCGGCGGGATGTCCATGTTGATCAGCGTGTTCAACGCCTTGTTTTCATCAATCCACTGGCGCGTAGCGCGCTTGTTGACCAACTTGTAACCCGGCACTGGCTCACCAGACTCTAGGATCTGGTGCGCTAGGTCACGCAGGTCAGTCACCCATCGCTCGATCAGATCGGCAGTCGCCAGATACTCGCCGATCTGCGCGGGGTTCAGTTCCTTTATCTGCACCTTCAGCGCCCGCTCTGCCGCGCCGGTCATCTGCGGGCAGATCGGCTTGGCAGGGCAGTAGCGGCAATGTTCACCAATGTTCAACGGTGCGTAGGAGTGCTGCGAGGTTGTGACCGCCGCGACTAGATCACGCTCGAACTGTTTGACGCGCGCGACCGTGGTTGTCCACCGCTTGACCGCTGGCGGTTGGACGATGACGCACTCGATCTCTTGGACATCTTTAAACGCCCAATCCAGCCCTTTGGTTCGCATCGCAGCAGCGGCATAGAAGAGCAACTGCTCGTTGTCTTCCACGTCCACTTCACCGCGCCCGAATTTCCAATCGAGCACTACAGCGTGCCCGTTGATGCGCCCGATTAGGTCAGCAGACCCAAACACTCCGGGAAGCAAGGTGCCGAAGTTGACATGAGACTCGACCCGATACTCCATATCGGCGTCTGGGTCGATCTCATTTAAGGCCAACATCGCGGGGACAATCTTCTCGTCGATCATCTCCTCGGTCATGACCTGATCGTTGTACTTCATGCCAAGCACACTACGCACTTCCAGCGACGGGTCTTCGAGAAGCGCGGCCATCGCGTTATGGCACAACGTGCCCATGTCGGCGTCTTTACCCCCCAAACGCGGGGGCATCTTCTGCACCAGCGCTACCGAGCCTGGGCAGTTGATGACGCGCTTGGCGGTCGATCCCCCTACGATATTAGAGTGCATCTTTTTCGCGCTCCTCTAGCATTTCGTCGGCTTGTTTATACGCGACTTCGGCGATGTCTGTGCAACTCCAATCTTCAATATTAGCGGCTAACAGACCTTGCATCGCAAGCGCGGCAAAGTAGTCGCGCAGACTCAAGTTAGATGGCATAGCTTTTCCTTGCGATAAAGTTGCGTAGGCTGTCCTGCGACATCATTGTAGGGTTGTTGCGCCCCAAGAGCGCTTTAACCCACCCCCGCGCCCAGAGCGCCGAGATGCTTACCTTTGCACCACGGTCAAGCAATTCTTCGGTCGTGAAGGTTTGCCCGCCAACGGCAACCCAGTGGTTTTTCTTGACGTAGTGCGGGACGAACATGAAGTTGCCGATGTAGAACACTGGCTGGATCTCGCAGGATTCGTAGTCGCGGTCTTTGGTGTAGGAGTTCATTCTGGCTTCTCCTCGCGGAAGATGTCAGCGCCCTGGAAGTAGCTGTACGAACTGCACTTGAGTTCGCAGGCGTTGAAGTTGCCGTTGGGCATGAGGCTGTTCAGGTATTCAACGAGGATGCGTTGAACTTCGGCGCTGTCTAGGGTGACTTTCATTGAAGTGTCCTTGAGTGGTTGGAGTCGTCACTCTACCCACACAGAAACCACTTGTCAACAACTTTTTTGCAGTGTAGGATGACGGCATGAAAGAAAGCGAGATCGAACGCCACTTCGTCTGGACCGTCGAGACGATGGGCGGCAAGACTTGGAAGTTCACTAGCCCCGGCATACGGGGCGTGGCCGACCGGATCGCCTGCCTGCCAGACGGGTCGACGTGGTTTGTAGAACTCAAAACCAAAGGGGGCAAACTAAGCAAACTACAAAAACACTTCGGCGCAACCATGCGCCAACTCAACCAAAACTACACAGTAATCTGGAACCTAGAAGGAATAGCACAATGGTCCTTAGACCTTACCAAGAAGTCGCTGCCGACTTTCTCTACGAACGCGACCGCGCGATGATCCTCGCGCCCGTCGGCGCTGGCAAGACGGCAATCACGTTAACCGCGCTATCGGGCTTACTGAAGATCAAACGCAACGCCTTGGTCGTTGCACCCAAACGCGTCGCTACTAGCGTCTGGCCGGTCGAAGCCGCGAAGTGGGCACCTGACCTGACCGTCGCTGTTGCCGTGGGTACACCTAAGCAACGCCAGAAAGCGTTCGACTCCGGCGCGCAGGTGATCGTGACCAACTACGACAACATTCCGCCACACGGGAACTTCGACTGCATCATCTTCGACGAACTGACGCGCCTCAAAAACCCAGGCGGCGCGCGGTTTAAGGCGCTGGATAGTTTGATTAAGAACGTCCCGATCCGTTGGGGCCTGACCGGATCATTCACCAGCAACGGGCTAGAGGATGTCTTCGGTCAGTGCAAGATCATCGACCAGACGCTGCTAGGGCGCTCCAAGGGCGCGTTTATGCAACAGTATTTCATCCTGCTTAACCCAGAGTTTGGCCAGTGGGTCCCCCGCGCCGGTAGTTTGAAGCAGGTCATGGAGAAGATCCAACCGGCAACCTATGTGCTAGACCCAGGCGAGTACAAGGATAAGCTGCCGCCCGTTCATACGGTCCACGTCAACTGCCAGATGCAGATGGATCACTACGACAAACTTAAAAAAGACTTCATGTTGGAGTACGACAGTGCCAACATCATCGCCATGAACGCTGGCGTGGTGACGGGCAAGCTGCAACAGATGGCATCTGGGTTTGTGTACGACACATCACATACGCCCGACCGTGTTGTGCCGGGTAAGTTCATTACCAAACAAACGCCGATCTGGTTTTCCAAACACAAGTTTGACGCGCTGGACGATCTTCTGACCGAGAACCAACACGCCAACACCATCTTGGTCTACCAGTATCAAGAAGAGTTGATGGAACTGCATCGGCGCTACTCCAACTTGGTTACGCTTGACGATGACCGCGCGATTGAGCGCTGGAACGCTGGCGAGATTGAACTGCTGGCGGTCCACCCTAAGTCTGCCGGTCACGGGTTGAACCTTCAGCATGGCGGCTGCAAGATGGTCTTTGTATCGCTGCCGTGGTCGCTGGAGTTGTTTGAGCAGACAGTCGGGCGGCTACACCGTAGCGGCCAACGCCACGACGTCTGGGTCTACATTATGTCAACTGAGAAGACAATTGACGAAAAAATTTGGAGCGCGCTTCAGGACAAACGCGCGGTATCGGAAATTGCTATGGAGGCGCTGAAGTGAACAAACCAATATCTCGCGCTGAGATGAAGGATTGGGTCAACGACACTTGGCAGAAATGCCTAGATGAAGCATGGAATGAAAAAATGAAATGCTGTGATGGCCAATGCAACCAAGGCCGCGACTGCCCCAACAAGAACATCAACTGTCAGCAGTGCCGCATCCGACAGGCTACGCACAAGGTTGCCATCCTTAAAGGCGTCGGGTTTCGTTGGAAGTGCCAGACGTGTTTCGACAAATCCAGACCAAGCGGGTTCAAGAATGACTAAGTACGGCATCCTTGACGATGAGGGGCGCGTCGTGCGCTGGGTGTGGGATAAGCCACCGTACCCGCACATCGTGCAGAAAATTAAGAAACCAAAGCTAGATCTATCCAACGTACCGGAGGCATTATTTTGATTATCAACGGCAAGATCGTCCCAGACTGGGACAAAAGCAAAATCTCAACCGCTTACCAGAAACCAAACCAGTTCAAGATCATCACCTGGGACATGGGCCGGGTGCAAGGTTGGCTGTTGGGGCAGACGCCGTTGGCGAGAAATTTTATTGAGAAGGTGATCAGATGAAAGAGATTGTTGATTTTCTACGCGAGAACGGCGAGTCCACCCTGCTGGATATGGACTTCCCAGGCGTAGACCGGCGCACGTTGTCCAGCAGGCTCATGCGCCTGTACGAAACCCGTGTGATAGACCGTCGGATGTCAATCACCGAACGGGGCGACTTCTGGGCGTACAGCGCGGTCGATGGCCCGGATCGCCCGTATCAGTATCGCAACGAACCCGATCCGGTTTACTACCTCAGAAATTTACCGCGTGATGAATTTCTAGAACTAGCGTTGGAAGAACTATGAAACTAGTACGAGCCAAACTAATCGCCGCGCGGGAAGAACTTATAATTCGCCAGCGCGAGTTAGCCGCAGCGCAGCGCAACTACAACCGGGTACTTGAAACCCTTAAAGACTTAGAGGTACGACTTGAATCACACTTGGCGGGGCTTGAACGCAGCCTTGAGGACTCTGGACGAACAGACTGTGCTGGAGATGTTGAACCACGAACGAGCGACTGAAGGGCGCGCCAGCATCCTTCGGCGCATCCACCAACGCTACAACACGCTGCGCGTATCGCGCGAGCGGATTGAACTACTTCAAGAGGCTAAACAACCATGACCAACTTCGCAACGTGGCGCTACGAGAACCTTGTCCAGTTCGCCAAAGAATCGACCGAACGTATGAACTTGCTCAACGTCGAGATCGAGGCGCTAAACGAGGATCTCAAAACTGCGATAGAAGCGTACCGCTGCTTACTTCGCAGCGACTCCCTTGCTCTTCTCAAAGGATCGCATCCCGCCGAAACCGAGAAGGCCGGACAGTAGCACCATCAGTTGATCAGTTTGCAGATCGGGCGGCGGGGCTAGACCTTTTGGAATGATGTCTACGCCCTGCCCAAACGCCCAGATCCACTGCATCAGCGGGTAGCCTAGGAACTGGTAAGCCAGACCTGCAACCCCAACCCAACCAACAGCAGGACGCCAGCCAGCGACAAATACGCTAGCGCTTCCAGCTTCAATCTTATTAATTTCGACTTGGGCCAAGTCCGTTGCCTGATCAATTTTTTTTTCTTCGAGATCAAGTTTTCGGTTTTCCAACGCCATTTGAAGGCGTTCCTTGTCCGTTGTGATGAGGTCACCGGCAACCTTTCCCACGCCTTCAATGATGCTCCCTATACCGATAAGATCCATTACTTTAGTCCGGACAATGTACGGTTGATCCAGCCGAGGAGGAACTTGGACTGGCTGCGGTCTTTGTTGCAGATGTTGGCGTAGCGCTGGATTTTGGCGATGGCGTAGAAAGAAACGAACTTCTCCGGCGCGCATTGATTAAGGAGTTCAACAGTCTTAGGACCGATACCGCCATCTGGTGTTGCCCCTACAATGACCTGCGCCAGCTTGATCGCTACTGAGGTGCCTGTGTTGACGCCGAAGTTGAAGATGTTTTCCGCGATAACTTGCTCTTTAATCTCATCGCCTCTAACCACGTTCCAAAAGCGTTGGCGATAAAATCCCCGCACCATATCAGTGAGCGGTCCACCAAACTCCTTGCGGTCGACCAGAGGCCACCCAGCCCAGTCAGGATTCGGGTTGCGAGCGATGCCAGCATAAGTCATTCCTCCCCGGTCGCCCGGTATGTCTGTCAGTTGAAACCCACCTTCGTCGTGGATCATTTTTACAAAGGCGGCGTTGAAATCAGCCATTACTTCCTCGCCATTCGGTCTTCGATAATGCTGATGTGTTTCTGATTCTCGTGGATCATATCGCGGTTGTGCTGAATTTCTTTTTCCATGTCTTGCCGCAACTTCTCCCGCGCCAGTTCAGCCCCGGAGTTGGCGGCTTGCTTGTTGTCTGATGTGACCACCAGACTGATTTTTGCGTTCAGGACCGTCACATCGTGGCTAAGTTTATCCAGCGACGACATCAGGTAGACAACACAAGTGAACAGAATCGGCAAGACCGCAAACGCGGTTTTCTCAATGAGTTGCGACTTGGCTTCTAACTTTTCAGTCATAGTTTGCTCACATCTATTAGTGACCCACGAAAGTCAATCACGCCTTCCGAGTTCTTGCTAACCAGTTCCGGCCACAGAAGTTTGCCGTTCCGCATGGTTAGCACCGCAAACCCAGAACGCCAGTTGACCGGCCCGTCTTCCAGATAGTCCATAAACTGCGGGCCATCTATTTCCGCAAGTGTACCCGTGTCCACGCCCCAACGGGTACCATTATAGTCTCCAAACGGGGTGCATTTTAGAGAATGCAGGTGGCCTGTGACAATTGAGGTTCCAGCCGAAACAGTGTTCTGGTGTGTTGCGTGAATGCCTGACTTGTAGCGGTGTTTGACCACTACGTCATCTGACAACCAGCACGTCCAGCAGGTTTTCCATTTGGGAAAATGATCCTTGAGTGCAGTGCCACCAACGCCTTCAAATTGAGGTGCTGCTTGCGAAAGGCGCGATTCAAACCGCGAGTCGTGGTTACCCAACGGCCAAATCAACTGAGTGTGGTGGCGTACCTTTTCGCAAGCGTCTTCGATTTCTTTTAACGCCGACTGGCAAGCGTCAAGTTCCTGCTTAACGTTTGGGACGTTGCTCCAACCGATTCTAGGATGTCTGCTGATCGCGCTGCCATCGAAGGCGTCGCCGTTGTTGATGACAACGTGCGGCTTTAGTTCGTTAATCGCCCAAAGCAGACCTTTAAACGCGGTGGTTCTGATCCCAGGCCAGAAGTGAGCGTCAGAAAAAACCAGCGCTATGCCGTCAGTTAAACCAGCCTTGTGCCTAGATTTTTGAATGTGTGATTGAGCGCCAGTGGCAGCAAGTTGTATCTTGAGTCTGCCTTCGATCGCTCTTCGTTTGGTGTGGATATATCTTTCAGAAAATCCGGTAAGTTGCGCTATTACTGCTGGAGATCTATGCTGCTCCCACAACTCCAAAAATTCTTTGTCTGACAACCGTGGAACTGGTGACATTATTCATCCTTTTGGAACGAACCCACCAGATACCACGGTTGTGTTGCTGGAAGATTACTCGTCAGTCTGTTCGTCGATTTCTTCAGCAGCGTCAGCGACTTGGAAGTGCGCGTCAACCGTTGACGAAAACAATTCATTCAAAGTAAACCGCTCAACGCCGTTTTCTGCGGCAACAGCGTACACAACAGCAAACAAGGCCTGAAGCGCATCAACCGGTTCCGAACCGTCAATAACCTCAATAATTGCGTCTTTCATGTCAGTGTCCAAAAAGGGTAGTAGGAAACCGTATCTTATGAACAGACGGTGAAAGTTTAGTGACCCCTGGTCAGTATGGTCAGCAGCAACATAATGATTGCCCCGCACCCCGTAACCAGAATCTGCTCTAAACGCTTGATCCTAGCGTGTACCCCGCGCATCTCTTTCTCAATACCTTCGTATCGAACCGCGCAGATGTCGACGTGGGCGTCAATTTTGTGATCGACTTCAGATAAAGTAACCATCATGGAGCCAGATTGTTTTCAGATTGCGGGGCAAGAGCGTTACGTTTTGCCGCGCGAGTCTTTGGACCCTGCGGGCTAGGCGTTGGGCGCGGTTGAGCGTATTTGGATTCTAACGTTTCAAGCAGATCCTTCAATTGATCACGCTTGGTGATAGCGTCACGCTGCGTTTGAATATCTGCGTCACGAGAAGCCTTACGCGCCGCAATTTCTTCAAAACCTTTGATCTGCTCTTTAGCTTTTTGGATCGTATTGGCAACCCATTGCCGGTCTGTCATTCTTTCAAAAATTTCAACCGGCGATAGTTTACCGTAAAAGTTTGTTGGGTATACTATATCTAGACCAGTTCTAGTCGATGGGTTTGATAGACCTTTTAAGGCAACTTTTTCTTCCGCGTTAAGAGTAGCTAGTTCGTTTCGTTTTGCTTTGGCTATAGCCGATTCAAGAGTAGTTTGATAACCCGGTAAAACATTAGGGCTGGTTGGTTGCGTAATGTTTCGTAGACCAGACGGCGGCGTAAATTCTCCCGAATATTCAAAACCTCGCGCCGTACTGCCGGTTTGCTCCAGTGGAGCAAAAGTCTCAGTACCCTTTACTTGCTGACCAGCAGGGCGCAGTTTGCCCGTGAATGGGTCAAGTTCGTAAAGCATCCCGCCCGCTGCTGGCTGGCGCGGTCCTGCACTTTGCGCGGCGGCGGCTTCAGCAGCGGCCCTATCGCGGGCGTATTCGTAACCGCGCGCTTGAGCAACGCCTTCCATTCCTGGCGCTGGCAATTGCGGCGGTACGCCAGCAGGTTGCATTTCTGGGCCTAAACTACCTGTGCGCTGTAGACCTTGTTCCCGCAACGCTTGCTGCGCGGCTTCATACGCAGACCTAGGCTGTTGCGGTTGCCCCGGCATCGTAAAGTTGGGTGTGTACTCGGGCGGCAACACAGCGTTTTCAGGATTAAAAATCGCCAAGTTAGACGATCCCGGCGTTACGGGGCGCATCATATTGACCGGCGGGCGATAATCTGGGGGCATAGCGTGAGCGGCTTGATACGCGGGCGACATCATTCGCCGCGCCATTAATGCGTTAGTTAATCCTCCACCAACACCACCAACAATAGATCCTAAATAGGGCGCGCCTACTATAGAACCAAGACCGAAACCTATCGCAGCGCCAGGGCCTGTTCTTGCCAACGTAGGAAGGATAGGGCCAGCGCCGGGTTTTACTTCAGCAATGGTTGGAAAGTTTGCGGCTACTTTGGCAATGTCCGACGCTGTGCCGGTCAATGGCTTTTGTTCTGCCATCGCAGCCAACTTAGTTGGATCTACGCGGCCAGTGTTAAAGTCGGTAGCGCGTTCGTAATCGTAAGTCTTAGCCAACAAAGTTCTGGCATTTTGAAACGCCCGCGCTTGAGTTCCGGTTAGATTTTGTGCCGCAAGTTCTTCAAGTTGATTGGCAATCGCCATACTTGCGTCAGCAACCGCGATAGATTCTGGCGACGGTGCGGTGATACCTTTGCGTTGCGCGTTGTATATTGTCTGCGCTGATTGACGAAGGTTTCTAATGTTTGTCAGCGCTTCGCTGCCAGACAACCCAAGGTTTAAATTTTCTACCGTACTATCAATTAACCCAGACACGGCGCGCGCGCTGGCTTCGCCGCCAATCAACGCGGGGGTACGCAATCCTTCAATAACGGACAACGTTTGTTCGTCTGGTGTCAGTCGTGCAATACTGCCGACTGCTTCGTAAGGCTTAGTAATTTCTGGCGCTGACCTCGCTTTATCAAACGCCGCTTTATCAAGCGTCGTATTAGGTGTCAGCCCCATGTCTTTTTTAGCGGCTTCAGTCCATTGCGGTTCGTTTTTACGCGCCATTCTTGTTTCTGGACTACCAGTTAGCGCGGCAACAATCTTGTTAGCTTTGGTAGGGTTTGATATGGCTGGCGGGATCGCCACGCCAATACGCTGTGCTGCTTGCGCGGCCTCAATCTGCGGCGCATTTTGAAAACTTTGCGTAACGCGCTCTTGTTGCAAACGATTAGCGCGTTCAATAAACGGGCTTCGCAGCGCGTTAGTTGCTGGTCTAATACCCTCAAGGTTAAGCCCTTCCGTAATGATCGGAGGCACTTTAAAAAATTCAGCGGCATTGCCTACGCCGGTCAATATATCTTGACCAGTTTGAGTGCGCGGCTGGTATTGAATGCCGCGCATAACCCGTCCGGTCACATCTTGGTTTGGCTGACCCATCTTGCCGGTCAAGATGCCAGCGCCCGCCGCGATAGGAACAGCCGCCAAACCTGTCACGGCAGACAACGCCGCTTCTGGCCCACCTACGATGTAATCAAGAATGCCACGATCGGTCGCCATAGGTGTCGGTTGTTCTACCGAGCCGGGAATGTCTGCTGGCGTGGCTTCGCGCGGCGTAAAATTAGGCTGTTGTAACCGCAACCGCGCTCTTGCCATAGCAATCGCGCGCTGTTGGTCAAGCGTCATTTCGGCCATAGCTTCCTCTCTTCTGGCGTCATAACATTCCAGACATCTTGCGGAACACCTGCGGGTGCTTTAGACGCGGCGGCAGATCTGGCAGCGGCAGGTGCGGCAGCAGCAGGGCGGTTAGCGCGATACTCGTAAGTCAAATCATACTTATCGCGCAGAATCTGTTTAGAATTTCTAAGTTGAGAAACCGCATCATCGAGCGCGTTTTGAATGCTTGGCGCGTCTTGAACTCGATCAATTGCAGCAAACGAAGCATCTAACTTACGACCTTCTTCGTTTGACACGCTGCCCAGCGCGCTGCCCGTTTTGGACTGGTTTTTGAGATCCTGAATGGCCTGAAAGCCACCTTTAGCTTTAATTTTGTCGTACAGGGCTTTTGCTTCTCTACCTTCAGAAGTTATACCGCCAATACGTCCAGCTAAAATTCCAGATATTTGAGACAACCCAGGATGGTTCCGAAGTTTCTCCATATCTTTTATGAAGTTATCGCTTTGCGCTTCAAAACTTTTTATCGTAGACGTCGCAGCAGGATAGTCAGCCTCGCGTTTCTGCTGGTCTTTAGGCGAAAGACCCGTAAATTCAGACGCGGGGGTTTTTCCTATCGCTTGCGAAGGCGTAACGTATTTTACTTTCCCCGTTGCTTCATCTATGATTTTTACTGGGGCGGGCGCTTCCGGCGCTAAACCTTGAGCGATTACTTTGCCTTTTGAATCATACAAAGTTTCACCGCGCGATACACCGACCGGCGGGCGCTCTGCTGACGGCAGCGTAAACGGCTCTTGCCCAGGCACATAAACCGTTTGTCCTTGGCTGAATGCTTGAGGTTCACGCAGTTTAGCAATCTGCCGCGACAGTTCCGCAACCATAGGCGTAATTTGCGGATTCTCTGCCGCCAGCATAATTAAACCTTTTCGCTGGCGCTCAAGTTCTTTAATTTGCCCAAGTACGTTATCGCCAAAATTAGTCGGAAATCCAGATGGGGTAAGCGCATTTGTAGCTGCGGGCGCTGTTTCTGGCAACAAAGGTCGTACTTTAACGCCCGTACCGCCGCCGCTCAAATTTTCCACCGACATAACCGGCCCCTGCACAGGCGCAGTGGTTGCCGTTGGGATTTCTGTTGGGGCAGGCGCGCCGCCGCCCATTGCAAGTTCAAAATTCTTTTGAAAATCCCGCTTTTGTTTTATCTTGAATCCGACATCCATAACGTGAGGAATGCCAGTACCAATCATTGCTTCCGCAGCAGCGTCAAGATCAGTAGATTGACCTTTTGACGCAAGCACTTCTTTCATTTTATCTAACGCTGCGTTGTCTCGTTGAAGTTGCGCTAACTGCTGTTCGTGCAACTGCCGCGATACGCGCCCAGACTTGATCTGCTCAAGCGCGGCCACATCCTGCAAAGGATCTGGCATATTAATCTTAGGCGGCTGATAAAAATTGACGATTGACGGGTCAAGAGGTCGAAGTGCCATGATTACCTCTTAGTATGGACGTCCAACGCCGCCGGGTAGCACGTTGTATGTATTAGCCAGCGCGTTTGTACGGTTGTTGTACAAATACGCATTCCCGGCGGTGCTAAGCGCGCCAGACAATGCATTACCCGACCCAAGATAACCAGACGCGCGGGCGGTTCCGATGTCTTGCAAATTTTGACCCGTCTGCGTACCAAAATTCTGCGCTGCGGTAGACGAAGCGGAAGTTGCCGACATACCAGGGCCGCTGGCGTAACCCAACAGCGGGTTCAATTGATTGGCGCGGTTGGTGTTATAGCGTTCATACGCTCTTTGGTATTCATCGGATGCCAACCCTTGATTGTAGCGTTCCGCACCTTTAAGAGTAGCGCCAGACAATAACCCGCCGCGCGAAGCAGCGGTGCGATCAAGTGCTTTCATGCCTTCGGACAACCGGAAAGCGTAACCGGGGTCGGTTTGAAAATCTGACGCACCAAAATCGCGCGCGTATTTACCAAAGTCAGGTGAGTTTGGATCGGTTACAAATTCTGAAGGTGTGCCGCCCGCTGCGGCGGTTGGTGATCTAATCCCCAACAACTCCATTAAACGATTATTAGTCGCAACACCAGCTAACCTAAACGGTTCGTTTAGTTGAACTTGCTTCTCATACATCCGCTCTTGGGCATCTTGCGCGGCTTTAGTCGCGTCAGCTTGAATGTTTCCCGCCCTTCTGGACGCATCAGAAGCTACAACGCCGCCAACCACCGCGCTTCCAACAACCGCAGTTGCTACCCAAGTCATGATTTTTCCCCTTCCAACAATTTTTCAGTCGAGCCAATCAACCCCATTTCTTCGTAAGTAGGGGAGATCACTTCTTGTTCAATTTGACCAAGTTCCGCTTCGTTATCAAACTGAGTCAGATGAACCGTAGTCCAAACGGTATCTTCTTCAACGTACACGGCGCGCTTTAGGCCTACTTCGGAGACAAACGTACACGGCGCTTCAAGATACTTTTCACCAAACTCAGTTATGACTTTTACTTTACCTTTGCTGATAAAGTTCAAATGCTGGTGTCGGTGAATCTTACCGATGACGACGCTGCCTTTGGGTAGAAAAATTTCTCTGGCGTAAGTGCAGCACCCGTACTTTTCGTCTTTAGGTGTGAAGTAGTGTTTAAGCGTACATTGTTCCGCAGCCGACTCAACATGACCAGCAGCGATCAACTCTTGCAGACCATTTTGAACAATCAAAATGTCTTGCCGAAATTTTACTTTGGTGGGGTCATTTTGAACTGTTAAGTCCATTATGTAATCTCCCGTCCGTTAGCCCGGATGTTAATCGCTGATGCCGTCCCCGCGATGGTGCTGATAAACCCGCTTGGGTTAAGTGCCGCGCCAGTAATTTCGGGGAAGGTATACGTCTCTGACGGTTGCAGCGTCTTGGTCTTGACGATCAGGTTCTGGTTGCCCGCCGCGTCTGCTGCCGTAACCAAGTTGACGCTGATCGTTGCCGCCGAAGCGCTGAAGTTGGTCGCCGTAAACTTGTCAATCAGCGTCACGACACCGTTGGCGGTGTACTGCGTGGTTTGGTTGGGTTCAGCCAACTTCGCCGGAATCAAGACTTTAACGGTTACAGTCATGGTTGCGCTGCCTTGTAAGCCAAAACCAGCGCTTCGTAGTTGTCGCCGATCTGAGCCTTGAGAACGTCCCTAATCCTGATAGACTTACTTTGCTCTGCTTTCTCGGTCCTGACCAGCGAACGCAGACGGTCACGATACTGGTAGTCGCTAATTGCCTGGGCATCGTCATCAGACAACGAATGCGGCAATTCCTCGACCTTAACGCCCTTGAACGCTACCCAATCCTGCGGCCAATCTTCAGATGGCAACGCAAGTAGCATAGCAGAATAGTTCTCAATGTTCACCTGATACGCGTGGATTTCCATCTCGCGGTAATAGGCGTTCATGATCGCCGAGGCTAGTTTTTCGTCGTTAGTAATCATCTTGATTGGTTAGAGAAGGCCACGGCCAAGGCGGTAGTAGGAAGCGTTGCGGGGTTTGAATATTTAGTACCAAATCCACCAGACCAAGGATACACAGAGGTGTACGGGGTTGTTGTATTGCCAGCCGTCACAATACTATCAGCAGTGCTTGACCAATCCATTGAGGTTGTCGCCGTCGATGGCAACGTAGATGGGTTGGAATACTTTGACCCAAAACCAGAAGACCAGTTCCAAACTGTGATGTAAGGCGACGCAGCAGAACCCGCGCCCAACAACGTGCCGGTTGACGCAAACTTTAGCGAGTCCGTTGTGCCTACCGGCAGCGATGACGGGTCAGCGTATTTGGTGCCAAATCCGCCGCTAGTCACCGGGTACGCAGTGATGTACGGAGACACGGTGTAACCAATGGCTACGTCGTTTGTTATCGGGTTAAAACCTACGTTTACACCGCTAGGAGGCCCTGCACCCGCAGTTGGCGCTCCTGTTGGCAGCGTTGCCGGATTGCTGTACTTGGTGCCAAACCCGCCAGACCATGGGTACATGGAGATGTACGGGCTACCGGCGTGGGACACGACAACCTGCGTCCCGGCAGCATTCATGCTAATGCCAGCACCCAAACCAGCAACGTTTGAGCCGTTGGAATACTTGCTGCCAAAGCCGCCCGACCACGCCCAGGCTTGCGGGGCGCTGTTGGGCGATGCAATGTTAATGGTCAGAAACGCGTCTGTTGCCGGCGTCCAAGTATGGCCCGACGTACCCGCGCCGGTTGGCGATAATGCGCTAGATGGGTTGCCATACTTAGTTCCAAACCCAGACGATGACCAAGGCCAAACGTGTACAAACGCGCCGGTTGTGTTGCTGAAACTAAACAGCGAGTTGTCCTTAGTAAAAGACACCCGCGAGGCTTCGTTGGTTAGCGCGTTGATAGACGCGGTGGTGCTGAAGATTGTGCCAAACCCAGACGCATCAGACCAAGGATACGCAGACACTCGACGCCCGACGATTGCCGTGGAATAGGCGATGTACTCCGAGGGCGTGGCTGCGCCGCCGTAGGTGAACATACCCAGAAAGCCACTCATGTCACACCCAGACCAAAGACGTACCAAGTGTCGGTTGCGACCTTGATCATGGTGGCGACACCGTTAGACGCGACAGATCGGTTGCCGGTAGACGTTGAGTTAGCCAACTTGAGCGTGACGCCTGATCCTGCTTGAATGACCAGCGCCGTGGCGTTACTCACCACGCTGATAACCGTACCGATCTCAAAAGCCACGCTGCTGTTGGGCGGGACGGTGACGTTGCCGGTCAGGTAAAGATGTTTGGCGCTATCAGACAAAACCAGCGTTCCGCTAGTATTGCTCGACTGCGGCATGGTCCGAAAGCCAAACCCGTACAGATTGCCGGCGCTGTCTTTGACTGTTGACCCGCTGGCAAGACCACTGAGGGTCTTGTTGGTCAGCGTTTGTGTACCTGTTAGCGTTACAACCGTGTTGTCAATGCTGATCGTGCCGCTTGAAACGATTGGACCGCCCGTTAGACCCGTTCCGGTGTTGACCTGGACAACTCCGCTATCAAACGCTGGTTGACCAACCGGGCCGAGTTCCAGCGTGTTGACCATGCTGTAAAGTTCAGTTACTTGCGACCCAATCGGGTCGTAGTTAAAGTCTTCAATTGCGGTCGCGTTTGCGCCAGATCCGGTCAGCGTAAACAGGTTCAGAAAGAAACGATACCATTCACGCGACATCAACCCGGTGCGTTGGTCAATAAAATCAACCCTAGGCGCGGGAATCTGCGTGATGTTATTGATAACGGGCATTACGAAGAAGTCCCGCTAGCGTGGAGTTCAGCCCCTATAATGGCGATCTTGACCGGATCTGTACCGGACAACTCATACACTCGGTCGCGCAGTTTGAGCGTCATGCCAAGGCGACGCCAAAACACGCGCTGTTGGTAAACGCCTATCTTGCCAAGCGTCGCCCAATGTTCATTTGACCAAGTGTGGCCGCCATCATCTGACCAACGCAGCATAACTTGCGGGTCAGATCCGACCGTTGGTGCGCCTTCAGCCACGCTTACCAAGTAATCGCCGCCTTCGGTCGTAAGGTACAAACCATCTTCGGTCAACAAATACGTTGGGTCAGTTCCACCGCTGTTGTTGATTCCGACACCGCTTTGGCAATCCAGTTGCAGACTATGATGCGCGGTGCGGGTCAGGTTGTTCTGCCCGCTTGGGAGCGCCCGCCAGGAGCGTAGCCACTTTTGGGCGCTACCGTTGTCAGCATAAACATCTAGGTCAAACGCGTACAGGTTGCCGTTTTCAAAGTCGCCAACAACGATCTCGCTGTTAAACGCCATCTGGCAATTGCTGCGGTGCCGCAAGAACAGACCGTTAGAGAACGCCGCTCGCTCATGCCACGCCTGTGTAGATACGTCGTACACCCAGGTGGCGTTGGCCGATGGGAACGTCAGAACGTAGAACGCGTGGCCTTCTTGCTGGTATGTGTACGCGACCGCATCGCTGATGATCGGATACTGAGCAATCGCGTATTCAATCGCGTGGGTGCTGATTCGCTGGCCGGTGTAGCCGTTGGCGCGGTAGACGATGCCTTGCCCGCGAGCGTCAGCGCCCAACCAGAACAAACCATTGTCCAGTTTGGCAACCGAGAATGTTGCAGCGCAACCGATTTCGTTATAAGCGCCTTGAATGCGTTGTAGCGGAAAGTCTGCGTTGCCGGCGTCGTACCAGACTTCAACCGAGTTAGTGCCATACAACCACACTTCGCGGTGGTCAACGATCATGCTGACCAGATTATCTGGTGAACCTTCGGCGCTTGCAAAATCTAGCGGGTCAACTGATGTTCCTTCCAGCAGCGCCGTCACCCAAAGTTTTTGGGTGTTTGGCTGGATAAAAACAAAGTATCCATCCAGATATCCAACGGTCAACGCGCCGGGGAAGTCTACGTCAGTAATTTGTACAAATACGTTTGTCAGCGAGTTGTAGATGTAGCTTGGGCCACCGCAAGCAATAAAGAGTTGGGTTCCATTGTCAGCCATGCTGACCGGCCCGGTGCCAGACACCGTACCCAAAAACGTCGCAACGTAGCTACTAGATATGCTGTAAAGACTTAACCCGCTAACAACGTAACCAACACCGTTAAACGTCCACAACCCACGGATGGGTCCAGTGCCAACGGTAGAAAGCAACGTCAGGCCAGGGGCGCGGTTTAGGAACGCTGGTTCTTTGCCGCCTTCGGGGATAATCTCCGGGAACAAATTTACCATTCTGTTGTCCGCAGCATTGATGCTGCGAGCAACATACGCCGATCCCAGAATCGGCGTTTTCATCAGTAGTTACCGGCGTAGACGTTAAAGCGCTGGCGAGTCGCAACCAGCGAGTACGGCATTGCCATCACATCGTCAGGGTTGTTGATACGCTTCAGATTGCGCTTGCTGGTCATGGCGATCCGCTTGACCTGCTCTGACGGTTCAACGCCAAACTCAGGCGCGATTTCCATCGCCAGATTGTAGGTAAACGCCCGCAGGTAACCCGGCGGGTAAGCCATGATTGTTGCCAACGTAGCTGGCTTATCCAACTCTTCAACGCTGATGAAATGCCACTCCAAAACCCGCGTAGGCTTGGGGTAAATCGTCATCGTGATGTTGGGGTACTCCATGTTTATCCACATCACTTGTGGATAAGTGGAGGTCACGGTCTTGACCGCGATCCCGTCATACTGCTGCTGATTGATGAACTTGATGCCGTAAGACACGTTTGTAGACGGGTCACGGAAGTACGTCGCGTCATCTAGCAGAACTGGACGATTGCCCACAAAATCGCCAGACGGACCGAGCGTCTGAGTAATCAGACCTGGGGTCCAAAGGTACGTTTGGTCTTGTGTGTTGTAGGTTGACAGTTTTTCTGTGTTCCAACTGTCAATCATCTGATTCATTGCAGTCAGTGAATCTTGCATCACTGACGCCGATGACGTTTCACCTTCTGCCAGTACACCAAGCAAACGCAAGGCGCGGTTGATCTGCTCACCAGCGGAATATGTTGCCATCGTAAACCTCAGTAGGAGGGGCCGAAGCCCCGCCGTTTAGCTTGCGCCGTGAATGATTGCGAAATTGATGATAACGGCTTCAGAGTATGAAGTCGCGCTCAAGTTACGCAACGTAATCGAAGCAGAACCAGAAGTCATGTTGGAAACGTAACTGGTATACGCTCCAGCACTACTACCAGTGGTAACGCTAGAAACACACACAATGATTGTGTCATTGGTGGAAATCAGCGAGTTGTTCAGGGTAAACGAAACAGCAGTAGACCCAGCCAATGCCGCGTTGTTCATTGTGATGCGACCAGCAGACTTGTTCAACGTTACCGCTGTTGACTTGTCTGTTGCTTGCGTAACCGTACCTTGAGCCGCTGCGCTATAGCCAATTTCTTGGCTTGCATACATTGTCGTAAACTCAGGATCGGAATACGCGACCCCAACTGCTTGCGTATTAGGCATAATAATTCTTTAAAAAAGGGGAAGGCTTGTGGCCCTCCCCCTTAGACTTAGACGCGGTAAACGACGTAAGTCGAATCGCCCGTGCGACGGAACAGGAACCGACCGCTGGCCGTAACAGCAACTGCCACAAGAGCATTGCCGCCATCAGACACGCCAGTGCCAACAGCCAAAGTTGCCGTACCCGAAGACGTGCCAAGGTTCACCAACACCAATTCAAAGGTGCTGTTAACTTTGGCGCTAGACACTAGGGCGTCCAAAGACGCTCCGGTGGGCAGCGTGTACGTCTGGGCAGCGGTAGCACCCGAACCAACCAACAGGACGCCAGAGGCGACTTGAGCGGCGGTCAGAGTTGCAGTAGCAGCAACGGATTGAGGAGCGGCTTGATAACCAAGAACGACTTCGTTCAGGTTGCCATCGCCAAGCTGGTAACCACCAGCACCATTAGGAAGAGCCATGATTCAAGATCCTTTAAGGGAGATTTGCGTCAGTCAACGTGCTATCAGGACGCGCCACCAAGCAGGTATAAACCTGCGAGGCGGTCGGGGTGATAGACGATCCAGTAAAGTTGCCAAACGTGATTGCCATCGTGTTAGCAGCAGACACTCGGGCACCCACAAGCCCAAGGCCCGCTTGGGCCGTGGGTTTGTTAA
>Ga0209191_1000368_pt1 | contig 35788 bp, 50 predicted proteins | sample S_130626_EF_Meta_FD_187320 | JGI IMG/M metagenome (GOLD analysis project Ga0209191, IMG submission 187320) | Freshwater microbial communities from Lake Simoncouche, Canada to study carbon cycling - S_130626_EF_MetaG (SPAdes) (version 2) | ecosystem: Environmental > Aquatic > Freshwater > Lake ...
GGCTTTCGATCCATTCTTTTAGTCTTTGGACGTCGGCTTTGGTCACTTGTGCTTTTTTCATCGGTTCTCCTTTAGAAAAGTGTTTTGGATCCCGATATACTGTAACGAACGGGGTCGCTGTTCGCAATCCCGTTCGTTATTTTGGGTAGATTGTCGGCCGCGTTACCACCAAGAGTTGTAGTAGACAGCTTTTCCTTCTTTGATCGCTTCTCTTGCTTTTTCGACGAACTCTAGGTCTTCTTCGATGGTGTCGTCGTTGGGCGGGTTATTGCCGAAAAAGAACCCTGTGGTTTGGGGTAGCTGGTTGCTTTTTACGTCTTCTTCGAGGCGGTTCAGGTCTTCTTCTTCGAGCTGGACGGTGACGCAGTTGAAGCTTAGCGCTTTTCCTCCTTTTTCGTTGTAGAGTTTTTCCATCCATCCGTGGAGATCATGGTGTTTGCGCCAGCTAGCTAGTTCTTCTTGCGCTTTTTCGGTCTCGTCGTCGAATTTGACGTCGGTGGCGGCTATTTTTACCGCGTCTTTTGGTACTGCGAAGGCCCACATGTCTAATCCCATTTTGAAGCTCCTTAAAAAAAAGTGTGTTTTAAAACCCAATACCCTGTAACAAAGGGGGTCGCTTGCGCAACCCCCGCTTTCCTCCTTGGAAACCGACTATTCTTCGTCGTACTCTTCGTCTTCATTGGTGTCGCAAGATACTGTCTCCATCGTTACATGTAGGAGGTGGTTGTAGTCGCCGCTCATGGCGTCGTTCATGTAGGCGTCGATTTGGTCTTTTTCGATCTTGGCTCGACGCATAGCTTTTTTGACCCTTCCGAGGATAGAGAAGGCGTTTCCGTCTTCTCCTACTAATTTGACGCTTACTTCTGGGAATTTTACAGCCATTTCTATCTCCTAAAAAGTGTGTTTGAAATCCCGATAAATTGTAGCAGACGGGAGCCGGTTTGTCAATCAGGCTAGCTCTTTGAAAAGACGAGAGCTTCGTCTTCGTTTAGGGTTTCTCTGGTAGCCAACAGGACAACCACATCTCTCATCGATCCTGCGTCATCGTCCCAAGACGGTGCAGGGTAAGAGCCAGCCAAAAACGAGGTTATTCCTTGGATGTAGTTCGTAACCCCTGGCGCGGCCATGACGGATATCTCGACGTCGGGGCCTTCAAGAAGCAGCTTAGCTAGCTCGTGTGTTAACATCTCTTTCTCCTTTGTGTGTGATTATCAAACCCAACATCTTGTAACAAAAGGGGGCCACCCAGCAACCCCCTTTCCTCTTTGGAAACCGACTATTCAGCGGCCCCGAGCCAGACGATCTGAGTCGTGCTCAGATGCCCGCGGTCAGATTTCGACGTGATGATGGTCACGTCGTTGATCTCCATGCATCCTGTCGCTCGCCAAGACGAGATGTCTTTTCCGAACAGCTTCATTTCGATGTTGTTATTTAGCTCTTCTGTTGTCAAGTCGCGGTCCAAAACTAACCCTGTCCCGTCGGCTGCTTCGTGAAATGTCGAAGCCTTTTCTCCAACTTCGTCCCAAATGATGACCACCACGCTTTCAATTCTCATATCGTCTCTCCGTGTGTGTGTTTCGCGGTCGCCACGCCGGCTTCCGCTTCTCTCTGTAACAAACGGGGGTCGCTGGGGCAACCCCGCCGCCGCGCCTTATTGGTTGTAAAACTCTTCGGTCTTCGCGTTGTGGAGGTCCAGCCAGGACTTGGTCTCGCACAGCGCGTCAAACACCTCCGAGCGGATGAGGTATTCATCCCCGTTGCTGAGGCCTTGGCAGTCGGTGAACTCGACGTCCCGGCCGTCGATCTCTACGCTGATGGTGGCGGTGAAGGGCGCGTCGTTTCTCGTCCCGACCACAACGTAGGCCGGCATTCCGAGTTCGTCGCCTGGCTCCATGGGAACCAGATCATGGCTGCTGATTGTGATGCTCATATCGTCTCTCCTTGTGTGTGTTGCGGGTGGGGCCGGGGCCGCCACACTGGCCGCCCCCGTCTCCCCCGCCTCTTCTCTGTAACAGACAGAGGCCCGCGGCGCAATATGCCGCCCTTTGTTTTAAAAGGGAGGGCGGAGCTGCCTCCTCACCCTCCCCCACACAGGAGACCGATCGCCTGAAAATTAAACACGCTCCATGAACGCGTCCGCTTCTTGATCAGTGAGAATCACGTCCGTCGCGGTGTCAAGGTAAGCGTGGCGTTTTTGCTGGGGGTTGTACATGTAGTGTAAAGATCGTCCAGACCTTGATCGGAAAGGCAACTCCGTTCCGCCACAGGCTGCAACCCAGCGGTCAGCGTTGCCAGCTATAGCTAGCTGGAACTCGACCCTTTGTCGTCTCGTTGTCTGGCATTCTTTCGTCGTCATTTCGTCTCTCCTTGAAAGTGTGATTTCCGAACCCGATACCCTGTAACAGAATAGAGAAGTTGTGTAAACCTCTAATCCCCCTTTTCTAGGATGGTCACAAAAAACGCTATGTTACCAAAAATCTGAACTCCGCCCTTTAACAGGGCCCTTTCGATTTCTTCGACGCTGGATCCTTGGACATACGTGACGCCCGCCATCACAGCATCAAAAACCTCTATGTGCTCTTCTATCCAATTTGCTACATTCTTCACTTCTCCGGTTAGCGTCAGCTGCATAGGGTGGTATGGGTTTGTGCTTTGGTGTGGTGCCGCCTCGTAGCTAGACGCATATCTAACAGATACTTTTGTAGTGCTCATTTGTCTCTCCTTTGTGCGTGTTTCGAACCTAAAACTCTGTAACAGACGGGGCCGCCAAAAGCAACCCCGCTTTCCTCTCTGGAAACCGACCTGCTCTACGTTGGGTCTTCGCAGCTTGTAAGACTCACTCCGAGCTCTTCTTCGAAGACTTTCGGGTCACCAGCGCCGCAGAACAAGCCGTCGTCGTAAAGACCAAAAACAGCAGTGAGTGTCACGCTAGGCTTTGCAGAGAGTTCGTACCAGCACTCGTCGTACGGTTTGGAGTAACCGAACTTCTCTTGAAGGTAGAACTTGCCGTCGATTTCGTAAAGGTCAAGACTGTCCAGCCAAGGCCCGTAGTCCTGTTTAGTAAGCAACTCGTGTGAGTCGTAAGAGTCGTGCATTCGTTTCTCCTTAAAAGTGTGTTTTGAACCCAAGACCCTGTAACAAACGGGGGTCGTTTTGTCAACCCCGCCCTTTCCGGTCGACTAGCGCCTGCCCTCCCTGACTCCCTTCCTGTGGATCGCCGCCCCATATGACGCGGCTTCCACTGCCGTTTTGCCGAAGGCCACCACGCAAAGCCTGTTGTTCTCGCTCAGCTCCAAGCGAAAAGCGCCCTTCCCCTGCTTGGCATCGATCGCCGCCTTTTTCATTATGTTAACGGCTTGCTTGCCGCTGAACAGCTTTCCTGACGTCTTCCCATCGCTGATTCGCGCTGTAAACATTTCTTTTCTCCGTGTGTGTTTCGTGGTCGCCACAGCGGCTTCCACTTTTCTTTGTAACAGACGGGGTCACCAGAGGCAACCCCGCTTTCCTCTCTGGAAACCGTATTACGCGCCGTATCGCTTGTCAGCAGCGACGCGCAGCTCCTCGAGCAGCAGCTCGCGCCACATCACCGAGTCCTCAAAGCACTTCACGTTCAAATGATAGTGCGCAAGGAACAGACCGTTCAAGTGAGTCCCACTCCAAACGATCGCCTTCTTCATCAGCTTCTCGCTCGGCCGCGCTGGGCCAAACTTCACAACAAGCTTATCAGCCATTTCAGCAAAAGACAAGTCAACCAGTTCAGAAGTCCTCATAGCAAACCCTCCAGTGTGAAAAAAAAAGGAAAAAACCGCAAACCACTGTAACAAACAAAAGGGAAGAGCGCCAGAGCCGGAGCCCTGGCGCAACCCCCAGGGATTATCGGGGGAGACGAACCGCGTAGAACATGTGCTCGTCGTCCTTCGCTACCACCAGCTTGAACTCGTCCTTCACGGCCTTCAGGAGACGCGCGATGTTCTTCGCCTTCGGGTCGATCTCACCCGCGCAGAGGTAGTCCGAGCTCTTCATCTGCCACACCAGCTTTCGCTCGCCGAAGTCGTCCCACTCGTCCCGGACTTCGCAGAAGGGCTCATATTCCCAGATCTCGAAGTGACCGGAGGCCTCAGGGCACGCGACGCGCTCACTGAGCCAGGATTTGAACTTGACCACATCTGACCTCATTACCTTACCCATAGCAAACTCTCCGTGTGTGTCTCGCGGGGGGAGCGCGGCCACCACACTGGTCGCCTCCGCCTCCCCCGCCTCTTCTCTGTAACAAGCCGAGGCCTGGCTGTAAATCCCATGGATATAAAAGAACGGGCCGGTGATTTAACCACCAGCCCGTTCCCACACAGGAGACCGATTTGAAGCCCTGAGGAAAGCCCTTAAGGCGTGTTTTACTCTCCCGCCAGAATCTTGGCACACTCTGGCCCGATTCCGGTGTCGAGAGATTCGGGGTTGGTCAAGACCCGCTTGCAACGGCTGCAGTGACCATTGTGGCGGATCTTGTAGCCCTCAGGCAGGCTTCCGTTCGTCCAGATTTTGTCTAACGCCCAGCGAACCACCTTCGTTTGGGTCTGGTCTTCGGTGAATTTCGAAGCTCTGGTCATCCGGACCTTGCCGTACTCTGCGTCGAGGAGTCCGAGGTAAGCGTAGTGCTCGGTGTTGTCCGTTCCAACCATGGCTCGGACGAACCAAGCGTCCGGATAGTTCTTCTCCGCCTTCTTCTTTTCGACCTTGAAGGTGAAGTGCTCACCCTTATTGTTCTCGACGGTGAAGATCGCGTTACCAGCTGTGATAAATTCTTTGCTCAACATTCTTACTCTCCTAAAAAGTGTGTTTCGAACCCAAAATCCTGTAGCAGAGTGTAACGATTTTGTCAATATTAAAAAGAGAGGGCGGAGCAATCTCCTCACCCTCTCCCACACAGGAGACCGATCACTTGAAAATCTAGTTGCGTGGAGGGTCCACGCAGAGTCCAGCCATAAAGGCGGTCACGATTTGTCCAGCTGTGGCTAAGAAAGAGATGAAGAAGGCGAGGCTTATGTCGATCTGGCTTGCATTGATAGCAGCGACATAGCCAGCACAGCCCAATAATACCGAAACGCCAAACATTGCAAACATCATCATTTCGTCTCTCCTAAAAAGTGTGTTTCGAACCCCAAAATCCTGTAACAAACGGGGGTCACCCAGCAACCCCCACTTTCCTCGTTGGAAACCGATACCCTACGCAGCCCTTCCACCGTCACGACGGGCAGCAGCCCGTTTCGAAATCCTCCCCCTCCCCGAGACAATCACCGGAGCCAAACCCAAACTATAAGCCGCCTCCAAAGCCGGGGCACAATCATCACAGAACAAACCCTCAACAACACCCTCATCATCAAACAAAATCCGAGTCTCAACATCACGGCAACATGAATCACACATAATGAAAATCCTCCAGAGTGTAAAAAGAAAAAACCACAAAAAACTGTAACAAACACCAACCCCAAACGCAACGCCTAATAAGGCTTAGAATTAATCAACGAAACAACCGCCATATAGGTCACAGACACCAAACCACACCACAAGTACAACTCAACCATAACAAACCCTCCAAAAAAGAAGAGAAAAGAGGCCCCAAGCCACCAAGGCTCAGGGCCCAGGCCCGCTAGTCCTTGAACCGCACCCGCAGCTGGCGATCCAGCTCCTCGAGCCGATCCACGAGGCCCAGCTCATCCACAGCCTTGATCTTGATCGTCCAATTGTAGCCCTTCGTGTTCTTCGTGACCTCGATGCCCACAGGCAAATCAGCGTCACTATGCAAGTCACCCGTAACAGAAGAAACAGATCGATCAGTCATAGTCAGAACCTCCAGTGTGTCGCAAGGGCATCAGGACCAGACCAGCCAAGCGGCCGGACCACCGGTCTCCACCACCCTTGCCTCTCCCTGTAACAGAGGGGCCGGCCGGCCGCAATTATTGCAGACGGGGCTGTGGTCTGTTACAGGATGGTAGAAAGGACGGTGCTAAAATGACACACTGACGACCCCCGAGACACACACTATTGACACGAGATATCCCCCCTGTTACATATATGTATGGGGATACTACTAAGTATTGGCGGGGGGGTATATGGGGGGACCCGGGTAGGGTTCCCAGGTCGCTCTCCCGATCGAATATACCCTTCCGCACGTTGGTTCAATTTACTTTCAGTTTAATGCACCGTTCGTTCTTTTTTGAGGTATACGTATGGTTTTTTCTTTTCGTCGGGAACATAGTCCCATATTGACAAGACCTCGAATTGTCCGATTTCTTTTTTTGTCCAATTTTCCGTACGTTGGTCTCATTTGGTCTAAGTGGTCTAAGTGGCGTGTGCTCGGGCGGGGAATTTGGTCTCAATTGGTCTAAATTGGTCTAGCTTTTTTAAGTGGTTTCAGTCGGACCGGACGCTTTACGATTGTGGTTTCGTTTTATGACTTATTCATAAAAAAAGGTTGTATAAAAGGGTTAACATGTTTTTTATTAAATATAATTGGGTGTTTCGCCGCGCGATTTTTGGTATAGTATTAATTAATGTATTATGTTTTGTGCTTTTTCTTTCTGGAGGGCTTTAAAGTGGACATTATTAGGATTATTTCTGAGCAGATTACTAACGATCCGATGGTTTTTAATGAGTCTGGTTATAGTCGGGTGCGTCGTATTCTCTTGGGTGATGTGCCTAATGTTAAAACGGTTGGGATTTTTACTGCTCAGAATCCGCAGGGTAAGCCTCCGGTTTCTAAGGATCCGGCGGCGGGCCGTGCTACGAATAATAAGCTTAATAAGGATTTATTCAATGATCTTAAGAGTAGTCATTTTGGCCCGATTATGGTCCGCGGGCGTTTTGGTAATATTAATGAGGAGTCGTTTCTGGTTCCGAATATTACGCGGAGTGAGGTTGTAATGTATGCTAAGCAGTATAATCAGGAGTCGGCTATTTTTGGCACTAAGAAGTTTAGAAATGATGTTGATCGCGACGGCGAAGCTGTATTGGTGCCTTATTTTGAGTTCGAGTATGTCCAAGATGGCGTTACGATTGATCGTCGTTCGGTTCATTTGGGCGGCAAGGAGATTCAAGATTTAAAAAATAATTATACTGAGGTGAAGGGTCGGAAATTCTTAATCCCTTTTTTTGATGAGTCTGGTGCTGGTGAGGTTAAGGAGGAGCTTTTAAAAGGATTAAAGCTTTTGGAGTCGTTTTCTATCCCATTTTTTGATGATCCGACTGCTGAGCTTACTTTTTATGGCCGTGAGTTACCTTATTATTCTTATGAGTTACCGAATTCTCGTGAGGTTTTGGCGTTGGTGGAGGAGATAAGGTCGCGGGAAAGTATGTGTCTTGTTGAGGGTAAGATTGGGCGGTATTATTATGAGCAGCGTGGTATGCTTGGGGTTCGTCTTAGGGAGCTTAAGAAGCTCGTTGGTCTTGGTTAGATTTTTATTCATTTATCATTGAGGTGATGTTTCGATGGGTATTTCTATCGTTTGTGCTGTTATGGATAGGGCTCCGATGTTGAGTGTTAGTTTGGTGTCGTGGCTTCGCTGTAAGGAGGTGGAGCGGTTTATTATCGTTGATTGGTCGTCGAGGGATTTACCGGATGAGTTGGTGGCTTATTTTTGTTCTTTGGATGAGCGGGTTTCGTTTGTGCGGGTGGCGGGGAAGGAACTCTTTCATATGTCGGGGGCTTTTAATTTTGGTGTTGCTCATGTTAAGTCTGAGTTTGTGCTTAAGCTTGATGTGGATCATATTTTTAATCCTTATTATAATTTTTTTGATGTTCATAAGTTGGGCGTTGGTGAGTTCATTACTGGTGATTGGCAATGTTATATGTTGGATAATGATTTTGGGTTTTTGAAGTGTTTAAATGGGCTTTTATTTGCTCGGGTGGCGGATTTTAGGGCTGTTGGTGGGTATAATGAGGAGTTGGTTGGTTATGGTTATGAGGATCATGATTTATATCATCGTCTTAAGGCTTCTGGTCTTTCGCATAGGTTTTTAGATGTGCGGAAGTTGACGGTTTATCATAATCCTCATGGGAATGAGGAGAGGGTGGAGAATTATGCTGTGAAGGATATTAATAGGTCTATTTTGTCTAATGTGAAGATCGCTGGTGGTTCTGAGCCTGTATAGTCATTTTTACTGAGGTGTTTTAGTCGAATATATTTTATAGAATACTATTATTCGGAGTTATGATGTCTAGATATAATGTTAATGATATTGCGCGACTGATTACTGAGGACCCAAATGTTTTCGTTGAGAGTGGTGTTGACGCTCAAGACATGGACGCTGGTAGGCCGGTGCCAGCCAAAGTGCAGAGTGGTGATACTATTCAGGGTTATCGCCAGTTTTCCAAAGACGCGTTAGGGTCGCCGGAAGGCCGGAACACTTTGGCCGCATTAAGAAGATTAATGAATGATTTGGTAATAGATGTTGAGCATGCACAAACGAGTGATAAAATCGCAGATACTGAAAAGTCTGTTTTTAGACCATATGAAGAGATGGTTCCTGGTGCTCAAAAGTCTGCTAATGCTGTACAAGCTGCATGGAAGCAGATTTTAAAAGACAAAGAATCGCACGAAGGGTCGGTGGTTCCAGTGAATGGTGCTATAATGCTTTTCTATGAGATGGACAAAAACCCAATGGCTCTAAGATGTTTTAGCGGTTATATGCGCACTAATCTCGAAGAGAATTATACTAAGCTTAAGAGAGACCTGACGCGCACTATGAAGCCTGGCCAGTAATCGCGCAAGGATTTACATGTCATATATTGATACACTAAATTTACTACTTGAAGCCGAAGGCCCTTCTAGAAGAGACTTTAATAAGTCTGTAGCTGCTGCGGCAGTAAGCGGTAATGTTATGCCTAGCGCTGATTTGATGTCTGGCGCTGTTTCTGCTGGGGCTAAAGTGGCTGGTGGAACCATGCCTAAATTGGCTGCAGTGCTAAATGCGGCTTTTTCAAAGACCAGCCCTTATTATAGACTATTAAATAGCGTTGGTGCTAAAAAGATAAAAGAAGTCTATGATCTTTTAATTCAGAATAAGGATCTTTCTGTGTCGCAATTAGCCAAAAGCGAGCCAGCGGCTAAATTATTCAAGAAAACGATGGGCCATAGTTCTGGGCACGTATATTTTGACTCTAATGTCGCCAAACACCTTGACGACAATACTGGTTATTGGGGTGGACGTGATATTGGCCAAGCATGGTCTTTTTGTGTAAACAATGGTTTGCCCAAGGGCTTGCTCGGCATGTTCGATAATGAAAATCTTGACACAGAAATTTATAGCCAGATTGATAACATGTTAGGCTCAAAACCCGCATTAATGAAGGAAATTTCGCAAAGCTTTGGCGGGTTTGATAAATATCTTAAATACATATTTGATAATTATGCGGAGTCTGAAGTTAAATGTATGGATATTAACAACATATTGGTTATGGCCAAGGAGAATCAGCCGGCGCTGTATGATACTCTTGGACTTAGTGTCGATCCAGGCCAAGTTTGGAGATGGCTAAAGAATTCCAGCGGTAATTCTAAATTTAATGCTGAACATGCGGCTAAGGCATTTAGCGCTCAACTTGATTCTTTAACAGAATTGCGCGATAAGGGCATACTTAACATAAAATATGATAAATCGATAGCCGAAATAACTGATGTTGTATCTAAATATCGGCGTTTAGCTAATTACAAGGCTGGCCAAGAATTTAATAGAGAAAATCGTAAACGTGTTAAGAATTTCGATGATGATGCGATTGGTCGCTGGGAGGATGAAGGTGGTGCGCTTGGGCCTCTTGATGAAGCAATCAGGAGGCTTTTGAATGTCATATATTGATGAACTTGATTTACTACTTGAAGCCGAAGGCCCTTCTAGAAGAGACTTTAATAAGTCTGTAGCCGCTGCTATGACAGGTGGCAATTTTATTCCAAATGTAGGCATGACTGGCGCTACTAATATTACTTCTGCAGGGGCTAGCGCTGTGTCTTCATCGAAAGATTTACTGCTTGCGGCCTTAAATTCTTTTTTCATAAACAACAGTAAGAATTATGCGTTCTTTGCTAAAATCGGAGGTGAGAAATTAGGCCAAGTACATGATTTCTTGCACGCTAATCCTCACATGACTATGGAAGAGGCAACAGCGGTCGAACCTCTTGCAAGATATTTTTATTACGAGACTGAATGGGAAGGTGAAAAAGGCTTTGCTTACACCTGCTTCGATAGTAACAATATATTTAGTTCGGAATTAGAAAATATTACATTCAATAACATCTACTACCCAAGCGAAAATCCCCACTATGAAACACTTACCAATGCCATACTGCATGATCAGGAAGGGCGCCTTTTTGCTAATGGTGGAGAACTTGTCAATCACTTGGCTAGTCAAATAGGTAGTTTTAAGGATTATTTTAAGACATTCGCAGATTGTGTTGTCGAACATAGATATTCGGCTTCGGCCCAAAGATCTGGCTATGATTCGCAGTACGTAGAGGATGATCTACTTAGCTTCCTATTAAGTGCTAAAAAAGAAGCGCCACTACTATTTAAATCATTAGGTTTAAAAATCGATGTGGAAGAATACAATAAACAAAGAAAAAGATTTTATTATGAGACGCGACATAACGATGAGAATAAAAGGGTTTATGAAGGTAAAATGCTAAAACACGACTTTATAGGCCAATTGAAGAAAGACGGTTTATTGAGCGATAAATTTGATAAGCATATCGAAATGCAGAAAAAATCTATAGTAGAATTAAAATCGGAAATCGACGAACGAAAAGAGATAGAAAAACAGGAAAGAATCACTAAGTTTAAAAATAAGACAGAACGTTATTTATTAAATAAGAAAAAAGAAAAAGATTTCGATACTGACGCGATCGGCCGCTGGGAAGATGAAGGTGGCGCATTGGGGCCGCTTGATGAAGCAATCAGGAGGCTTTTGAATGCTATATATTAATGATTCTTTATATATCAACGCGCATTTGTATCGCAGATTTGTGTAGGCCACATTTCTTATAGTATTTCTTTAAATCTTTTGTACAGTTTAATATTAGTTTATAGCATTTATATTTTTTAGCTTGTTTTACACAATGTTCAATGAGTGCTGCTCCGATCCCTTGTCTTCTAAATTGGTTCGAGACGACTAGGTCTTCTAGATGTGCTACTACGCCGCAATTATGAATGAATTTATTTTCGATCACTAGTGTTACGGTGCCGATTACTTGTTTTTGGCTTATGGCGACATATGTCTTTATATTATTGGGCCTAGTCTGAAATGTTTTTACTAATTGTTTTAGTCCTACGGTATGGATGGTCGGACTTAGGGCTGATAGGACTGTTATAAGCTCTTCGGTTATATGTTCTTTTTTTAGGTCGGTTATTTTGTATTTCATCCTAGGTCCTCATACATCATGAGTTTTCCGCAGGTATCTTTTATTAGATTTGCTAATGTTTTTATTGTCTCTTTTTTTGGCCCGATCAAATACATTCCGGACGTTTTGATGTTTAAGATCTTAGATATGTGATGCGTTATTTCTTTTAGTCCTGTATGATCGGTTTTGAATGCACGAATATAATTTGGTCTAGTATTTGAACGTATGAAATATATAGTAGAGACAGCCGTTATTTCTTTTTTTGAATTCTCCATAAATTTATTTACATTTGGAGCAAGGTATGGATGATGAACTTAATGTGCTCAGGAAGAGATTAATTAGAATAGGTAATAAATATGAAGTTTATGAAAAGCTGATTAAATCAAAATATGGTAAGGAAGCTACTGTAGAGCAACGTGTTAGAGAAGCAAGATTAGTATCTGATACGTTATTGCAGGATATTGATGCTTTGTTGCCTAATTTATCGAAATAGCTTATGGGTAAACATAATTTAGTCATTACAACAGGGGCTATACTATGAGTTACGCATTTAGTAAAGATTACCAAGATTTAATAAATTCTATTAATGAAGGTAAAGACGAAGAATCACACGGCAGTGGTGTGAAGAAATCCTTACAGGCTAAAGACGGTGGCCTTAACGAAAAAGGCCGAAAATATTTCAAGAAGCATGGCGGACATGACTTGAAGCCTCCAGTAAGCAAAGAGGCTGCTAAGAAGTCGCCTAAAAAAGCTGGACGTCGTAAGTCTTTCTGTGCTAGGATGGGTGGTCAGAAGAAGATGCACAACATAGACTGTTCTAAGACACCAGACAAAGACATTTGCAAAGCTCTTCGTAAGTGGGATTGTTAAAAAAGAACGATCAGTAGGCTGTTAGAATTGCTCGACCCCCGAGCCTAGGACCGATTCGTTTGGCGTCTACGGTGAAGGTATAGGCAGTCGGTACCTTATTGGTCCGTTTAACACACAAGTCTCTACTTGGCATGAGTTCTTATCCAAACACACCGTGATGTGTTGGTGCCGACTATTTCAAGTAGCAGGTCTACTGATCGTATAGTACCTTTGACTATGGTATATATTATTTTGGTCGGGAGCCAGTCGGATGCCTAAAATGTTTTGGCAAATTCATAATGCTGGTTTAATTAATCAGGTCATGTCAGTCGAGCTTGGTTGTTGCATTTCTTTTTTAGAGAAGCAACAGATACATTTTTTTGATTATTCTAAGAAGAGCTATGGGAACATTTTCGTGCCGCCTGTAAGGACGATGGCGACCCCAGAGATGCGTTCATCTAATAAACCTAATGTCTTCCAATTATTAGACATACCTAATGAAATCGATTTCAGATTGATTGATGAAGTACCACAAGTTAATTTCATTAAACACGAAAATATTATTCAATCTTATTATAAATATGGCGATAATAGCCATAATGAGCATTCATTTTCGGAGGGTAGATCAAGATTACATATCGACAGACATGCAGATAATTATTTCCATACTAATTGTTTTTCTTTTTACAGTAGATTCATTTTTAATCGTCCAAGAGAGCTAGATTTGGTTTTAAATAAATTAAGGTTTAAAGAGCAATATGTCCAGTTTGCGAAGAAGATATCGTCGCAGCTTAGTAATTTCTCAGCCATGCATATTAGATTGACTGATCACGCTAAGAATTATCATTCGACGAGCGACAATCGATTAAAATATTATAACAAGGTCAAGGAAAGGCATAATAAGATAATATTTTCAACTGATGACGTCAGCCTTATTAGAAGTGAATTAAATGATAATTGTATTTTCGTCGATGAAATTATTCTGAATCATTTTAAAGACGAATTTCTTAGTCTAGAATTTCACGATGAGGTTGTGCTGGGTTTAATTTCTCTTTTAATTTTATCCGACTCTGGTTATTTTATCGGAACTCCGGGGAGCACTTTTTCGTCATTTATCCATAGGCTTAGGCTTCTGAATAATAAGAGTGAATGCTTTTTATTTATGGATTCTTCACACAATGAGTATTTTACCCAAAGTGGGCCATATTCTTGGAATGGATTTAATTGTCATGTGGCGGCTAAGAATTGGTGGAGAGAATGGCCGGAATGCAAGTTAGATATATAGAATATATCTTTAAACATATCTCAAAATGAATTATAAATCATATCATAGACATGGTTGCTAAAACCTTAAGTAGAGCCGTTTGGAAGTATTCTAAAGAACCATTTTCTATGTTAATCGAAATTTTTAAAAGAAATAAGATTTTGATTTGTCTAACATATGTTGCTTTGGCGATAGAAGAAACATTTATATCATTAATCCCCTTTTTCCTTGGCCTAGCCATCGATACATTATTAGAGGATGATTTTTATCATTTTTGGATTTATATTTCTATTGTGGCTTTTTGCGTCGGCTTGTCTGTGCTTAGAAGGTTATGGGACACGAGGTTATATGCTAAGATATGGTCCGGCCTAGCGAGTGACCGCATCAAAACATTAATTAATAAAGGCGTAGAAAGATCTAGGATTTTATCACGGACTCATATGCTTATAGAGTATACTAGATTTTACGAATATGCTTTACCGAATGGGATATCAGCATTTATCGATATCTTTATATCTTCCGCAATGCTTTTTTACTTTATGCCAAAGGTAAGTCTAGTGGTTATGGCTTTGTTGGGATTAGCCTTTTACGTGCAATATTATATGGCTATTATCCAGCAAAAGATTGACGATAACCGCCAGAAAGTTAAAGAGATTTTAAATGAAACTATTATGCATTCTGAGCATCCTGATGTTTCTGTTCATCTCATCTCGCAGAGTAAACAGATGATCAAGGCTTCTGACTGGGATGCTTATGGCTATGGTATTCATGAATTCATCGCTAACATAGCCGAGGTGATAGTCATTTTTACGTTGGTTTATGGTGCTTTTAGCACCGGGGCGATTATGACCAACTTGACATATGTTTACAAGATTTTTTCTAGAGTGGGAGCGGTTGGTTCTTCCTTGCTCCACTTTAAGATCTTAGAAAATTATAATAGCTATCTAAAATAATTAAAGCCGTGATAACATGGTCTTTATCAGCGGGTGTCTAAGCGATTCTTCTTTAGAAAAATCAATTACAGCTACTTCAGGCAGGTTAGAAAGCCGTTTTGCGACTGATAAGATATCACACGACATTTTATCAGGGTTCTTTGGCTTTACGTCTGTCTGGTCAGGATCACCTGATATGATCACTTTAGAATTCGAACCCATTCGAGTTAAAAACATTTTTAATTGTGAATAACTAGCATTTTGGGCTTCGTCAAGGAATAATACTGTATTTTCGAAAGTATCACCACGCATGTATGCTAATGGCTGAAACAATAGGGCTTCTTCGGGGAATTTAAAGACCATTCTTTTTAGCAATCTTTTGATTGGGGAGAAGTATGGGTCCATTTTTTCTTCGACACTCCCTGGGAGATGTCCAAGCGTTTCGCCGCCTGTCTCGATCGCTGGTCTTACCACCAAGATCGTTTCTTTATTTCCAGCTAAACAGTCTTTTATGGCGCATGCCAAGGCGCAATGTGTTTTACCATTTCCAGCAGGCCCTATTAAGAATAATAGGTCTTTGCTAGCATAGTTTTTCATTACTTCGTGTTGTGATTGGTTTTTAGGCTCGAAATGGAAAATGGTTTCGGTTGAGGAGTTGTTGGAATTAGATACGTTTTTCTTTTTCCTACCCATATTGCCCCCTATTTTTGGGTGTAGCTATTTTATATTTTAATCTGTTTTACAGATGATAATTTAGGTATTGATGCGATCGATTTAGACAGTTAGAGCTAGATCAATTATCAGCTTTAAAAAGGTGATTTGGCTCCATGGGTCAGCTTCGGACATCGATTCTGGCAGAATGTATTGATATCCTTTGCTGTGTAACCATGATATTAGCGTACCGTCGTTTTTGTCTTTTTTGTTATATAACACCATTCCTGACATAACCTCATCACCATTTATTTTCTTTTTCTTGGTAACAGGTATTTTGCATGTCTTATAGACTTCGGTTAATTTTTCCTTAATGCTTGGTAAGTTAGTGTAAACGAAGGCCCCATCATTTTCATGGAATTCATGCAGGTCTACACATATGGTTGGGTCGAAGTCTAATATGGTCTTTAATAATTCAGTATATTCTTTTGATTCACTATTAAAGCTTCTATTAGGATCACGGTTGGTTTTATCTCTGCGGTGTGCGCCGATGAAACCATCTGGGTTTATTACCGGAATGACCATTACGGAAGTGTCGGAAGGTATTTCCTTTAAGCTTAAGAACATCGATGAGACTTTCGGGCCTATGCTTTCATTGCCATGCAAGCCAGATGTCAGGAGAAGCCTTTTGCTAGTACCGTTGCCGGCTTTGAATACGTATATCTGGCCGCCTTCGGTATTAATTTCTAAGCTGGTTACACCATTAGAGCCAATGCAAGATTCAATTACTTCTTTATATCTTCCCTTACCGTCCTTAGCATCATAGATCTCAGATAAATAATCTGGCTTATTGTATTTGGGATCATCAGATTTTAATAGCTGTTTAATGCGCATATTTTTATTTTTTCCACTAATATTTTGTACTCGGCACGAGCTTTTTGGATGTTAATTAGAGGTTTATTCAACGATATATATATTTATCAAGGATCAAGACAAATATAAATTAATAGAGGAGATGAAAATGAAAAATTGGTCTATATGCAACATCTCGGAAGGCATGGAATCTGAAGTAAGATTATCGCCTGACGATATTATCGATTCGTTTCTTAATGAAAACGGGGTCTATGCTGGTAGCCCGTTACTAGAATTCATCGATATTAAAAAATTAAGACGAAGCCTGTTGAATGAGATGGATGCCGATGTGCCTAGAGCTGTTGAGCGACCAGCAATGGTCCAATCGGCAACTGCGCCTGCTTCATTAAAGAGCACCAATATTAACCAAGCTCGTCATGATGAAAGAGGTGGAATATCAATAACATGGGTGGTAGATGTTCCAAAATTCGATGAAAACAATCCAAACGCAAAAAGTGCCGTAGAAAGTAAGGTCAGATCTCGGATGGACGAAGCCAGACGGCAAAGCATTTATAAATTCTGTCAGCTTTACGAGATAGGAAGGCCAAACCAATCGTATTTTCAGGCCGTAAGCAACCAAATTACTTTTAATATTGGCGGTGCTCCAATAGAGAAAAATGAAAAAGGTTTTCTAGATCTATCTTCCATCACCCCCGGCAGTCAGTTGACGTTTACTGTTGATTTTATGCCTACTCACCCAGCGTTTAAGCAGGCTTGGGTCGGGTTACAAAGGATTAATGCTCAAGAAGTGCGCGACCAAGCTAACATTAAAAAATTCAATGCTGAGACAGTCGCTGCTGCGCAACCACAAGCACAGCCGCAAGTAAAACCATCAGGCGGCCCTTCTTTTTCGCCTAACGGAATGCCGACTTATGGACCCGCTGGGAATTAGTGGCTTTAAGCTTGTGTATCTTCTTTGGTTTTTCTGGGTTTTCCGTAATTGCTATTGTTAATGCTTTTGATTACGCCGCTTTTATTTCTATCGCCTTTTATAATTATACTGGCAACATTAGCATCATGAGTGATAAAAATGCCTTCACTGCATGAGAAGGTGACTTGGTCGATTACTTCGCCTGGGTCCTCAAATATGTCAGGTATTCCTAGATCAGCATAGTAGTCATCATCGAGATAATGTCCATCAGTATAAATAATATCGTTATCTAGTACAATTCTATCAAAATGAAAATTTTTGGCTCCGTTTCCTTTTCTTGGGAAACGATCTAAATGGATGGTTCTTACGCACCAAGGATGTGAGAGGTATAGAGATCCATGGTGGAAGAAAGCGATTGTCATGTGCCCGAAAGGCTTAGGGATGCTGTGGATTTCAAAATCGCCTTTTCTAGCTTCCATAATCTGTATTTTGTCGTATGATTGACCGTTGGACAAGGATATCAATTCAGCATTAAACATTGTATGCTCCTATTCGTTCAAATAGTATATATTTAATATTTGGGGAAATATTTATGTCTTATGATTATATAATAGATAATATCGATTCTAAGAATGTCGATTTCGACAGGATTCTATCGATAAGTCATTTGTTTGGTTTTAAAACGGCTTTCGGTAGTCTTAAAATATTAGAAATTGGCTGCGGTGATGGTATAAGACTATTGGCGGCCGCAGAGCAGAATCCGAACAATGTTTATGTTGGTATAAGTGATTGTTCCGATGCGATACATAAAGGCCAACATCTTTTAGAGGAATTGTCGTCTAAAAATATTAGCTTATATGACATATCATTAGAGTCTTTTTTAGAAGCTAATAGTATTCTTTTTGACCTAATTATCGTCAATAATGTATATTCTTGGGTAGACCAAACTAGCCAAATAATCTTACTCAATATTTTGGATAAGTATCTATCGGCAAATGGCCTTGCCTTCATCGATTATAACACTATGCCTGGCTGGCATATGCAAAACGCTCTGCGCGGTATGATTCAACACCATGTGCAATCTTATGCTGACAAGCAAGAAAAGATTAAACAAGCGAAGTCATTTATTCGCTTTCTAAAAGATAATTCTACCAGCGGTAAAGAAGAGAAAGATCTGCTTATTTATGAAATTACGGCTGTCGAGCGATTATCAGACACCATTTTATACCGCGAGTTTATATCGGAACATAACTGGCCTGTTTATTTCAGTAATATGGTTGGCAGATTAAATTCGTTCAATCTTGCCTATATCGCCGACTATGATTTAAAAACTATGTCGTCGCAAGACATGCCTAAGGATGCACAAGATGCCTTATTATTGTCTCCTAATCTTGTAGAGAGCGAACAATACATGGATTTCTTCAGAAACAGACGTGGTCGTAAGTCGATCGTTTGTAGAGCTGATGCTGCTATATCTTCTCAGAGTGGTTTAGATCCGACCAAACTATATGATATGTATTTGTCTGCAAATAATCTTTTAATATCTAACAACGTTAATGATCTGTGTAATTCTGAGCCATTAAATCTAAATATTGGCGGTGAATTTAGCCTCACTGTTACTGATCCGCTCGTTAAGGTCGCATTGAAAATGCTTTCTGATCATTCGCCAGGACAGTTAAGCTTTAATAACTTATTAACCTCATCAGCTGAATGTTTAAACATCGCTGGCTGTGGCGGTAAAATCGAAGAGCAAAAGGAAATACTTGCCTATCAGTTATTATTGTTATTTTCTTGCCTTACAGCTAGGACTATCGAAGTTGCGGCCAACAAGAGAAATATAGCCTCCTACGTGCATCATTCTCCTAAGGCTTCAAAGTTAGCAAGGTTTATGGCAAGCTCGTCTGGGCCGATCATTAATTTAAATTTATGCGCTGTGGACTTAGACGACAATGAGCGTCTGATTCTCGGACTCTTAGATGGGTCATTATCATACTCTGAGATAGTTGACGCTTTTGGCGGCTATTTTGGAGGAGAATCAGTGGATAAATCGGGCTATGTGTTAGCAACGCTGAACAAATTCCTAAACCATGCCTTATTGTTAAATTAGCTTAGGAGCAATAGATGGAAAATGCTTTTATATTATTATCGAAAAATAATGTCAACAGGCATCAGATCACAGAATGTTTAACATCTCTTCATGAGAACTATAATAAGCATTATAACAATAAGATTGTGATATTCCACGAAGAAGGGTTTGACAATGATATTGATTTTATTAATAGATTAAATATACCAAATATTCAATATTACAAGGTAACTCTGCAAGAGCCGATTGAATTTTTAAATGACTCATATGATGTAAAATGGCCAAGAGCTGAGAATTCGAAATATTGGAGTTTAAAATATTCGAATATGTGTTCATTTTTTGCCCACGAAGTCTTCCAACATTGCATAAATTTAGGCATAAAGACTTATTGTAGACTCGATACTGATTCGATAATAACCAGTAAAATCAATTATAACATTTTCGATGATTTAAATAAACAAGATCTTATATATGGGTATGTTATCGAACAAAGAGAATTTTATCATGTCGTACTAGAACTTAATAGATTCATCGGCGACTATGTTAAAGAACACAACATAAAACCAAAATTCTACCACAAGTTGTTAGACCAGTTTGGGTACTATAATTATCGATGCTTTTATAACAATTTCGAGCTATTAAACATCGAGAAGTTTTATACGCCAGAGGTGAGACAATTATTAGACCTCATTAAACAGTCAAAGAACATCTATCATTATCGCTGGGGTGATGCGCCTATTAGAACTTTTATTTGCTCGTTATTCTTTGAAGAGCATAGAATTAAGAAATATATCGATATAGATTATACACATTTACCGTTTGAGCATAAAAACGGTCAATGTAATATGACTTTCAATTTCCCTGGTATTTTGGGTAGGATTTAATCAGAAGTGCCTTCAGATGGGTTTCTTTTGAGCTTAAAAGAAAAAGGCTGCTTCTGGTCATTACTTTCGCCCAGGCGCAAGAATGAAATCAGAAACAGCCTTCACGAGGTCACCGTTCTTTAGATAGTTGGCTCTGCTGAAACTATGGTTTCTAATCTTTCTTTACTAATTTGAGCTGTAAAATTAAGGAACCAGCCTCCAAGAGGTCTAGCGCCGCGGCCTTTGCTAATATGCCATGCGTCATGTGTTTCATCTTTATAGGAACCACAACGGACAAACAGTTGCTGTTGATGTGTAACATGGCCTCTAGAAGAGCATCTTACCATAATATTTTCATCAATGTTTCTTCTATGAATATGCCCGCTGACGTAAACGTCTGCGTCCCACTGACCTCTAGTTCTTGAATGATCTATGAGGCCTCTTGTTACTTCACCGCCGCCGCCGTAGCCGTGCTGATAGAAGATTCTCTTTGTATCGACACTGTGGCGCTTCTGCATTTTTACTAGCATAAAGCCCCAGTCTGGAGCGCTAATGACTTTACTACCGAAATCCTTTAGCCCTCTGCAGAATCTGGAGATTAGATCGATTTGCTGTCTTTTCATGACAGCCCCCTCGTGGTTACCTGGCGAGACCAGCGCCATTATGCTTGCATAAGGTCTAAACCATTCTAGGCTCGTGTCTATAATTGCGTCGAAGTAACAGTTACCTCTATGCTCTGGCCGAAGGGTGTTTTGATCTGATCGCGGGTCATATTTTCCCTGCATCACGTCATACAAGTCACCTATGATGATCACTGGGATATTATATTTTAGAGCGGTATCTAAATGTGATTTTAGTAGACTTAATTCGCAGTGCGCGCTGTCCCAATGTAAATCTGTGAGCGCTAAGATCTTAAATGTCTCACCATTTTTTTTGATTTGAACTGCGAATTCAGATACTCTTTCGTTAGACTCAGTACACATCCATTCTACGTTATGTGTAGTTATAGCCATTGTTAGAACTCCGTTTTTTTTACGTTGCAGCTTGCAACTGAGCTTAGATGGGGATTTGTCCAGAAATTAGAATGCGATAAAGTCATTAAACTTCCTCTTCTGTTTCTGAACATTTTAGATTTACGAGGATGTATAGTGGCTACTATATAGAATTTATTCTAACTTATTAATCTGCCTATCGATTTTTCACGGAACCATTTCGTAATGACATTTTTTTGGCCTTTAATGACAGGCATGCCACAATGTTCTGTGTACGGGTTTCCATTACCATCTGGCTGTTGGTTATTCCATATCAATGCGCCGCCTAATTTTGGCTTAAAATTAACATTCAATCTAGTAAATTTCGTTTCACCACCTTCTTCACAATCGTCTAGGTAAACCATAAAGGTCCAAGTTCTTTGGCCTCGGTCCATATAAACAGCATTATAAGTCGCATTGGCATCAAAATAATCAGTATGTGTCTTGAATTCTTGTCCTACCAGATAACGCTGGCCTTGGATTTCTTCGCCAAATTCTAATCCGATACCCATAAAATTGTGGATCTTTCGTTCAAGCTTATCGATGTCGCTGTCTCGGCAGTCTAGATGGCTGGTACTGCTTGTTCTTGTACTTTTGTCAGCCTTTGGATCAGTGACTGTAGAGGCTGTAAGATTCTTTTCCATTTTTTGTATTATGATGCCGCATTCTTCAGCAGAAAGAAAATTATCATAAAAGTAAACATCTGCTAGGGCGGTGTCTAATCGTTTGACATTTGGATTATCAGATAACGCTTTATTCGGAGCACTTACCACAATAGTGTCTTCTTTTGCTAAGAGCGTGGCTTGTCTGTCTCTACGCTCAAAAGTCTGTTGATCAGATGGTTGATATTCTAGTGCGCTTGCAACCATATCATAGTCAAATCCATGATTTAATAATATCGTAAACAATTCTGGCTTAGGGCACTTGCTATCGAGATTGGTCTTTATCCAATTTTTCCAGTCTTCCGAAAAAAAGCATTTGTAAATCATTAGAATTTCCAGTGATAGAAGGATTGAACAACTTTCTGATGATCAGCGATGTCTAACTTATCGCGCCAATGCGGGTATCGAGTTCCTAGAATCAAGGCACCATCACCAGGTGCGGTTTCAATAGCTTGTGTGACACCATTAAGGTCTGTCACATACAAGGGCCAAGGTTTATTTATATCACTATAGGTGCAAACACTAAGGGTAACATCCAAGCCGACTCTGTCAGTGTGCTTTTTAAGATCAGCACCATTAAAATAGATTCTAGTATAAGAATTTTCTATTACCATGTTATGGTAACCAGTTTTCATCTTTATGATTGGAGTAAGCTCTTGAAGGACTTTTTCATACTCTGGTATCCTTGCGGTACCAAATGAATTGCCATAATGAAAGTCTTTGCCTTCAAAGCTGAGAGAATTCCTAGCATGGTAATCTACAGCTATTTTGGTTAACTCAGCACAACGCATTTCGTCGAACAATTTTGGAATAAATAAAATCATAGTATCTTATTTACTTTAAGATCTGGCGATTAGGAATTCTTTCGCATATTGCTATATTCTGGGAGTTTAAAGAAAGCGCTGGTTTTTTTGAAATTAGGCGTGCCAATCGATGCTTCGTATTGATCGACATATTTATTTATTCTATCGACGACCATAGATTTGGTGGCTGGGTCAGATATAGGCAGATTTTCGGCTAAGATGTTATTATCAGCCAGCAATTTAACAGTCGTGATTTCAGGTGTTTTCTCTTTTTCGTTAGTAAATTTTTCGACAACAGTCTTTGCAAGAGTCGTGTTGTGGTATGAACTATCATCAGCATAAATGAGACTGAGATCATTCTTACTAATATTTCTGATAATGCTCTGGCTAGACATTTCAGAAATCGATTTTATAAGATCTCTAAACTTGTCGGCTACAGCGTGACGCGCTAATTCTGCTTCGCTTGGCGATGCGGCCATGCCGGCCGCTTTAAACATTGATCCAGCCACAATTGGGATAGTATGGCACACGTCTCTTTCATATGTCGAAGGATTTTTAAAATCAGCTTGTTGGTATAATACTTTAGATTGCATATATAATCTGTCGAGTATTTGTGGAGAATATTCGATATCGTTTTCACTTAATAAACTCACATAAAATTCTAGCTTTAATGGTAACACACATATCAATTCTAAATCGCCTTCGAATTTTCCTATTTTAGATTTAATATTCTCAGCTGTTTTACTTAACATAACATATGAGTCTTGTGTCTCAGTACCACCAGCTAGGCCGGTCCTAGAAACAATTCTTCTAGGCATGGGCAACGTCGCCATGATTTTAAATAATTTATCCAATATTGGCCCGTTGTCTTTTGAATTCATTTCTAAAACGAGTTCTTTAAACTTCGGGCTTGCAGATACTAAGGCCTCGATCAGTAGGCAATACGGACTCTTGCTAATCCCCTTTGGAGGGTTGTAGAGTCTTTGTCTGATTAATTCTATATTCTCAGGGGTCATTCCACCGTTGACAGTTCTCGAGCTTAGAAGAGTAACGCTATTCACAGGATCGGAATATAGATAATTAACAAGCGTAGCGTCAGTAAGGTCCGACTTGTCGCCAGTCTTACTTTCATACGCCAATAAAGCATTGTTACTGCGGATCAGATGCATATATTTTAATCTGATGCTCGCCGGTATGTTACGCGGGATGGGGCAAGAATTATTTTTATCATCTTTAAATTCTACTTTATTAAGTAAATGACCATTATTACTTAATGTGTCATTGTTTGGTAATGTACCGGCATGAATCGGGATCGCTCTTTTAATAACGCCATTCTCGATTGCTTGATGATATATGATTAATAGGCTACACCATTTTAAATAATTGAGTGCTACGTTATAATTTCTAAAACACCACACAGCGTCTGAGCCCTGCATTACACCTTCTTTGCCTCCGCGTTCGCCGCCAGACCGAGTTAAACCGACTGCGGCTTCTTTGGCTGCGCTAGCTAGCTGGTCACAGGCTGCGTGGTCTTTGCCACTAGTCGAAGGGATAGCATAAAGCCACCAAATCTCACCAGTATTCTTGCCGTTTTCGTCCTTAGCTTCTTCCTTAGCCATTACCAATAGGCCAGATGGTAATTGCTCGACATCATCAGTAGCCACATCAGAAACGACTTCTTCTTTAGCAATATGCGCCCTGACGACTTCTTGTAGTGATGCGAAGCCATTAAAGGTGGTGCTTCCTGTTAAGCAGCCTTTGGTATATTCCCTTATATTGTTTATGCCAGGTATTCCAGTTTCTTTGGCCATTTTTGCTGAGCCACCAGCAAAATTCATGAAGGTTTCGATGACGTTATCATTATCATTGGGAAGTTCTATTACAGGTTCGTGTGCCGACATATATAAGGGCTGCACGCTTAATTCGCCCTTTGCGAACGTTGCGGAAAGGAGATCAAAATATTCATGCATTACCGATCGATTTGCTACCTTATCTTTCCAATGCTTGATATATTTAGATCTAATATGAGAGCCATAGTTAGTCAAAGCATTAACGATACTCGTAAGCACATGATTTTGGCTCTCTAATACTCTTATTCTTTCTTTGCTGTCTGGATCAGTCATTCTGTCTGGATAAATGTTCTCGCTACTGGCGATAAAATCAGTCATCTTATCGCCAGTATTGTGCTCGGATTTGAAACCAAGTTTAGTTAGGTGCTTGTTTATCTGCGCATGCACTAATTCTTCATAGTTAGTGTCTTCTAATAGCAGAGATATCGATTTTAAAGTCATGTGGGTACCAATACATTATTCTTTATTTATCTTTTATTGGTATTGTAAAAACATGGATTATTCTATATTCAAAGAACTAATATCACGGTTCGTTCGGAAGGTTCCTGACGATCAGCGATACATATTGCGACTGCGTCGAGAGTTCGAATTAGTCTCTAAATTCAGCTTCACCAATGTCTTCTTAAAAGTTAGAGATATATTGGATCTTGCTGGGTCAGATCTACATATAATACGTGGTAGTGCTTCCTGCTCGTTGATCTGCTATCTGCTTGGAATTAGCCATATAGATCCGATAGTTAACAATATAAGACTTGCAAGGTTTATGAATGACTTCAGGAAAGACCTACCAGATATTGATATAGATATATCTCATAAGGTCAGAGACCAATTATTTGCAGCTATTTATGCCAAGTGGCCTGACCAAGTGGCTAGGATTAGTAATAAGGTTAAATACCGTTATAAATCCGCTATCCATGCGGCGATGAGACAATGTGGTTATAAGGGCAAAATACCTAGAAATGTAATCTTGTCGAAGTTGATGCCGTATAGGGCCGACGATGTTATTAACAAGGCGTCTAAGCTAATAGGCAAGAGGAGGCTCTATTCGCTTCACTGTGGCGGAATCATTTTTTTTAAAGACAATGTCCCTACGAAATTGAAAATAGGCCGTAACCAGATCAAATACGATAAAAATGATGTAGAAGATAAAGGCTTACTTAAGATCGACATCCTCAGCAATCGAGCGCTTTCACAGTTAAGAGATCTTAGCGATAGGCCGCTTTCTGATTATCCAGAGAAAGACGAGCAGATAACCGAGCTTTTTGCTACGGGTGACGTCGTAGGTTTAACATTTGCTGAGAGCCCGACGTTTATTAAGGCATCAAAGGCAGTAAAGCCGACGAACGTCGAGGAGCTTTCAGTTGCTTTGGCACTCATCAGACCAGCAGCGGCGAGTAGAGGTAAGAAGTCGTCTTTTTTAGACAACTGGCTACATAATCGAACTATTAATCAGATTGTATTTGAAGATGATGCTATCAATAAGATAATAACATTTCTAAACTGCTCCGAGGATGAGGCAGATCATTATAGGGATGGCTTTGCTAAGGGTAAGCGGCATGTGATAGGAGCCTTCTTAGAAAAAGCTCGTGGGATGGATGGCCTAATGACATTGGTTTCAGATCTTAGTCAGTTGAAGCTATATTCGTTCTGTAAGGGCCATGCTATTAATTATGCCCAATTAGTCTGGGCGCTCGCATATCATAAGACTAGGAATCCTGCAGCATTCTGGGAAAGCGCAATTTATAATTGCCAATCAATGTATCGCACCTGGGTTCATGTAGAGGAGGCTAAGCGAGCTGGGTGCTATATAGTAGCTGGGTCTTCGGGTAGGCCGGTAGTATTAAAACCGAATGGTTTAAAGCAAGGGTATTTATTCCAACCCGACCCACTTATCGAATTTCAGCACCGAGGGTTCTGGGAGAGGAAGGGCTTCTTTCCTGATTCCTTTTTAGATAGAGGAGCGACGACCGTTGCGCTTAAGGGTCTCATTGGCGCGCAAAGGAAGCATAAAGGAAATACCTTCCTGAGTGTCGGAATCGGTGACGGTAAGTATTGCGATGCAATAATACCTACGAGACTGGATGTCCGTTGCCAAGATATGCTAATCGGTGAGGGTACCTCAATGTTCCGTTATGACCATGAGGTAATCACTGTAAAGAAATATAAATTGGTTAAATTCATCAATGGCAGTGCTGTTGTAACTGACTGGATGGCAAATAACCAATGATAGAATATCTTAACAATTGGCGCAAATGGCTATATGGAATAATTCAGATGACCTCAAGGAACTTAGATCAGAATTTGAGCACCTTAAGGAATTTGGCACCGAAGAAAGAATCGTCAGAGACGATAATGGGTTATATTATAGACGCTTCTTCAAAATAACAGATTATAAAATAACCGAGGCCACTCCCGACATAGGCGACCATGACCGATTTGTCATGGCGTCATGGTGTGCCAATATAATTTATACCAAGGATGTAAGGACAGAAGCGGCGGCAGAAAAGGCCGTGTTCAAAGAGCCAGATAGCTGCTATGTCGATTGGGAAGCGGTATTTAAACAAACTCCAGAAGGTTATGTTGTCACGAATGTGTTTTATCAGATATTATCTGTCGATAGTCAAGGTGACGCTAGATCAACTACTGATAAACGGCATTATGTCTTCGATTGGACTAGCGCTTTCAACTGGTACGATTAAATCATCACTTCACCGGGAACACGCATACCAGCATCTTGGTGTGGGAGTCTTAATAAATCCGCTTTAACATACATGATATTATGTTGCTCGCAATAATTGTTTGGGAAGAAGTTTTTAATTCTGTTCGCTTGAAATCTTACCGGTGTTCCAATATATTTAGCTGTTTCTGCTTTTGTATAATACCAAAACGAATTTGAATTCCAAAAAGAGATGTGTGTTGGGTCTTGAAAAGCTCCACGACCATCGGTAGAAGGAGTCAAAGTGAGGAACCAGCCCATTGGTCTGATTACCCTATATGCTTCCTTCATGACATGTATGGGATCTTTAAGATGTTCTAAAGCATCGTGCGCTCTAACTATGCCGACAGAGCCGTCTTCAAAAGGCCATCTGGTATTCAAGTCGTGTTTTACCATAGCGTTTTCAAGATCTACAGATATGTAGCCTTTTGGACTATTGTGGCCGCCGCACAGATCGATCTTTAACAAGCCAAGGATGTCACACCATTTTTCTGCCAGCTGATAAATGTATTTGTCATGGATGTTTAATGTTTCAGTCTGGATGAACTTGTTTTTATCCCCATAGCAAGTGTTTCCCTCATGCCTATAATATATATAGAGACATTTGTCGATTAATTTAACATTCCCATGGATATATGTTCTTGCTAGTAAGTCTTGGTCATCTAGGATTTCTAGCGCTTCATTATGGCCGCCGATTCTATCGTAAAATGATTTTCGCCATGCTCTCACGTGATTCGGCGCAAACCAGATTTTTGAAAATGCGGCGGCAGTTGGAGGAAAAGAAAGCTGCTCCATAATCATTCTGCCTTTATACTCAAATGGTCTGGCCTCCCAACCGTATTTTGACGAATACGTAAATGGTTCTAATTTAGGATCCAAGTCTGCATCATTAGAATAGCAGAAATCGATCTTTTCATTTTCTGTGAATGCGTTATATAATTCTTGTAGGCAATCAGGCGTGAGTTCGTCGTCGTGATCTAATTCTACTAAGACTTGGCCTGTTGCAGCAACGCAACATTCTTTTTTATACCTTCCTATATTTTTAGCCAATGGATCATTTGTATGGACAAGTCTGCAATTAGGTAATTTTTCTAGGTCTGGTAGTTCGACACCAGCATTCGGAAGTATTAGCCACTCGAAATCTTTAAATGTCTGTGCATTTAGCGATTCTGCTGCTCTTAGAAGGTATTTTGCATTGTGTGTTGGCGTAAAGATCGAGAAGAATGGCATATTATTTTTTCACATTAAAGAAGAATAGTTGTACAAGCCTGTCCATAGCTCCATATTGGCTTGCGGAATGAATCATCTTGGCGTCCCATAGAACCAATCTATTATATACTGAACCTACTCTATCAACCAGTTCCCAAGCGTCGGCGTTTAAAATCGTATTGTCGTTATAGACTTCGTTTGCTGATATGTTTTTGTTTTCTAAAGGGTGATTGGGTGGTCTTCTACAACCAGTTTTTTTATTTTTCCAGAATGATGTGCCCATCGACACTGGTAGGTCGGGTGTTAGATAGATTGCGGCCGCGTAATCTTGACCGTCGCTGTGATAAACTAATGGATCAGCGTCTTTGGTCTTTTGAAAAATGCCGTTAGCATTTTGATGCATCCAGTCGATTATTTCTACATGCAACAGCCGCATGAATTCTTCTCTGACATATGGCAATAAGCAAGGTTTGTCTGAACGTAGGCCTTTATAATATTTTATATCTTCAGAGTACGGTAGAGAAAGTGCAAATTCTCTTATCTTGTCTGGTTCTTTATAAAACCCATCGACGATTAGCACATGTGGTGAGCGTTTGTTATATACAAGAGTGTCGGTCATCGTAGGATCCTTTGACTATGGTATAATATATACGGTGAGCATCATTGCTTTTCTCGCTGATATAATATTAATGTTCTAGCTATTCAGCATTGCCGTACCATGTAATGACCACTACCACCATAATAATCGAAAGATCTTTGTGATATGAATCCGAATTTATTCCAGAACCGCTCAGAATTAAGGACTGACACCAACGCCTTCGGTGTTAATTGATTCTTTAGCACTATATCCACTAGGGCTTTAGCGATCCCTTCTCCGCGGTGGTCTTTTGACACGCACAGATCATGGATATACAGGCAATTTGGCTCGAGTGTTTCTGTGTAGTGTTCGTTAATTGGGTATACTTCATTTAAGACATAAGGGAAAGAGATGATGTACCCGACGACTTCTTTGTCTTTTCTAGCCAAAAAGCACCCTTTTGGGTGTCCTATCATCTTAGATTTAAATGATTCTTGACCTTCGTAATAATTAGAAGGGTATGTCGCCGTTCCAAGATCTTCTACTAATTGGATATATTCAGCAGTTACGTTTTCGATTATCATTTTTTGCTCCTATATAACCATATATAGATCGATAACCATGTCATTACGATAAAATTAATTATAAAACCCAACAGCCGCATAGTTTTCTCTTTGATGCCTTTTCCTTCTAATATAAATTTAAAACTATCGGTAAGCATCTCAATGAATAACTTCATAGTCCGATTACCTCTTAAATAGCGACTTAAGGTTGCTTAATACATTAAATCGGCGGCGGTACGTGTAACTCTTCGACAGTGGTGGCATCATAAACTATTTTGCGTCTAGCCGCAAATTCGCTAGCCATAGTAGAGCGGGCCTGGCCATATTGCAGCAGTAGTATAGTCATTTCTTCTATAGTAGAAAATGTGACTGGTGTGTTTGCCATGCTAATTAAACTTGGTATTGGTAGTCCTAATGCAGCTGCTTCTTTAGCCAAAGAGAATACGCCAACTAATAGAGCTACATCAGATGGGGTGATACCCAGATTATAACCTAGGCCTGAGTCCCAGCCTGTCTTTTCCAGTACGGCCCAATCGCTGTCTATATTTTGCAGTACCCAAGCCTTTGCTTGAGAAAGAGCATCTGGTGGAGCTGAAGGAATGTAATTCCAAGTCTGATCTGCAAGATTAGATAAAAATCTTCCAGTATCAGAGTTAGGTAAAACAGGCATTGTAATATTCTTTGTAACACCATCTAAATTCGTTTTAATTAGGCTTATATTATAGATATCCTCTGTTGCTACTCCTGAGGCGTCTATCCTATTTGTCAAAATAATACTTAAACTTAACATATTTTCTCCTATGTTTTTATAATGAAATTAAAAACTAACGCTGGGGGCATTATACCAAAAGGAGTTCCAGTTCCGGTATAAGAATTGGAAAACGAATGTGTATGAGTTGCGCTCTCTGTTCCAGTAGTCGTAGTATGAGTATGCCCAGCAGTAGCTCCTTGCGTATTTGGTGTTCCATTAGCACTTCTGCCTGCACCATCCCTTATACCATAGGAACCAGACGATCCTACATTTCTTCCCCAACCATGTGTGTGGTCAGCGGATACTGTACCGCTAGTGGCAGTATGCGTGTGAGTAGCGCTTTGAGTAGCCGTGGCTGAGTTGTTAGTGTGAGTATGAGAAGCCATATTAGCTTCAGCTAACGTCACTGTTTCTGCTCCTAAAGTCGAACCTAGAGTTCTGGCTGTTAAAGAAGCGCCTGTACCAGCTCCTATAGGTGATCTACCCCTCATGTCAGGCAGTGTGAAGGTGTCATTAGAATTACCAGCACCGAAGGTAGTCCCAATAACTTTAAACAAATTGCTAAATGCCATTCTGTTTATAGTGCTACCGTCGCAGACAAGCCAACCACTAGGGATTGTCGAGCCGGAGAAGCATCTTATGATACCTGCTGGGGTGACAGATGCCGTTAAGCCTTGAAATGCGCTACCTTTAGGAGCGTTTGTTGGTACCGTGCTATAGTTAAAAGATCCAGCCAATTGCTCACCTATATTTTTATAATAAAATTAATAACTATTGCTGGCGGCATAATTCCAAACGCAGTTGCAGCTGTTGCAGGCGTATTAGAGTTTGTAAATGTATGCGTATGATTAGCGCTTTCAGTCCCTGTAGTAGTCGAGTGAGTGTGGTTTTGCTGAACCCCTCCAGTGTTAGGCTGGCCCGAGCCACTAGCAGTGGCTGAGTCGAATAAGCCATACGAACCCGATGTGCCAGCAGTATGACTAAAATAATGTTGATGGTTCGCAGATGCCCCAGTAACGGTGTTGCTTGTGTGCGAATGAGTAGGGCTATCTGTTCCTATTGTAGCTGTATGAGTATGGGAAGGTAGATTAGTTATAGCCAGCGTAGCAGTCTCTGCACCAGCAGTTGCAGCTAGCGCTCTTGTAGTTAGACTAGGTCCTGACCCCACGCCCATAGGGCATCTGCCTCTCGCATCAGGTAATGTAAATGTAGTATTTGAATCTCCTACCCCAAAAGTTGTACCTATTGCTTTAAATAAACTTTGATAAACACTCCTGCTCACGGTACTTCCATCACATATTAGCCATCCATCGGGAGCGGTAGACCCAGCAAACATCTCTACTATTCCAGCTGGTATAACTGTAGTATTAGCGGGAGCAAACGCACTACCTTTTGGAGCGTTAGTCGGTATCGTGTTATACGCAAAAGCTCCAGCCAATTGATCACCTATACTTTTATAATAAAATTAAAAGCTATTGACGGTAATAAAATTCCAAATGCGGTTCCGCTACCTGTAGGATCATTCGTAATGCTATGTGTATGGGTGGCGCTCGCATTTCCAAAAGTCGTTCCATGGTAGTGGTCAGCGGATTGGCCTCCGGTTAAAGGTGTACCAGAACTAGAACCCGTAAGAGTATCTATGATACCGTAGGCAGAACCTGTAGTTCCTATTGGAAGTCCGTAACTATGCGTATGAGTCACGCTCTGGTCTAAGCTTGTGCCTGTGTGCGTGTGTGTGGCGCTTTCTGTGCTTACTGAAGTGGTATGGGTGTGTGAAGGTAAATTAGTAGTAGCTAGTGTAGCTGTTTCTGCCCCTAAAGCTGTACCTAACGTTCTTGCTGTTAGAGAAGCACCAGTCCCCGCACCGATTGGAACTCTGCCACGACTATCTGGTAATGTAAATGTGTCATTAGAATTACCAGCTCCAAAGGTAGTACCAATAACTTTAAATAAGTCGCTATAAGTCTTTCTGCTTATAATACTTCCGTCGCAAACAAGCCAACCATAAGGAGCAGTAGATCCGGCATACATTTGTATGCTACCTGATGATATAGTAGTCTCTTGAACTGCTTGAAACGCAGAACCTTTTGGAGAATTAGCTGGTATCATTCCATAGCTAAACGCTCCAGCCATTAGTAACTGCCTCCAAATGCAAATACTTGTAAAGCCGTAGTGGAGCCTGATAAGGCGATAGTACTTGAAGCATAAAGTTTATAAGTCGAAGGTAATACTAGCGGATTTACGAGTGTAAGCGTTGTTGTAAATGCTGCTGATGTCGCTGATGGCGTTACAGCAGTTATAGCTATTTCAGTATAAATTTGAGCATTAGTACCATCGTGTATCCATATACTTACTAATCCTGCTACAGTAGCACCAGCTATAGCTGTGGGGCAAGCATTTACTTGTATACTATCAATCCTTACACCATTAGTAGAAGTAGCCAAAAGTTGAAAATAAGTAGTGGATGCACCTGTTATAGTTGCAGTTGATACTTTTGCTCTATTTGTGTTGGCAATTGCTGATGTTAAATCAACATATCCAATCAAAGGTGATTGAACGAAAATTGGTGTTGCTGTTACTGCCATATTTATAAACCTCCAAAATTATTTGATAAGAAAATACTGCTTGATGCTGATGGTGCAGTAGAAGACCAAGATAGCACACCAGCGCCGTTTGTAATCAAGACGCCACCATTTGCTCCATCAGCAGTTGGTAAAGTCCAGATTAAACTAGTTGCTATATTATCACCAGCTTTAAATCCTACATAGTTTGTGCCATTAGCTGCTAGTTCTAAAAAGCGTATTTCGTTAGTTTGTCCAGCAGATGTTCCATATGGAGATAAAGATAAAGATCCATTGCTGTTTACTGATAGTAAAGTAGTTGAAGTACTATTTTGTATTTGAAATAAATCACCAGTCTGAGAAGTTGCACCTTGTATAGCTATGCCAACACCAGTAGTAGTTCCAGTTAGAACTCTTAATGCTATAGCATTAGTTATAGTTAGATTAGTACTAGCGACAGGAGCAGAATCAATCTGTACTGTTACAGCATTTGTAAATGTACTCGCACTTACCGCACTATAAGTTGGGGCATATATTTTTATTGCTCTTTGAGAACCTAAAAAACCAGCGGAAAATTGAACAGTTCTATTAAGATTTAGAAAAACATCACTATATTCTGTAGCTGCTGTCAAAGCTGTGTGATTAGGAGCATTAATAGTAAATGAAGAAGGTTGTGTTCCTGTGCCAATAGTAGGACTAATAGCAAGCACTGGAGAAGTTACTGTTGTACCATTAAAAGTAAAACTCGAAGAGCCAGCAGCAGCATTGCTTCCGTCTTTATATACAACTTGATTTGCTGATCCAGCCACTGGTCCGGTTACGCCTTGATTACCTTGTGAACCTTGATTTCCTTGGTTTCCTTGGTTGCCTTGTGAGCCGTTGGTTCCGGCTGTTCCTTGGCTTCCTTGGTTTCCTTGTGAGCCGTTTGTTCCAGCGGTTCCTTGGCTTCCTTGGTTTCCTTGTGAGCCGTTTGTTCCAGCGGTTCCTTGGCTTCCTTGGTTTCCTTGTGAGCCGTTTGTTCCAGCGGTTCCTTGTGAGCCTTGGTTGCCTTGACTTCCGTTGGTTCCAGCGGTTCCTTGTGATCCTTGGTTGCCTTGTGAGCCGTTGGTTCCGGCTGTTCCTTGTGAGCCTTGGTTTCCTTGTGAGCCGTTCGATCCGGCTGAGCCTTGTGAGCCTTGGTTTCCTTGTGAGCCGTTCGATCCGGCTGAGCCTTGACTTCCCTGGTTTCCTTGTGAACCGTTGGTTCCAGCTGAGCCTTGGCTTCCTTGGTTACCTTGTGATCCGTTTGTTCCCGCTGTTCCTTGACTTCCTGTTGAGCCTTGACTTCCGTTTGTTCCTGCTGTTCCTTGGCTTCCTTGCGATCCGTTTGTTCCTGCTGAGCCTTGACTTCCTTGGTTACCTTGCGATCCGTTGGTTCCAGCTGAGCCTTGTGATCCTTGGTTGCCTTGTGAACCGTTTGTTCCAGCGGTTCCTTGTGATCCTTGGTTCCCTTGTGAGCCGTTTGTTCCGGCTGTTCCTTGGTTTCCTTGCGATCCTTGGTTGCCTTGATATCCTTGGCCTTGCGTTCCTTGATTTCCTTGGTTTCCGGTGGTTCCTTGGCTTCCTTGATTTCCTTGTTCCCCTTGCTCACCTTGATAACCTTGAGGTCCTTCTATTCCGAGCGACCCTGTAATTGACCAATTAGAGTTATTGCTTTCTACTGTTATGCTATTATATTGCGATAAGGTGATGGTTAATTGCCCATCTATCGTCTGGGATGATGTGGTATTGACAGTTATTGTTCCAGAACCACTATTTTTTATAATATAGATCTGACCAGCATTTCCTACTGCCGTTGGGAGCGTTACTGTAAAGCTATTAGAAGTGCAGTCTATAAAATAATCATTATCGCCAATCGTATAAGAGCTCGTTTTAGCGGTATATGGAAATGTCAAACCGCCAAGTGAGATAAGACCGTCGCGTACTACAAAATCATTGTACATTATACTACTCTGAACCAAAAGGTTTCTAATTTATATTTTAATGATGAAGTGCTGTTTTATATCTTTGGCTCTTTATGCGTTTTGATCGACGAAGCCAAAACAGACCGTGCAATAGTATTCGCTGACTGTATAAACGAAAGTGACGCTACTCACGGTTCCATCTATTCTAATTATATTGAATCCCTCAGTCCCGGTGAATTGATTATATTGAGTAGCGCTAGCGGGATTTTGATAAGTCGTATCGATACCCCAGATTGGAGTAAAAGGTGACGATACTTCGACTGGGACAGAGACACCTGGATTTCCTACACTGGCAAAGGCGACCAAAGGATTAACCACAGGTTGACTGAAAGTAGCAGTGAAAGTGCCTGCTTGGCTATTTAGTATTTGAGGCCCTGTTGAGGGGACCCCGTATTCGATCGGAAACGTTCCGGCCGCATACATACCAGTACTTGTATCCATTCCTCCGCCGGTTTGAGCAATTGAAATCGTTATGCTGTTTTGGCCAACACCAGATGCTGTGGTTGGAGTAATAGAATTAATACTCATCCATTGAAAACCAGAGGAGCCAAAGAAGACCGGTGATGGTATTATCAACTGCCCTTTTACGACCGTTTTACTTAATATTTTTAACATATAAACACATTTACTCTATTGCTTTGATAGTGTGATTATATGTACATTAATTATGGGGATGTACATTAATTATAGGGGTGTGCGATAGGTTAATAATTATTTTATTTATAATCTTCTTTAAGACGTTATGGCAAATCCAAACATAAAAAGAGTTCTTGGCGTATCTCCATAGCAGACATCCACACTATGATAAAGTTCAGTTACCAAATAACACATCATGTCACCCTCATTTAAGTCATAGGTTTTATCTTCGACATGTATAGATCCACCACTTTCAGCTTTACTAGACAGAATATTGCATCTCAATCCAACAAGTCCTTCACCGACACTTGGATCTTTGTGTCTATAAACATCTCCATCATTATAAGTCACGCTAACCACAACACCATCTTTTCCATGTCCTTCTATGACTGGAGAATTTCCGACTGATGGAACTACTTGACGGATTCGATCTTGTAAGGTTTTAACTAGTTCTGGATAGTTTATATTTTGGCTCATTCTGTTTGTGAGTCTTTTTTTTGTTGTGCTGAATTCTTTCTTATCCCAGTCTCCAGTAATCCCATCTACGAATTGACCTTCAGCAACAGCTTTTGCAGTCCAATCTTTTAGTATTTGAATTTCTTCAGAATTGATAAAGT